>Ga0209450_10001231_pt1 | contig 12853 bp, 9 predicted proteins | sample FrelakmetLWP11LW_FD_187149 | JGI IMG/M metagenome (GOLD analysis project Ga0209450, IMG submission 187149) | Freshwater lake sediment microbial communities from the University of Notre Dame, USA, for methane emissions studies - LWP11 LW (SPAdes)... | ecosystem: Environmental > Aquatic >... | reverse complement strand
CCGGCGCTGCGTGCGCATCATCCACGGCAAGGGCCACGGCTCGAAAAACCGCCTGCCGGTGCTGAAGAACAAGGTGCGCCACTGGCTGATGCAGCGCGAGGACGTCCTCGCCTTCTGCCAGGCACGCAGCGTCGACGGCGGTGCCGGCGCCGTCCTCGTCCTGCTCAAATCCTCCACCCGTTAGGGAGGCGCTGATTAATTTTGTCCGTTCGCCCTGAGCCCTTCGGCTACGCTCAGGAGAGCCTTGTCGAAGGGCATTTCATGTAATTGATTTTGTTTGATTTATCCCGTTCATGGTTCGACAGGCTCACCACGAACGAAATAAATCAGTGCTTCCTTAAGGAGAACCCAACCATGAGCGACCCCGTCATCAAGGATTTCGAACTGCCCGCCACCGGCGACACGACGTTCAAGCTGTCCGAGCATCGCGGCAGGAATGTCGTGGTGTATTTCTACCCCAAGGACAACACCTCGGGCTGCACCCTCGAAGGTCAGGAATTCCGCGATCTCTATGCCGACTTCGGCAAGGCCAACACCATTGTCGTCGGCGTCTCGCGCGACAGCATCAAGTCGCACGAAGGCTTCAAGGCCGCCCACGACTTCCCCTTCGAACTGCTCGCCGACACCGAGGAAAAAGTCTGCGAACTGTTCAAGGTGATGAAGCTGAAGAACATGTACGGCAAGCAGGTGCGCGGCGTCGAACGCAGCACGTTCGTGTTCGACGCGAAGGGGAAGCTGGTGAAGAGCTGGCGCGGACTGAAGGCGCCGGGGCACGCGGCGGAGGTTCTGGCGTTCGTGCAGACGCTATAGAGCGCGTCGTGCACTGCGTTCCGTTCGCGCTGAGCCTGTCGAAGCGCCATTGGCAATAGCGCGTGGGGCGGATGAGGCCGCAGGCTGTTATCGGCCACATGGCTGTGGTGAGGGCTCTTGCAGGACTGCTGACGGCAGGCCGGGGGTAGCCCGGCGGCTACTCACTTTTCTTGTCCCGCCAAGAAAAGTAAGCAAAAGAAGGCGGCCCCGACATACCCGAATTCCCGAAGATCAAGCGCGTCGGGTGGGCGGCAAAGAACTCGCCCCGCCGTGTTGTTCTTGATTTCGTTTTTTGTGGGCGGGGCTCAGACACCTTTGCCGCTGATCCACCCGACACACTTGATCTCCGGCGGGTCTGTAAGGGGATGAACGTCAAAACCAGGGCGGTGATGACGGGGCGATTTGTGCACTTGGGTGAGGACGCGTCCGAGGCAATAGCCGCACTGCGAAGGACTCGAACTGGTTCGCGACGGCTGCTCATGGTCAAACTGGTTTTGACTTTGCTCCCCTACAGCCACGCCGAAAATTGAGCCTGCCGGGTGGATCAGCGGCAAAGGTGTCTGAGCCCCGCTCACCTTCGAAATACAAATAAAGCGGGGCGAGTTCTTTGCCGCCCACCCGGCAGGCTCGATTTTCGGGCACCCGAAGGGCGGGGATGTCGGGGTCGCCTTTTCTTTGCTTACTTTCTTTTGGCGAGACAAAAGAAAGTGAGTAGCCGCCGGGCTACCCCCGGCCAACGCTCAGCAGTCCATTGAAATCTCCAACTATTTCGCCCCAGCCGGCGCAGCCACACTCCCCTAGCCCTGCGCCGCAAAAAACCTCTCCACCACCTCCAGCTTCCGCGTCCGCGTCATCGCCGGCAGCGCGTTCAGCAGCAACCGCCCATATGGCTTATCCGCCAGCCGCGTATCGCAGATCATCAGCACGCCCCGATCCGTCTCGGTGCGGATCAGCCGCCCTGCCCCCTGCTTCAAACTGATCGCCGCATGCGGCAGCTGGTAGTCCATGAAGGGCTTGCCGCCGCTTTTCTCGGACTGGGCGATGCGAGCGGCGACGACCGGGTCGTCGGGCGGCTGGAACGGCAGCTTGTCGATAATGACCACCGACAGCACGTCGCCAGGCATGTCGACGCCCTCCCAGAAGCTCTGGCTGCCAAGCAGCACGGCGTTGCCGGCCTGCTGGAAGCGCGCCAGCAGCTCGTTTTTCGGCGCGTCGCCCTGCACCAGCAGCGGATAGTCCCAGCCGCGAAACTTGAAGGCGTCGATCAGCAGTCCGCGCGCCTTTTCCAGCGCGCGCAGGCTGGTGAAGAGGATGAAGGCGCGGCCGCGGCTGACTTCCAGCACCGGCAGGGCGGCCTTGACGACCGCTTCGGTGAACTCGGGCGTGTTGGGTGCGGGCAGGTTTTGCGGCACATAGAGCACGCCCTGGCGCGGGTAGTCGAAGGGACTGTCGACGCACAGGGTTTCCGCCGTCCCGATGCCGAGCCGGGTTTTGAGATGGGTGAAGTCGCCGCCGACCGACAGCGTGGCCGAGGTGAGGATCCACGCCTGCGCGCGCTCGGTGAGCTTGGCGCCGAACATCTCGCCGACCGACAGCGGCGTGGCGTGCAGCAGCAGCGAGCTCATGGTGGTTTCGAGCCAGCGCACGCGTGGGTTGAGCGGGTCGTCGTCGCGCTGCCAGTTGGCCAGGGTGGCCTGCACCGCCTGCGCACGCTCGAAGCAGTTTTTCAGGTCGGCGTCGCGTTCAGCCTGGGTTTCGAGCAGCTTCGTCGTTTCGTCGAGGGCGGCCGACAGGGCTTTCAGGGAATCCGGCCACTGCTCGTAGCGCGTCAGCTCGGCGACGGTCGACTTGACCGGGTTCTGCGGGAACGCCAGGCGCAGGTCGCGCGTCGCCTTGGTCAGGTCTTCGGCCGCGCGGCGCAGGGCGGGGAAGTCGCCGGCCTTGACCGCCGCCAGGCGCTTGGTGTCGCCCGCCAGGTCGAGCAACTGCGCGGTGGACAGGGTTTCGCCGAAGAACTGCGCGGCGGTTTCGGCCAGCTGATGCGCCTCGTCCAGCACCACGGTATTGCACGCAGGCAGCAGTTCAGCCACGCCTTCGTCCTTGAGCCACAGGTCGGCAAAGAACAGATGATGGTTGACCACCACCACTTCGGCATCGAGCGCGGCCTTGCGTGCCGCCATGACGAAGCACTCCTTGAAGTGGCTGCACTCGCTGCCGAGGCAGGTGTCGCGGCTGGAGACGGCGTAAGCCCAGGCGGTGGCGTCCTCGGGAATACCTTCGGCCTCGGCACGGTCGCCGCTGCCGCTGGTTTCGGCAAAGCGGGCGATCTTCTGCAGCCAGGCGGCATCGTCGCGATGGGCGAAGCGGCCATCGGCGAGATTGCGCTGCAGGTGATGGTGACAAACGTAATTGGCGCGGCCCTTGAGCAGGGCTACTCTGACCGGCGACTTCAGCGCCCGGCGCGCCGCCGGCAGGTCGCGGTGAAACAGCTGGTCCTGCAGCGCCTTGGTACCGGTGGATATGACCACCTTGCCGCCCGACAGCAGCGCGGGCACCAGGTAGGCCAGGGTCTTGCCGGTGCCGGTGCCGGCCTCGGCCAGCAGCACGCTGTTGTCCTCGATCGCCCGCCTGACGGCCTCGGCCATGGCCAGCTGCTGAGGCCGGGCACGCCATTGGGGCAACACGCTTGCAAACGCCCCCGCGGGAGAAAAAACCGTATCCAGATCAGTCATGCTTGGGTCAAAGTGGTTGCGGCAGTTTATCACCCCGATCCGAACCGCCCGGCCCTGGACTCGCCATTTTTACGCCCCGGAGCCCCTTCATTTTTACCATCAAGTCGCCGTTAGCTGGGGTGTTGACTCAATACACACCATGATCAAGTACGGCTACCTCCTTCTGTTGCTGCTGGTCCTGCCGCACTCCGCCGCCGCCACCACCGAACGTGCCCGGATCGAGCTGGACTCGGGCCTGCACGCTCAGGCCGCCTATCTGACCGGGCAGGCCTCCCGACCTGCCGTGCTGCTGCTGCACGGCTTTCTGCAGACGCACGAGTTCGCCACGGTCGCAGCGCTGGCCCGCGGGCTGAATGACGCGGGTTATCCGGTGCTGGCGCCGACGCTCTCGCTCGGCATACCGAACCGCAAGCAAAGCCTGGCCTGCGAAGCCGTGCATCGGCACTCCCTGGACCAGGACCTGGCCGAAATCGACCGCTGGGTGCAATGGCTCACCTCGCGCGGCCACCGCAACATCGTGCTGGTCGGCCACAGTTTCGGCAGCATGCAGTTGCTGGCCTATCTTTCGGGCAAGCCGGACCCGGCAGTGCGGGGCTATATCGGTGCCTCGCTGATCGAGACCCGGATAGGGTCCACCCCCCGTGCCGAACTCATTGCCCGTCTGGAACGGGCGGTGAAGCGCCGCGACCGTACGCTGATCAACCAGCCGATCTCGTTCTGCAAGAGATATCCCTCGACCCCGGATGCGCTGTTGAGCTATGTGCGCTGGGACCAGCCACGCATCCTCAAGGCGCTGAACGCCTACAAGGGCGAAAAGCTGCTGGTCATGGGAAGCGCGGACGACTGGGTCGACCAGGGCTGGCTGCGCACCCTGCAGGCGAACAAGGCGCCGATGGCCATCGTCGAGGGCGCCACGCACTTCATGGATGGCGAACACGAATTCGATCTGCTCGACCGCAGCCTGACCATGCTGAAGAACATCGCCCCCCCTTCCATTCCATGAAGCTGCCCGAGACCCTCTCCATCAGGCATCTGGCCCTGACGTTCATCACGGCGATGCTGGTGCTGGTGGCCGCGCTGGGCGGCTATGCCCTTTATCTGTCGGCTGCCGTGACGCAGAGCCTGGCGCAGAGCGAAATGCGCGATGCCCGCGACGAGGTGCTCACGCACATCAAGCGCCTGCTTGAGCAGACCGAAAGTCAGGCCGCCGCGATTGCGCGCTGGGACGAAACCCAGCAGCAACTGGTCATGCCTGAGTACTATGGTTACTGGCGCGACCAGCGGGTGTACGAAGCCGGGATGCTGCCGCAGACGGTCGCGCGGATTGCGCTCTACACGCCATCGGGCAGCCTTATCAACCCGCTTTCCCAGAGCAGCCCCATGCCCACGAGCTTGCCGCTGTCCGCCCGGTCGAGCTGGCTGGTAAACGAATCCGGCAGCATTGCCTTGTATCAGCGCGTGGCCGTCCATGGCGACGAACTCGGCAAAAGCCTGTTGGGTTATGGCCTGATCCGTGTCGATCTGCTGCCGGCCCTGCTGCAGCAGAGCGTCTTCTATCAGGCCGACAAGAACACGCTGCGGCTGGCTATTCAGCCCGGTGAAGTCATCGACGCCGTCCAGCTTTCCTCACGCCTGAGCCTGCAGCCGCACCCCGATCCCAACCAGGTCAAGTTCCAGGCGATACTCACGCGCACGCTGATCGGGATCTTTCTCGTGCTGGCCGTCCTGGCGCTGTTTGCCTACCATATCTATAAGCGCCTGCTGGTAGCGCCGCTGCAGCAGCTGGTGCATGAAATCGGCGCCATGCAGGAAGGCCATACCGGAGGCGGCCTGGCGGCGCCGATGCGGATTCTCGAAATGGAAGACATCCGCCGATCACTGCAGGCCTACCAGCTGCAGTTGCGCGAACTCCATGGCACGCTGGAAAACCAGAACCGCGAGTTTCATTCCCAGGCGCGGCAGGATGTGCTGACCGGCTGCCACAACCGGCGCGCCTACGACGAAGACTGGGAATACCTGGGCCAGAGCCTGGAATCCAAACCCCAGGATGTCGCCTACCTGCTGTTCGATTGCGACCGCTTCAAGTCCATCAACGACACCTATGGCCACGCCAAGGGAGACCGCGTGCTGGTGATGATCGCCGATGCGCTGGTGATGGCGCTGCGGGCGAACGACCGGCTCTATCGGCTGGGCGGTGACGAGTTCGCCACCGTGCTGGTCCGAACCACCCCGACCCAGGCCAGGCAGATCGCCAAGCGTTGCCAGAGCCTGATCGAGGCCGCCAGTTTCGCCGGTCTGGGAATCAAGGAACCGGTCAGCATCAGCATTGGCATCGCCTTCTGCTCGACCGACTCGCCGCAACGCCTGAATGAATTGCCCAAACAGGCGGATATCGCGATGTATACCGCCAAGCAGCCCGGACGCAGCCGCATTGCCATGTTCGGCGAAGACACCAGCAGTTCGGACATGACGCTGGTCGCCAGCCGCGAAACCAGCGCGCTGTTTCAGGCTCTGGCCACGCCCGGCATGATCGAAATGCATTACCAACCGATTCACGCCCTGCCGGGACGGGTGCTGGAATACTACGAGGCGCTGGCACGAATCCGTCATGGCGACGAACTCATCATGCCCGGCACCTTTCTGCCGGTTGTCAGCAGCCGCCGCCTGGAAGCCGATTTCGACATGGCCGTGCTGAACCAGCTGGACAGCGATCTCACCTCGGGATTGCTTCCCGATGGCTGCGGCGTGTCGATCAATCTGTCGGCCCAGAGCATGTTCCGCCCCGAGGTCATCTCCCAGCTGCTGGAGCTTTCGCGTCACAGCGCCGATCACCCGCTGATGCTGGAAATCACCGAAACCTCGCTGATCACCCAGATCGAGGAAGTCCGCACCTATCTCGACCTGCTGCGCAGCCTGCAGTATCGCGTCGCCATGGACGACTTCGGCACCGGCTATTCGCCGCTGCGCTATCTGGTCGACCTGCCGGTCGACGTGGTGAAGTTCGATATTTCGCTGATCAGGAAACTGCACGACAACGATCGCGCCAGCCAGATCGTCGCCGACTTTGCCCGGATGATGAGCGACGCCGGCTATCAGCTGGTCGCCGAAGGGGTCGAAAGCGAGGCGGTATTGCGCAAGGTCGAAGCGCTGGGGTTCGGGCATGTCCAGGGCTTCCTGCTGGGCAGGCCGCAACCGCTGTCCAACCTCGACTTCTCAACGCATGTAAATCATTCGGCTTCTGTCGCCACTGTCTGACTTGGGCGTCCGGAAGGGAGCAATCCGACAGGCCGGGTTCAGTGCTTGCCGGCTCGCCAGATCGACAGAATGATCCAGAGGCTGTTGAAGAAGGCGATCAGGAATCCCAGCAGGCCGAACAAGGGCAGGCCAAACAGTTTCGGCCCCCCTTCCACGGTCATGATGATGCTCGACCCCACCACCAGCGATGCCGTCAGGATGCCCATCGTCAGCCGGTTGCTGGCGCGGTCGAGTTGCTGGCCGAAATGGTCGAGGCGCTTGAGGTCCAGATCGATCTTCATCCGCCCGCGGCGCATGTCGCGCAACACATGGGTCAGGTCGCGCGGCAGGTCGGCAAGCACTTCCAGCGCCTCGCGCAGGGTCTTGCTGCCGCGCCTCACCAGCGCCTGAGGGGTAAAGCGGCTGCGGATGATCTGTTCGACGAACGGGGTGACGTTGTCGATCATGTGGAAGTTCGGGTCGAGCTGCTGCCCCAGCCCTTCGAGAGTGATCAGCGTCTTGAACAGCAGCGTGAGGTCGGCGGGCAGCACCAGGCTGTTGTCCCGCATCAGGCTCGTCACATCGTTGAGCAGGGCGCCCATCTTGACGTCCTTGAGCTGCAGGTCGTCATAACTCATCAGCAGCTCGGTGACTTCGTAGGTCAGCCGGTCCTCGTCGATCTCGGCATCGCCCGCCCAGTCCAGCAGGACTTCCAGCAGGTCTCGCTCGTCCTTGCGGATCAGCGCGTGCAGCAGGTTGACGATCTGGTGTCGGCGGACCTCGGTCAGCATCCCGACCATGCCGAAATCGATCAGGCCGATGCGGTTGTCCGGCAGAAAAATGATGTTGCCCGGATGCGGGTCGGCATGAAAGTAGCCATGCTCGAGAATCATCCGCAGCACGACATCGGCGCCCCGCGCAGCCAGCATCCTGGGGTCCAGTCCGGCCTCCTGCAGCGGAGCGAGCGCCACGCCGGTCAGGCCGACGATTTCCTCCTGCACGTTGACCAGGTCATTGGTGTAATCCCAGTAGACCTTCGGAATCTTCACGTTCGGGTCATCGGCAAAATTGCGCGAAAACTGACCGATGTTGCGCGCCTCCTTGACCAGATCCAGCTCGCGGTTCAGGGAACGGCGGAACTGCGACACGATCTGCACCGGGTCGTAACGCCTTGAATCGGGTACTTCGCTTTCCAGCAGCCTGGCCGTGTGTTCGAGTATGCGCAGGTCGGCATGGATGACGTTCTCGATATTGGGCCGGCGGATCTTGACGACGACCGGCGTGCCGTCTTTCAGCCGCGCACGGTGGACCTGCGCGATCGACGCCGCCGCCATCGGTCGGGTCTCGAACTCGGCGAAAATCTCGCCCGGTTCGCCTTTCAATGCCCTGACCAGGTGCGGATGCAGCACGTCATACGGGACCGCGGGCACCTGGCTGTGCAGCTTTTCGAATTCCGTAATCCAGTTGGGAGGAAACATGTCCACCCGCGTGGCAAGCAACTGGCCGAGCTTGATGAAGGTGGGGCCAAGCTCCTCGAGGGCCCGACGGATTCGCACCGGCGCGTCGAGCTGGCTGATCTCGCTGGTGCTGTGCCAGTGCAGGATCCGGCCCGTACGCTCGAGCACGCCGCTGATGCCCAGTACCCGGACAAAATCACCCCAGCCATAACGGATCATGACGGTGGCGATTTCGTGCAGGCGGGGCAGGTCGCGGACGACCGAGATAGTTTCCCAGAGCATGGAAGTCTGTTCTTGTTGGGGTGACAGGAGTCTAACCGCAACCCCCGGAAGCCTGCCAGCGCTTCCGGGAAAACCACGCCCCGGCTACCCGCGCAGGCGTTCGCTCTGCCGTTTCAGCGAGTCGGACAGCGCTTCCAGAACGCCGCTGGCAAGTTGGGACAGGCGCTCGCTCGCGACATCCACCGCCTCCTTGACGCCCGACTGCCCTGCCTGTCCGGTGGCCTTGACGCCTTGCGCCAGCTGCGACAGGGATTCGCGCACGCGTTCTCCGGTACGGGTGCCCGTATGGGACAGGTGCTCGGCCATCTGGCCCCATTCTTCCTTGAGCTTGCCGCTGGATTTCTGCGCGGCGTCCTTCAGGGTATCGACGAACTGCCCTTCGAGGTCGCGCAGGCGTTCGAGGATCTCCTTCATTTCGCCGTCCTTGAATTCCTGTCCCTTCGAGACGGCCTCGCGCAAGGTCAGGGAAACGGCCTCCGCCGCGCTGCCGATGGCGTCATCCAGCCCGTCCACAGTCTGCTTCAGGCCGGCTTTCATTTCCCCGCCGCGCGCGTTCAGCCCGCTTCCCACCCCGGCGGTGACCGCTCCGACGATGTCACGCAACTCGGCCAGGGTCATGCGCCGGTCATGCAGGGCACGTGCGGTAAGATCGCGTACCCTTTCACGCAAGTCGGGCTCGTTCACCGCTTCTTCCGCCTTGTTCTGCAGCAACAGCAAACCTTCATTTTCAGCACTTGCAGGGGTAAGTTCGTCGTTCATGATCAGGTCCTCGCGTTCAAGATACGGCCAAAATAACCGCTTTCGCTTTTAATATAGAGCACATACGGCCCATGAAGTCTCCTCTGCCCCTGTTTGCGCTGCTGGCTTCGCTTGCCTGGTTACCGGCCGGCGCCAGCGGCATCCTGCCAACGGTCGACATCCCCATGTACGCCGTCAGCTTGGTCGGCACCCCCTATCGTCCGGGCGGCAGCGATCCCCAGCAGGGCCTCGACTGCAGCGGCTTCGTCAACCACGTTTTCCGCATGGCCGCCGGCCTGCAGCTGCCGCGTGACAGCCATTCCATCAGCCAGGTTGGGCAGCAACTGGATCCTGCGGAACTGCAGCCCGGCGATCTGGTCTTTTTCAACACCCTCGATCGACCTTTTTCCCATGTCGGCATCTATCTCGGCGATAACCGTTTTGTCCATTCGGCCAGCAGTCGAAGCGGCGGCGTCATGCTGTCGAATCTGTCGGACAATTACTGGAGTCGTCGCTTCGAGGGCGCCCGACGCGTCATGACCAGCGAGCAATGAATCGCCGTTGCGCCTGCTTGCTGCTGGGGATCCTGGCCGCGGGCGGCGCGCTTGCGGACGATCCATTCGATTTCCGCAGCGCCTTCGATGTCAATGAAGGGACGCTGAATTTTTTGACCAGTCCGCCTGTCAAGGCGGTCCACTTCCACCAGAACCGCATCCGCATCACGCCTGACAGCCTGGCCAGCGGCTGGGTCGGGCTTGAACAGTGCCACGACGATCTGGACAAGGTGGCACGTGCGCAAATCACCTTCCGCGAAGGCTTCGTCCGCGACCTCAGGGTCGAATCGTCCGCGCACATCGAATCCGCCTGGATCGAAGGGTCCAGCGTCCAGCTGCGCAACGTGTCGGAAGGCGCGCGGCTCTGTCTGGCAGCCGAAACGAAGGCCTTGCGCAACTCGGGCAACGACTTTTTCACCCTGCACAACGGCCCCTACATGCGCAAATTTCTCGACGGCTACTATCCGATGAGGGTGACGATCGAGGTCGAATTCCCAGCCCGTACGCTCAGCCTGGTCGACATCACCCCGGCGGCACAGCCCGGACTCGACATCGTCGAAGCGCCCGGAACCATTCGCCTGGATGCCCTGTTCGAGGGTGAATTGCGAACGGTGATCCAGTTCCAGCGCAAATGAAGCCCTGAATTTCGTCTTTTTTGAAAATCGTTATTGATAACCGTTCTCACTTTGAGTACGATTACCAGCATCGACATTTTTCAAGGGAAAGCCCGAAATGAAACTTCGTAACCTCCTTGCCTCTCTCGCGCTCACCGCCATCGCCCTGCCCGCACTGGCCGAAGAAGTGGTGGTGTATTCCGCCCGCAACGAACAGCTCATCAAGCCCCTGTTCGACGCCTACACCCGCGACACCGGCGTGCAGATCAAATTCATCACCGACAAGGAAGGTCCGCTGATGGCGCGCCTCAAAGCCGAGGGCAAGAACACCCCGGCCGACATGCTGCTGACGGTCGATGCCGGCAACCTGTGGCAGGCGTCGGAAGAAGGCCTGCTGCGCCCGATCAGGTCGAAAGTACTGGAAGCCAACGTGCCGGCCCACCTCCGCGACCCCGACAACGAATGGTTCGGCCTGTCGGTGCGCGCCCGTACCCTGGTCTACAACACCGGCAAGCTGAAACCCGCCGAGCTGTCGACCTACGAGGATCTGGCCAATCCGAAATGGAAAGGCCGCCTCTGTCTGCGCACCTCGAAGAAGGTCTACAACCAGAGCCTGGTGGCGATGATGATTCATGAATACGGCGAAGGCAAAATCGAGGACATCGTGACCGGCTGGGTCAACAACCTCGCCACCTCGCCCTTCCCCGACGACACCAAGGCGATGGAAGCCGTGGCCGCCGGGCAGTGCGATGTCACCCTGGTCAACACCTATTACTTCGGCCGTTTGATGGAGAAAAGCCCCAACCTGCCGCTGGCGATCTTCTGGCCCAACCAGAACCTGAAGAACAAGGCGGCCGGGGTGCACGTCAACATCTCCGGCGCCGGCGTCACCCGCCACGCCAAGAACCCGGCCGGCGCGCAAAAGCTCATCGAGTGGCTGTCGTCCGACAAGGCGCAGAACCTGTTCGCCGACGTCAACCTGGAATACCCGGTCAACCCGAAGGTGGCTCCGGACAAGACCGTGGCCGCCTGGGGCAGCTTCAAGCAGAACCTCATCAACGTGAAAGAAGCTGGCAGCCTGCAGACCAAGGCCGTAAAATTGATGGATCGCGCTGGATACAAGTAATAGTGATCCCCCTTGTCTGACACCCTGGCAGCCAACTCAAAAACGCCCGCAGCGGGCGTTTTTGTTTTATCCGATGTCCGCCCTCCCCTCAGCGGCTGGATGCTATTCGCCCTGGCGGTCGCCGCGCTCGTGCTGGTGCCGGTGGTGGTCACGTTTTCCTCCTTCGCCCAGGTCGAGCGCGACATCCTTTCGCACCTGATCGAATTCGCCCTCCCCGAGCTGGTGGTCAACACGCTCTGGCTGGTGCTCGGCGTCGGGTTCGGCGTCAGCGTGCTGGGGGTGTCGCTGGCCTGGCTCACGGCGATGTGCGAATTTCCCGGCCGCCGCCTGTTCGACTGGGCGCTGCTGCTGCCGCTCGCCCTGCCCGCCTACGTCACGGCCTTCGTCGCCATCGGGCTGCTGGACTTCACCGGCCCGCTGCAGACCTGGCTGCGCGAGAGCTGGGGCATCACCGGACTGCCGGAGATCCGCTCGCGCGGCGGCGTCATCGCGGTGATGTCGCTGGCGCTCTATCCCTACGTGTATTTGATCGCGAAGAACGCCTTCGCGACCCAGGGGGCGATCGCGCTGGAAGCCGCGCAGTCGCTCGGACTGTCGCGCACGCAAGGCTTCTTCCGGGTGGCGCTGCCGATGGCGCGGCCGTGGATCGCCGCCGGCCTGATGCTGGCGCTGATGGAAACCCTGGCCGATTTCGGCACCATGGCGATTTTCAACTACGACACCTTCACCACCGCCATCTACAAGGCCTGGTACAGCCTGTTCTCGCTGCCCGCGGCGGCGCAGCTCGCCTCGATCCTGATCCTCTTCGTGCTGGTCGCGGTGGTGTTCGAACAGCGCTCACGCGCGCGGATGCGCTACGGTGCCGTGGGGCGCAGCGCCGGATCGCGGCGGATCAGGCTGTCGCCGGCGCTGGCCGCGTTGGCCTTCCTCTATGCCGCGAGCGTGCTGGCAGTGGCCTTCCTCATCCCGGTGACCCAATTGGCGCTGTGGACGCGCGAGGTCATCGCCGCCGATCTCGACAGCCGCTACTGGGCGTTTGCCTGGCATTCGGTGCTGCTGGCCGGCATCGGCGCGCTGATGGTGGTCATCGCGGCGCTCCTGCTGGCCTACGCCGGGCGCCAGCGCCCGGGTTCGGCCATGGTGTGGACGCAGCGTCTGGCCACCCTCGGCTACGCCTTTCCCGGCGCGGTGCTGGCGGTGGGTCTGTTCATCCCGGTGGCGGCGCTGGACAACTGGCTGATCGACAGCGGCCGCGCCTGGTTCGGCTTCGAAGGCACCGAAATCCTCAAGGGCACGCTGCTGGTGA
>Ga0209450_10001230_pt1 | contig 12856 bp, 13 predicted proteins | sample FrelakmetLWP11LW_FD_187149 | JGI IMG/M metagenome (GOLD analysis project Ga0209450, IMG submission 187149) | Freshwater lake sediment microbial communities from the University of Notre Dame, USA, for methane emissions studies - LWP11 LW (SPAdes)... | ecosystem: Environmental > Aquatic >... | reverse complement strand
CACCTCGACGATCCCGGGCTCGCGGCCGTGCTGCTGCCGCGCTCGGGGCTCGGCCACAAGCACGGCATCGTGCTCGGCAACCTGGTCGGGCTGATCGACTCCGATTACCAGGGCCAGGTGATGGTGTCGTGCTGGAATCGCGGCCAGGCGGCGTTCACGATCGCGCCGGGCGAGCGGATCGCACAGCTGGTCGTCGTGCCCGTCGTGCAGGTCGAGTTCGAGATCGTCGAGCAATTCACCGCGAGCCGGCGTGGCGCCGGCGGGTTCGGCAGCTCCGGGACTAGTTGATTCCCTTCAGTTCCTTGAAGCGCGCGATGTCCGACGCGAACTCCGTTCGCAGCCGTTCCTGTTCCGTCGTGTTCTTCGCCAGCTCCTGCTCGTAGACCTGCAGGCCGTTGACGGTGTTGACGATCTCCTCGGCCAGGTGGTCGGGGAGCGGCTGCGCCTTCGGCGAGTCGCTGTAGGGCCGGAAACGCTGCACGTCATTGATCAGCCGCGCCTCGCGCTCGCGCAGGTTCGCGATGTACTGGCGCGTGACGCGGTTCTGCTGCTCGAGCAGCTCCAGCCGCTGGTCGCGCAGGCGCTCGATGTCGGCCACCGAGATGTAGGTCGCGAGCAGCGTGCGGTCACGTTGCGCCCCGGCCCTGGCGGTCTCTTCGGCGGCCTTCTGCTGCGCGATCTGTTCGAGCGAACGGCGCCCGGGGATCACGCGCACGACGCGGCCCGTACCGTCGAGCACCTCGATGTCCTGGTCCAGGCACTTCTCCGGAATGGCCTGGCCGAAGTGGCTCTGGCCGTTCGCGTCGCGGCAACGGTAGACCGCCTCGCCGCTGGCGCTCTTGGTCGCGGCGAACGCAGCCGGGGCGGCGGCCGCCAGCAGGGCCAGGGCCAGGCCGGGGACTCGTCGGCTTTCGGGAAGGATCCACATGGCTCGGGATTGTGCTCCTCGGTTGCGTGCGGGGCGCAATGCCTCGCGTCAGCATTGTGAACTATGTCAGACCCGGCGTGCCGTCAAACGCCGTAGCGGTCGCGGTAGGCGCGCACGGCCTCGAACGCTGCCGTCTCGCCGGCGGTCTCGAGGTGAGCCAGCAGGTCACGCAGCCGCAGCACGCTGACGACCGGCAGGCCGAAGGACTCCTGGACCTCCTGCACCGCGGAACGCTCGCCCTGCCCCCGCTCTTCACGGTCGAGCGCGATCAGCACGCCGGCCGGGATCGCGCCCTGGGCGCGGATGATCTCCACCGACTCACGGATTGCCGTGCCGGCCGTGATCACGTCGTCCACGATCAGCACGCGGCCCGCGAGCGGCGCGCCGACGATCGTGCCGCCTTCGCCGTGGTCCTTCGCTTCCTTGCGGTTGAACGCGAACGGCAGGTTCCTGTGCTCGTGCTCGGCGAGCGCCGCCGCAGTCGTCGTGACGAGCGGAATGCCCTTGTAGGCCGGCCCGAACAGCATGTCGAACTCGATGCCCGACAGTGCCGCGGCCCGCGCGTAGTAGCGGCCAAGACCCGCGATGGCGTGGCCGGTGTTGAACAGGCCGGCGTTGAAGAAATACGGGCTCAGGCGGCCCGACTTCAGCTTGAACTCGCCGAAACGCAGCACGCCGAGTTCGAGGCACAGGCGAATGAAATCGGGTTGGTGCATGAGCGTACTTTATACTGCGCCGCCATGCGCATCATCACGCTGAATGCGAACGGGATCCGCTCGGCGGCCCGCAAGGGCTTCTTCGATTGGCTCGCGGTGCAGGAGGCCGACGTGGTCTGCGTGCAGGAGACCAAGGCGCAGGTCGACCAGCTTGCCGACCCGGTGTTCCGTCCCCCCGGCTACCACAGCTTCTACTGCGACGCCGAGAAGAAGGGCTACAGCGGCGTGGCGATCTATTCGCGCGTCAAGCCTCAGCAGGTCGTGGTCGGCTTCGGTTCGCGGGAGTTCGATGCCGAGGGTCGCTATATCGAGGTCCAGTTCAAGGGATTGAGCGTCGTTTCCGTGTACCTTCCGTCGGGATCCTCGAGCGAGGAGCGGCAGCAGGCCAAGTTCCGCTTCCTCGAGCAATTCATGCCGCACCTGCGCGCGCTCAAGCACCGCCGGCGCGGGTACGTGCTCTGCGGCGACTGGAACATCGCGCACAAGGAGATCGACCTGAAGAACTGGCGCTCCAACCAGAAGAACTCCGGCTTCCTGCCAGAGGAGCGTGCCTGGCTCGACGAGCTGTTCGATGAGACCCGCTACGTGGACGGCTTCCGCGAGGTGAACGCCGAACCCGAGCACTACACCTGGTGGTCGAACCGCGGCCAGGCCTGGGCGAAGAACGTGGGCTGGCGCATCGATTACGAAGTGCTGAGCCCGGGCCTGCGCGGCAGCGTGCTCGCCGCGGACATCTACAAGGCGCAGCGTTTCTCGGATCACGCTCCGCTGACGATCGACTACGACCTGTGAGCGCAGCCCCGGTCCCAGCCGCGCCGGACGTGGCGCCGCGCAAGCCCTGGTGGCAGGGCTGGCTCGACGCATTCAAGTCCTACCGCCACCCGCGCGTGCTTGCGATGCTGTTCCTCGGCTTCTCCGCCGGGCTGCCGTTCATGCTGGTGTTCTCGACGCTGTCGGCATGGCTGCGCGAAGTGGGCGTCGAGCGTGCCACGATCGGCATGCTGTCCTGGGTCGGCATCATCTACTCGATCAAGTTCTTCTGGGCGCCGGTCGTGGACCGGTTGCCGCTGCCGGTCCTCGGCCGGCTGCTCGGCCGCCGGCGCAGCTGGATGCTGGTGGCGCAGGCCGGCATCGCGATCGGGCTCTTCAACATGGCCCACCTGAACCCCGTCGGGCACCTCGGCACGATGGCGGCGCTCGCGCTGCTCGTGGCGTTCTCGTCGGCGACGCAGGACATCTCGATCGACGCGTGGCGGATCGAGGCCGCGCCACAGCCGATGCAGGGCGTGATGGCGGCCGCGTACCAGCTTGGCTACCGGATCGCGATCATGGTGGGCAGCGCAGGCGCGCTGTGGATCGCCGCCGACTACGGTTGGACGACGGCGTACACGGCGATGGCCGTGCTCGTCGGTGTCGGCATCGTCACGACGTTGTCGATTGCCGAGCCGCAGCCGCGCGTGGCGCAGCAGAGCCTCGCGCAGGAACAGCGGGTCATCGACTGGCTGGAGCGCAAGGCGCACTGGCCCGACGCGCTGCAGCAGCTCGGCTCGTGGTTCGTCGGCGCGGTCGTCTGCCCGTTCGTCGACTTCTTCACGCGTTACGGGAAGAAACTGGCGATCCTGATCCTCGCCTTCATCGCGAGCTACCGCCTGACCGACTTCACGATGGGCGTGATGGCAAACCCGTTCTACCTCGACGTTGGATTCACGCTGAAGGAAATCGCCGCGGTCGCCAAGGGCTTCGGCGTCGTGATGTCGATCCTCGGCACGATCCTCGGCGGCGTTGCGGTCGCGCGCCTCGGCACGAATCGCTCGCTCGTGCTCGGCAGCGTGCTCGTGATCGGCTCGAACCTGCTGTTCATGACACTCGCGTTCCAGCAGACGCCCAGTCTCGCCGGCCTCGCGATGGTCGTGAGCGCGGACAACCTCGCGATGGGCGTGGCCGGCACCGCGTTGATCGCCTACCTGTCGAGCCTGACCAGCGCCACCTACACGGCGACGCAGTACGCTTTGTTCTCGTCGGTCTACGCGCTGCCCGGCAAGCTGCTGATGGGTACTTCGGGGTTCGTCGTCGACGCCGTCGGCTACCCGTGGTTCTTCGTCTACACGTCGTCGCTCGGCCTGCCGGCGCTCGTGATGCTCTACTTCCTGGGGACCAAGGCGCGGCAGGACCGGGCCGCGGCGGGTGCCGACCTGCGGTGAGTCTTCAGGATCGCGCGCGCGGCATTGCGGCCGCTGGCGCCGCTGATGCCACCGCCGCCGTGCACGCCGCTGCCGCAGAGATACAGCCCGTCCACCGGCGTGCGGTGATCCGACCAGCCCGGCAGCGGGCGCATGAAGAACAGCTGGTCGAGGATCGGCTGGCCGTGATTGAGGTCGCCCTCGGTGAGGCCCCAGTCCCGCTCCAGGTCGAATGGCGTGATCGAGCGCACTTCGCGGATACCGTTGACGAGCGCGGGGTGATGCGCGGCCAGCGTGTCGATCGCCAGCTTCTCCAGGCTCGCACGCGCGGTATTCCAGTCGTCGCCTCGCAGTCCGAACGGCGCGAACTGGAAGTGAATCGATACGACGTCGCCCGCGGTCGTGACTTCGAGGTACGGTTCGCGAGAAATCTCACCGTACTTGGCCGCATCGTAGGCGCGTTCCAGGTAGCGCAGCGTCGGCGCCACGACCAGCGTTCCCGCAGGCAGGCCGTGCCGTCCGTCGGTCAGCAGATGCACCTTCGCGACCGACCCGCGCATCTTGATCGACTGAGCGTGCCAGACGAATTCCGGCGGCAGCTCCGGCGCGCCCACCAGGTCGAGCAGCGTGCGGCGCGGATCTGCGCCGGAAACGACGACCTTTGCAGCGATCGTTTCCCCGCTCGCCAGCCGTACGCCGGTGACCTGCTGTCGCTCGACGAGGATCTGCGCGACGGGCGAGGACGTCCGCAGTTCGCCGCCGCTCGCGCGCAGCGCGGCCACGAGCGCGTCGGTGAGCGATGCGCCGCCCGGGTCCGGCCGATGCGTGAGGCCGCCTCGGTTGAGCCAATTGTGGATCAGCGTGTAGCCAGTCCCGGCCGAGAACGCGCCGAGCGTTGCGCCGTGAATGGCCAGCGCCCCGATCGCGGCCTTGAGCGGCTCGGCCTCGAACCAGTCGTCGGTCAACTCCTGCACCGACATCGACAGGCTGCGGATCACGCGGAACAGGTCCTTGCGCCCGAGCCGCCGCAGCCGGAGTGCCAGCGAGGCCAGCGGCAGGCCCGCCGCGACCAGGTCGGCCCGGGCCATGCGCGGCATCGGCGTTCGATACGCCGCGTCGAGGAAGCCCGCCGCGCCGTTCATGAAGGCGACGAACTCGGGCCAGCGCGCCGCGTCGCGCGCCGACAGCCTGCCGATCGAATCGAGCGTCGCGGCGTCGGTCGCGCTGGACGTGAGCCTCAGGGTTCCGCCGTCGGGCAGCAGCGACACGCAGGCCGGCTCGGCCCCGGTGGCGGTGGTCGCGAGCCCATGCCTCGCCAGGCCGAGGTCGCTGACGACGTCCGGCCGCAGGCGCCCCGAGGCGTGGAGCGCGGGTGCCCGGGCCGTGCCGCCGAAGTCGATGCTCACGAGTTGTCCGCCGGGCGTGCCGGCGCGCTCCAGCACCAGCACGCGCTGGCCCGCCCTGGCGAGATAGGCTGCCGTCACGAGGCTGTTGTGACCAGCGCCGACGACCAGGATGTCGGGGTGTGTCATCGGCGTGCCTATCGCCAGTCCCTGAGGATCTCGGTGGCGGCCAGCTTGCCGGCCGCACCCATCACGCCGCCGCCCGGGTGCGCGCCGGAGGCGCCGAAGTAGTAGCCCGGCAGCGGCGTGCGGAAGTCCGCCCACTGCGGCGCCGGGCGCAGGAAGAAGAGCTGATGCAGCAGCAGCTCGCCGTGGAAGATGTTGCCGCCGGTGATGCCCGCGATCCGCTCGATGTCCTTCGGCGTGATCACCTGCTTGCCGACGATCGCACGGCGGATGTTCGGCGCGTAGCGCTCGATCGTGTCGATCACGGTCTCGCCGAACGCGTCGCGCTTCGCATCGTCCCAGCCGCCCTCGATGTCGTAGGGCGCGTACTGGACGAAGCACGACATCACGTGGTGTCCCGGTGGCGCCATGTCGCGGTCGATCATCGACGGGATGATCATGTCGATGTACGGGCGGCGCGAGAGCTGGCCGTACTTGGCCTCGTCGTAGGCGCGCTCGATGTAGTCGATGCTCGGGCTGATTGAGATCGCGCCGCGGTGCAGCGGGCCCTCGCCCGGCAGGCACGTGAACTGCGGCAGTTCCGAGAGCGCGATGTTCACCTTGCCCGACGAGCCGCGCACCCGGAAGTCGCGGATCGCCTGCGTGAACTCGTCGGGAAAGTGCTGCGCGTCGACGAACTGCAGGAAGCTGCGCTTGGGATCGGCGGCGGACATCACGACCTTCGCGTGCAGCTCGTCGCCATTCGCGAGCGCCACGCCGGCGGCCCGGCCGCCGCGCACGACTACTTTCTCGACGGCCGCGCCGGTACGGATTTCGACGCCCAGCGCGCGCGCGGAACTCGCGATCGCCGCGCTGACGCCGCCGGTGCCGTTTTTCGCGAATCCCCAGGCACGGAACGCGCCGTCGATCTCGCCCATGTAGTGGTGCAGCAGCACATAGGCCGTGCCGGGCGAGCGCGGCCCGAGGAACGTGCCGATGATGCCGCTCGCCGACTTGGTGCCCTTGAGCGCATCGAACTCGAACCACTCGTCGAGCAGGTCGGCCGAGGACTGTGTCACGAGCTTCGCGATCCGGTAGATTTCCGACTCGCCCAGGCTCGCGCCGTATGCCCCAAGCTTCAGCAGGCCGCGCAGGTCACGCCAGCTGAGCGACGACGGATCCGGAGGGACCAGCCCGATCACCGGTTTGATCGCCTTGGCGGCGCGGGCCATCACGCGCGAATACTCGTCGGCCGCTTCGGCATCCCGCGGCGAGTGGCGATAGAGCTCGCGCCGCGTCAGGTCATGGTCGTCCCACGCGGCGAGATAGTCGCCGTTGTCCATCGGCGTGACCGTGCTCGGCAGCGGCAGGATCTTGAGCCCGTGCCGGGGCAGCTCGAGGTCGCGGATGATCTCCGGCCGCAGCAGGCTGACCACGTACGAGAACTCGGTGAACCGGTAGCCGGGAAAGATCTCCTCGGTGACCGCGGCGCCGCCCACGACGTCGCGCCGCTCCAGCACGACGACCTTCCTGCCCGCGCGGGCAAGGTAGGCGCCGGCGATCAGGCCGTTGTGGCCCGCGCCGATCACGATGGCATCGTAGCGGCTGGCGCCGGTCACTTGCGTTTCCACTCGGGCTCGTAGAACGGCAGTGCCACGACCGTGCCGGGCGCATGGCGTCGATGGTGCTCGACCGTGATCTCGAGGCTGACGCGCGTGCCGGGCTCGTAGTACGGTCGTTGCAGGTGCACGAGCGCGATGTACTTCTTCAGCACCGGCGACCAGGTGCTCGTCGAGGCGTAGCCCACCTGCCGGCCGTCGTGCCGCACCGGCAGGCTGCCGCGAACGGCCATGGCCGGAATCTGCGGTGGCAGGCCGACCGCGGCGTAGAGGCGTTCCAGCCCCTCCCAGTCGACCTCGAGGCCGACCATCTTCCAGGCCGATCCTTCGCGCGCTTCACGCTCGAGCGCGCGGCGGCCGACGAAGTATCCCGGCTTGTCGAGCGCGATCGTCCAGCCGAGCCCCATCTCGTAAGGCGAGGATTTCTGGCCGGGAATCCACGCGTGCGTGGCCGAAGTGTAGTCCACGTCGAGCATGAAGAGGCCCGCTTCGACGCGCGCCATGTCCATCGCCAGGATGCCGCACGCTGCGATCCCGTAGTCACCGCCGGCGGCCATCAGCGCGTCCCAGACGGGGAGCGCGTCCGCTGCGTCCATCCAGATCTCGTAGCCGAGGTCGCCGGTGTAGCCGGTGCGCGAGATCGTCACCGTCCTGCCCGCGAGCACGTTGGGCGCCATGCGGAAGAACTTGATGCCGTCCACGGTCGTGTCGCAGCAGCGATTCAGGACGGCGCGCGACTTCGGCCCCTGCAGGCTCAACGCGGCCATCTGGTCGGTGCGCTCGGTGATCGTCACATCCATGCCGACCGCGTTCATGTGCAGCCAGCGCAGCGAGGGCTCGGCCGAGGTGAGGCGGAAGCTCGTCTCGCCGAGCCGCGTCACCGTGCCGTCGTCGAGCAGCTTGCCCTCGTCGTCGCACCAGCCGGTGTAGTAGACCTGCCCGATAGCGAGCCTGGCGATGTTGCGCGGCGTGACCTTGTCGAGCAGCCGTGCCGCGTCCGGCCCCTCGATCAGGTACTTCATCAGCGGCGAGACGTCGATCAGCGCGGCGCCGTTGCGGATCGCCCAGTACTCGCGCTCGAGGCCGAGGTCGTAGGAACCGACCGCGATGTGGCCGGCCCAGCGGCGCCAGTTCTGCGGCAGGCACAGCGCCGCGGTGCGCTCGTGGAACGGCGTGCGTTTGAGCTCGTACAGGCCGGTCATCGCTTCTGCGCGCCCGCTCGCAGGTCGGCGTGCAGCAACTGGTGGAACAGCTGCTCGCCGGCTTCGCGTCGCACCGACAGGCGGCCGGTGTCGTAGGCACGCGAGCGCAGTCCGCGCTGCACCGACCGGCAGATGCCCTCGTCCTCGTGCTGGACGCGGTTGGCGATATCGATCGAGGCGCGGTTGAACTCTCGGGCCGCCTCGGACACGTCGGCGAACCAGAAGTCGAAGATCACCTCGGTCTGGTCCACGCCGCGCGGATAGACGAGGTTCGTGTCCATCACGCCCTCGTACCAGTTGAACATGAAGTTCGGGTAGAACCAGTAGTAGCAGGCGCGGTCGCCCTTGCGCACGGCGCCTGTTTCGCGTTCCGCACCGCGCGTCACCATCGGGCTCGACTGCAGGCAGTGGCGGCGGCCGTTCTCGATCGTGTACTTGTGGTAGTCGAGCACGCTGCCCAGGCCTTCGTGGAGGCAGGGCACGTGGTAGCCGCCGTCGAGGTAGTTGTCGACGAACACCTTCCAGTTGCAGTCGAACACGTAGTGGCGCCGGTCGAACCAGTGCAGCTTCGCGAGATCGAGCGCCCGCACCTGCGCCAGCACCTCGGGGCCGAGGGTTTCCTCGAGCGAGGGCCCCTCCGCGGCGAGCCGCACGAAGACCCAGTTCTCCCACACCGTGGTGGCCACGGGAACGAGGCCGTGATCGGCGGGATCGAAATTGCGCACGCCCTCGAACGCGGGCGCGGCCTTGAGCGCGCCTTCGAGCGTGTAGGTCCAGCCGTGGTATGGGCACTGCAGGCGCTTCGCGCAGCCTTCGGGCTCGGTCATGACGGCCGCCGCGTGATGGCGGCAAACGTTGAAGAAGCCGCGCAGCACGTGGTCATTGCCGCGCACGACCAGCAGCGGTTCGCCGGCGAGCTCCAGCGTGACGAACTGGCCCGGCTCGCCGACCTGGTCGAGCCGGCACGCGTACTGCCACGTGTTCGCGAACGTCGTTTCGAGCTCCAGCTCGAGGATGCGCGGATCGACGTACCACGAGGCTGGGCAGGTGCGCGCCTCCGCGAGCGGCCGGTCCGGGTCGTAGCGATCGATCAGGTCCATCAGCGGGTTCTTCATCGCGGGGTGCCGTGCGACCGATCGTGCCCGGCTTTGACAGTGTCGTGGCCGAATGAAAGACTCGCGCCGCCGCGTTGTCAAATGCGCGCAGATGGAAACGCCATGGATCTCGAGCGCGTGATCTGTCCCCTGTACGAGCTGCCCGACCCGGGTGCGAAGGGCTTCACGATGGGTGGCGGCGACTGGCCGCTGCGCGGTTTCGTCGTGCGGCGCGGCCAGGGCGTGCACGCCTACGTGAATCACTGCCCGCACGCCGGCTTCCCGCTCAACTGGCAGCCCGACGGGTTCCTGGCGCCGCAGGCGCCGCTGATCCTCTGCGCGATGCACGGCGCGCTGTTCGAAATCGAAACGGGAGTCTGCATTTCCGGGCCGTGTGCCGGCCTGGGCTTGCGGACGCTGCCGGTGCGCGTGGAGCGCGGCTACGTCCTGCTCGACGACGGCGTGGCGCTGGAGGAGCCGCCGGACCTCGGTCGCTGACTCAGGAGCGGTCGGGTTCGTCCTGGGATTCGGACAATTCGACCTCGGAGTAGCCACCGGCCTCGCCGCGGTCGACGAACTGCAGCGGATCGCCCCAGGTCTTGCTCGAGCCGGGCTCCGCTTCGTATTCGTTCTCGGTGTCCTCGGGCTCGACGTCGAGCGAACCGGTCCAGTCTTCCGGCGGTTCGGTGGATTCGATCGTGGCCTCGAGCCACTCGTCGAGGTCGGTCTCCTCGATCGTGCCGTCGAAGTACTGGATCTCGATCGTGCGATCGTCCGGATCGATTGCGACCACTTCGAACGAATCGCCGCCGATGCGCCGGTACCACTCGCCGATGACAGGTGCGGGGTTCGCCATGATCTCGGTCCTCTCCGGCCGTGCTGCGCTGCTATCCTCTGGATGCTTCACCTTCCTTGTAGCCCTGCGCGACAGCGAGTTCAAGTAGCGGAATCTGCGCACTGCCAATGTTCGACGAACTGGTCAAATTCTTCGTGGTCCTGCTGGTGGTCGTCGAGCCCCTGTCGCTGCTGCCGGTGCTGGCCGGCCTCACCGAGGGTGCCGACGACGCCTTTCGCCGCAGGATGTCCTGGAAGGCGGTGCGACTCTCGGCGGTCGTCTGCCTGGTCTTCGCCGTCGGTGGCACGGCGCTGCTCGGGCTGCTCGGCATCAGCGTCGATGCGTTCAAGGTGGGCGGCGGCATCCTTCTGTTCCTGCTCGCGATCGAGATGGTGTTCGCGCGGCCGTCCGGCGCGCGCTCGATCACGCCCGTCGAGGACGCCGAGGCGCACCATCGCGTCGACATCTCGGTCTTCCCGCTGGCGTTCCCGCTGATCTCCGGGCCCGGCGCGCTCGCGGTGATCCTGCTGGCCTTCGCCGGCGTGCCGATCGCCTCGCTGCAGTTCGCCGCACAGATCGGCGTGATCCTGCTGGTGCTCGCGATCACGCTGGCCCTGATGCTGATGACCGGCCCGGTGATGCGCGTGGTCGGCGTGACCGGCGGCGCGGTGCTCGGGCGGTTGCTGGGCGTGCTGCTCGCCGCGCTGGCCGCACAGTTCGTGATGGACGGAATCCGCGGCGCTATGGGCGCCTGAACGCGAGATCCCAGACCTCGTGGCCAAGGCGCTGGCCGCGCCGCTCGAAACGTGTGACCGGCCGGCTGTCGGGCCGCGGCACGTAGTTTCCCTGCGGCGACTCGTTGCGCAGCGCCGCACATTGTCCCGCCACCTCGAGCATCTGCTCGGCGTAGTGCTGCCAGTCGGTCGCCATCCGGAAGACGCCGCCCGGTCGCAACCGGCTCGCGACCAGTGCGACGAACTCCGGCTGCACGATGCGCCGCTTGTGATGGCGCTTCTTCGGCCACGGATCCGGGAAATAAAGCAGCAGTTCGTCCAGCGATTCGGCGGGAACGCAGCGCTGCAGCACCTCGACGGCATCGCGGCAGACCACGCGCAAGTTGGTGAGGCGCAGTTCCGCTGCCTGCAGCATCAGGTGGCCGACCCCGGGGCGATGCACCTCGATGCCGAGGAAATCCCGCTCCGGGTGCGCCGCGGCGAGTGCGACCAGCGATTCGCCGTTGCCGAACCCGATCTCGAGCGTGCGCAGCGCGTCACGCCCGAAGATCGCCGGCAGGTCGAGAGGAATCTCCGCAGTTTCGAGACCGAACCGCGGCCAGAGTTCCTGCCAGGCGCGATCCTGGGCGACGGTCATGCGTCCGGCGCGCACCACGAAGCTGCGGATCGCGCGCTGGCGCAGGTCTTCGACTGGCGTCATGCGTGGCAACGGGCTAGAGTCCGGTCGTCGGCGATTGAGCAGAACACATCATAAGGCGCCAAGACGCGCCGGGAGGCAATCGATGACTGATTCCGCAGGCGTCCTCGGGCATCTGGGCGCAGACGCGCAGGCCCTGGTGAAGCGCGCGTGGTGGGTATTCATCGTCGGCGGCATCGCGATGGTCGTGTTCGGGGTGCTGGCCTTCGCCAATCCGGGTATCGCGCTGTTCGCGTTGGCGACGTTTTTCGCGGCCTCGGTGCTGGTGGACGGGGTCTCCAACATCGTGGGCTCGCTGCAGAACCGCGAGAAGGACGGCTGGTGGATCCTGCTGCTGATGGGCCTGCTCGGCGCGGTGGTGGGCGCATACGCGCTGTTCAATCCGCCGCTCAGCATCATGGCGTTCATCCTGATCGTCGCCTTCGAAGCGATGCTGCTCGGCGCATTCCTGATCATGCTCGGCTACAAGGTCCGCAAGACGACGAGCCGCGAGTGGCTGCTGTACCTGACCGGCGGCCTGTCGATCCTGTTCGGCATCCTGGTCATCGCGAACCCGATCGCCGGCAGCCGCACGATCGTCTACATGATCGCGAGCTGGTCGCTGATGATCGGCATCCTGAAGGTCGCCTTCGGCCTCAAGGTCCGCAAGCTGCCGGACGCGGTCCGGGAGAAGATCGCCGCGTCCCGCTAGGCGACGCGGCCCGCGATCCGCCCGCCGAGCAGGCAGCCGCCGAGGAACGTGCCCTCGAGGCCGCGCTTGCCGTTCATGCCGCCACCGCCAAATCCGGCGGACTCGCCCGCGGCGTAAAGCCCCGCGATCGGCTGCCCGCCATGGTCGAGCACGCGGCTCGAGAGATCCGTCTGCAGGCCGCCCATGCTCTTGCGGCTGATGATGAACTCACGAATGGCCATCAGCGGCCCGGCCTTCGGGTCGAGGATCGGCTGGAACTTGCAGGTGCGCAGCCGGTCGCCGATCCAGCGGCGTGCGAACTCGATGCGGCGCAGCTGGTCGTCATTGTGGAAGCGGGGGCCGGCAGCGATACGTTCGTCGTAACGAACGGCGGACTCCGTGACGGCGGCGAGACTGACCGAGCCATCGCCGACGAGCGCATTCATTTTTTCGACCAGCGCCGGCAGCGAATCCGCGACGACGAAGTCAGGGCAGTTCCGCGTCACCTGCTCGTACAACCAGTGATTGCCGCGCAGCATGTCGCGCGCCACCGCGAGCCGCCTCTTTTCACGGAACGCCGGATTGAATTCGCCGCCCGAGATCGCGAGCTCCTTCAGTGCAATCCGGCGGTTGAGCAACTGCCAGGAATAGCCGCGCGGCTGCCGGCAGATCT
>Ga0209450_10001229_pt1 | contig 12860 bp, 12 predicted proteins | sample FrelakmetLWP11LW_FD_187149 | JGI IMG/M metagenome (GOLD analysis project Ga0209450, IMG submission 187149) | Freshwater lake sediment microbial communities from the University of Notre Dame, USA, for methane emissions studies - LWP11 LW (SPAdes)... | ecosystem: Environmental > Aquatic >... | reverse complement strand
CAAGTATTGGACCAGGGTGGTCTCAGCCAGGAACAAACCTTGACAGATGCTCCCAAATACTTTAATCACATTCGTTTCGGTGTTTTCTTTAGAGAAATTGTAGTTTCTGCTGCCAATGAAAACGACTTTGATCCCCTCCTTCTATTCAGCATCATCCGCCAGGAAAGCCTGTTTGAACCTGCTATCAGTTCAAGTGCAGACGCCCGAGGTCTTATGCAGATACTGCCGGTTGTCGGCGAAGAAATTGCATCTAATTTTGGTTGGCCACCAAATTTCAAAACCAGTGATCTTAACCGCCCCATGATCAATGTTCGGCTTGGCTCAAATTACCTGAAAAAATGGTCGAATTACTTCAATGGAGATATCTCAGCGGCGCTGTCATCCTATAATGCTGGCATAGGCGCAACTATTCCCTGGGAGGAACTATCAGGGGGAGATGTAGATCTGTTTGTGGAGATGATCCGTTTTGAACAGACCCGTGAATATATCCGTGCGATTTCTGAAAACTACGAAATTTACAAATCCATTTACACCCACCCATAAAAAACCTCCCCGATTGCTCGGGGAGGTTTCAATTCAGGATTGTCTACTTTCGGTTTTTCAATGCTGCCTGTGCTGCAGCAAGCCTGGCAACCGGAACACGGAATGGTGAACAGGATACATAATTATTGCCAATACGATGGCAGAATTCAATTGAAGCCGGATCTCCACCATGTTCACCGCAAATACCCACTTCAAGCTTTACACGGGTTGAGCGGCCATCCTTGACAGCAACATCCATCAGTCTGCCTACCCCATCCTGGTCCAGAGTTTGGAACGGATTTTTGGGCAGGATGCCTTCTTCAACGTATTTGACCAGGAAGTTGCGTTCTGCATCATCACGGCTGTAACCAAAGGTCATCTGAGTGAGGTCATTGGTGCCAAATGAGAAGAATTCGGCAACACTGGCGATTTCTGCGGCTGTAACTGCAGCACGTGGAATTTCAATCATTGTTCCGAATTTATAGGGGAATTTAACACCCTTTTCTTTCATCACTTCCGCAGCGATTCGTTCAAGCCGCGGTTGGATCCATTTTAGCTCATTGATATGCCCGGTTAAGGGGATCATGACTTCCGGTTTGGCATGAACGCCGCGTTTGGTGCAATCAGCGGCGGCTTCAAATATGGCGCGCACCTGCATCTCAACGATCAATGGCATTGCAATGGAAAGACGCACTCCACGAAGTCCCATCATTGGGTTGGATTCGTGCATGGATCTGACGGATTCTAATAACGCTTCCTTTTTAGCCAAACCTTTGGTTTCGCCCTTGACACGCATAGTGATCACTTCCTCCAGAAGAGCCTCTTCTGAGGGGAGGAATTCATGCAGTGGCGGGTCAATAAGACGGATAATTACAGGGTAACCATCCATTGCTTCAAACAAGCCGTCGAAATCAGACCGCTGGAACGGAAGTAATTCATCCAATGCTTTTTTGCGGACATCATCGCTCTTGGCAAGGATCATGCGCTGCACAATCGGCAAACGGGCAGGTTCAAAGAACATATGCTCGGTACGGCAAAGACCAATACCCTTTGCGCCAAAGGCACGGGCACGCTGGGCATCCTTGGGATAATCTGCATTAGCCCAAACCTGCAGACCGGTGGTTGGCCAGCCTTCGGGAGCAGTACGGATTCCCTTGGTAGCAGAAACTTCATCAGCCCAAACAAGGAATTTTAATAAATCTTTTTGTTCTTCAAACTTTGGGTTGGAGAGTTCAATCTTTCCAATAAAGACCTCACCAGTAGTGCCGTCGAGTGAAATCCAATCGCCTTCTTTTACTACAGTCTTGCCTACAGTCAGGTGGCGTTTTTCCATGTCGATAACAACAGAAGACGCCCCAACGATACAGGGGACACCAAACTGGCGCGCCACTACGGCTGCATGAGAGGTGGCACCGCCCTCGCTGGTCAGGATACCCTGGGCAGCGAGCATTCCATGCACATCATCCGGTTTGGTGAATGGTCGTACCATGATGGTTTTCTGTTTCTTTTCGTTAGCCATTTTCTCTGTAGTATCTGCATCAAAGTAGATTTGACCGACTGCTGCACCGGGAGAAGCATTCACACCGCTCGCCAGGTAGAATCCGTCTTTTTTGGCTTTCGCTTTAGTGGCGGTTGTGAATTGAGGGTGAAGCATGGCGTCGACATCTGAAGTTGAGACACGCTTGATTGCTTCTTCCTTGGTGATCAGTTTTTCATTTACCATATCAACAGCAATCTTCACAGCAGCAGACGCAGTGCGTTTTCCATTCCGGCATTGGAGCATCCAGAGTTTTTTGCGCTCAATGGTGAATTCAACATCCTGCATGTCATGATAGTGCTGCTCAAGGATCTTTACGATTCTTAGGAATTCTTTGTTAGCTTCAGGCAGGTCACGGCCAAGAGTCTCAATTTTCTCTGTATTGCGGATTCCAGCAACCACATCTTCGCCCTGGGCATTGAGAAGGTAATCACCATAGAGAAGGTGTTCACCGGTGGCAGGATTACGTGTAAAGGCAACACCGGTTCCAGAATCATTTCCCATATTGCCAAAGACCATAGTGACAATATTTACTGCAGTCCCCAGGTCATCAGGAATATTCGTGGCACGACGGTAATCTACTGCACGTTTGCCCTTCCATGATTTAAAGACTGCTTCGGTCGCCAGTTTCAATTGATCCAGGGGATTCTGAGGGAAGTCAATTCCAGCTTCCTTCTTTGTGACTTTCTTGAATTTTTCAACAAGTGTTTTCAAATCATCGGCGGTTAATTCGGTATCGTTTTTCACACCTTTGGCAGCTTTAGCAGCGTCCAACGGATGTTCATAAGCCTCATCATCAATTCCAAGCACGACAGAACCAAACATCTGGACCAAGCGGCGGTAGGAATCATAAACAAAACGTTCGTTATTGGTCAGGGCAACCATACCTTTGGCAGTTTCGTCATTCAAGCCAATATTGAGCACAGTGTCCATCATGCCAGGCATAGAAAATTTTGCGCCAGAGCGGCAGGAGACTAAAAGTGGGTTTTTGGCATCGCCAAATCTTTTACCAGCTGCTTCTTCAGTTGCTTTTAATGCCGACATCATCTGATTCCATTGACCCACCGGGAATTTACCTTCAACCTGGTAAGCATTACAGGCTTCAGTCGTTACAGTGAAACCCGGAGGAACTGGAAGTCCAATACGGACCATTTCTGCGAGGTTTGCACCTTTTCCACCTAATAATCCGCGTACTTTATCCCAATCACCGCCCATGTAAGCTTCAGCGTCTTTGATCTCGTTGAATAAATAAACCCACTTCTTTTCTGCCATTTTTCCTCCATTGAAAATAAACTTAACCCGCCTTGGCGGGAAATTTGCACCAAATACAGAATTTTACCACGTTTAAAATTGGTGATTATTAACTGTTTTTTATTTTCCGCAAACCATTTGTAAACGGATTGAAAGGTAAAAACCAACCTGATTGATTGATAATTGGAATAGTTTCATTCTTACATGGAGATGTACATGAAAATTCTTGTTATAGATGATGATCCAGCCATGACTGAACTTCTTAGTTTGGTCCTTGCCCCGACCAAAGCACAGATCATTACCTCCAATTCCGGTGAAGAAGGTCTCCGCCTTGCGAGTGAATCTACTCCAGATATCATCCTTCTTGACCTTATGATGCCAAACATGGATGGTTGGCAGGTAACAGAGAATATTCGCAAGTTCAGCTCCACCCCCATTTTGATTCTCTCTGTGTTGGATAACCCTGGGCTGGTAGCCAAAGCTTTAGACAAAGGAGCTGATGATTACCTGGTCAAGCCTGTCCCAAGTGGAATTTTAATCGCACATATAAATAATCTAACCAGACCCCGTGGTATACGCAATCCAGATACAGCACCATTAAGAATTGAAGTTTCTGCAACCAAATAAACACACCTATTTATATCGTTTTTATTTGGTTATATTTACTTATGAGCCATTTCAGGGCTTCTTCTCGACTAGCAATCTCACCAGCAGCTTGTTCTTCTTTGAGAGATTCTAACAATTGTCCGATCATCGGACTAGGATTTAGTTTTAATTCCATCATTATTTCATCGCCATTTACAAGTGGTCTGGGTTGACTAATCTCAGGGTGTTCAAACCAAGTACCGAAAAGCCTGGTAGATAGAATCAATATTTTCAACCATTCATCCTGATTTAAATCAACAGCAGGTTTGGATGCCACCTTGGCTAAGGCAAGTAAAACTAGGTTAATACCTGAATCGCCCACATGCCTGAAAAATCGATAAACATCCCGGTCGTCAATTTCGCCAACCTTGGTCAACAATAAGTTGACTTCGCTTTCTTTACGATGGAATAGTTGGATGAAATTTAATTCGTCATTGGAAAATACATCCAAAAAATGCAAACTCGTTTTCTCTGCAACTGATTCTCTTGAAGTAAGCAAAGTAAATTTATCCAACTGAAACCTTGTATGCCCATCCGAATTTCTCTCAGTCATTAAAAGAGAGAGTTTTTTCTTGACTGAAAACATTGCAGATAAGAAGGCAGCAGCAATAAAGTAGTCTAACCCGGACTTTTTTCCTGAAGGCAGGATCATTTCCTGCAAAAGTTCATAGGTCCTTAACTGGTCCATCCGGTCAAAGGTAGGGTCGCAACCAAGATGGTCCAAAATACCAAGTTTTTGCAGCAAAAGAATCGCAGAAAAAGAGTTGGGGTTTTCCAGTATCTTGAAGAGTTCATCCCTCTTCCTCTCAAAAGAAACTTGGTTCAAATTATTGACACCTTCATTTATCGATTGCTTTGTTTGGGATTCGATTTTCAATCTAAGTTCAGTAGCATACCGCACTGCCCGAATGACACGCACCGGATCATCCACTAAGGATAATGGATTGCATAGACGCAACCACCTTTCCTGTAAGTCGCGACCGCCTTTTAATGGATCGAAAATCCTTTCGTGAGTACGTACCTCGACGGCCATCGCGTTGATAGTGAAATCTCGTAATTGGAGGTCATTTTCCAGCGTTCCCTGCAACACTGAAAAATCCATAACTAGCGGGGATCCGGACTTTTGCTGCAAAATTACTCTGCTGGTAAATCGCTTTTCATCCATAACGTAGAAAACACCACCCAACCTGTCGGCAACTTTGCGAGCCAGTTTGCGGGGATCTGAATCAGTTGAAAAGTCAAAATCCTGGATGTCCCTTTCGAGAACAATATCTCTTACTGCTCCCCCCACAAGGTAACAGTTTTCCTCATCCTTTAGGAGCTGTGAAACTACCTGTACAATTTCAGGTAAAACAATCATCTTTATTCGGGTGAATACTTTTCCAGATCAACCACTCCAATAAATGGCAAATTGCGGTAATAATCATCCAGGTCTAGACCATACCCAAATACAAATTTATTTGGAATTGAAAAACCGATATATTTAATTGGCACGTCAACTTCACGCCGTTCAGCTTTATCGAGCAGGGTGCAAACATTGATACTGGCCGGTGCACGAGTGGCGAGCAGGTTCATCACTGCATCAATTGTCCGTCCACTATCAATAATATCCTCCACAAGCAGGACATTCTTCCCGGCAATATCAACACCCAGGTCAAGAGTCAATCGAACTCTTCCGCTGGATTCACGTCCCCCAATCCCATAGGATGAGAGTCCCATGAATTCAATTGCATGGGGAATCGAAATCTTCCGGATCAGATCAGTCAGAAAAAGTACCCCGCCACGTAGAATACAGACAAGGATCAATGGACCCTTATCTGCGTAATCCTTGCTGATAGTAGCACCAAGCTCAGTGATCCTTTGCCTCAAGGCATCTTCGGATATCAGGACTTCACTCAGGAATTCATGGTAATCGCGCATATTTTTTTCCTTTTTTATGCTTAATCACGGGGAACTTCGTGATGTTCTCGGCAGCGGGCTTCATACATTTCAGACGCCCCCACAATAATGACTGGATCATTAAAACGAGCTGGTTTTCCATTCACCAAACGCTGCGTTCTGCTGGCAGGTTCGCCGCAAACCATGCAAATGGCCTGGAGTTTTTCCACTTGTTCTGCCCTTGCCATTAGAACCGGCATGCAGCCAAAAGGTTCTCCCTTAAAATTCAAATCCAAGCCAGCCACAATCACCCGGAGACCTTTAGCTGCTAATCCATCGACAATTTCTACAACTGCGCTGTCAAGGAATTGAGCTTCATCTATCCCCACGACTGTTGTATCTCTATCCAATTTCTCAAGGATCTGCCTGGCATTTTGTATTGGAATGGCTTCAAAAACCGAACCGGCATGGGAAGCAACCTTCATCACCTCATAACGGTCGTCAATCGCTGGCTTGAAAACCTGGACTTTTTGTTTCGCAATCGTTGCCCGCCTTAAGCGTCGGATCAATTCATCGGTTTTGCCACAAAACATGGAACCGCAAATCACTTCCACCGAGCCAGTATGATGTTTCATAATTTATGCTCCCGAGAAGGTTTCTTTTCATTCTACCTTAACCAGACGTTTTTTGTTTGATGGATTAACAAAACACCTCCGGAAATACCGGAGGTGTTGGAGAGAACTTTATAAATTAAACGGGGATTTCTTCACCAGCAGCGGGTAATTCATATCCCATCTGCCGTAGGATTTTCTTCATGTCAATCAAGGATTTGCGTCCAAAGCCTTCAACTGCGAGTAAGGCGGCTTCGCCTTCACCAAGTTTGGCAATAATCTTGCCAACATTATCCAAACCAGCTTTTTCAAGAGCTTCGGTTGCCTTTGTAGACAAACCAATTTCTTTAACTGAACGGGTTGGAGAAACCTTGGCTGTTTCGCGGGCTTTCTTTTCGCTTTCGAAATCCTTGCTAGCCTGCACACGCTTGTAGAAACGGTCCACCTGACCTTCAATGTCGATCAAACGTTGCTGCTGACCAGTGAAGAACGGATGGCATTTTGAGCAAACCTCGGTGTGAATTTCTTTTTTAGTTGAGCCGGTATTCCAAGTATTGCCGCAAGAGCAAACTACTTTGGCATCCGGATAATAAGTTGGGTGAATCCCTTTTTTCATTTCGCTGACCTTCCTGAGTGAGTATGTTTTCTACAATTGTCGTTATCGACGGATTTGTAAAAAAATGAGGTTATTCAGAGACAGCGGGTTTAACGTGAACCTGCTTCTGACCATTGGGCAGAGTATCGTATTCAACAACACCCTGTGCAATTGCAAACAATGTATCATCGGTACCCACGCGGACATTCAAACCGGGTTTGATTTTTGTGCCGCGTTGGCGAACGAGGATATTTCCAGAAAGCACTTTTTCCCCGGCGTATTTTTTTACACCGAGGCGCTGTGCATTACTGTCACGACCGTTCCTACTGGATCCACCACCTTTTTTATGTGCCATTATTCCTACTCCACACTAATAGATTCAACTTTTAGGCGGGTGTACTGCTGACGATGTCCCGTCTTTACACGGATCCGTTTTTTAGGTGAATATTTAAAAGTCACCACTTTAGGACCCTTCACATGATCCAAAACGGCAGTAGTGATCTTGGCGCCTTTAATTGTCGGAGTACCAATGAGAACTTTTTCGTCTTCGACTAACAAGAGGACTGCATCTAATACAACTGCGGTTCCGGATTCAACTTCCAGGAGGTCCACATCGATTGTGGCTCCCTCGACGGCTTTGTATTGCTTGCCGCCACTTTCCACTATTGCATACTTCATGATCAGATTCTCCAATCTTCACTTCGCCGGTTTCCCGCGCCAAGCGCCGGATTGCGGGGAAGTTGGGGATAATAAGTTACCTTCCTGTTCGAAGGCAGTCGGTATTATACAGGGTTGTCGCCGAAGTGTCAATGACTTTAGGGGTTCACCGATTCTTATGCAAATAAAAATATTCGGAAATCAGTTATTGAAACTTTACGTGCTCATCTCCTACCCGGCGTGTAACCTTTATTTTATCCAGGTGCTCGAGAAATGGCAGGGCGTATTTACGGCTTGTTTCAAATCGGTTCCTTACCCCTGTGACAGTTACAGTGTGTGCGCAGCTTAATTCCATTTTCACGTACTCTACCATTAAATCGAATTCTTTCTTCCGGAAAATGATGTCCTCTGAAACTCTTACCAGGTCTCCATTCCTTATCAAACCCTGCAAGAGCTCTTTTCCAAGCAGTTCGATAGATTCATTGTAAGTAGGAGGAGTAAACGGTTTTTCCTCAATTATTGCCCACACACTACTTTTTTTCTTTTCGTGTATCGGAGAGAGTTTTATGGAATTGCCCATCAAGCAATATCCCTGCCCTTCAATTTGCAAAATTCCCTGGCTTAACATGCGGGTAAGGATTCTCTCTGTGGTAAATTCATCGATTTTTATTTGGTTAGAAATTTCTGATAAGAGAAAACCTCTCCGCAACGCATTTGCTGAATGCATTTTTTGAAACATGGACTCAATTTTTTGTATTATTTCTGGTAAAGCGCTACTGGAGACTACTAAAATATCATCTTTTATTTCAATATGGTTACTTAGATTGACGATTACTCCATTTGTGATTTGTAACGCGAGTTCATCAAAAATTTCATTTTTATCCCTATTAATTCTTTTTTCAAGCATTTTTAATGTAATTGGCAATCTCACTTCTGCCAAAATAAGATTCTCCAAAGTGCCCTTCTGCTTCAACACCAATTCGTCGATTTTGCTTTGATCCCGCAGTTTATACCTACCGCGAGGATTTGTATCAAGGATTACCCCACCCCCGATTGTTATCGAAGGAGACACTTTACGAAGGATATAGTGGTCGCCAAAATTCGCACAGATCTGGTTTTCCATCTCCAGTTGGAGATACCCGTTTTCACCACCTTTCAAGCTGGTTGAACCAAGCAACCTCACCCGTACAACGCCATGTGTGGTACCCGTAAAGAAATTCAAGTAGTCATTATGCTTCAGGACATACCCTTCCAGAAGAAGCAGATGAATACTCGCATCTATACGCATTGAGTTAGCGTATGTATTTGGTTTGGTCAAAACGCTCCCGCGCTTAATCATCTCTCTGTCAACATTTACCAGGTTAACTGCAGTTCGATTTCCTGGTATTGATTTTTGAACTTTTACATTATGAACTTGAAGGCTTCTAATCCGGGACTTTACCTTCTCAGGAAGGATTTCAATTTCATCTCCGTTTTCTAAAGGACCTCCCAACAAAGTGCCTGTCACCACGGTACCAAAACCCTGAATTGTAAAAATCCGATCGATTGGTAAGCGCGGATTTCCTCCTAATGGGTTTGGCGGTCGATTTTTAACCAATTGCCCGATTTGGGATTTTAGCTCTGCAATACCCAAACCCGTTTTTGCTGAAACGCGGAGAATTGGTGAGTTGCGCAATGATGTGGCATTAATTGCTGTCATAATTTCGTCTTCGAGTAGATCCAACCAATCTGGGTCAGGTAAGAGGTCAACTTTGGTCAACACGACAATTCCCTGGCTCACCTCCAGTAAATCAAGAATTGCAAGGTGCTCCTTCGTCTGCGGCATTATCCCCTCATCCGCTGCAATGATGAGAAGAACTCCTTCAATCCCTCCCATCCCCGTCAACATATTATCAATAAAATCAATATGTCCAGGGACATCGATAATACCGATTTCCTCTCCATCAGGGGTGTTAAAAAAAGCAAATCCGAGATCAATTGTCATCTCTCGAATTTGCTCTTCTTTCAAACGATCAGGGTGTGTGCCGGTTAATGCTGCAACCAGCGCCGATTTTCCATGGTCAACGTGGCCAGCGGTTGCTAGAATATGCATAATTACAGGCGCTTTTTAAAAGTTTGATTAAAGGATTCCACCATATCCTGGGTCGCGCTGTAAAGTCCATTAACTTGTTTCTTTGTTTCTTCTGTTAACAATCCAATTATGTCTTGCATATCCTGGATGGCATCCTCGATTTTTATCAATCGGTCGTTCATCTTGTTCAAAGAGCGTGCATCTTCTCTTGATTCTTCTTCGCGAGCAAGTGTGTAATTGGTCCATCGTTTTTGATCATCAGCCTTAAACGCAATCCATTCCTGTCGAAATCTTTCTTCTGCTAACCGGTTCATTTCAGTAATTTCATTAATCCTGCGATTAAAACGCTCATTAATATCGTCAAAATCAGATTGAGTTTTCTTTATTGACCGTAGTGCCTCGTCAAAATCCAGCATTTTTGCATTTAACGAAGGTCCAATTTTCTGTAAATCTGCAAATTTTTCCTGCCATTCTTTCCACTGGGAGTTTTTAGTGACCTGGTCCAACGAAACCTTTTCAAGGAAAGAAACCTGATTCTGTTTCCTTTCCTTTTCCAACACCACTATTTCATCGATTTTCTTATCTATTTTCCGAATTGCTTCTTTATCCAGATCATAATTATTGCGAACTTCTTCGAAGCGTTTTTTTAGAGCAGCAGTTTCCAATTGAAGATCTGTAATTCGTTTGGATTCCTGGTTCCGTTCTCCAAGGATAAGTGTGACTTGACGTTGAAGATCTTCATCAGTTGTGTGTAGTTCAGGGATTTGATTCTCTACACTTTCAACTTTTTGTCCTATACGGAATTCCTCTTCCACACGAGCAGAAACCGTTTTCTTAAGTTCATTGATCGGTTTAAGTTCAGAGTGAAATTCAACCAGGCGTTTGTTGAGGCTGTCCACATCATCTTTGTGTGCTTTTTCAACCTTTTTATCACCGATTGTGATGGTTTTCTCAACATCAATGATTTTCTTCATTATGTCAGCTCTATTGGCCGAAATTTCTTCACCTAGTTGGTCAATCCGAGCTGGAAGGGGAGTATTCACTTTAACAGCTGTTTCAAGAGATTTAATTTCTGCACTTAGCTTTTGAATGAACCCCGGAAATCCTTCAATCGTGTCTTGTAATTCCTTGATAAGTTTTTTATCCTTCTGCCGTTCAGAATCCAACCAAGCTAGCCGTTTTTCAATTTCATCAAATTCAACCATATTCACCTCGATGATTATCCAATAAAAGGTAGATATTGGAACAATTGGGAGAACATCAATCTCAATTCTCCGGGAAATATCCCTATTAATGATATCAACAAAATACCAACGCAAACAAGGACTATTTGGGTCCAGGTTTCTCCTATTTGGAATTTTGATTTAGATGGCTGAAAAAACTTCATAAAAATTCCAAAAAGTGGAATAAGCATGCCAATAAATCCAATTAATAACCAAACAGGTTTTAATTCCAATGATGATTCCAGGGAATTAAATAGTATTAACTTGAAGGGGAATTCTCCTAATGGGGGTAACCCAATAATGGAAAAAAAGGCGAACATTAACCCGATAGAAGCAAAAGGGAATTTTCTAAAACATCCGGAAATATCACCAGTGAAAGAGTCTTCGCCAAGAATTATGGTAAGACATAGACTTGCTAATAGTAGCGAAAGAAAACGAGGTATCAACGAAAGAAAAAATACTTCCACAGTCAAAGTTGTTTGTAAGCCAATTAAAATGAGTAAAAAACCAGTTTCAAACAAGACCAGATTTCCAAAAATTCGCTTTACGTTTTTTTCGTAAAAACCCCAAACCGCAGCTGCAACAAGCATAATAATGCCGACCATTGAAAAAATGGTCTCAAATAAACTCGAATCTCTTATCCAGGTAATTGAAGAAGAAAAATCTATGATAACCAACAATGCAACTTGAGGAAATAGTGTTAACAAAAAACCTGCAATATATGGGTGCGTGTCTTCACTTAATTGCGGAATCCAGGTATGAAAAGGAAATACTGCCAACCAGAAGGCAAATCCAGCGCCCAGCAAAAAGCCTGCAAATCCGATTTGTTGGAAATCAGAAGGACTTGCCTGGCTGCCTGCCACAAGCCACCCTCCTAATAGGATTAACGGCAATGAAAGTGATTGGAATATTAGAAAACGCACGACGCCCTTGCTAAGAGGTGCTTTTGCATGAATTAATAAAGGCATTGAACAGAGTACAGCAATTTCCACAAATATTGCTGAATATACGAATGGATCAACAGCCAGGGCAGCAGTTAGACTTGCAGTAACAAGCATTTGATAAGGGATTACATTCACCGACAAACCTGAAGTTCGCAATCCTCCTAACCAAAAAAGTGAAGATGAACAAGTAATAATCAGAAAAAAACGATCTGCGTTTGAAAGAATAAATTCTCTTCCCAAAATACTCAATGTTGTATTGAGGGCAATAGATATAGAGCCAATTTTAAGCACCTCCCCAAAAACTTGGAAATATGCCAATAAACTTAACATTCCATATAACGTCATGCTGAAAGTTAACATTATTTTCGATTTCTTCCGCAAAAAGAATAGAACGAATGCAGAAAACACTGGGAGTGCTATATAAAGTATTGGAGTACTCATTAGTTTTCTACCGTTACTTCTCTAACCACAAAATATGCGCCTAAACCACCAAGAAGTAAAAGAACTGCTGAAATTAATCCGTTCACCAGAAGAGAACTTTCAAGAATGCCATAAATCGAAGCAAAACCAATATCTAAAATGATAATTCCTATTACCACCTTCGACGGAGAAGTAGAAATTCCCAATTGGAGAAGCCCGCAAAAAATCGCAATTAACCCTCCTACATTGATTTCAATCGGGATACCCAGAAAATCGGATATCCTAGTTGCCAATAATACTGAAACGCCCACAAACATAATGTAAGCGGTTATCCTAAAAAATGCAGAATTTCGAGGAATTATCGGAAGGCTGTTATTAATTTCTTTCATAGACAAATAAATCGCAAATAGAGCAGACAGTGAAGCTACAAGCCGAACCAATGCCGAAGAAAATGACCCAAACTGAAAGTCAATGATAAATTCCGCGACCATTATTGACCCTGCTGA
>Ga0209450_10001228_pt1 | contig 12860 bp, 15 predicted proteins | sample FrelakmetLWP11LW_FD_187149 | JGI IMG/M metagenome (GOLD analysis project Ga0209450, IMG submission 187149) | Freshwater lake sediment microbial communities from the University of Notre Dame, USA, for methane emissions studies - LWP11 LW (SPAdes)... | ecosystem: Environmental > Aquatic >... | reverse complement strand
GCCTGAATCAGCCCTGGAATCAACTGAATCAGTCCTGAATCAGACTGAATCAGCTACGGAATCAAGCGAATCAGTCAATATTCGGGCGTTGGCGCGGTCAACGGGCATCCCCTATATCACCTTACAACGTCACTTTAGCCAGGGGCGTCCGCTCAAGCCTGAGCACGCCGAAAAACTGCAAAATGTCTTGACACCCCACTAACCACAACAAACGAGGACTATTCCAGACGGGCGGAAGAAGGCTATACGGTTAATCGGGAAAAACCCATGTCAAGTTCTCGCCCCCGACCGTCAGGCAGCGCAAAAGACGAGATAAAGTCGCAGGCTTGCAGCCTATCTAATGTTTACGCCCGCGCTGTCGGCTGGAATATTATAGAATAATGTATCTCGGAATTGACCTCGCAAAGGCCACGTTTACGATAACGGCGCTCCGCACGCCGCAAGATGTGCGGGTGTATGGCCTCACGCTGCCAAATGCGCCAGGCGGCTTTGCGGAGTTACTGACGCACATCACGCCGGAAACCGTTGTCGTAATGGAATCAACTGGCGTGTATGGCGATAAACTCCGCCACTTTCTGCACGCCCACGGCGTCACGCAGGCGGTAGAACCGGCGATTTTTATCCGCCGCGCCTTCCGCCTGAAGGCGAAAACCGATCCGGTGGATAGCCGGATGATTGCCGAATATGGCTACCGCTACGCGGATCAATTGCATTTCTGGACGCCCAAGCCGGAACTGGTGGAACAGGCGGCGGCGTATCTGGTGAGCCGGGAACTGCTTGTTAAGCAGAAAACCGCACACCGAAATATCGAGCGAAGCCTTGCCCACAAAGCCCGCCCACTCACCCACTCACACACCGACATCATTGAAGTTTTAAACGCACACATCGAAGACATCGAAACCGCCCTAGCCGATATTTTTCGGCCACATGAAACCCTGCGGGCGCACCTTCACAACCTGAACACACTGCCAGGCTGCGGCACGCTCTTTGCCTACAATTTTTTTGTGCTTTCAGATGGTTTTGAGCGGCTCGATTTTCGCTCGCTGGGGAATTATTTGGGGATTGTCCCTCATGAATATTCGAGCGGCGAGCGGATATTCCGCCGCCCAAAGACCGACCACAAAGGGCCAGAGAGGATTCGCAAAGTCTTGTATCTTTGCGCGATGGCCTCCATACGGAGGACCGGACGATTACAAACATATTTTGCACGGAAACGTGCGGAGGGAAAAGAAGGAAAGCTTATTCTAAACAATCTTATGAATAAGCTCTTGAAAATGGCTTGCGCCGTAGTGCGAGACGGGCAACCGTATGCTGACGGACATAAACCCGTCAATCCTAACATAAAGTAACATTAGAGGTCTCGCCGCCGCAAGGAGCGCGATTTATACACGTTAACGATGCTTGAGATTAGCTCCATATATATTGGTAGAATGAGCACGAGCAGCGTGGCAACGCGGAAAAGCACAAAACTCCTGTAATTCAACAGGAGAAAGTTGCGGAGGGGTTGCACCCGATAAAGATCATAAGTCAGACCATAGCCCAGAAAAAAGATTGAATAGCACAACTCCAGCCGTAACCGCCGATAGGGGCGGCCCTGCACTCGAATCGCCTCCCGGCGTTTCGCAAGATATAACCACAAGTTCAACAGGCCAGTGACAATCAACAGGAGATTGTCAACGCCAAGTTTTTCCCAGTAGAGCATAGATACTTTTGAGGCGGCGGAGCGCCGTGCGCCAGCGAAAAAAAAAATCTGTGCGGCCTGCCATACGGCATAGAGCACAGCGAAGAGCACAAACATGATTTCGAGGGTTTGCACAGTCATTTGATCGCCTCGCTTTTTCGTTGCCGCATTTCGCTGATGGCGGTCAAGATCGTCGTTTCGAGGCGAATCACATTGGCGGAAAGCTCTGCGATGGTCCCCCGCAAGCTACTTTCTGCTTGCACGGTATTCTGCACGATACTGATCGTCGTGTCGTGCTGCTTGCCGATGGCCTCTTGTAACTCCCGATTACGGTCTTTTAAGTCCTTGTTGAGGTCCGTAATCGTTTTGATAAAATCTTTGCGCTCTTGCGCAAAGTACACCTCTTTTTTAAGAAGATACATTGCCAGGGCAATGAGAAACGCCCCGGCCACGCCTAATTGCGACAGCAGCAAATCGGTCAGCTTATCCATACAAAAAAAAGGCCGGGCCCATGGCCCGGCCTAGTGTTGTCGCTCGCCTTATGCGGCGGCAGATTCCACTTGTACCGCTGTAAACGCATCATCAGCCCCCAGGGATGGTAAGCTAATGCCGCCGTATAACGTCCGCGAATTGGTGCGGGCGGCGACATAGGCGTCAACCTGGGCCTGAATATCATCCGCTGTGCTGGTGCTGGTTAAGGCTGAAATCCCGCCCAACGACGTATGTAACGCCGTCAAATAGGATTGCGCCTGCTTCAACACACCCAACACAACCTGTTTTTGAGATTCGGTTGCTGGCATAAATCACCTTTATCGGTTAAGATTGAACATTGGCGGATTAACCACCAGTAATCGCATTTTTCTTCCGTTCAGTTTTACGGATTTTTGCAAGTTTTCCAATGACGCCGCCGCCGTTATAGATCAAATTCGCACTTTCACGCGTCGTAGCTTTCGCTATTGCTTCGGCTATTGCTTCGGCACAGGCCGGGGTCGGTTCCTGATCCGCATCGAAAGCATTGTCATTCGGGGCTGGCAACGAGAGACGAATGCGATCTCCATTATCGCCATCGGTAAACAAGAACACCGCTTTTTGCTCTACACGGTCGTAATGCTCGCCCGCCTCGGTGGTCAACAATTGTTGAGAGCCGGTCACGTCGCTGTCGTATGCGATGGCTTCCGTGTGGGAATAACCAATAACAGCAGCGCGGCTCCATGGTTTCAACGCCTTCGCCAATTCTTTGGCATCATTCAGCGTTGTCCCTTTTCTGACAATCACAGTTGCACATTTGCCCTTGTAATCGCGAAATGTAACAGACACAGTATGTTTTGTTTTTGCCATAGTAGAAAACACCTCCTTTTGTAGATTTTATGAAATCATTGCAATGATGTGATTCATCATCTCATTCTTGAGTTATTTAGTCAACAATTAAATTAAAAATATAATTAAGTTTTTAATTTAATACATAAAAATAACGCATTGGCAAAACCGCTGCAACTGCGAAACGTATGCTAAAGAGCTTTTAAGATTCGGCTATTTTTGTAAGGGCGAACAAAACAAAAACAGCCGCCCAAAAAGGCGGCTGCAATACTCAAGCAAAACGGAAATGCCTCTTGTTCAGGTCTCATCAACCATGATAGGCTTCGGAATAATATGTGATCGTAATCCCCCTCCCATATATTTCAATGTTGCAATATTCAGACAGGCGGAAAGGAGGGTTTCGACTTTTGCAACGATTAAAGAATTAGCTTCCTGGTCGGCATCAATGACATCATCCAGCGGCGCTGGTATGATGAAGGTAATCCGGTCGTCGGCGTCGGGGTCTTGATACGACAACCGGAGTTGTTGCGCCACGCGGTCATAATGCCCCGTCTCCTGCGCGGCCTTGCCTCTGTAGGCGAACTCTTGCACGAAACCAAACGCGACGATTTTGGCCGCGCTCTGGGTTTCCAAAAAATCTGCAATCGTTTTGGCGGCGTCCAGCGATACGCATTTCTCGACAATGAGCGTAAAATAATGCTCTTGCACATCTCGACAAATAATATACGCACGGTTCATTTGATTTTCCCCAGTGTGCGGGTGTAGAGGCAGGCCCCGGTATGTGGACACAGGATCGCCTTTTCCCCGGTTGACAGTTGAGAGAGTTGCTCTTCGATGCGTTGCAAATACGATTCTCCATCACCTTCTTTGTCATCATCATCATCGGCGGCGGGCGGCGGGTCGAGTTTGACGCCGATCTGCTGTAACAGCGAATAAAGCACTTGCAGATATGACACCCGGCGCTTGATGTCCCACGCTCTGCTGTTCACATCGTCCGAAGATCCGTCCTGATCTTTGTCGCCGTCAAGCAAGTCAATAAACTTCGCCAGCAGATTTTTCATGGTGTTCGACATCAAATTGGCGGGCGGCAACAAACCCACTTGCATCACGGCCTGCGTCAGGCGTTCGAGCGCGGCGGTCGTGGGGCGCGAGTTTTGCGTCAGCGTCGGAAATTGAGCGTCCCCCTCCGCCAACGCCGCTTGTTGCATCAGGCTTTGAATGGCGTCGGTGTGCTGCTTTAAAATCTTATTGCGTAACTCGTAATTATCCCGACTGTTGGGGAGCTTGCCGATCTCGTTATTCTCTTCGATCATCGCATCACAGTAGTTGATGCCGTCATTATAAAACCGTGAACAGAAATCCCAGGCAATGGCGGCCTTTTTTGCGCCCCAGGAAATTGCGCCCGCAATCGCCGCGTCATCCAGATTGCCAGGAATATCGTCGGGCAAGAGTTCAATCGCTTTTTTCACCATCCAATCGAACCAGGTGGATTTCAGGAAGCCGCTGACGCTGAAGGCTTTCGGGATTTCGGCGTATAACGCTCCGTAGGTGCTTTTGATATTGCCCAGATAGTCGCTCTGTTCGTCAATCAGCGCCGTTTGCGCCAACCAGAGATCCGCGGGCATGGGGTCGGTCTCGCCAGCCGTCAGACTGATGGGATCGGGAATACTGATCGCCAGTGGCGTCGTTCCGGCGTTGAGGCGCACGCCCCGCAAATAGGTCAGCGTGCGCATGTGCTGGTCGATCAGCGCCCGGCGCAACACGTAGTTGTCAGCGGAGTAGGTCAGGGTGAACAGCGCCGCATTTTCGGCGATCAGCGTATCGAGCCACGCTGCTTCTTGTTGACTGACACCCGCCTTGATCGCCGTCAGTTCGTCCGTTTGTAAGGCGATACTGCCGGTTTGCTCCGCCCAGAGGTTTTGCAGGGCAGTGAGATCATTGGGGTTCGGCAGGCCGTCATTCCAGCGCATCCCCGCCAATTGCATATCTTGTAAATTCCGCATTTGAATATAACTCAACATCTCGATATGATACGTTGGCATCTGCGGATCATAGGCAAAGCCTGCGGGAACATTGCCTTGCATACCAAAGACAGGCGTTGAACTCATAATGTATTTTCCTCTTCGCGGGTTGATATAAAAATCCCCTGCACGCCCAAAAATACAGGGGTGACGTTGCCAAACCCAACAAGCGGCGCAAGTGCAGCAAGCTTGCTGAAATCAATCGGAATGGGCGGAAAGAACCAGAAGATGCGTGCTTTTTTCGGCATCTGCACGTACCAGCCTTCCTCCATGGTGCCCCATAGAGGGTTAGGTGCCCATGTCCAATGCGTCACAGCCGGCGCGCCGCGCTGCATCAGCCGGTCAGCCGGAGGCGTGGCGCGTTGCACGTCGGTCGTGTGATCGACGGTGCAATCGTCCCGAAACACGGGCACGCCTGCCGCCACCACCGCCACCCGTTCGACGTAATCATATTTCGCGGCGGCCTCTTGCCAGGCAGGGGAATCTTGTGCGGGAATGCCATCATAATCTTGCAACTCGGAGCGCCAGACATCCATTTGGTTGTCCGTCGCAAGCCACCCCGCCCGATCTTCCGACCAGCGTTCGAACGCGCTAGCTAAATCGCAGTCCCACACCTCTGTAAAATTCGCACAGGGGCGTTCGATGAGCCTGCTCACGCTGTCCAGGCTCGCCCATGCCCATTGAGTGCGCACGCGCCAGGAGGGGAGCGCGTAGGAATCCGTTTGCCCGCCCCAGGTGATGCGCCAAAAAAATTGCCGCTGTAAAATATCTTGCGCCCAATAATTGCTGGGCAGGCGGCGATCCTGACGGCGGATCTGCGGCTGCCATGTACCACTTGCGCCGCCGCCGCCGCTTTCCCCGCCCAACCCCACAACCGGCGCGCCGCCCGGAATGCCCACACCGGCTGCGGCTTGCACCGCCGCCACTGCTGCGGCGGCGGCGGCGGCGGCGGCTCTGGCCGCGGCCGCCGCCGCATCTTTGAGGGCTTGCGCGGCATCGGCGGGCACATCGGCCGCGGCCTGGGCAAGCGTGCGGGCCGCCTGGGCAAGTGTGCGAGCGGCGGCATCGGCCACGGTGGCCGCCGCATCCGACGCGGCCCGCGCCACTTGTGCGGCGGCATCAAGCGCGGGGTCAGCGGCCGCGGCGATGGCCGCGGCCGCGGCCGTCGCGGCACGCAAGGCATCCTGAAGCGTGCGTTCGGCGTCGGCGGTCGCAGTCTTGACGGCTTGCAAGGTTTCTTGCAAATTCATAATACAATTGCCTCAAGCTCAGTGCGGGCCGCACTGAGGGCTTGCAGGTGATATTCCAGCGTTTGCACATCCGCCGCGGCCGCCTCTTGCCAGAGGGCGACACGTTGCGACGCGTAGCTCTGCACATTCGCGGCGGGCACATAGGTCAGATCGAGCACATCTAACCAGCCCGCCGCCCCATCTTCCCACTGCGGCACTTCCGCCCGAATCAAGTAGTAATCCTGCGCGGCCACGAACTGCCACAACCCCGCCGCGCCCCGCAATTTCCCGGCCTCTGTGCAGAGGGGCGCGCCGGCGCTGGATGTCTTGCCTGCACAGGCCAGGTCAACACCCGCCTCCGTGCAGAGGGGCGCGCCGGCCTCCGTGCAGAGCGCCACATTGACCGGCGTTTCGGTCAGCAGCCCCGCGGCCGCCTCAGTGAGCAGCTCGAGGGTGTACGCCGCGCCCGAGGGGAGCGCGGCCGCCGCTGGGAGCGTGTCGCCGGTGTTGATTTGCAAAAACGCCCGATCAAGGGGCGCATCTGCCACCGTGCCGGCATTATTGACTGCGGGCAACGATGGGAACGGATACGCGGCCGGGAGCGGCTCATCGGCAAAGGCCAGCCCCAACACGACGCTCAATTCCGGCGTGTCGGCCGCGACAATCGCCAACCACTGGAAATCAAGCGGGCGGTCGTAGGGCGCAAAGGACACGGCTACACCTCGCAGACGGTGAAAATGATGGGTTGCGCCAGTTTGAAGGTGAACATGCGCCCATCGGGTAACGTGACCGGGGCAAAGGTTGATGCGCGGATCTCGAAATCGCCGGAATAATCGTCGTCATTATAATTCCGAATCTCACCTTTCCCGGCGGCCATCTGCACCTTTTTGACCTTCCGAATGCGATTTTCCCCGGCGTAGAAAATCGCAATGCCCCACTTGCCCGATAACCAATCGCACACCGCCCCGGCCCCGGTGCGAATTTCGAAATGAAACGCCAGCCCGCCCGCGCCCTGCTCAATGAAGGGGTACAGATGCCCCGGCTCGCCGCCTGAAATCGTGCAATGTACCCACAGCACACTTGCCGCCGCCGCTTCCAGCGCCAGAAAGTAAGCGGGCACGCGGCTCTCGTAATAGGCCAGGCGCGCCGGCGAAAAAAACGCGTCGGGCTGCTGATTGCTGCCGTCCGAAAGGTAGGCCACCTCTGGCGACCAATAGCGCAGGCAGCCGGCCGGAGCGGGCTGATAATCGGGTTCGAGCGCCTGGAAATCGGCCAGCGGCGCGGCAAACTCGTTGATGCTGACAAAGCCGAAGCTCTCCTGGAGCATAAACACCTCACGTCTTGATGATAAAATTAATTGTCGTAAACGGCATCATCGTGTTGTGCGGCAACCCGCCGCCCCTCGGAAGAGCATACACTCCTTCGAGGGTCGGGATCAATACCCCCCCCCCATTGAGGACAAGAAGCGTGCCGGAGGATGCTTCGGCGTCAATGAGGGTGTGTTTTTCTTCCCCGCCCGTGGCCCCCAGCGTGCGGGCGGTCAGCCCCGCGCCCGCGCCCGCTCCGAGGGGCGCGCGCCCGCGCAAATCGGGCAGTTTGAAGGTGTTGGCGTCGGGCGCGCCGTAGGTTGTGCTAATAACAGCAAATAAAGCGGCGTAGGTGGTGCGGCTCACGGCCGCGCCATCGCAGAGCAGCCAGCCCGTGGGCGCGGCGCTGCCAGCATACAACTGGATCATCCCCGGCAAAAAGCTTGAGGGTTGCGGCAAGAGCGAGACGGCGGCTTGCTTGGTGGCCGCGTCCTGCACAATGCAGAGCACATCCGCCGCATTGATCGCGGTGGCGGCGGGTAACTCGCTAATTTTAATGCTCATGTTTCGGGTTTCGCCTTTTATTATATCACCGGCAGCTGCCGGTGATATAATAAAAGGCGAAACATCAAGATATATTAGGTTGATGATGCACAAGCCTACTACATCTTGATGCACCCGGCAAGCGTTTTTTTTATTTTTTTTTCTTGCAACGCGGCGGGTTTCTGGTAGTCTAAGCAACATTCCACACACGCCGCAGGGGGATTTTCCCCCTATGTTGACCAATATTGCTGATTTTCATGCTTGCCATGCCGCCCATCAGCACCTATTGGCGGATTGGCAACGTTGTGTCCGGTTGCCGCCCGCGCTGGGGCCGGATTGGTATTATGGCGCGCCGCTCGCTTACTATCATTATTTTGCGGCGCGCGGCATTGCGCCGGAGCTTGTTTGGGAAGCCCAGGCGCGCCCCCTGACCGTCAATCCCTCCACGGAGGAGCAAGCCGCCTATCGCCATTGTTTGAAGCAGCACCGCCTGAACGAAAAGAGCGGCGCGCCCGATCCCCTTGTCGAAGGGATTTTATTTCCCTATTTCATTGATGAAGCGGAGTTCGGGGCCTTCGGCGTGGCGCGGGGCTTCACCTGGCAAGAAAGCTTCGGGCGTTATTTCGAGGAACGCGGCGACCGTGCGCCGAAGTGCCTCAGCCCGAAAGCGCACCTGGTGAAAGCCACCTCGCACCTCTACATTTTGCCCTCACAAGCGCCCCTGATCAACAAACAGAGCGTGGCGATCCACCTTATCGAAGGGCAGGCGAAGGCGCTGAAACTGGTACAGGATTTCAGATCCGCGGGCCTCGCCGACGACAACGCCGTCATCGGCCTCACCGGCGTCGAACAGTTCTTGCCCGCACCGGAAACCCATCAGATTCAATGGCGCAATCGGCTCGTGTACATCTGGTTCGATGCGGATCGCCTGCGTAAGCCCTCCGTCGCGCAGGCGGAACTCAAGGCCGCCGCCTATGTGCTCACCAGAGGCGCTAAGGCCGTGCTTGCGCCCCATTGGAGCGAGGAACGCGGCAACGGCTACGATGATCACTCGGTATTTATGGCGTTGCGCAACATTCCGCCCGCCGCGAATCTGAAAAAGCTCATCAGTAAGGCGAAAGACCCCTTCCGCCACTATGCGCCCGACGACGACACCCCCGGCTTGCCGCTGGAAAGCGTCTGCGAGTGTATTGCCAAAGTGCCGAACGCCGGCGCACACAAATCAATCTTCCTGGGCAAGCTGAAGCCCCTCTACAAATCTCTCGGCCTGAAGGAGAAAGACATCAAGGCCACGCTGGAAGAGGCGTTGAATCGGGCGGAAGAAGACCGCCAGCACGAACAAATTCAGTTGTATGCCGACCAACTCAAGCAGGTCTTCGGCATTCACTATGCGCCGCAACTGCCCGACGATTTCCGCCTGCGCGACGGCCATTTGTGCTTTTTCGATTCGCCCCTCTGCCGGGTGTTCGTGGTGAAAAAGTATATTGCCAGCGAGCATCAGGACGATCAAGATCAATACCTGATTCGTTTCGCCAACAAGGAGTTATTGATTCCCTCCGACGTGTTCACCAATTACCGCAGTATTGCGCAGATGTTCAACCGGAATCAGGAAATTCTGTGCGACAGCACCGCCAAACTCATTCAGAAATACATTTCCCTCTATTGGCTGAACAATAAGCAGCACATTCCCATTGTGCCGCTGTTTCGGAACACCGGCTGGGATAGCGCGGGCAATTTCCGCCTGCCCACGCTGGATGAAGAAAGCGAGTACGATCCCCACATCAAACAGGCGTTTCAGGTGCATGGCGAGGCGGACAAGCAGCTTGAATTCGTGCGCAACACGCTGACGCAGCACCCCGCGGCCGTGGTGCTGCTGCTCGGTTTTGCCACGCCCTTAATCGGCCTCTTGAACCTGAAACCGATGATCTGCATGATCTTCGGCGGCGCAGGCGATGGCAAATCAACGGCGGCCTTTGCCGCGCTCTCGCTGTATGGAAAATATCAAGAGTTGTATCAATCCATGAACGCCACGAAAGTCGGGAAGGAAATCACCTTTGCCCTGTCGAAAGATTTGCCCGTCGTGTTGGATGAACTCAACACCGCCGGCAATGGCGACGGCGTGCAACTGGCGAAAAGCCTCATCGAAACCATTTACGGTTTTTACAGCGGCAAAGGGCGCACGCGGGGCACGATTAACGTGACCCTGGCGAAGCAGCACGAATACCAGGGGTTGCTCATGTTGACCTCCGAGCGCAGCCTGGAAACGATTTTCAGCGTCATTCCCGACATGACCATTGCCGGGGCCTATCGCCGCACCCTGGAAATTCCCTGTCTCACCCGCCAAGCCCTCTGGCACGTGCCCGATAGCGCCAACACCACGTTTTTCAAAGACACCTATGAGAGCATCAGCACGCACTACGGGCACGTTGGGAAACTCTGGCTGGAGTACCTCAGCGACACACAGACGCAGAAGCAGATCAAAGCCGATTACGCCCGCATCCTCGAGCTCAACAGCGCCGAGGGGTTAGACCTGAAAGGCACGGAAACCCTGCTGGCGCTCATCGAAGCCATTGCCCCGCACGTTGCGCAGGTCGTCGGCCTGCCGGCGAGCGATTGTTATGAAAACATCACGCCCCTGCTCACGGAAATCAAAGAGCATCAGCAGCGCCAGATTACCTATCAGATGCAAAGCGGCGTGGAGAAATTCATCGAGGCCATCAACAGTTTCATCACCCTGCACCCTACCTGCTTCGATGGCATCTGCCCCCCGGAACTCGCCATGTCGAAAATTTTCGGCGAAGTGGGCGATGAAGGCCCCTGGCGACATGTGTATTTACGCCCCGTGGGCCTGCAAACCTTCTGCAATGACTTCGGCTTTGATCGAAACGGCCTCTTGCACCACCTCAAAGAACATGACATCTTGCAACTCTGGGAGATTCCGAAATTCGACGCCGACAAACGCCCCGTGCTGCAAGATGGCGCGGCGGTCATTGACCGGGTAGAATATAAATCGCTGAAGATTCGCGGCACGGGCGGCAACGCCTATCATCTCCGTATTCCCGCCCCCGGTTTTTGAAACGGTCGGGTCGCCTAGAGCAACGGCGAAAGACAGGCACTTTTTCAAAAAAATCGATTTTTCGCTATATAAAATCGCAAACTTGCGTGTGACTTTTGTGACCGGATAGTGAAGTGCTTTCTATACAACAACTTAACGGTCACAAATGGCGTCACGAACCCAGTCATGCCGTGTGACCGGGGTCGTGTGACCGGTTTCGGGTGGCCGCACCGCCGCCGCCGCGCTCCTTGCAACGGCGAAAACGTGTGACCGGGTTTGTGACCGGTTTCGTGACCGGTTTCGTGACCGTGAAATGATTGTAAATAAAGAAGTTAACTATCCAGTCACGAAAGTCACACGCAAGTTTGCTCTATTACACACTCGAAAATTGAATTGTGTGTAACTGATAGAAAAACAGGAGGTTACACCCGATGCCCTGCAACTATAAACTCTATCCGCCGAACTGGTTCAGCGAGATTCGCCCGCGCATTTTGGCGCGGGCAAACAACCGCTGCGAGTTTTGCGGCGTGCCGAACTATGCACCGCACCCGGCCACCGGTGCACGGGTGATCTTAACCATCGCCCACTTAGATCAGGACATCAGCAACAACGCCGACAGCAACCTCGCCGCACTCTGCCAACGCTGCCACAACCGGCACGATCAGCCGCACCGCATCCGCCACCGGCCCACTAACAAGCGCCGCCGACAAGAGCGGCGCGGGCAACTGGTGTTGCTCTAGCCCAACAAAAAACGCCTGTGAGCCGTGCTCACAGGCGTTTTTTTGGGAAAACCCTGGTTAGATGATGATATAACTCTCGCCAAACACTACGCCATTAACAACACTCGCATAGAGCCGATCTATCATTTTGGCGACGTTGGGGTTGATGGGCTTGCCCCCCTTGAGGATGTCGGTAATGCAGCGCGGGTGCCGCCCGATCATCTCGGCCAGGTCTTTTTTCTTCCACCGCGCGCCATCGGCGCGCGGTGTGGCAAGAATAGCTTGCACTTGCTCTTGTGTGGTCATGGTTAGACCTCTCCTCTGGCAATCATCGCCGTTAACGCTCCCATTACTCTTTTTTTGTCTGCGTTGATCAGGCACGGCTCACCCATAGCCCCGTCAAGATAATCGGGATATTTGATTTCGATTCTTTCGCACGTTACTTGTTGATCCAAACTCGGATCAACCTCAACGCCATCGCTGTTTTTGGTGTTACGGTGTGGATGACTGCAAATAACCGTTTCCGGCTTGAGGTGATTTCCCATCCAATGCCCAGTTGGATAGGTGATTTTGTAAGCGTGTAACGTGTTGGATGAGGCAAAATCTTTTGTTGTGATTGTATATGTTTGCATGTTGTTACCCTCCCAAAAGTGTTGATTGACTCTCCCATGTGTAACGTCAAGACATATAATAATTGCATAGCGCAATTTGTCAAGCATTATTTTTGCACAGTGCAATTTTTTCGCGGGGGTAACAACACAACAGCCCTGTGAGAGCGTCTCACAGGGCTGTTGTGTGTGTAGGCAGCGCGGCGGATCGCCGGGGCGCTCAATCGGCGTGCATCCAATCGGTGAGCGATTTGATCTCCTGATCCGTCAGGCGGTGTATGCGACCGAGCAAGTCGGCCAGCTTGAGAAGGTTGGCGGTATTGTAACCGGTGCGCGCCAGTTCCTCCACGCTAATTTGTGCGGCGGCCTGATATTTCGCC
>Ga0209450_10001227_pt1 | contig 12873 bp, 12 predicted proteins | sample FrelakmetLWP11LW_FD_187149 | JGI IMG/M metagenome (GOLD analysis project Ga0209450, IMG submission 187149) | Freshwater lake sediment microbial communities from the University of Notre Dame, USA, for methane emissions studies - LWP11 LW (SPAdes)... | ecosystem: Environmental > Aquatic >... | reverse complement strand
GCCGCCAGCGCGCTCGGCTGGGAACCGTACGGCGAGGAGAACGAGCACTTCCGCGCCGAAGTCGAGCGCGTCGTCGGCGAGGTGCTGACGAGCTTCGAGAAGAACGTCGCCGTCTTCGACCGGGTGCTTGCCGAGTTCGACCGGTTTTTGGGCGACCTCGGCCCGCGCGAGGGCGATCCCTTGAGCCGCGCCAAGCGGGCGCTGGAGGATGCCGAACGGCGCGAAGTGCTGTCGATCAACCTGTCGATCCAGGTGCGGCGGGCGTTCGAGAAGGTCGAACTGGAGACCTACCTGCGCGACTTTCTGCTCGGCCCCTGGGTCCAGGTCCTGGTCGCGGCGACGCTGCGCGATGCGCAGACGGCCGGCTTCTCTAAACGCTTCCGCGAAGCGATTCACGACATCGTGTGGAGCGTGCAGCCCAAGGCCAACCTGGACGATCGCAAGCGGCTGACTACGCTGATTCCGGAATTGATCCGCGTGCCGCGCGATGGCCTGGCGCTGACGCACGCGCCCGAGCGGGAGGCGCAGGAGTTCTTCCGCCAACTGATGCAGTCGCATGCGGTGGCCATCAAGCCGGTCGATCAGGCGACCTACATCAAGTCGGTGCTGACGACCTCCGAGGTCAAGTCCAAGGTCGACGAATTGCAGGTCGACTTCAATCGACCGTTGGCGCCGGTCGAAGGCGGCCTGCAGGTCTCCAACGAGCGGGTGCTCGAAGCGGCCGCCGATCACCGTGCCCGCTTGCATCTGCCGGCCTCGGAGCCGGCGCCGGTGGAGGCGGTGACCGATCGCGTCGAAGCGGCGCGTCTGGCCGCTCACATCGCCGCGTGGGCCCGAGGCGACTGGTTCGAACTCATCGAAGGCGAAGGCCGCGTGCGGCTGCGGCTGCGCTGGGTGAGTCCCTTGCGTACGCTCTTCCTCTTTTCCGCCAACCGCGAGCAGGATGCGCTGGCCCTGACCGCCGAGGCGGTCAAGGCGTACGTGCAGCGCGGGCGTCTGCGGCCGCTTGCCGATGTGCCGCTGACGCAGCGCGCGGTCGATGAGGTGTTGCGCGACTTCGAGCATTCGCCGCAGAAGGCGACGGCGTTGGCGGCACGGTTCCAGCCGGCGGGAGCGTAGCCACGATGGCCGCGGTGCCCGCCAGCACGGTGCGCGATGTCGCCAGCCCCGCTGCGCCGAGCGGCAAACTGACGCTCGACTTCGTCGTGCGTGCGCTCGTCGCCGATGGCCTGATGGCGGCGGCCGACGCCGAGCGCATCCTTTCCGTCTCCGCCCGCACCACGCCGATCCATCCGCTCGCCCTGCTGGCCGAGATGGACTTGCGCGCACCGCACGGCGCGCGCGAGCCGCTCGATCTGGAGCGGCTGACGCGCTGGCTCGCCGAGCGCGCCGGACTGCCGTACCACACCATCGACCCGCTGCGGGTCGAGTTCGCGCGCGTGGCCGAGGTGATGTCGAGCACCTACGCCACGAGCCGGTCGATCCTGCCGCTGACCGTGAGCGGCGCCGAGGTGGTGGTGGCCACCTGCGAGCCCTTCATCGACGGCTGGCAGCCCGAGATCGAGCGCATCACCCGCAAGGCGGTACGGCGCGTGGTGGCCAATCCGCTCGATGTGGCGCGCTACACGGTGGAGTTCTACAAGCTCGCGCAGTCGATCAAGAACGCCAATCGCAACAGCGCCAACACGGCGAGCCTGGTGACCAACTTCGAGCAGCTGGTCGAGCTGGGCAGCAAGGTCGATGCCGACAACGCGCACGTGGTGACCGTGGTCGATTGGCTGCTGCAATACGCCTTCGACCAGCGCGCCAGCGACATCCACCTCGAACCCAAGCGCGAGCAGGGGGTGGTGCGCTTCCGCATCGACGGCGTGCTGCATCAGGTCTACCAGGTGCCGCCGGCGGTGATGACGGCGATGGTCGCGCGGCTGAAGCTGCTCGGGCGCATGGACGTGGTCGAAAAGCGCCGGCCGCTGGACGGCCGCATCAAGACGCGGGCCATCGCCGGTGCCCAGGCCGGCCGCGAAATCGAACTGCGCCTGTCCACGCTGCCGGTGGCCTTCGGCGAGAAACTGGTGATCCGCATTTTCGACCCCGAGGTGGTCGTCCGCAGCTACGCCGACCTGGGCTTCACCGAGGCCGAGACCCGGGCCTGGCGTGAGCTGATGCACCGCCCGGCCGGCATCGTGCTCGTCACCGGGCCGACCGGCTCGGGCAAGACGACGACGCTGTACTCGACGCTGCGCGAGCTGGCGACCAACGAGGTCAACGTCAGCACGATCGAAGACCCGATCGAGAACGTCGATCCGCGCCTGAACCAGATGCAGGTGCAGCACGGGATCGACCTGGGTTTCGCCGACGGCTTGCGGGCGCTGATGCGGCAGGATCCCGACGTGATCATGGTGGGCGAGGTGCGCGACCGCGAGACCGCCGACATGGCGGTGCAGGCCGCGCTCACCGGGCATCTGGTGTTCTCCACGCTGCACACCAACGACGCCGTGAGTTCGATCGCCCGGCTGCGCGAGTTGGGGGTGGCGCACTATCTGGTCAATGCGACTCTTATCGGCGTGCTGGCGCAGCGGCTGGTGCGCACGCTCTGCCCGCACTGCAAGCAGCCGGGACCGCCGGTCGACAGCGACGTGTGGAACGCGTTGGTCGCCCCTTGGCGCTCGCCGCCGCCCAAGCAGGCGTACCAGCCGGTTGGCTGCCTGGAATGCCGGCGCACCGGCTACCTCGGTCGCACCGGACTGATCGAGATGCTGGTGCTGTCGGACCGGATGCGCGAACTGATTTCCGCCAGTGCCGACCTGGAGGCGATGCGCACCCAGGCCGGCCGCGACGGGCTGCGCTCGCTGCGCGTCTCGGGCGCCGAGAAGATCGCGCGCGGACAAACCACGCTCGAAGAAGTGCTGCGTGCCGCGCCGCCCTTCTTGCAGTAGCGGCGGGGCTACTTCGACAACTGTCGCATCGCCCGCGTCAGGCCGTCGAGTGTGAGCGGAAACATCCGCCCGCCCATCAACTGGCCGATCAGCGCGACCGACTGCCGGTACTGCCACAGCCCTTCCGGTTCGGGGTTGATCCAGGCGTGCTTGGGGAAGTGCGCCGCCAGGCGCTGCAACCATACCGCGCCGGCCTCTGCGTTGTTGTGCTCGACGCTCCCGCCGGGTTGCAGGACTTCATACGGGCTCATCGTCGCGTCGCCGACGAACACCAGCCGCCAGTCGGGGTTGAACTTCCGCACAACCTCCCAGGTGTCGAGCTTCTCGGCAAAGCGGCGCCGGTTGTTGCGCCAGACGTACTCGTAGACGCAGTTGTGGAAATAGTAGAACTCGAGGTGCTTGAACTCGGACTTGGCGGCCGAGAACAGTTCTTCGACGCGCTTGATGTGTTCGTCCATCGTGCCGCCGACATCGAGCAGCATCAGCACGCGCACGGTGTTGTGCCGCTCCGGCACCATCTTGATGTCGAGCCAGCCGGCGTTGCGGGCGGTGCTGGCGATGGTGTCGGGTAAGTCGAGTTCCAGTTCGGCGCCCTGTCGCGCAAAGCGCCGCAGCCGCCGCAGCGCGACCTTGATGTTGCGTGTGCCGAGTTCGACCTCGCCGTCGTAGTCGCGGTAGGCGCGCGCCTCCCACACCTTGACCGCGCTCTTGTTGCCCTTCGACGGGCCGCCGATGCGGATGCCCTCCGGGTGCCGCCCGCCGTGGCCGAAGGGCGACGTTCCCCCGCTGCCGATCCACTTGTTGCCGCCGTGGTGCGCGCCGTCCTGTTCGTCCAGCCGTTTGCGGAACTCTTCCATCAGCTTGTCGAAGCCGAGTTTTTCCAGCGCGGCGAGTTCTTCGGGCGTGAACTCGCGCTCAAGCGTTTTCTTGAACCACTCGTCGGGAATCTCCCGCTCGAAACCGAGTGCGGTGCGCACGCCGTTGAAGTACTCGCCAAAGGCGCGGTCGAACTTGTCGAACAGCGCTTCGTCCTTGACGAGCGTGGCGCGAGCGAGGAAGTAGAACTCGTCGATCGACGGCGCGATCACGCCGCGGCGCAGCGCCTCCAGCAGCGTCAGATGCTCCTTGATCGACACCGGCAGCCGCGCGGCGCGCAGGTGGAAGAAGAAGTCGATCAGCATGCTGCGCTCAGGCGTGCCGGGCGAGCCTCAGCGTGAGGTGCCGCTTCACGTCCGGCCACTCGTGGGCGAGGATGCTGAAGAACACCGTGTCGCGCACGCTGCCGTCGCGCCGTGGTTGATGGTGGCGGATCGTGCCGTCGTGCTTGGCACCCAGCGCGGCAATCGCCCGTTGCGAGGCGAAGTTGAAGTTGTCGGTGCGAAAACCCACCACCTTGCAGCCGAGCGTCTCGAAGGCGTGCGTGAGCAGCAGCAGCTTGCAGGCGGTGTTCACGTGCGCGCGCTGCCAGCGGCGTGCGTACCACGTGTAGCCGATCTCCACCCGGTCGATCGCCGGCACGATGTCGTGGTAGCGCGTGCTGCCGGCGATCAGGCCGGTGGCCAGGTCGCGCACCGCCCAGGGCAGCATGTGTCCGGCTTGCTGGCTGGCGAGCGCGGCCGAGATGTAGGCCTGCGTTTCTTCCGGTGCCGGCACCGAGGTGAACCAGAGCTTCCACAGTTCGCCATCGGCGGCCGCTGCCGTAAGCCCGTCGTGATGCTCGCGCGCGAGCGGCTCCAGCCGCACGCCGTGGCCTTCGAGCACGAGTGGGGCGCAAAAGATCATCGGTTGTGCCTCGCCATGAACACCAGCCGCTCGAACAGATGCAGATCCTGCTCGTTCTTGACGAGCGCGCCCGCCAGCGGCGGCACGAAGAGTTTGTCGTCGGACGAGCGCAGCGCCTCGGCCGGGACCTGCTCGGCCACCAGCAGCTTTAGCCAGTCGAGCAATTCGGAAGTGGAGGGCTTCTTCTTCAGTCCCGGCAGCTCGCGCACTTTGAAGAAGGTGTCGAGTGCGTTTTTCAGCAACTCTTTGCGCAGCTTCGGGTAGTGGACATCGACGATCGCCTGCATCGTCTCCTTGTCCGGGAACTTGATGTAGTGGAAAAAGCAGCGGCGCAGGAAGGCGTCGGGCAGTTCCTTCTCGTTGTTGGAGGTGATCACCACCAGCGGCCGGCGGCGCGCGCGGATCGTCTGCCGCGTTTCGTAGACGAAGAACTCCATGCGGTCGAGTTCGCGCAGCAGGTCGTTGGGGAACTCGATGTCGGCCTTGTCGATCTCGTCGATCAGCAGCACCGCCGGCGCCTCGGACTCGAAAGCCTGCCACAGCACGCCGCGCACGATGTAGTTGTGGATGTCGGCCACGCGCGCATCGCCCAGTTGCGAGTCGCGCAGCCGCGAGACCGCGTCGTACTCGTACAGTCCCTGCTGCGCCTTGGTGGTGGACTTCACGTGCCAGGCAAAAAGCGGCATGCCGAGCGCCTGCGCCACCTCTTCGGCCAGCATCGTCTTGCCGGTGCCCGGCTCGCCCTTGACGAGCAGCGGGCGTTGCAACGTCAGCGCGGCGTTGACCGCCAGGCGCAGGTCGTCGGTGGCGACGTAAGAAGCGGAACCTTCAAAGCGGAGCATTGGCGGAGGGCGTGTAGGAGAGCTTGCGCAGTGTAGTCGGGGCCACCCGTAAACTTGCGGAATGAGCGATCCACTGCACGACCTGAACGCCGATCTGCACGCGCACTCCACGGTGTCCGACGGCACGCTCGCGCCGGCGGCGCTGGTGCGGCGGGCGGCGGCGCGCGGCGTGGAGCTTTTTGCGCTGACCGACCACGATGAAGTCGGCGGTCTGGCCGAAGCGCAGGCTGCCGCATGCGAGGTCGGGCTGGCGTTGTGGCCGGGGGTGGAGATTTCCGTCTCTTTCGGCGACCAAACCGTGCACATCGTGGGTCTGGGCATCGATGCCGCCAACGAAGAACTCATCGCCGGCCTGCGCCGCGTGCGCAGCGGCCGGCGCGAGCGCGCGCAGGCCATGGCCGACGGGCTGGCTGCCGCCGGCATCGCCGGCGCCTTCGACGGCGCGCTGAAGTACGTCGGCAACCCGGAACTGATCTCGCGCACGCACTTTGCGCGTTATCTGGTCGAGGCCGGGGTGTGTTCGAGCACCAACGAGGTCTTCACCCGATTTTTGGTTCCCGGCAAGCCCGGGTACGTCGAACACGGCTGGGCGCGGCTGGCCGAGGCGGTGCGCTGGATCGTCGGCGCGGGCGGGGTTGCGGTGCTCGCGCATCCGGCGCGCTACCGGCTCACCGCCACCGAGCAATGGGCGCTCTTCTCCGAGTTCAAGGAGGCCGGCGGCGCGGCGATCGAAATTGCCGTCGGCGCGCATGGCGCCGACGAGCTGCGGCGCTACGCGCAGGTGGCGCGCGAGTTCGGCTTCGAAGGCTCGCGCGGCAGCGACTTTCATTCGCCCGTGGAGTCGAACACCGACCTTGGCGCCGCGCCCGCATTGCCATACGACATCGTGCCGGTCTGGCACCGCTTTCACTGATGGCGCTGCTGCTGACGGTTCATCCGGTCGATCCGCAACTGCGACTGCTGCGGCAGGCAGCGCAGTTGCTCGACCACGGCGCGGTCGCGGCGATTCCGACCGACTCCTGCTACGCGCTCGCCTGCCACCTCGACGAAAAGGCTGCCGCCGACCGCATCCGCCACATCCGCCGCATCGACGAGCGGCATCTGCTGACGCTGCTGTGCCGCGACCTGTCCGAGATCGCGGCGTATGCGAAGGTGGACAACGTGCAATACCGGCTGCTCAAGCAGGCTACGCCGGGGCCGTACACCTTCATTCTCGAAGCGACGCGCGAAGTGCCGCGGCGCCTGTCGCACCCCTCGCGCAAGACGATCGGCATCCGCATTCCGGACAACCCAACCGCACTCGGCCTGCTCGACGTGCTGGGCCAGCCGCTGATCTCGACCACGTTGCAACTGCCGGGCGACGAACTGCCGCTGAATGACGCCGAGCACATCGCCGAGCGCATCGGCAACGACCTCGACCTGATCGTCGATGCCGGTGCCTGCGGCGTGGAGCCGACCACCATCGTCGATCTGACCGGCAAGGAAGCGGTCGTCGTGCGCCGCGGCCGCGGCCCGGTCGAAGCGCTGGGCCTCGGATAGACTCGACCGATGGAAAACATCATCCTCCTGATCACCGTCTACGCGATCCCGGTTCTCTTCGCGATCACCCTACACGAGGCCGCGCACGGCTACGTGGCGCGGCGCCTGGGGGACGATACGGCGTACGTCGCCGGCCGCATCACGCTCAACCCGCTCAAGCACATCGATCCGGTGGGCACGCTGCTGGTGCCGGCGACCATCCTGCTGCTGTCCGCGCTCGCCAAGACCCAGGGTTTCCTGTTCGGCTGGGCCAAACCCGTGCCGGTGAACTTCAGCCGGCTGCGCCATCCGAAGCGCGACATGATCTGGGTCGCGGCCGCCGGGCCTGGGGCCAATCTGTTCATGGCCATTTTGTGGGCGCTCTTCCTCACCTTCCAGGAGACCATTGGCCTGGGTGAGGCGTTCTTCCGCTACATGGCGCAGGCCGGCATCCAGATCAACCTGGTGTTGATGGCGCTCAACCTGCTGCCGATCCCGCCGCTGGACGGCGGCCGCATCATGGTGGGTCTGTTGCCCAACAAGTTGGCCTATCCGCTGGCGCGGGTCGAGCCGTACGGATTCTTCATCATCATCGGGCTGCTGGTGACGGGCACGCTCGGCTTCTTTCTGGCACCGTTCATGGCGATCGGCGACTTTATCGTCGGCCTGTTCCGCTAGGGGGTCGTCATGGCTTCCGCCCGCGTGCTGTCCGGCATGCGCCCAACCGGCGCACTGCACATTGGACACTTTCACGGCGCGCTGAAGAACTGGGTGCGCCTGCAAGACGAGGCCGAGTGCTTCTACTTCGTCGCCGACTGGCACGCGCTCACCACTCACTACGAGACGCCGGAGCTGATCGGCGACAGCGTCTGGGAGATGCTGGTCGACTGGCTGGCGGCCGGGTTGGACCCGAACAAGGCCACGATCTTCATCCAGTCGCGCGTGCCCGAGCATGCGGAACTGTTCCTGCTGCTGGCGATGTTCGCGCCGCTGTCCTGGCTGGAGCGGGTGCCGACTTACAAGGACCAGATCGAAAAACTCAAGGATCGCGACCTGTCCACCTACGGCTTCCTCGGTTACCCGCTGATGCAGGCGGCCGACATCCTGATCTACCGCGCCAACCTGGTGCCGGTGGGCGAGGATCAAGTGCCGCACATCGAACTGACGCGCGAGTTTGCGCGCCGCTTCAACCACCTGTTTGGCCGCGAGCCGGGGTTTGCGGAGAAGGTCGCCGTCTCGCTCGGCAAACTGTCGGGTAAGGCCGGCAAGCAATACGAGGAACTGCGCCGCCGCTACCAGGAACAGGGCGATGCGGAAGCGGTCGCGCAGGCGCAGGCCTTGCTCGCCGCCGCGGGCAGCCTGTCGGCGGCCGACCGCGAGCGGCTTGCCGGCAACCTGACCGGCGCGCGCCGCACGATCCTGGTCGAGCCCGCCGCGCGCCTGACGGAGACGCCCAAGCTGCCAGGCCTCGACGGGCAGAAGATGTCCAAGAGCTACGGCAACGTCGTGCGCATGCGCGAAGACCCGAAGCTTCTGACCGACAAGCTGCGCCGGATGCCGACCGACCCGGCCCGCGTGCGTCGCAGCGACCCCGGCAACCCCGAGCGCTGCCCGGTGTGGGAACTGCACAAGGTCTACACCGACGACGCCACCCGCGACTGGGTGGTCAAGGGCTGCACCACGGCCGGGATCGGCTGCCTGGAGTGCAAGCAGCCGGTGATCGACGCCATGCTCGCCGAGCAGGCGGTCTGGCGCGAACGTGCGCAGCCCTATCTGGATCGGCCGCAGGTGCTGCGCGAGATCGTCGATGCCGGTTGCACGCGCGCCTGTGCGGTGGCGCAGGAGACGATGGACGACGTGCGCGAGGCGATGGGGCTGGGCTATCGGTGATCGGTGATCGGTGATCGGTGATCGGCACAGTGGGTTGAGTCATGGTTCATCGCCCGGGCGGGCATGGCATGGCATGGATAGCGCCGCCGTGTCGTCGTGGATCGCACGCTTCGCGCACCTTGTCGCTCCGGCAAGCACGGTGCTTGATGTGGCCTGCGGCGGCGGGCGCCACGCCAGACTTTTTGCGGAGCGCGGTTGCCGTGTCGATGCAGTTGATCGCGACGCCGCGTTGGCGGCGCAGTTCGCCGGTTGGCCGGCGATCCGCTTTCTTGCCGCCGACATCGAAGCCGGCTCCTGGCCTTATGCCGGCCGCAGCTTCGACGCGGTGATCGTCACGAACTACCTGCACCGGCCATTGCTGCCGATGCTGGCCGCGGCGATCGCGCCGGGCGGGGTGCTGCTGTACGAGACGTTTGCCGTCGGCCACGAGCGCTACGGACGGCCGCGCAACCCCGACTTTCTGCTGCGGCCGCGCGAACTGCTGATGGCGTTTGCCGACCTGCATGTGCTGGCCTTCGAGGACGGGGTGGTCGCGCAGTCCGCGCCGGCGCGGGTGCAGCGGCTGGCGGCGGTGCGCGCGAGCGCCGAGGATCACGCCCGGTTACAACTTGGCGCACCGGCTCCGGAGGGGCCCGCGCTGTAAACTCGCAGTTTCCATATTCAGTCCACAGCAAGAGTTCACGCATGCTCAGCGGCAGCCTGGTGGCGATCGTCACCCCGATGCATGAAGACGGGTCGATCGACTACGACGCCTACCGGCGCCTGATCGAATGGCACATCGCCGAGGGCACCAACGGCATCGTCGCGGTCGGCACCACCGGCGAGTCGCCGACGGTCGACGCGCAAGAGCAAGGCGAATTGATTCGCGTCGCGGTGGAAACCGCCCGCAAGCGCGTGCCCATCATCGCAGGCACCGGCGCCAACTCGACGCGCGAAGCGATCGAGTTCACCGAGTACGCGAGAAAGGTCGGCGCCGACGCCAGCCTGCAAGTCGTTCCCTACTACAACAAGCCGACGCAGGAGGGCTTGTACCGGCACTTCTGCGCGGTGGCCGAGGCGGTCGATCTGCCGGTGATCCTCTACAACGTGCCCGGGCGCACGGTGGCCGATCTCGCCAACGACACCACGGTGCGGCTGGCGCAGGTGCCCGGCATCGTGGGCCTTAAAGATGCCACCGGCGATCTGGTGCGCGCCACCGAACTGCTTCAGCGGCTGCCGAAGCACTTCGCCGTCTACAGCGGCTGCGACGACAGCGCGCTGCTGCTGATGCTGCTGGGTGGCCATGGCGTGATTTCGGTCACTGCCAATGTCGCGCCGCGGCTCTTTGCTGAATTCTGCAAAGCCGCGCTGGCGGGCGATCTGGCGCAGGCGCGGGCGTTGAACAACCGGCTGTTGCCGCTGAACACCAAGCTCTTCGTCGAGGCCAACCCGATCCCGGTCAAGTGGGCGTTGCAGCGGATGGGTCGCATCGGCGGCGGCATCCGCCTGCCGCTGGTGCCGCTGTCGGCGACGCAGCAGCCGGTGCTGGAAGCGGCACTTCAAGAGACCGGTCTGCTGTGACCGGCGAGGGAGAACGAGCGATGCGCACGGGTGTGCAAACGATGCGCGGTACAGCGCTGGCCCTGCTGTCCGTCGCCTTGGCGGCGTGCAGTTCGCTGGGGTTGGAAAGCGACAAGATCGACTACAAGGCCGTCGACCGGCAGAAGCCGCTGGACATTCCGCCCGACCTGACGCAACTGCCGACCAACGACCGCTTTGCCGTTCCGGGAGCGGTGTCGGCGTCCGAGTTGCAGGCCCGGCAGCAGGCGACGCGTCCGGTTGCCGCGGTGGCGCCTGCCGGGGCAGCCGCCACGACGCCTGCGGCGGCGGTGGCCGGCACTGTCGTTCCGCCCGGCCAGGTCGCGCGGCTGGAGCGCAGCGGCTCGCAGCGCTGGTTGGTCGTCAACCTGCCGCCGGAAAAGACGTTCGAAGAGGTCGTGGACTTTTGGCGCTCGGTCGGGCTCGGGGTCGAGCGGCAGAACCCGCAGACCGGCGTGATCGAGACGGTGTGGGCCGAGAACCGCGCCAAACTGCCGCAGGACATCATTCGCGGCACGATCGGCAAGGTCTTCGACTTCGCCTACTCCACCGGCGAGCAGGACAAGTACCGCGCGCGTATCGAGCGCGCTGCCGACGGCAACTCGGAAGTCTTCATCAGCCATCGCGGCATGGTCGAGGTTTATGCCGATAACGAGAAGGTCACCACCCGCTGGCAGCCGCGCCCCGCCGATCCCGAACTGGAAGCCGAAATGCTGCAACGGCTGGCGGCGCGCTTGAACCAGCCGGCCGGCCAGACGACCACCGCCGGCCGCCGCCCCGCCACTGGCACTGACCCTGCGGCCACCGCCGCCGTCGGCAAACCGGAGACAACCCGCATCGTGCAAAGTCCCGACGGTCGCAACGTGCGCTTGCAGGTGGACGAGAATCTCGATCGTGCCTGGCGGCGCGTCGGCCTGGCGCTCGACCGCGGCGGCTTTACGGTCGAGGACCGCGACCGGGCGCGCGGCTTCTACCTGGTGCGCTATCTCGATCCGGACTACGAGGCCAAGCAGCGCGAGAAGCAAGGCTTCTTCTCGCGCCTGTTCGGTGGCGAGGCCAAGGTCGAAGCGCCGCAGTTTCGCGTCCAGTTGACCGATGCCGGCGGCGGCCGCACGGAGATTGCCGTGCTCGACAAGGACGGCAACCCGACCATCGGCACCGCAGTCGATCGGATGCTTGCCCTGTTGCGCGACCAGTTGCGCGCTTGATCGGCTTGCGGCGCGGTCGGTGCTGCGCTTCTGCTCGCTCGGCTCCGGCAGCGCCGGCAACGCCCTCGTCGTCGAGGCGCGCAGTGGGTCGTGCACCACCCGGGTCCTGGTCGATAACGGCTTCGGCTGGCGGGCGCTGAACCAGCGGCTGCAACGTGCTGGACTGACTTGCGAGTCGCTCGACGCGATCATCGTTACGCACGAGCACGCAGACCACAGCAGCGGCGTGCACGCCTTGCTGCGCCAGACGGATCTGCTGGTTTATGCGTCGGCGGGCACGGCGGCCGCTGCCGGGTTCAAACGTGCCGGCCGCTGGCGCTCGTTGCAGGCCGGTGTCGCCACCGATCTGGGCGGTCTCGCGATGCATCCGGTCGCGGTGCCGCACGACGCCGCCGAGCCGCTGCAATTCGTCTTCGACGACGGCGACCGCCGCCTCGGCCTGCTGACGGACATCGGGATGCCGACGCCGAACATCGTGACGGCGCTGTCCGGCGTGACTGCGCTGATCCTCGAATGCAACCACGACGAGGAACTGCTGGCCCAGAGCCGTTATCCGCCGTTCTTGCGGCAGCGGATCGCCGGCGACCGCGGCCACCTGTCCAACCGGCAGGCCGCGCAGTTGCTGCAAGCGATCGATCGCCGCCAACTGCGGCAGGTCGTCGCCGCACATCTGAGCCGGGAGAACAACCGGCCGGAGTTGGCGCAGGCCGCGCTGGCGAAGGCAGTGGGAGGTAACGCGGAAGATGTCGCCGTCGCCGATCAGGACAGCGGTTCAGGCTGGCTGGCGGTGTAGCGACCCCGGCTCGGGCGGAGTTCTTCGGCGCCCTGTGGCGATGCTCAGCAACGGCGCAGGCGACCTCTGGCTCGGCGACCTTGCCGACGCGGTCGGCAGGTGCGCGCGGGTAGGTGGAGCAGAAAAAAGGGCCGTCGAAGCGGCCCTTTTTCATTCGCGGCGAATGCGCTTACTTCTTGACGGCTTCCTTCGTCTTGTCGACGGCGTCCTTGGTCGCGTCGGCGGCGGCGCCGGCGGCCTCCTTAGTGGCGGTCGCAGCCTTGTCGGCGGCTTCCTTGGTTGCGTCTACCGCCTGCTTGGTGGCGTTGGCCGCGGCATCGGCGGCC
>Ga0209450_10001226_pt1 | contig 12874 bp, 10 predicted proteins | sample FrelakmetLWP11LW_FD_187149 | JGI IMG/M metagenome (GOLD analysis project Ga0209450, IMG submission 187149) | Freshwater lake sediment microbial communities from the University of Notre Dame, USA, for methane emissions studies - LWP11 LW (SPAdes)... | ecosystem: Environmental > Aquatic >... | reverse complement strand
GCGGCCTTGGCCGTGAAGCCAAGCTGCTGCAGGATGTTGCGCAGGTCTTTTTCAAAAGCCTTGAGGTCCGGGTATTTCTGGCTGACGCGGCGGTCCAGTTCGGCTTCGGAAATTTTTCCCCGGGCCTTGAAGCCGTTGTACCAGATGTCGAAGGGCTGCAGTTTCCGGCCCAGGCGCTTTTCGACCAGGGTGGCAACGGCTTTCACCGGGGCCGAGGTCAGCACGTCCGCGAAGAGTTTTTCCACGGCGGCCGCCGGCAATTCCCGTTCCAGCTCGAATTTCCGCTGCGTATGGCTGGGCAGGGACGGGAAAAAGGGATCGAAATCCTTTTCGGCTTTGAATATGTCCAGCAGGTGCAGGTAGCGGCTGTTGGGCTCGGGGGTCCAACCGATCTCCTTGCCGTCCTTGAAGACCTTGTTGCTGAACGGGTTCCAGTGGTAGTCGCCGCGGTTGACCATGGGTTGGGGAATGTCCTGCTGGACGATGCGTTTCAGCACTTCGTAGATCATCTCCTGCCCGGCCAAGCCTTTCCTGTCGGCATAAAGGGCTTTGAGCCGGTCGCGCAGCCCCCAGTGGCTGATCAGTTTCAGGGTTTCGGGGAAAAGCGTTTTCTGACGAGTGTCCAGCAGGAAGCCCATGAAGATATTGTATTCGGAAATATAGGTTTCAGCTTCGCTCAGGGCGCTGGCCGCTTTCTGGTTCAGGCGGGCCGGCACGCGGGAAAGGAACAGGTCGCCGCAGCGGGCGTAGGCCCAGTCCAGGCGGTTCCATTCCGGCCCCAACTCCGTTTTTTCAGCCAATGTATAGGTGGGAAAATTGAGGAGGACTTCAAAGGCTATTTTGCTGTCGAACATGTCATCGCCCAGGTGGGCGGCGGGATCGAACTCGCCGAAGCGTTCGTCGCAGCGCGTAATTTCCCCCCAGGCAAGGTGCAGGGGCCTTTTCAGGTCCAGGCTGATCTGGTTCAGGTGGCCGTGCAGGACCTCGAAATTTCTTTCCAGGCGTTTAAAGTACCCCAGCAGCCGTTCGGGGCTGCCGATGAAATTTTCCCGGCAGAACTTGGCGTATGCCTCCGGGCTGCCGTCTTCGGGGCGCCAGAACGCGGCGACCTGCTGCAGCCCCTTGTCGATGCGCAGTTTGTTCGTTTCACCGTGATTTGCCAACAGGAAGCGGCGCACGCCATCCTGGGTTTCCTTGTCTATGTCCATGGTTTGCCCCCCCAAACGGGCGAAAAGGATCAATGCCAGCACTATTTTCAAGATTGAACTGTTTTTTTTCAACGGGTCCTCCAGATTATTGAATTTAGCACGACGCCAGCCAAAGGTCAAGGAATAACATTCGTGACGCGTGACGCGTAACGCGTAACATGTGACGAGGAAGAGAAGAAAAAAAGAAAAAACGTAAAGATAAGAAATCAAGTTTCAAACAACTTTCATGCGCAAAAATTTTAATGCTTCAAATAAAGAGAAAAATGCTTTCTTTTTGGAAAGGCCGAATTTCCGCTATATTGTCTATGCCAAGATTGCCGGGAAAGTGTCTTTACTAGTCACGCGTCACGCGTCACGTGTTACGTAGACTTAGCTGTTTTTTCATACTGTCTTACGAACTCCAGCTCGGTCGCGAAAAAAAGCACTTTGCTCCACTGGCGGCAGAGAATATAGGCCTGCTGCCAGAGGAAAACCAGCAGGACCAGCAGGGGGCGGTTCTTGGGCAGGATGCGGGCGATCTCCAGGTAAAAAAATGTCAGCGCCACAAAGACCAGCCCGGCCAGTAAATAGAGGCTCCAGGCCTTGAAAAAACGCCGGCCGATGAATTTCAGCGTCAGCCAGGTCTCTTTCAGCACTCGGTTGCTGCCGCAGGTCACCAGGCCGATCTTGACATAATCGAAGAACATGGCCACCACGGTCAACAGCAGGACCAGGGCGAGCATGTGCAGGTTGCTGACGATCAGCGCCGGCCATTCGGTCGTCGCCCGGCGGCTGATGATCCCCAGGGATACCCTGAGCAGCGGGAAGAATATGGCCAGGAATATCAGGTAGACCGGGATGGAGAGGAGGAACAGGCGGAAAAAGCGCCAGAAATAGAGGCCGCAATCGTGGAAAAAATCGGCCAGGCTCGTTTTGGCTTCGGGGCGGTTCAAGGCGCCGATGACGCCGCCGTTGAGAAAGACGGACAGGAGGAGGTACAGGATGGCGGCCAGCACGATCAATCCCGTCAGCGCCGGGGCGATATTCATGTAACGGTATACAAAATCGCCCAGCCAGAAGATGTCCAGTCTCTGCAGGGCGCGCTCTCCTGAAAAAGAGTGGCTCATGTGCTTCATCATCAGGAAAAAGATCGGCCCGAGGGCAAAAAATGTGAAGATCAGGTTGACGGCCCACAGCCTGACGGCCAATCGGCGCTTTTGTAGACTGAGGACCATCGCCTTGAACACTATTTTAAAGTTTCCCATTGTTTCCTCCTCAACTCAGGGTGCTGACAAATTGCAGCAGGTTCTGGATCCAGAACAGCAGTTTGCCGGTCCAACGCAGGGTCCCGGCCATGTTGGCCTTGACGGTATAGCTGTTGTTGCTCAGGTCGCTGTCTACCAGGAACACATGGTCGGGATCGATCTGGGCGTAGGTGATCTTGCTGGGCCCGGTGCAGGCGAATTCGGTCCAGCTGCCCTGGCCGTCCCAGTAATTGATTTTTTGCGAGCCATCCTCGAAGGCGGTGATGATCTTGAGCAGGACGCCGGGGCCGGGACGCGCGTCGCCCAGGCGCCTGATGCGGACCAGGGACCGGTAGACGGGTTTTTTGTTTTTCCGGTCCAGCTCGCGGGCCGCCCGGGTCGTCACCTCGTCTTTCTTGCCCTTGCCGTCGAAAATGCCGCGGCTGGTCTTGATCTCGTGCGAGTTGACGCTATCGACGGCATAATCCCACTCCCTGGTACTGAAGAACAATTCGTCGAAGAACCAGTTCAGGTCGCGGCCGCTGACCTCGTTGACGGTGGCGATGAAATCAGCGCTGGCCGGGTGTTTGAAGCGGAAGCGGTCGTGGAAGGTGCGCATGACCCGCAGCATGGCCTCCTTGCCGATGAGGTTCTCCAGGGTGTTCATGCAGGTCCCGGCCCGCATGTAAACATTCAGGGCATAGCTCATGGAATCGTAGAATTTCCAGGAGGCGTTGACGACCGGGTCGTATCGGACGGCCTGGATGCCCGCGACCCGGTCCAATTCCAGGTCGGTGTACTTCAACGAACCGCTGTAGCGGGTCAGGGGGATGCCGAAGAGGGGCAGGGGAATGGCGCCGGCCCCGTAGGCCTTGGCGATGACTTTGCCGGTGGAATAGGTGTTGATGCCCTCGTCCAGCCAGGCCTCCTCGAATTCATTGCTGGCCGACAGGCCGTACCAATAGCCATGGCCGAATTCGTGGACGATCACCGTTTCGGGATGGTTGGCCTGCGGGCTGGGCAGGACCTGGGTGCCGGCGGTAAAAATGGTCTGGTATTCCATGCCGCCGCTGCCGCTGCGGAAGGGCGGGTCGACCAGGGTGACCTGCGCGTAGGGGTAAGGCCCGTACCAGAGGCCGTAATACTTCAGGGCCATGCGCAGCGCTTTGAAGTGGCGGTCGACCTGGCTGCGGTGCTCGGGATTGATCAGCAGGATCATCTTCACGTCCGGAAGCTTCACGGCCTCTAGGGGAAGTCTCAGGGTGCCGGCGACTTCCCGGTATTCGGCCGGGCTAACCTCAGCGGCGGCAACGAAGTCGCGCTCGATCTTTATATAATCGGGGTCGGCGGTCCAGGCGAAATCGTGGATGCGGTCCTGCTCGTAGGTATAGGTGGAGGTTTTCCGGCCGCTGTCGCTCCGGCGCGCCGTTTCTTTCCCGGCCGATCCCACCACGTAGGCGGCGGGGACGGTGATGTGCACTTTGAAGCGGGCGAAGTCGGCGAAAAATTCTGAGTTCAGGTGGTACTGGTGGCAATTCCAGCCCTTGCCCTCCTGGTAGACGCCGGGCTTGGGGAACCACTGGCCGATGAAGTAGCCGTTGTGGTAATAGCCGGAGCGGCGGATCGTTCTCGGCACCTTGGCCTTGAAATTCAGTTCCAACTTCAGTGTTTCCCCGGGCAGCAGCGGTTTGGGCAGCGTGACGCGCATGACCGTCTGGTCGTCGCGATTGCCCGGTTCATCGGGCGTCATGAACTCCATGGCGGCGGTCAGGTCGGTGCCGTCGGCGAGGCCGATCTTTTCGACGTCGATCCAGCCCCAGCCGCCGTCCTTGACAACGGTGTCGCCGTGGAATGTGCCCGAAGGCTCGTCACGGAGAGCCTCGGTCATCAGAGTGCTTTTTTCATTTTTAAAGGCATTCCAGTACAGGTGGAACCAGAAATCGGGGATGGCGTCGCGGCTGGTGTTGGTCCAGCTGATGGTCTCCCGACCCTGCAGCATTTTTTGGGCCGGGTCGAGGCTGACCCAGATCTCGTACTGGATCGGGTCCGCAACCTGCGCCGCTATGGGCAGCACCAGCGCCAGGAACACCAGGAATATCAATAATTTTTTCATGTTGTCTCCTAGGAGAGGATTATCCATTAAATGTAAAAAAAATTCAATTTGCTGAATTAAAATAACCTGTGTCAAAACAAGGTTTATTCTATCGATTCTATTTGAAACTCACCCCCAACCCCCTCTCTTACGAATAGAGGGGGTAATATTCTGCAAATCTCATCAACGCCCGAGCAAGAATTGAAAGCAATAGCATTCCCCTCTCTTCCAAAAAGAGAGGGGTAGGGGTGAGTTTTCAGAAAAGGAATTTGAGTCTTTTGTTCAGTCCTACGAAGTGGCCGTTTCGTCTTATCCGTGACGCGTCACGGATAGGGCGAATAGTCGCCTCGCGAAACGCTCGGCGAATTCGCCCTAGATCACCGGCCAGGTCTGCTGGGGAAGGTAGAAGATCATTTCCACCTGCGTGCCGATATTTTTTTCGGATATGATCACCAGTTTGTCGGCGAAACGCTTCATGTTGGGAATGCCCATGCCGGCGCCGAAACCCCGCTCGCGCACGTAGTCCGGGGCAGTGGAGTAGCCTTCCTTCATGGCTTTTTCCAGGTCTTCGATGCCGATGCCGTTGTCCACCACGCGCACGATGAAGCGGTCCTCGTCCTGGAAAAAATAAATGTCGCCCTGGCCGCGGCTGTGGATGACGACGTTGGTTTCGGCCTCGTAGGTGGCCACGCCGACGCGGCGCACGATGTCGCTGTGGAAGTTCTTGCCGGTGAGGAACTGCTTGAGCTTGGCGGCGCCCGTGCCGGCGGCGTCGATGTCGCTGCTGTCGATCTGGTAATGGAATTCGGCTTCCTCGCTGATCAGCCTTTCGCCGGTGATGATCGAAAATTCGCTGTTCAGGGTGGACGCCCGTTTCTGGTCGTGCAGGTAGATGAGGTTGAATTTTTCCAGGATGCCGTGCATGATGTCTTCTTTGCTGATGATGCCGCAGACGCGCTTTTCGTCATCGACCACCGGGAAGCGGCCGTACTTGTAATTTTCGAACTTGTCGACCACCGCGACCAGCGAGTCGTCCTTGTGGATGGTGACGACCTGGGTGGACATGATCTTGCGGATCGGATCGTTGATGATGTTGAATTCCAAAGCGTGGATGATGTCTTCAATGCTGATGATGCCGATCAGCTGTTTTTTGTCGTCGACCACCGGGATGCCGGAGATCTTCTTGATCTTCATCAGCTCCTTGGCGTGGGCGATCTTTTTTTCGCCTGAAATTTCAACCACGTGGGAGCTCATGATATCGCCGGCCTTGATGCCCTCGAAAATGGACGCGTACTTGGCGAGCTTAAGGTCTTCCGTCATCGCTGCCCCGCAGGCCGCAGGCATAGATCTTGCCGCAGGAAGAATACAGGTAACCGCGGGTCCTGAGCAGCAGGAAATTATTCTCGCGGGCGTAGGCGATGGTTTCCGGCGCGATATTCTTGCCGCGCACCACGATCAGGCCCAGCAGGTCGGTGACCAGGGCGGTGCGGATGACCTGCGGATAGGTGTAGCCGGTGAGGATGATCATCCCCGGCTTGGACAGGGCCAGCATGTCGCTGATCATGTCGCTGGCGCCCACCGATTTCACTTCGGCATCGAGCTTGTCCTCCCCGGACAGCACTTCGGCATCCAGGACGGCGATGATATCGCGGACGGTGATCATTTCAGTTTTCGCTGTAAATCTCTTTTTCGTACTCGGTTTCCAGGCGCAGCTTGTGCTTGGCCTCTTCCTGGGCCAGGGCCAGGAAGGTCTGGCGCAGGGATTCGTCTTCGGCCATGGCCGCGAGATCGTTGTAAAACTTGAACGAGGATTTTTCCCGGCGCATGGCCACGATCAGGGCTTCCTGGTAATCCATGCCCGGGGTGGCCGCGATATCGACCAGGTAATCGACGATCTTCAGGTCGGTCACCTGCTTGGCGGAGGGTGTGAATGTGCTGCCGCTCTTGACCCGCTGCAGCTTTTCTTTGTGCTTGTTCTCTTCGCCGGAAAAAATAACGAATTGATCGCTCAGCGCTTTGTTTTCCAGTTTTTTTGACCAGTCCAGGTAAAACTGCCGGGCTTCCTCTTCTTTTTCGATGGCGAAGTCCAGGACCTCGTTCACCGACTTGAAGGATGAAAGCATATCCATGGGCTGACCGCAGCAGACCAGCTGTCCCTTGCCCTCGGCGATCACCTTGACGATCTTCCCGCATATCGCGCACTTGTAAAATTCGCTCATGGCTACCTCCAGGTTGTTAAGAGATTTTATTTTAGCATTGAATCGGAAAATCCACAAATCGGCATATGATCGCTCCCGTTTAGAGCGCCAGTTGATCCCCCCGCCTTACGGCACCCCCCTTGGTAAGGGGGGTTGGGGGGATAAAGAAACTGGGGGAAACGGTTTTCCGGCTTGTTTTTATTTTGCTGCGAGAATATAATCCGGCCGTGAAATGCAACACCTGCCACGGCGAGATCCCCGAAGGCGCGGCGGTCTGTCCTCACTGTGGCGGACAGGCAGCGGTTGTTGACGGAAGATTCTCCCACTTGAAGCATGTTTTTTCGGCGCGCTACGAATTCATGCGCCTGCTGGGCTGCGGCGGTTTCGCCGAAGTGTACCTGGCCAAGGACAAGCTGCTGGAAAGGGAAGTGGCCATCAAGGTCCTCCTGCCCCAGCACGGCCAGGACCCGCAGACCGTCGAACGCTTCCTGCGCGAGGCCCGGCTGTACGCCAAGCTGGAACACAAGAACATCATCCCGATCTATGACACCGGCATCCTGGAACAGCACGTTTTTATCACCATGAAATATATCCGCGGTGAAAGCCTGAAACACGTTTTATCCGTCCAGAAGCGCATCGGAAAGGGACAGCTGCCCGGCATCATCCGCGGCGTGGCCGGGGCCCTGACGTACATCCACAGCCAGGGCATTGTCCACCGCGACATCAAACCGGCCAACATCATCGTCGAAAAGGAATCGCGGGCTGTGTATCTGGCCGATTTCGGCATTGCCCGCGCCGAGTCGAGCCAGACCCTGACCCAGACCGGCATGATCGTCGGCACGCCGTATTACCTTTCGCCTGAACAGATCAAGGGGAAAAAGATCGATCAGCGTTCCGATATTTACGCCCTCGGCGCCACCCTGTACGAACTGGTCACCGGGGAACCTCCCTTCCGCGGCGATTCCCCCCTGGAGATCCTCTACCAGCATATCAATGAAAACGCCAAGGCCCTGGCAAAATCGGTGCCGGATATCGATCCCGTCATGGAACGCCTGATCGCCAGGTGCATCGAAAAAGACCCGGCGCGGCGGTTTCAAAGGGCCGAAGAGATCATCGCCATGCTGGAGGATGATGGGGGAGGCGAGCCGGCCGTTATTTTTGAAAAAACGATGCTGACGGCGCATGTCGGTTCCGGGAGCGGTAAGACCTGGAAAATCCTGGCCGGCCCGGCGGCGCTCGCATTGCTGGCCGGCGCCGTGTATTTCTTTTGGGTGAACAATACGGGACGAACGGCGGTTCCGGCCAGAAAGGATGCGGCGGCTGTTGCTGTCCCCCTGGCCATGAAAAAGCATGCTCCGGACACTGCGCCGGTTGGGAAACAGGCTGACCATTCCGTCGGGAAGGCTGATGCCGGAGCGGAGCCGAAACCGAAAATCTCCGCGCCGCAACAGGCGGCTGATGTCCCGGACAAGGAAAAGGCCCCCGCCAGCAAGGCCCCCGGCACCGTGCAGTTCAGTTCGTTCCCGCCCATGGCCGATGTCTTTTATGCCGGAGAAAAATTGGGCAGCACCGAACAGATGTTCGAAAAAAGATTTCCGCCCGGCGATTACCTCTTCGTTTTCGTCATTGCCGGCTACCAGTCGGCCGAGGTGCGGGTCACGGTCGCGGCCGGAGGAACGGTCGGCGCCCACCATCGCTTCCCGCCCTTCCGCGGCTTCACCATCACCGCCAGGCCCTTCGGACGCATTTTCATCGATGGCAGGGAATATGGCGACACGCCGCAAACCGTCAGGCTCAGTTACGGAGAGCACCTGGTTAAAATCGCCAAGGATGGTTATCATAGCCAGGAAAAAGCGATCGCCGTCGCTGCGGACTCGAAAAATTCTATTTTTTTTGAACTGGTCAAGGAGGATAAAAAATGAAAGCCGGCAAAAAAATCACCGCCCTGACGATTTTCCTGTTTGTTTTGACTATGGTCTCGGGTTCATACCCGGAGCTGACGGCCCAGGGCGCGCCCGACGCGGACGACACCGCCAAGCTGGTCAGGGAAGCCGATGAAGCGTACCAGAACGGCAACTTCAAGCTGGCTATTGAAAAATACCAGAAAGCCATGCGCCTGATCGGCGAAAAAAAGGAACTGGCCCAGACCAAGCAGGAATTGTTCCAGACCATGACCTCGCTGGCTTTGACCTATTTCACCATCCAGGAAAACGCCAAAGCGACAAAACAACTGGAAGACCTGATCCAGATCAATCCCAACCATGAACTGGACCCCGAATTCTATCCGCCGAAATTCGTGCAGATCTTCCGCGGCGTGCAGAACGGTTTCCTGGGCAAACTGGTCGTTGAATCCATGCCGGCCAAAGCCGACGTGACCGTCGGCCTGAACAAACTCGGCCAAACGCCGCTGGTTATTGAAAAGATGCTCAAAGGGAAATATGCGCTCAATGTGGAACTCAAAGGCCATGCGCCCGCCAGTCGCGAGATCACCGTGCAGGCCGCCATGGAAAACAGGGAGACCTTCCAGCTGCAAGCGCTCCAGCCGGTCATTGAAAAGCAGGCCCGGTCCGCCCCGGCCGAAGTGAAAAAGAAAAAAAAGTTCTCGCCCTGGATCATCGTCGGCGGCGCGGCCATTGTGGCCGTGGCGGTCGTGCTGCTTACCGCCAAGAAGAGCGAGCCGCAACCGCTGCTGCAGTCGCTCCAGTTCAGTGCCGACGTCAGCGTGCCCATCGACCTGCTCCTGCCCACCTACCTGCCATTGGAGGTCAGCGGCGTCCCGGCCCCCATCGCAAAAGTCGACTACAAGGTGACCATCGACCACCCCAACCGCATGGAAGACCTGTCCGTGACCATCGTCGCCCAGGACACGCGCACCATGTACAACATCTGGAACCGCCAGCAGTCGACCGTCGCCCCGATGGTGATCAGCGGGTCGACCAACGACTTCAACAACGTCGCTCCCAACGGCACCTGGCGCCTGCTGGTGCAGAACCTGGGCCGCAATCCCGGCGGCAGGATCCTGGAGTTCACCTTGAAAATTTATTTTTACCAATAAAAAACCTTGAACAAATAAAAAATTTTACTGTAAATTATTTATTGACATTGGCCGCGTTTTTTTATACTATGTCACTTCTATTAAGCGCCCGCGAAAACAATACTCGCGCGGGTTCGTTTTGAAGCCGGAAAAGGCGGGAACGCGCCGCCGCGAATTGCCGGCTTCTGGAGTATGAAGATGCGCATCAAAGAAGTTGCCGGAAAACTGGGATTGAAAATACTGTCTGCCGGCACCGATCAGGAGGTCCTGAGCGGTTATGTGTCCGACCTGCTTTCCGACGTCATCGCCAATGCCGAGGAAGGCTGCCTGTGGATCACGGTGCAAAGGCACCTGAACATCATCGCCGTAGCGCAGTTGAAGAAACTGGCCGGGATCATCGTCAGCAGCGGCATCGAACCCGAGGCCGCCGTTCTGGAAAGGGCCGGGCAGGAGGGAGTGTTCGTGCTGTCCGCCCCGACTGACTCTTTCAACACCGCGGGCCGGTTGTACGCCCTCATTTCCGCCACGAAATAATGCGTTTGCCATTTTTAAAGAACGACGATCATGGCCTTTCACCCCAAAAAGGAGGCTGGCATGGAAGCTCAACCTGTACATATCCCGGATAACGCCCAGTACCGGGAACTGAAGGAATTCATCGAAAGCAACCGTAATGTTCCCGGACCCCTGATCCAGATATTGCACCGGGCCCAGAAGATCTTCGGCTACCTGCCGCTCGAGGTCCAGCACTTCGTGGCGCGCGAACTGGATATCCCCCTGGCCAAGGTGTTCGGCGTGATCACCTTTTACAACTTTTTCCGCCTCGATCCCATCGGCGACCACATCGTCAACCTCTGCCTGGGCACAGCCTGCCACGTCAAGGGAGGGTCTGACATTCTGAAGGTCCTGGAAAAGGAACTGGGCGTCAAGATCGGCGGCACCACGGCCGACCGTTTTTTCACCCTGTCCACGGCCCGCTGCTTCGGCGCCTGTGGACTGGCGCCGGTGCTGATGCTCGACGAGGAAGTGCATGGCCGGCTCAATCCCCAGAAAGCCGTCCAGATCCTGCGCGACCTGCGCAGCCAGCGCGGTCCGATTGACCTGAAAGCCCAAGCCGGAACCGCTCCGGAAGCCATAAACAAGGAGGAAAAATGAAACTCGAAGACCTGAAAAAAATAAGAGAGAAGACCGAGAAGGACATGCTGCTGCGGGCCGGAAAGACCCGGCTCAACGTGGTGGTCGGCATGGGCACCAGCGGTATCGCCGCCGGCGCCCGCGAAACCCTGAAAGTGCTGCTGGAAGAAGTGGAAAAGCGCGACCTGCGCGACGTCATCGTCACCCAGGCCGGCGAGCGCGGCCTGAGTTCGCATGAACCGATCGTCACGGTCATCGAGGACGGCAAGCCGTCCGTGGTTTACGGCAACGTGACGGCCGAGATCGCCCGCAAGATCGTCGCCGAGCACCTGGTCAACGGCAATCCCATCTCCGAATCCATCATCGAAGTCAAAGAATAAAGCGAGGGCGACATGAACAAACGGCTGGACGTGCTGATCTGCGGGGGCGGTGCCTGCATCTCCTCCCACAGCCATGAATTCAAGAAGAAACTGCAGGAGGCGATCGAAAGGAACGGCCTGGCAGAGGAGATCAACCTGGTGGAAACCGGCTGCATGGGGCCCTGCGAACTCGGGCCGGTCATGGTCGTCTATCCCGACGGCTCCTTTTACATCAGCCTGAAAGAGGAGAACGCCGAAGAGATCGTCCAGGAGCATTTTCTCAAAGGCCGTCCGGTGCAGAAGTTCCTTTGGCAGGCCCCGGAAGCCCGCAAGATCGTCGAGCAGAAAAAACAGATCCCCTTTTTCGAAAAGCAGCTGAAGATCGTCCTGTCCAACTGCGGCCGTATCGACCCGGAGAACGTCGGCGAATACATCGCCCAGCGCGGCTACGAGGCCCTGGGCCTGGCCCTGACCCAGATGACCCCCGAGCAGGTGATCGACATCATGACCAAGTCGGGGCTGCGCGGCCGCGGCGGCGCCGGTTTTTCCACTGGCATGAAATGGAAGTTCGCCCACGACAGCAAAAATGACCAGAAATACGTCCTATGCAACGCCGACGAAGGCGACCCCGGCGCTTTCATGGACCGCGCCGTTCTCGAGGGCGACCCGCACTCGGTTCTGGAAGGCATGGCCATCGCCGGCTATGCCATCGGCGCCGACAAGGGCTACATCTATGTGCGCGCCGAGTACCCGCTGGCCATCACGCGCCTGAACGCCGCCATCGCCCAGGCCCGCGAGATGGGCCTGCTGGGCAAGAAAATATTCGAGACCTCCTTCAACTTCGACGTCGAGCTGCGCATGGGGGCCGGCGCTTTCGTCTGCGGCGAGGAGACGGCGCTCATGGCCTCGGTCGAAGGCCTTCGCGGCCAGCCCAGGCCCAAGCCGCCGTTCCCGGCGGTGAAGGGACTGTGGGGCAAGCCCTCGGTGATCAACAACGTCGAAACCCTGGCCACCATCCGCCATATCCTGCTCAACGGCTGGGAATGGTTCAGCGCCATCGGCACCGAAAAGAGCAAGGGCACCAAGGTCTTCGCCCTGTCGGGCAAGGTCACCAACACCGGGCTGGTCGAAGTGCCCATGGGCATCACCCTGGGGGAACTGGTATTCGACATCGGCGGCGGCATCCCCGGCGGCAAGGCGTTCAAAGCGGCCCAGACCGGAGGCCCCTCGGGCGGCTGCATCCCGGCCAAGTACCTGAACACGGGCCTCGATTATGAATCGCTCAAAGCCTTGGGCTCGATCATGGGTTCCGGCGGCTTGATCGTCCTGGACGAGGACAGCTGCATGGTCAACATGGCCAAGTATTTCCTGGAGTTCTCGCTCGAGGAATCGTGCGGCCAATGCGTTCCCTGCCGCGTCGGCCTGAAGCAGATGTACGACCTGCTGGAAAAGATCACTAACGGCACCGGCACCATGGACGACCTGGAAAAACTGGAGAGCCTGGCTTACACGGTGCGGGCCACCTCGCTCTGCGGACTGGGCCAGGCCGCGCCCAACCCGGTCATCTCGACCATCAAGTATTTCAAGCATGAATACATCGAACACATCCAGAATAAAAAGTGCTCCGCC
>Ga0209450_10001225_pt1 | contig 12885 bp, 12 predicted proteins | sample FrelakmetLWP11LW_FD_187149 | JGI IMG/M metagenome (GOLD analysis project Ga0209450, IMG submission 187149) | Freshwater lake sediment microbial communities from the University of Notre Dame, USA, for methane emissions studies - LWP11 LW (SPAdes)... | ecosystem: Environmental > Aquatic >... | reverse complement strand
CCAAATTCAAGATGGATGATTTTTTAGCGGTCGTGTTTCAGCTGATTGTGACTTTGTGGGTCATGGAACTGCGCAAGATGATGCATTATGACCTCCACACGGGCAACGTGCTGATTGAAAAAACCAGAGCCAAAAGGTTAGGCTACGTGATCAATGATAAAGAGTACAAAGTCGACACCCTCTATTTTGCACGGGTGTTTGATTTCGACAGGAGTTATGTGGTCAATTTAGGGTGCAACCGGCTCCACGTGGACCGAGAATGTCAATTTGTGCCTAATTTAGATTTGGCTCACTTGCTCTGCAACATGTTCACGGACTTGAAAATATCGGAGCATCCGCAAGCACCTAAATTAATGCGCACGCTGGAAGAAATTTTCGGCGTGCGGGAGCAGACCATCACGCCTAACGTGTGCAGCATCGTCAAAGCTGACATGGTGCAGAAAATTGTGCCTAACGCGTCTGGTGTGCCGCAAGACTTGTTGAGGGACTGTTTGCCGCGGTTGGTCAAGCGCATGCAGCCCGCCACTGGCCAAGCAGACACTTTCGTGATTGACGAGCGGATGTTTAGACCCAATGGTGAACTGCGCAGTGAAGAAGAGTACAGTTTGCTGCTGGAAAGAAAGCAAGGCGAGACTCAATCGCACGGCGAAGAGTGGGAACAGCTGGCGGACAGCATGTTTCAACTGCAAAACACCGTGCGTCAGCTGAGCCAAAATGTGGAAAAGTCAAGTGCAGAGTCGCTGAAAGCCAGCGAAAAAGCAAAGACCATCAGCACCGTTGGGGCGGTGACCAGCTCTGTCGCTATGGCTAGTGCATTAGGCACGCTGTACAAATTAGGCAAAGCGAAAAGTGGGGTTTAAATTTTTTTTTTTTTTCATCTTGTGTATTTAATAAAAAATGCCCCGTCGCTCCCCTTGCGTAGTGTTAGACGATGACGACGGCTTGTCGAAATTGGAGTGTTTCTTGCGCGGTTACCGGCGCGTGACGCGAGCCCAAGCCTGCCAACAGCCAATAGAAAGTCAACCCGTCGTGTGGGCTTACAAAGACAATGTGTGGGCTCCCATGGACGCGGCTCAAGTCCAAAAATTGATAGACTCCTCATCGCCCGACATGTCTTTCTGTGGTGCTATTTTCGGCGACATGTTGGAAACTCCAGATTATGAACATTTTAAAGCGGCGCTGGACGACGTCAACATACCTGACGCGATTGGCTTGTATGAAAAAGATGGCCACTTTGCGATAGTGGTGAGGTTGCCGCACAAACCTGCTTTAGACCTGCTAGACACTCAGCAGGTGGGGTTTTTTTCTGGCATGGCAGCCTTAGGGGTCGGTGATTACATCCTGAGACGGCGCAATCAGCGCACTAAATTGATGATAAAATATGAGAAAGCTAAAACAAAAGAGGAAAAGGAAAAAATACTTGATGAAATCATCAGGTGGGATGTGTACAGATTGTTAAAAGCAGGCAAATCAATTGAAGATGTGAATCAACTGGTTAAGGATCAAACATATGCCCTTTTCAAAAAAGCGTTCGAAAAGTCACAATCAGTGTAATTTTTTTTTTCAAATGTTGACTGTTAAAAATGCGCCGCACAACTTTACGACGGTTGCCAAACATCGGCCACTTGTTTGATGGTGCTCACAGCGACGCCGCGCTGTACAGGTTTCTGCAGGCTTATGAGCGCACAACTCTTGATGAAGCCATCTCCAAACAGCCTCTGACAAGCAACATCATTGTGTGGGTCAATGACATTTGGGGCACGCACAGAAGCCCGGAGGCTGTGCACAAAATGCAGAATTTGGGTGGTTTGCGATCATTAACAAGAGCAAATGTGTTTGATTTGAAGCCCCGCCAGCGCAAATCATTCATGCGCGCTCTCAATGGCGAGAGCAACTTGAGCATCGACGGTATTTACAAGCACAAAAAAAAGAACAAGTTCGCCATCGTGGTCCATCAACCTAACGACTACTCAATGCATGCAGTGTTTGGAGCAACAGGAGCCGCGGCTGGAGCGGGGTTGATAGCAGGCACCACGGCCCTCATGAAATTGATTGATAGCAAATTAGGGGAAGATAACTATCGAAAAGAAAGTCTAAAAGTGTTAGACTGGCCGGTTGCTCACATTCTCGAATTTAAAGATGTACAATTGAAAGAGTTGGAAAATGAGTGGGTTAACTTTCAAAACTTTACAGAACCGACAAAGTTTGCAGCTCCAATCCCCAATGACTTGCTCAATAATTATGAATCTTACCATGAGTTCAAAGAATTGTATAATTATCGCTTCAGAAAGTCTATAAAGCATGGACTTGATGACAAATATCCAACTTTACATTATTTACACGAGATGTTGGTCTAGCGTGCACTTGTGCGCGGTCCAGTCCATTTTTTGACACTTCTTGTCGCAATAGTAAACTGCTTCACACCCGTCGCAGCGGTAATGTCCCCATTTCCCACAGTACTCGCATTCCCTGTCAAGCCAATCTGCAAAGCCCAACAGGCTGTCGTCAGTGTTGGCCAGCGCGCGAGCCATCATCGCCGCCGTGCCACAATCGCTGTCTTGTTTAGGGTCTGCACCAACTCGCCTCACGAGCCATTTGGCCACTTTCACGTGCTTGTTTTGCGTGGCGCACATCAGCGGCGTGCATTTTTGGACCGTCACAGGGTCGACACACACTCCCAACTCCCGCACAAGCGTCTTGACCACTTCAAAATGCCCATTCTCGCTCGCCAAGTGTAGAGGCGTGAAGCCAGTCTCGCTGGCAAGCTCCAATTTAGCGCCTTGGATTGCCAAAAACCTCACGGCGTCGCGCCTGCCGTTCATCGCGGCGGCCATGACGGCCGTGAACCCGTGCTCTGTTTGCAAGTCAATGTTTGCAGGCGTCACAAGCACTTCCAACACTGGCACGTGACCGTTGGCGGCCGCAATCTGCACGGGCGTCAAGCCTCCAAACTCGTCGGCAGACGTGTGAGGCTGCAAAAAGGCCGCGCAGGCAGCTTGGTTGTGGAAAGCCGAGTAGTAAAGCGCCGTGAAGCCCAAGTTGTCTTTGACGTTGGCGGACAGTCCTTTCTGCACCAAATATTGAACCATTTCCAGCCGCCCTTTGGACGCTGCCAAATGCAGCAAAGTCCAGCCTTCCTTGTCCACGGCGTGTATGTTTGACCCGCAAACTTCAACCAAACACTTGAGCGACTCCCATTTGCCTTCACGCACGGCCGTAAAAACAGGCGTGGAGCCGTTGTCGTCAGTCGCGTTGGCGTCCACTTTCCCGTGCAAGTAAGTGATGACATCCACACAGTTGTTGGCCACCGCCGCGTGCATTGGCGTCGACCCGTCAAATGAGCGCGCCATCACGTCAGCCGACAAGTGCTCAACTAAATGCACCACGATGGACACAAAGCCAGCAAAAGCCGCTCCATGCAAAGGAGTGCACCCTTCATTGTCTTGAGCTCTCACGTCTGCGCGGCAGGACTCGAGCACTCTGACCATGTCCATGTTGCCCGTCACGCAAGCGCTGTGCATCGCCGTGCAGCCGTTTGTTTTCTTGGCTTCCAGCTGCGCGCCCGCTTGGTGTAAATACAAGACGACGTTGGCGTGTTTGGACGTGACGGCGATGTGGAGGGCGGTGTTGCCACCGTCGGCTTTCAGCTCCATGTCAAAATGCAGCTCTTCAACCAAATATTTGACCATGGGAAGTTCTCCATTCTCCGCGGCCAAGTGCAGCAAGCTGAAATGGCAGTCGCACACGACGCTGTTGAGCGGGTCAGAGACTTTCGGGACCAGGTATTTGGTCACTTTTAATTTTCCATTGATCACGGCGGTGTGCAGCGCCGTGTGGATGATTTCAGGGTCTGGACGGTCCCTGAGCAGGAACTTGACGACGTGCAAGTGGTCGTCGGACGCCGCGGCTTGGATGGCGCCTTTCAAGTCGGTAGCTTTGCCAGATTTGAGCAGCGCGCCGACAAATTTCAAGTGGCCCATGCCCGCCGCGAGGCATAACGGTGAATCGTGGTCAGCGGCATTGGAGAGTGGCTGGAAGAGGCTCAAGTAGCCGTTGCCTGCCGCGACGCTGAGCGCCGTCTGGTTGTCTTTTGAGATCAGGTCTGGGTCTGCTTTGTGCTTGATCAAGTACTCGACGACTTTCACGCGGTCGCTGAGAGCTGCCCACATGAGCGCTGTGCGCCCTTCACTGTCTTTAACATTCACGTCTTTGATGTCGGAAGACTGCAAGCGCCGCAGGTCGCCACGGTGAGCCCACGACATGAAAGTGTCTACTTTGTTGGCCTTGATCATCTTTTTTTTGTCCTGTGGTGTGTGTGTGTGTGATGTGATGTGATGTGCATGAACAGTAGTATCAACACAAAGTTGAGACTTGGTGTGAAAAAAAAAATAAATACATATTTTCCACGCCCCCTCAAAAAAAAAATGAATACAATTTTTGTTGGTGTTCCAGACCCCTCCGATGATAGAGTAGTATTTGGCATCAAACCAAATGATGGTGATTTTGTATACTATAACTTGCAATGTGGTTACGTGCCAAGAGAGACTCGCTGTCCAGATGAATTCATGTGGTATGCAAATATCACCTCACCTAACATTCAACTCAAAGACGTACAAGACTCTCTGACAAAACAATTTAGATGTCGCGATTTGATGATAATTGTTTTGTTTTTATTGAAGCAAGCCAAGTTCCAATTTACAAGTCGTGGATACAATATAATGCTCGACATCATTGACAAATTGCATTTTAAGAAACCTATGATTCCAGGGACGTTGACATTTGCTTCAGAAAATATCCATGCAAAGCCGGAAGATGTGCTCAAAAATGGGCTCAAAGATGCTGCAGACTCGCGGTCTAATTATACATTCAACGTCGAGTTTGTGGAGCCTGCCAGTGGTTTAGAAGTCGGTGATCAGCCTGTACAGCTTAGTGGTGATTCACAATTTGATGATGTTGAGCAAACTGAATTCGCGAGATTGGAGGATGCAGCTTCCGCATCAGAACATGAACCTCATAAACATCCTTTGCTCACAAAAAAGAATGTCATCCTTGGAACTGCTGCTTTAGGAGTGGCGACGGCTGGCATAATATACCGTCAGGAGCTAAAAAACTTTTTCACAACAAACAAGAAGGCGCAAGATGACGTAGATGACGTAGATGACGTGGGTGCATTGCTGATCCGCACACTCAGTTTAGCCAGTCAACTTCAAAACCCTGCAGAGATCAAAGAACAGATCATAAAGTGCATCAATCACACCCGTCAGCTGAAAAAGATCAACGCCGCCATGCAAAAAACAGTTGACGCCATCAAATAAAACTTTTTGCGTTTTGGCGGCGTCTCAAAAAACCAAATGTTAGTTGACAGAGCTGAAACTTTTTTTTTGTTTGGATTTTTGGAAAAAAAAAACTATGTTGAGCATCATCTCTACTGTTGAACACGACGACGCGCGCTTGGAAGCTAGCACACAGAGCCTGTGGTCTATCCCTTTTGTGTTTGAGCATGTGATCATTGCTCATCAATGCTCTGACGCTTTTAAAGCCAGTCTGACCAGTGTGGCGTCTCCACGCCACGTGAGGACCATCATTGCAGACGACCTTGTCCAAGTGGCGAAACCTGGCTTGGAGTCCCTGCTGACGCCCACCGACAGCCCTCACTCCACCCACCAATTCAGGCAACGCTGCTTGAAATGGTGCACTGGCCGATTTTACATGCATGCAGACGCGAGCTTTGTGGCCACGCCTGAATGGATCGCGTGGTTGGTCAAGCTAGACATCCACCAGTTGACGGAACCGCGCATCATGGTCGACATGCACTACCGCACGCCCGCGGGCGACACCATTTTGAGCCCTAAAATGTTTAGCTTCCAACCGGCGTTCCGCCGACATTACTGGTGGGAACTGCCCGTCAAGACGCAAGGCGTGCAGCACATGGCCAATACTCAGAGTGATTTTTACATCAGCGAGTGGACCGACGCGCCAGTGCACAACCCAACACCGTGGTTTTTAAACAAGGATGCGCGGCTTGAAGCGACGCTCAGCTATGCGCAAACCCTCCTGCCGCCAGAAACAGACACCACAAATTTCATCGCGGAGACCGCCAAGCTGTTTGACCCAGAAGGCAAATTCAGGGACTCTCAGCACCAAAAATGGGTTGAAATGGGCGCCGCGGCGCTCAGAGCCTTGAGAGGGGAAGTCGGCAACGCGTGGAGAGGGCCTTTCCACACACCTGTCAAGCCAGAACAAGCCCAAGCTTACTGGTCGCAGATATTCGCCATGGAGTTTGAGGTCGCGGACCTGCAACCAATCTGCTCGGCGTGCGACGACGAGGGAGGCATGTCTGTTGAAGTGTGGCCCGACGGCCTGCAGGCTTCCAGCCACACGCTCCAAAATGTATGGCACGCGCTGTTTGTGCTTGACCACATCCGCGACGTGGAAACAGTCGTTGAAGTAGGCGCAGGCTATGGCGGGTTTGCTAAAGCATTCTTGCTATGCGCCAAACTGTGTGACCGCCTTGTCAAATCATACTCAATCGTCGAAACTCCCGCGCTGCAAGTTTTGGCCGAGCGGTATTTGGAAGACCACTGCGACGTTGTGGAGATGTTAGACCCGCAAACAGCAGGCGCGGACATGGACGAGTCAAGCCTGTTGCTGTCTTTTGACGGCATCTCGGAGTTTTCTCCAGACCTCAAGTCGAGATATTTACACAACACGGTGCCGCGCGCCAAAAGTGTCTGCATGCTGTGGGGATGCACCGAGTTGCCTGACGAGTTCAGGCAGTTCCACACCATCAACGACTGGTGCTCGCCGGAAGCACACGTGTTAGTGTATGGCTCACGATAAAAAGAAGTTTAATTTTTTTTATCAGCGAATGTAGCGGTAAGGCCCGTCACCTTGCACGACGACATCATCGCGCAGAGGCTCTGTGTGGATGTCTGCACGCGTGCCAAACACGTGCCAGGCAAACTGGCACGCGTCGCCGTAAACCGTGAAACCCTGTCCAGTCATATGACCGGCCCGCAAGCGTGCAAAGCCGTCGTCGCGGTTGCTGTTGATTTGCGTCAGCTGCACTGTCAAATTTTTGGCCAAACGTGAGACATAAGATGGCAACTCGATCCAAATTTCGCCGTCGGTCAGTTGAGCTTGGCCGCGGTAATACACGCCTGATTCTGGGCCTTCCAAACACGCGTGCACCAAATAGCGTTGAGGGTCAGTTGGGTGGTCAATCACAAAAGTTTTCGCAACGTCATATGTTATTTCGCCGGTCGATGGTCTATATTTCAAACATGATTGACCGGCATCAGGTCTGATTGGTGTGATGTATGTTGCTGATGGCACTGCAGCAATTAAAGGCCCTCCTGTCGCGTTGATGATGATGCTGTTTGCAGGTTGGCCATCTGGATTGATTTCGTGTGCTCTAGAGCCGATAGAAATGGCATTCACGCCAGTTTTTGAGCCGGCAAAATTATATCCTATTGCCACAGATTCGTCACCTTGACCCGGGCCTCCAGCCTGATATCCAATCGCAACTGCACCTGCACCTTGCGATACCAAACCTGCATTGTCACCGACGGCGATAGCTTGAGATCCTTGTGAAAATAGCCCTGCACTTACACCAACCGCGACGGCATTTATGCCTTGAGATGTTGATCCTGCATTGGCGCCCAAATGCACCGTCTGGTCGCCCACTGTCCAAGCGGCTCCGTCCCAATATAAGTAGTCGGAATAGTTGATGCCAAAAGGCGTCAAGGGCCCTGTCGCGCCAGTAGCACCTTGAGGCCCTGTCGCGCCAGTAGCACCTTGAGGCCCTTTGCAGTAAACTACTGATTTGCAGCGAGATTCATGAGCGTGTGGCATTTTTATTACAAGTTATAAAAAAATTATTTTACTTTGGTAAACTTGCTAGCAGAAGGCTCAAATTATCAAAAAAATTGTCCTGTAATTTGCAAAGTTTTATAGTCAAAGGCGCTCACGATAAAAAAGAAAAAACAAATTTTTTTTTCAACTCTATCACTTCCCCGACAAAGAATAACAAACCAAAATTATTATTCATTCATATCTTTGCATACGTTGTAGTCCTTCTACGTGTTTATTTAAACCCGTCAAAGATGCAGCGGTCATTCCGGCACCAAGAACCCCACCTGCCAATGAAACTGCGAGTTTTTCATTCCGGTAATGTACCGGTACCCTCACCACCAGGGCGTAATTGTCATCTGCATTCTTATAGACGCCGATCACATCTGGTGTGCCTGAGTCGTCTAGTGCGCGATCAAGTGTCTTATGCTGACGTGAAGTCAACTTAAAGATATTGCGAGACAATATCGTACAAAATGATCGCTGAGTCAATGATGCAACATTCCACATTTTAGCAACTTCTTCTCCACTTAAAGTCGCCCATTTTCCACCATTGTGCATAAAAACAGTCAATTGCATAGGGTCCTCAATGGCAACCGCACCGTCACCACAAATGGCGCTGCGAGGAATGCGCACGTATTTTTTCGCGGTCAACATAGCTTCAAGATTTGCAGAGCCATCATCCTTATCATTCTGGATTGATGGTAAATTTTTTCCTCCAACGGATGACCTTCTTTGTTGGCGTTTCATTTTTTTTTAAACATGCGAGCGAGAAAAAAAAAGGTCCGCATAATCAAAGCAACAACTAAACTTTTTTTTTGTCCATGCCATCGCCAAATCAAAGAAAAAGAAAGTCAAAGACCTCACGACGCAAAAAATTACGGCGGCCTGTCGTCGGTGGCGGGTCACCTAAAGTCATAAACTCGCAAGAGGATGATGATGGTCTGTCCAAACTGCAGATTTTCCTTCAAGATTATGATCGAGTTTCAATAAACACACTGTGCACAAACAATGTAGATAAAGTATCAGTTTGGCTGTATGAAGATAATATGTGGGGATTATGGACTGACAATAAATCCCAAAAACTCCTTGACACAGCCCGTGAATTGAATGCATCAGTCTGTAAACATTTAATGACCAATGTTTTTAAGTTGGATGATTTACAATATCAAACAATGAAAAATAGTTTTTTAGCAACTGACTGGAGAGACGTCGCCGGGGTGTATAAACGTCGTGGAGTAAAAGGGGACTACGCATTGGTTGTCTGGTCACCATTAGACGTCCCATATGGAAGCTTGATTGTGGGCTACCCGATGGCAGGACTTGTTTTAGGTTCAATTGCTGGTGGTATTTTACCTGGTGCCAAATTTGCAAATACCGTGAAACAAAAACTACAACCCAAACCACCTGCTTAACATTAAACAACAACAACGTAATAAATAAGTAAATCATATTTGTGTTGTTTTTTAAATAGTTAACGATCCTTCTAATCTAAAAAATGTTAAACTCATCTTTGCATTAGCTTTTCCCTTATTTGTTTTGCTTTTTTTCATCTCGCCGGTTCAGCGGTTGTCTTTGCTCTCGAAATCCGACGCTGTCTGGTCAATTGTTGACGCAAAAGTCTGCCCTGGCCAGCGCATTGGCAACAAAGCCCCAGTCCCGACGTTAGGGGTTGGCAGGTTATGCACATACCAGTAAGGCATCATGATGTTCCTGCCAGGCAACGGCACCATGCGCGCCGTGCTCAAATCAGGCTCCAGTGGACACAAGTGCATGTTGCGGAAATTCATTTGTTTTTTAATCAAAATTGACACATAAAAAAAAAAGTTTCGTTACTTTAAAAAAGAGGAAATTGAAAATGTTGCCGGCAGCTAAAAGACGCCGCGTTATCAAATGGGAAAGATTGCCCATCAACTGTGATGTATACCCAGGTGTGGTTACATTTATTGACGGTACTAAATCAGAGCTTGAACGCGGCAATAGCGTGGAAGTGTCAGAGTCCGATGATTCTCTCGTCCACCCAGACACTGGCAAGCCAATGTCGGTATGTTACCAGTATATTTTGTTTTTATATCCAAGCATGAACCCGCTTGATTCAAAAGCGGTCCGTTCGCTGTACCCAAACATTGAACTGTGGTCATTGGATGAAAGCAATGGAGTCAAGCTTTACATGTTCAAAAGTCCTGTTAAACTTAACTCTCTGGCAATGGATGTGCGTGAATCTGCGCTGAGCTTTTTATCCCCACACGACCTTGCAAACATTAAAGGTGTGAACAAATCATCCATGGACGTCGCACAAATGAAAGTGTCTAAAATTTGCGAACGTGTGACTGTTGATTTGATGGATCCCAACATACACGTCACAATTTTTGAACTGACAAAACAATGCATCGCGGATGATCTTGTGCGAGACCTTGAGACTGGACGCGTTGTCCATCCCGACTGGCACCGTGGGAGATTACTACCTCTTATGGTCGAGAAAGTTGGTAAAATTGGTAAAATTGTCGCAACGGGACCTTTAGTTGGTGAATATCCATACGATCGCGTTCCAGGACTTTCGGCTTTAAGAAATATGAGCTACATATCACATTTATTAGAAATTCCTTCAACGTATATCAATAATTTGATTCACCAATTCAAATTTACTATTGGTACAACCCACATTCAGGAACTTGACTTGAATGGATTGGACGTTGATGATATCATTAAAATGCAAAAACACATCACAGAGGTTGACAAATTAATAAGGAAGAACCAATTGAAGATCGAGAGATATGTGCTTCCAATCCGCGATGATTTATCGATCACCCAGACATTGATGATCATCTTAGCTCGAGAAACACCTGACATTCCCATTTACACCATCATCGACCCTGGTGATACTGTTAAAGTCGGTTTGGCGCATGAGCTTGGCATCCGGAATTTCATTGTGGATAACGTTTACCGCAACGACGCAGTGTTGGGAAGGCTCAATGCTCACGACATCAAGTTCAGAGCTTTATATCATGAATAAAAAAAAAAAACATGTTGTGTTGAACACACCACCAACCAGATTTGACCCAATTCACTTTTTTAAAAAAAAAATTTGTCATGTCACACAAAAATGGAGGCGGCTTTCAAGTCCGACGTTTACCGCTTGGGCCAAGTCCAATCGGTGCGTGAACAGGGAGGTTGGCCTTTTTTCAAGGGTTTGGAGTTTGGGCCAGGGAGTCTGTTGCCTTTCAAGTTTACTTCTTCCAAATCTCCCCAATGCCGCACAGAGCACATTTGCTGGTTTGAGCACACGCAGACTTCCGTGCAGCGCCTGTTGGCTGGCAAAGATGTCGCCGTCATGAAAATATACCGGCTGCGCGACGACTCTGAAGTGCCACACCACGACATTGAAGTGGTGATGCTCAATTTGCTGTCTCGCTTGATGTCAGCTAAAGTTTCGCCGCACTTTGTCCTGCCGATCGGCAGGCAGCTTATTTCGGGCCACAGAGCCAACATTTTGACGGGTCGCGTCTTGAAAGACGGCGACTACAACTTGATCCTGAGCGAGCACGCGGACACGTCTTTAAGCTGTTTGGTCCAGCAACAGAGCATGACCAGTTTCCAGTTGAAAGCGCTGCTTTTCCAAGTGATTTACACCCTCGCCGCCATCCAGCGCATCATGCCAAGTTTCAGGCACAACGACCTCCACGCCTCAAATGTTTTGGTGCAGAAATTCGACGGCGACCAGGTGTTGCAATTGATGCCCCATGCCTGCGTGGAATATGAGCTCAAAGGCGTCAAATTCTACTTGCCCGTTAAAAAGTGCGCCATGCGCGCGCTCCTGTGGGATTTTTTCTACGCGTCGAGCCAGTCGCGCAAGCGCCTGCTGCCCACGCGCCACGCGGGCGGAGTTTACAGCACTCCCAACCGCTATTACGACATGCACAAGCTGGTTGACTCCATCCATTACCTGATGCCAGCGGCTAAAGGCGAGCTGCGCCTGTTTATCGACTCGGTGGTGCCAGACTCCAAAAAGTGCATGTGTCACAAATTAGAGCTTGAGGAGCGCCTCAAATTGGGCATTGAGTCCGACGAATTTTTGACATGCAGACACGTGCTGCTGAACCACCGCTATTTCGACGAGCTCAAAACAAAACCTCCAAATGCGCGCGTGTTGGTTGCATACAAGTCATGACATTTTATTAAAATGTTTTTTTTTGTTTTTTAAAAAAAAAGGATGGACGTCATTCAGAAATTGTGCGCGGATTTGGATGGTGTGTTGCACTCCCCATTCCGTCTGGACAAGCTGGTTGACGATTTCCAAGAGGTAGGCTCTGGCTCTTGTCATGTGGTGTCGTCTGTGATTTTGGCGCACGCACATCAGCTCAACCACACCATTGCCGCAGATGATAGCCATGACAGCGATGAACTGCGCGCATATTTGGAGACGCGCTTCAACACGCTGCTCCGCAACGGTGGGGTCCCGAGCCGTGCATTCAGTGCCCTGTTGGGCTCGCCGATTGAGACTTTGCTTCTTGAAAATCCAGATTTAGAGGCGGCTTACCAGCGGGTGGTGGCCAACGGCGGGGTGTTGCCTTACATCCCCTCTGACGTCTTGCAGCCACACGGTTTGGATTACATTGTGGTGTTTGAACATGAGCTGGTTGCGTGTTGGAACGCCATGGAGCGCGCCGACGCGCGGTGGCACTCTTTGGCAGTGTTAGGGATCGTGACGTGTCCTGACCACCACTATTTCCTGTGCAAACAGAGCTGGCAGCAGCAGCCCAAATGGATTCTGGTGCCGGTGATCACTTCTGATTTGTTTGAGAGCAACCAAGACTTGTGGAAAGTGTTCACGCCTGTAAAAAGGTTTATGAAAGACGTCTACAAAGTGTCCAGTTGCCCCATTTCTCTTCAAGACGGCACCAGCGAACCTCCAGACTCGAGAGCGGATGACCCATTTACTTTTTAATGGCCACTCACATCAAGTGTTTTTTTTAAAAATAAATTACACTTATACTTTTTTTGTTCGTCATCTTTTTTGTTGCGACCAAGAAAAAG
>Ga0209450_10001223_pt1 | contig 12887 bp, 10 predicted proteins | sample FrelakmetLWP11LW_FD_187149 | JGI IMG/M metagenome (GOLD analysis project Ga0209450, IMG submission 187149) | Freshwater lake sediment microbial communities from the University of Notre Dame, USA, for methane emissions studies - LWP11 LW (SPAdes)... | ecosystem: Environmental > Aquatic >... | reverse complement strand
CCTGATCGTGTCCGGCTGGATCGGCATCTACATCGCCGGCGCCGTGGTCTGCAACACGGTCTTCGGCCGTGTGATCTACCCGCTACCGGCTCCTTTCATCAAGTAAGCCGATTGATTTCCAAGAACTCGTAAGCGTTCAACAAGGAGGCAGGCCGTTTCGGCCTGCCTCTTTTCTTTTGGGGGGGATAGGGCCTGAAAAAACGCAGCTTGCCCCGCAAGATGTCTTGTGGCACGATTTTTCTATTGGATTGAGTCCGGCAGGGAACTCTGCCGGGATATGTGGTACGCTGAGTGTGAGCGGGTCATCGTTTCATTCTGGTTCCATGTCGAGCGAAAAGCGAGGGCACTGCATCGGATGAACACAGGACAAGCCCCAATGAATCCTCTCAAGATCCAGGACAACACATTCCGGGATGGCCACCAGTCCATCTATGCGACGCGGATGACGACGGAGGACATGATCCCCATCGCCGAGGCGATGGACGAGATCGGGTTCTGGGCCATGGAGGTATGGGGCGGGGCGACCTTTGACACGATGCATCGCTTCCTGGGCGAGGACCCCTGGGAAAGGCCCCGCATCCTGAAACGTCACATCAAAAAAACCCCCTTTTCGATGCTCCTGCGCGGCCAGAACCTCGTGGGGTATCGCCATTACGCCGACGACGTCGTCAGGGCATTTGTCGATCGGGCCTGCGAGGTCGGGATAGACGTATTCCGCGTTTTCGACGCGCTGAACGACCTGCGGAACATCGAGACCGGCGCCGCCTGCATCAAGGCAAACGGGAAGCATTTCGAAGGCGCCGTCGTGTACTCTCTCACGCAGCGGCATCTCGGCGGTGAAGTATTCAACCTGTCGTATTACGTCTCGAAAGCAAAAAGCCTCGAGGAGATGGGGGCAGACTCAATCTGCATCAAGGACATGGCCGGCATCATGGCCCCCTACGATGCTTACGAACTCTTCACCGAACTGAAGAAGGCCGTCAGAGTGCCCCTGCACCTGCACACCCATTACACAAGCGGCATGGGATCGATGACATGCCTGAAGGCCGTCGAGGCGGGGGTGGACATCGTGGACACCTGTGTCGCCCCTTACGCCATGCGGACGTCTATGCCGCCGGTAGAGCCGCTCCTGTTGACCCTGGAAGGCACCGGGCGAGACCCGGGACTGGAGATGCGCCGCCTTTTGGAGATCGGCAAATACCTGGAATCCATTGCCCCCCGGTATCAAAAGCACCTGGCCGCAAACACCCTGTCGCTCATAGACGAGGGCGTGATCGCACACCAGATCCCCGGCGGGATGATCTCCAACCTCGTCAGCCAGCTCAGGGAGATGAATGCCCTCGACCGCCTCCCCGAGGTTCAGCAGGAAATCCAGTTGGTCCGGAAAGAAGCGGGAATGCCACCGCTCGTGACCCCGACTTCACAGATCATCGGTTCGCAGGCCGTCATGAATGTGCTTTCGGGGAGATACCGGACCGTGAGCAACCAGTTTCGCGACCTGTTGTTCGGGCTCTATGGGAAAACGCCCGCAGGGATCGATCCGAAGGTCCGCGAAATGGCCTTGCGCGGCTCCGGGCAGGGGATCTGGATCACGGACCGGCCTGCGAACCATCTCAAACCGGAAATGGAGGCAGCCCGGCGCAAGCTTGGTGATATGGCCAAAACGGAAGAAGATGTTTTGACCTACGTGCTCTATCAAACGTCTGGCGAGCAATTCCTGAAATGGAAGTACGGAGTGGAACCGATGCCCGAGAGCGTCAAGCCGGGGGATGCTCGATAAACGCCGGCCTGCACCCATGCCAAGAAAAAAGGGGATCCCCGTCATGAGGCGGATCCCCTTTTTTTCTTGGCTCGCAGGCGCAATACTTTCAGACCGGCAGAGGCTACTTCACGGCATCCTTGAACGCCTTGCCCGCCGTGAACTTCGGAACTTTCTTCGCCTTGACCTTGATGACCGCGCCCGTCTGGGGGTTGCGCGCCTTTCGTGCCGCCCGTTTTGCCACACCGAAGGTCCCGAAGCCGGCGATGGCTACCTTGTCCCCCTTCTTCAGCGCCTTCTTAATGGCTCCGAAGACGGCATCGACGGCCGCCGCGGCCTCCTTCTTCACGCAGACCACTTTTGCAACCTCGTTGATCAGTTCGGCCTTGTTCATCTGCTCCGCCCTCCTTGTATAGTTTGATCCGGATACCCGGACTACTTCCTTTTTACCGCTAATCGCTTTCCGCTCGGCTTTTTCGCCGGTGATCCACCAGGCCCGCGCGAAGGGGCCGGAGACTCCTTCCCCAGGCGCTCATCCCAGAAGGCCGGGGTCCGCCGCAGATCGCGGACGTCGTATTCCACCAGTGCGGCCAGCTCCTTGACCCGGCTGCGGAACATGTCCTGGAGGCACTCGGGAATGTGCCCCTGCCTCGTGCGGTGCACACGGATGCACTCCACGCAGTTGCCGTGGCGGTGGCAGCGTGTCTGTGTACAGGGGCAGTCATCCACCAGTACAGGCAGGCGTTTGGGGGCGAGAGGTTTTTTCGGGCGACCTTTCATGAAGTCCTCCGTAATCATCGTCGTAACTCTAAGCGATTTTTTCCAGAAGAACAATTTTTTTCATTTGATGGGGAAGAAAAAATGGTTAGAATGCGCAAGCCCTCCGCAGATCGAGGATCGAATGCCATGAACCGCTGGTTTGAGACCCTTCATCACACCCTGGACGGGGAGAAAATATCGGAAGACCCGAAAAAGTCTCCCCTCGTTCCGCTCCAGGTTTATGCCGACTCCCTGAATGAGCTTCGGGAAGCCTTTTCGCGCTGGTTTCAGGCATGCCGTCCGACAGGCGGACGGATTCGCGTCTTTGTGGACGGTGTTGACAAGAAGTGCTCTGCAGGCCCCTCGGCACAGATCGACGGGGAGTTCCGAACCCTGCTAAACGAGGCGGGCATCCCTTTCCGCTGGACGGACCTCTCCGCCGAACTTGCCATACCCCCGGGGGAACTCCATGCCTCCCACGAATGCCTGGAGCGGATCCGCGGCCTGGTCCGGGAGGGAAAAGAAGACGCGGCGGTTGTCCTGGGCTCCGGAAGCATCACCGATCTGGTGAAACACGCCCTGCACCTGGAAGGCAGGCCCATCCCTTTTGTTTCCATTCCCACGGCCCTCACCGTGACGGCCTTTACATCCGCTTTTGCCATCATCGACTTCCACGGCGCAAAACGCACCCTTCAGTCAAGACCCGTTTCCGCCGCCTTCTGGGTGAAACCTTTCCTGGAATGCGCCCCACCCGGTATGTCCCGGGCAGGGTACGGGGACCTCCTGGCCCGTTTCGTTGCCTACGGGGACTGGTTTCTCGGGCACCGCCTGGGAGTCATGGAACGATACGACGAGTCGGCCTTTCGCCTCATGGAGCCTTTTGCCGGAGGTATCCGGAAGGCTGCCGACGGGTTTGCCCGTTATCCACTGCCGCAGGATGCCACGGCGTGTACCGCCGCAGCACTGGCCATGGCGGGGATTTCCATGTCTACGGCCGGCGAGACAACCCCGCTATCCGGCTTCGAGCACGTCATCAGCCACGCCCTCGATTTCCTGAGGCTCACAGCGGGCAGGGATCTCGTCTTTCACGGCGAGCAGGTCGCCCTGGGCTCCCTGGTGAGTGCCCGGACCATCGACCGTCTCCTGGCGATGGATAACTTACGGAACGTTGCCTGGCGGGATGAGGATGTCGGGCAGTCCCTGCGGGTCCTGGAAGAGCGCATGGCCGCAGCTCCCCTTCCTCGCGGAGGTGAGCCCTATCGGGAGAAGACAGACGCCGCCCGGGAGGAGTTTTCCGTGGAATATCGAAAGAAATCAGAGCGTTGGGCGGCAGCCCGTCCCCGTATCGGATCGTTTGTGGATGCCTGGGGAGATATCCGGCTCGAACTCGCCCGGTTGACCATGCGGGCCGGGGAACTGGAGCCGCTGCTGACGAAATCGGGCCTGCCATGCCGGCCCGGGGAAACGGACCCGTCCACCACAGAGGAGGAATTCCGGTGGGCCGTGGCGTTTTCCCCGTTTGTGCGGGTGCGAATGAACCTCTCCGATCTGCTCTTCTGGATGGACAGGGAGGATCTCGTCGTCTTGCCTTGACAAAGCGGCAATTTTTTTCATATAGACTGCACGGGGAAACAGGAGCCGGAAATGGGACGAGTTTTACATCGTCCGTCCCGGCTGGGATCATCCAAACCACCTCTCAGAAAAGAAGAAAGCAAGGAGCAGGGGAAATGAAACGCATGCGATCGAAATGGGCGGTCCTGACAGCGGGCCTGATCCTGCTGTCCGCCATGGCGGCCGGTTCGGCCTTCGGTGCGGAGCCGGTCAAGGGCAAGGTCATGATCTACAGCTCCATCTATCTGCACATCATCGAGCAGCTCAAGCCGGTGCTGAAGCAGAAATTCCCCGAGCTGGACGTGCAGTGGTTCTACGGGGGCTCGGAAAAGGTGATTGCGAAGCTCGTGGCGGAGTTCGATCAGGGCAGCACCATGGCGGACCTGATCATGATCGCAGACCCCGCCTACTACAACACCCTGAAGCGCGACGGGCGGCTCCTGCAGTACAAATCGCCCAACGCGAAATATGTCCTGCCGCTGTGGCTCGACAAGGACGGCTATTACTCCGGCGTGCGGATCAACGTCATCGGAATCGCCTACAACAAGAATCTCGTGGCGGCCAAGGATCTCCCCAAGACCTGGTGGGATCTGGCGGACCCCAAGTGGCGGGGAAAGGTGGGAATGCCGAACCCGCTTCTTTCCGGGACGGCCTTTGCGGGGACGGCGGGCCTCGTGCGCTCGCCGAAGCACGGATGGCCCTTCTTCGAAGCCCTTCGGAAAAACCGGATCGCCTGCGAGCCCGGAAACGGCGCCGTGGAGACGAAGCTTCTCTCCGGCCAGCTCGCCGTGGCGATGCTTCTGGAGGAGAATGTGCTGAAGGCGATCAGCGAGAAAAAGCCCCTGGGGTTCGTTTACCCCTCCGACGGCCCCATCGTGAACCCTTCCGGCATCGCCATCATGAAAAACACGAAGAACCCCGCGGCGGCCAAGGCCGTTTATGACTTTTTCCTCTCCAAGGACGGCCAGCAGGCGATCCTTGCGGGCTGGATGCACTCCGTCAGGCCCGACATGCCCCCGCCGGCCAATGCAGCCATGAAGATCGGGGAGATCAACAAGTTCGCCATGCCCATGGACTGGGAAGCCATCAGCCGGGACCCGGAAAAAATCAAGGAAAAATTCGACAAGACGGTTCTCCGGTAAATTGACAGCTTGTTCCCCCGCCGGCCTGGCCATGCTTCGGCCGGCGGGGATTTCTCTTGCGGAGCGGTGCCCTTCATGACCTCGATCGGGAGGATCTTCAGCGCGCGCAATCTCGTCATCGGTACCGCCCTTCTGTTTCTCGTCGTCTTCGTCCTCTTTCCCCTGGTCCTGCTTGTCTTACGGAGTTTTCTCGGAACGGAAGGGGAGATCAGCCTCCAGAACTACATCGCCGTCTACGGCAAGGAAAGCAACTGGGATGCCGTGGTGATGACCCTCTGGGTCTGCGGTCTCACCATGTTTTTCTCCATGATTTTCGCCACCGGGCTTGCCTGGCTCGTGGTGCGCAGCAATCTTCCCTGGCGGCGCCAGTTCCGCTCCCTTTTCTTCATCCCCTACGTGATCCCCCCCTACGTCGGGGCAATCGCCTGGATCCTGCTGCTCACGCCGGGTGTGGGATACATCAACAAGATATTGATCGAGTCCTTCGGCGCTGAAATCCCCGGGCCCTTCGACATCTATACCGTCCCCGGACTGGTGTGGGTCATGACATTGTTTTATTACCCCCTCGCCTTTCTGAATGTGGCAAGCGCCCTCGAGCAGATGGACAACTCCCTCGAGGAGGCCGCCCGCATCAGCGGCGCCCATCCTCTCCGGGTGTTCTGGGACATTACGCTGCCCCTGGTGTCTCCCAGCTTCTTCGCGGGGGGGCTTCTGGTCTTTGCCGCCTCGGCCTCCGCCTTCGGTGTGCCCGCCATGATCGGCATGCCAAGCCGCATCTATGTGCTCTCCACGCAGGTCATCCAGTACGTCTACATGGGAACGACGTCGGGGATGCGGGAGGCGACGGCCCTGTCGGTCGTTCTCATGGTCATCGCCGTCATCACCATGACTCTCGGGAACCGCCTTCTGAGCCGCAAACGTTACACCCTTGTGGGGGGAAAGAGCGCCCGCGTGCTGCCCGTATCCCTGGGCCGGTTCAAGATTCCGGCCCTGATCTTTTCGGGCCTGTTGGGTTTTCTCCTGGTGATCCTGCCCATCGGGGCCATCGTGGTGACCTCCTTCATCCGGGTTTTCGGGGAGCCGATCACCCTGGAGAACCTGAGCCTGGAGCACTATGCGTACATCCTGACGTTCAAGACGGCCCTGGAGGCCTTTCAGAACAGCTTCTTTCTGGGCATCGTGGCGGCTACCCTGGCTCTCTTTGTGGCAAGTCTTATCGCCTACTACCGGGTGAAGGTAAAAAGCCCCCTGGCCAGGGCGGCGGACCTCATCGCCACCGTCCCCTACGCCACGCCGGGGACGGTCATCGCACTGGCGCTGATCATCGCATTTTCGGGGAAGTACGGGCTCAACCTCTACAACACCTTCGCGATCCTGATCGTGGCCTACATCGTCAAGTACCTCGCCTTCTCCGTCCGCACGGTCTGCGCCTCCCTGGAGCAGATCGATCTGTCGCTGGAGGAGGCGGCACAGATCTCCGGGGCGAGCTGGATGCAGAGCTTCCGGGACATCATCCTGCCGCTGGTGCGGCCGGGCCTCATTGCCGCGTGGTTTCTCGTGTTCATGACCACCTTCTATGAACTGACGATGAGCATCCTGCTCTATGGCCCCGAGACGCACAACCTGGGCGTCATCCTGTTCGAGATGCAGACTTACTCCAACCAGCAGGCGGCCTCCGTGCTGTCCGTGCTGATCCTCGTGGTGGTCCTGGGGGGGAATGTGCTGGTTTCGAAAATCACGAAAGGCAAAATCACCATCTGACGGTCCGGGGTGCGGAAGCATAGAAGATCCGTTCGGCAGTCCGTCCAGCATGGAATCATGGGGAGATGTCTGTCATTCCTGGCTTGACCAGGAATCCATGTGCCGACTGGATCCCCGCCTTCGCGGGGATGACCGGGTTGAAGGAGCGGGGAGAAAGGAAAAGGGCGATTCATGGCCGATGTGAGACTGGAAAACGTATCGAAGAAGTTCGGCAATGTCGAGGCCGTGGCGGCATTCAGCGAGACCATCCGGGAAGGCGAGTTCGTTTCCCTTCTCGGCCCTTCGGGTTGCGGGAAAACGACAACTCTGCGAATCATCGCCGGGTTCGAGAGGGCCACGACGGGGCGTGTATTCATCGGGACCGAGCTGGTGAGCTGCTCCGAGACCAGGACCTACAAACCCCCCGAGCAGCGCAACATCGGGATGGTCTTCCAGTCTTACGCCGTGTGGCCCCACATGAACGTATTCGCCAACGTCGCCTACCCCCTGAAAGTCCGCGGCACATCGAAAAAGACAATCCAGGAGAAGGTCGGGCGCGTCCTCGACCTGGTGCACCTGGAAGGCCTCGAGAAGCGTCTGCCCAGCCAGCTTTCCGGGGGGCAGCAGCAGCGCGTGGCCCTGGCCCGGGCGCTGGTGGCCGAACCCTCCCTTCTTCTTCTGGACGAGCCGCTCTCCAACCTGGACGCCAAGCTGCGCGAGAGCATGCGCTTCGAGATCAAGGACGTGCAGCGCCGCCTCGGGATCACCGTCATCTACGTGACCCACGACCAGGCCGAGGCCATGGTCATGTCCGACCGGATCATCGTCATGGACAAGGGCTATGTCCAGCAGACGGGCAGGCCGAAAGACATCTACGAATTCCCGGCCAACCGTTTCGTGGCCGACTTCATCGGCCTGATCAATTTCCTGGAAGGCACCCTGGTTTCCGTGGAGGGCTCCGAGGGGGTTGTCGCCCTGGCCGATGTCCCGGGCCCCGTGCAACTGAAGGGCCGCCTCCACTCGGCGATGAAGACAGGCGAGCGGGTGGTCCTGGCGGCCCGCCCGGAATCGATCACCGTGTCAAGTCAGCCGGCACCCGGAGCGATTCCCGGCCGCCTGGTCCGCAAGATCTATCTTGGGAACGAAATGGACTACCGGGTGGCCCTCGGCCCCCAGGAGGTACGGGCCACGGGATCGGCAGCCGCCGATGACCTGGCGGACGGAAGCGACGTGTGGATGACTTTCACGCGGGTCCTGGCGATGCCGTTTTAATTCCCCCCGCCGCTATACCCGCCCCCGATTTGCCCCATTGCAGAGCGAGCACAAAAGGGATGCCGTAACCTTGCGTCATCCCTGCCCCCCTATACACAATCCCTAACGGCAGAATAAATCCTTGACACTTTTACTGGCGAAGCGTATATGATAATCGTTATTCTTAAACAAACGTTATCGGTATTAAGGTTTTGAAAATGCAATTCAGGGATTCCATAGAAACTCAAAAACGCGTCGAGGAGATGCTTTCCAAGCTGAAAAGCCACGATTTTCGAATTACGCCCCAGCGCCTGGCTGTACTCAGAATCCTGGCCTCCAGCGAAGCGCACCCCAGCGTCGATGACATACATAAAGAGGTAAAGGCTGTATTCCCCACGACGAGCCTGGCCACGGTATACAAAACGGTCTCACTTCTCAAGGAGCTCAACGAGGTTCTGGAGCTGGGCTTCCCCGATGGGAGCAATCACTACGACGGGTTCAATCCGGCACCTCACCCTCACGCGATCTGCATGAAGTGCAAGAAAATCATGGATCCCGAACTGATGAACATTAACGCACTCAGCGAGGAGATGAGTCGCAAGACGGGGTATAAAATCTTCCATCACAGCCTGAAATTCTTCGGTCTTTGCCCGGAATGTCAGCAGAAAAACTAACATCCTCATGCTCTGTGGCATTATTTTATGGCTCTTTTTTTACCTGATAGTTGATAATTATTCTTTATAGACACTCAGAATCATAAGTGACATGGCAACCTTTTACAGAGAGAGAAAAAACGACAATTAAAATTCCTCGCACCAAGGTGCCAGGAATTTAGAAACTTAAGGAATGGGTTTATCTGTTATTATGCTCGCTTACCCCGCAGCAAGCTGCGGGGACCGGGGCGCATCCTGCCAGGGTGCGCAATCATGTTTGATTCTTTCCTTACCGGGAAGCCCCGCGAAGCGGCATTAGGCTTCAATGCGCGTGCAATCGTTTTCATACAGCTTCATACAGCGAAAGGAGGAAATATCATGAGTGAAGACAGCAAGTGCCCGGTAACGGGCAGAACCAGCAAACAAGTAGCCGGCGGCGGCACGTCGAATCGCGACTGGTGGCCGAACCAGTTGAACCTCAAGATTCTTCATCAGCACTCCGGCCTGTGCAATCCGATGGGCGAGGCGTTCAACTACGCTGAGGAGTTCAAGAAACTAGACCTGGCGGCTGTGAAGAAGGACCTCTATGCGCTGATGACCAACTCGCAGGACTGGTGGCCGGCCGACTGGGGTCACTACGGGGGGCTCTTCATCCGGATGGCGTGGCACAGCGCAGGCACCTACCGCATGGGTGACGGCCGCGGAGGCGCGGGGTCCGGCAATCAGCGCCTGGCGCCCCTCAGCAGCTGGCCCGACAACGTGAACCTCGACAAGGCGCGCCGTCTGCTCTGGCCGATCAAGCAGAAATACGGCAAGAAAATCTCCTGGGCCGATCTGATGATCCTTACCGGCAATTGCGCGCTGGAATCGATGGGTTTCAAGACCTTCGGCTTCGCCGGCGGGCGCGAGGACGTCTGGGAGCCCGAAGAGGACATCTACTGGGGCAGCGAGGACACCTGGCTCGGCGACAAGCGCTACGCAGGTGACCGCGATCTCGAGAACCCGCTCGCCGCCGTGCAGATGGGCCTGATCTACGTGAACCCCGAAGGGCCGAACGGCAACCCCGATCCGGTCGCCTCCGGCCGTGACGTCCGGGAGACCTTCGCACGTATGGCGATGAACGACGAAGAGACCGTCGCGCTCGTCGCCGGCGGGCACACCTTCGGCAAGTGTCATGGCGCCGGCCCCGCGTCCCATGTGGGGCCTGAGCCCGAAGGGGCCGGCCTCGAAGAGCAGGGCCTCGGCTGGAAGAGCAGCTTCGGCAGCGGCAAAGGAGGCGATACGATCAGCAGCGGCATCGAGGGCGCCTGGAAGCCGAACCCGACCCAATGGGACATGGGCTATCTGAAGGTGCTGTTCAAATACGAGTGGGAGCTGGTCAAGAGCCCGGCCGGCGCGAATCAATGGCTGGCCAAGGATGTGGCCGAAGAGGACATGGTGGTTGACGCGCACGACCCGGCGAAGAAGCGCCGGCCGATGATGACCACGGCGGACCTGTCGCTTCGCTTCGACCCGATCTACGAACCGATCGCGCGGCGCTACCTGCAGAACCCCGAGGCATTCGCCGACGCCTTTGCCCGGGCGTGGTTCAAGCTGACGCACCGCGACATGGGCCCCCGCGCGCGCTACCTCGGCCCGGAGGTTCCCGCTGAGGTGCTGATCTGGCAAGACCCGGTACCCGCAGTCGATCACAAGCTGATCACCGCAAAAGACGTCGCAGAGTTGAAGAGCAAGATCCTGGCTTCCGGCCTTTCCGTGTCGGAGCTGGTCTCGACGGCCTGGGCGTCGGCGTTCACCTTCCGCGGCTCCGACATGCGCGGAGGCGCCAACGGGGCGCGCATACGCCTGGCGCCGCAGAAGGATTGGGAAGTCAACGAGCCTGCCCGGCTGGCGAAGGTGCTCAAGGCCCTGGAGAAAATTCAAAAAGCCTTCAACGGCGCGCAGTCCCGCGGCAAGAAGGTATCCCTGGCGGACCTGATTGTTCTGGGCGGCTGCGCAGGCATCGAGAAAGCTGCGAAGAAGGCCGGCCACAACGTGACCGTTCCCTTCTCGCCCGGACGCACGGATGCGTCGCAGGAGCAAACCGACGCGGCGTCATTCGCCGTCCTCGAGCCGAAGGCCGACGGCTTCCGCAATTACCAGAAGGCCAAATACGCCGTATCGGCCGCGGAGCTGCTGGTCGACAAGGCGCAACTGCTGACCCTGACCGCCCCGGAGATGACGGTGCTCATCGGCGGCATGCGCGTTCTGAACACCAACTACGGACAGACCCGGCACGGCGTTTTCACGAAGCGGTCGGGGTCGCTCACCAATGACTTCTTCGTGAACCTGCTCGACATGGGCACGACGTGGAAGGCGGCCTCCAAGGACGGGGACCTGTTCGAAGGGCGCGATCGCAAGACGGGCGAGCTCAAGTGGACCGGCACCGGCGTGGACCTCATCTTCGGTTCAAACTCCCAGCTCCGTGCCCTGGCCGAGGTCTACGGAAGCGCGGACGCGCAGAAAAAGTTTGTCCAGGACTTCGTGGCGGCCTGGAGCAAGGTGATGAACCTGGATCGCTTCGATCTCGCGTGATCGTAACATAAACGTCCGCGGAGAAGCGCAAACCGAACTTTACGGGAGAGTAACCCGGACTGTAATCGGCCCGACGTGCCCGCACCGCCGTGAGGCAGCGCGGGAGTCGCCGAGTCGTTCGGCTTTCCCTTGAGGTAAAGCCGCCCCTTAGGGTGTGCAAAACAACATCGTGTTGCAGATTTAATTTTTTAGGAGGTAGGAGTTTTATGACGGAATACGATCTCTGGAAAATTTTCCCAAGGATGCCGAAGAAGGTCATGATCGGCGACATCACGATCCGTGACGGCTTCCAGCACGAGGAGAAGTTCATCTCCACGCAGGCCAAGATTTTCTACGGCCAGGAGAGCATCCTGGCGGGCTGCCGGGAGTTGGAAGTGACCAACCTGGCCGCTGCCACGACGCCGCAGTTCGTGGATGCCGACGTGGTGATGAAGGCGATGCGCAGCGACGAGTTCAAGAAGCGGGCCTCCCGGGCGAAGATCGACCTGGACAAGGACGTCACGCTGACCTGTGTCACCATCCGCGAGCCCTCGGTGGACATTGCGATCCGGATGAAGAAGGAAGGCTTTGGCCCCGACCGCATCCTCATGATGGTTTCGACGGACCCCGAGCACCACTTCGCCAACTCCGGCACGACGCTTTCCCAGTACTGGAGAGAGGCCGAGCGCTGCATCAAGAAGGCGACCGACGCCGGCATCAAGATGTGCGGCACCGTTTCGACGATCTGGGGCAGCCCGATCAGCGGCGCGACCAAGCTGGAAGACGCCGTGGAGTTCACGAAGCGCTGGTTCTCGATCGGCGCCTATGACATCGAGCACGCCGACCACGACGGCTCGGCCAACGGGGCCGACGTGTACCGGTACTTCTCGATGGTTCTGGATGCCATGCCGAACCCCGAGGCGCACCTGTGCCACCTGCACGAGACCAAGCGCATCGCCTCGCAGTCTGTGCTGGCGGCGCTGCAGGCAGGGATCGCCCGCTTCGAGGGGACGATGGGCGGCATGGGCGGCCAGCCGGCCAACTTCCTCGATGACTGCCCGATCCGGGGAACGGGCGAGTACTACTACGACGATCCCCGCTACGTGGGCCTGATCTGCCTGGAGGATCTCATCGTGCAGATCGACGAGCTGGGCATCGAGCACGGCTACGACGTGGACCGCATGCTGTGGCTGGGCCGCAAGATGGAGAAGACGATCGGCCGCAGGCTGCGCAGTGAGGCCGTCATCAACGGCCGGACCGAGAAGGCAGGCAAAATGAAGTTTGCCCGCCCGGGCCTCAAGAAGCTCGTCGAGAAGGAAGGCGAGAAGCCCGGCCAGAGGGTGCCTGCCGAGTGGCCCGCCGAGGCGAAGCTGGGCGACAAGTGGGGACCCACCGCCGCCGCGTGGAAGAAGTAAATTG
>Ga0209450_10001222_pt1 | contig 12887 bp, 11 predicted proteins | sample FrelakmetLWP11LW_FD_187149 | JGI IMG/M metagenome (GOLD analysis project Ga0209450, IMG submission 187149) | Freshwater lake sediment microbial communities from the University of Notre Dame, USA, for methane emissions studies - LWP11 LW (SPAdes)... | ecosystem: Environmental > Aquatic >... | reverse complement strand
CCCCCTTGACCCCCTCAATCTTTTTTTCAGATGCGTGTTTACGGCCATGTTCAACGGGGCGAGGGTCGAGAGACCCCGAGCGCCCGTGGTTCCATCACTATCCAATACTATCCCTTACAGGTTTTCTACAGAGCCCCGGAAAATACCAATGAAGGAACCCAGGTTCCGATTCCTGTCTGAATAGATGATGGAAATCAGCGGTATTTTCAGGATTTCGAATCCAATATACGAATGCACGCGGCCCAACAAATCACTGGAACCAGGATGTCGTGCATTCCCGTCAGAAGGTGCAGATGGCAGATACGTATTGCACGGTGTATACCATGGTAAAAGTAACACTATATACCTGAAGCGTGCTGCTTACACCCTGGCAATGGAACATATGATGGAGGCGATGAAGATGCCCGGATGGATATAAGATGGAATCTCCACTGATATCTGACGAGCAAGTGGATTAATACCATTATGTGTTTTTTTGTTCCATGTCTTTATTACCAGGATTCCGGGTTTTAAAAAAATTCCCCGCGGGATGAAAAAATATGTTTATTACTTCAGTTGCCACTAAGTCGGTTTGGAGAACTGACAGAGTGTTCAGGAATTCTGATGAATTCATCTCAGGCAGTTGACAGTATCCTTACGGCACGTTACCTTCGCGAAGGAGAAAAAACCTTCAGCGATATCTGTCATCGTGTTGCATGGGCGGTTGCTGATAGCGAGGAAGAGGCACGCAGCTTTTATGATAGTATGGTCTCCCTGCAATTCTTACCAAATTCACCAACACTCATGAATGCCGGCACAGAAATCGGACAGCTCTCTGCCTGCTTTGTGCTTCCGGTCCCGGATTCAATAAACGGGATCTTCGATGCCATGAAAAACGGTGCTATCATTCATAAAACCGGCGGTGGTACCGGGTATAATTTCTCGCACATCCGACCGAAAGGCTCACGCGTGCAATCAACGGATGGTGTAGCATCCGGCCCGGTATCATTTATTGGGATTTTCAATGCAGCAACAGAAGTCATCAGACAGGGTGGCCGGAGACGGGGAGCTAACATGGGGATCTTGAATGTCTGGCACCCGGATATTCTTTCATTCCTTTCAGCAAAAGCGCATGAAGGAGATATTGCCAACTTTAATATTTCCGTTATGGTCGATGACAAATTCATGCATCTTGTTTCCCGGAAGATGTATGACAAGGTCTGGATTAACCATCCTTCTTCCGGCGAATCGATCACGGTCGGGCAGATCTGGTCAGGTATCGTTGACGGGATATGGAAGAACGGCGAGCCCGGCATTCTCTTTTATGACGAGATAAACAGACACAATCCCCACCCGCAACTGGGAATTATCGATACGACGAATCCCTGTGGCGAACAACCACTGCTACCGTATGAGAGCTGCGTCCTTGGCAGTATCAATCTGGCCTCCTTTGTACGTTGGGGAAAGCTTGATGAGAACGGGCTGAAGGACACGGTCCGGTTAGCAGTGAGGTTCCTTGACAAGGTCATCGATAAAAACATTTACCCTCTCCCGGAAATTGAAGAAGCAACGAAAAAAACCCGGAAGATTGGCCTGGGCCTCATGGGTGTCCATGACGCACTTCTTAAGGCTGGTCTGGCATACGATTCCAGTGAAGGAAGAACCTGGTGTGAAAGCGTAATGCGGAATGTAACAGATACTGCCGTGGACGAGTCGCACATACTTGCGGAAATTTACGGGCCTTTCCCCGCATGGAAAGGGAGCATTTGGCACGAGTTCCCCATGAGACATGCAGCGCTGACCTCCATTGCCCCGACCGGTACACTCTCTCTTCTTGCCGGGTGCTCGAGTGGCATTGAACCGGTGTATTCATTTGCTCACACCCGGAGGAATACTGTCGGCAGGATGTTTATGATTGTAAATATGGTATTTCGTGAAACACTTGAAAATATACTTGCTGGGATGGATCTGACACCCGAAGAGCGGTTGAAACGGGCAGATGAGGTCATTACCCGCGTACATAAGACCGGAACCATCCAGGACCTGTTCTGGCTCCCGGAAAAATTCCGTATCCTTTTCAGGACTGCACTGGAAATTCACTGGAAGGATCATATCCTGATGCAGGCGGCATTTCAGAAGTACGTTCATGCCTCCATCAGTAAGACCATTAACCTCCCGATAACTGCAACAAGGAAAGATTGTGAAGATGCACTGCTCATGGCATGGAAGCTTAAGCTTAAAGGCATCACCATGTACCGGACCGGCAGCAGACAAAATGTTGTCCTTTCCCTTAAAAAAACCGCATCTGAATCAGATTAAAATTTTTTCAATTGCCTGAAACATTCCCTGCTACAACCAGAGCGTATCAGTGTTTTAGAGGAGGATTGCATCAGATCGTAGTCCAGCTTACCAATCCTTGCTCATGGCCTTGGTTTTCATTTCCTTTGGCATAAGCTCAATAGCATATCTCAATGCTGTCCTGGGCATGAATCTCTTATTTCGAATAACAAAATCATAGATTTCTGTCCTGTGTTTTCGGCTGGCTTCTTTTAAGAGCCATCCATATCCCTTCTGAACCATATCATCACTATCAGTGAGCAGAAGATCCGCTATTTCCAGGGACTCTTTTAGGAATTTCCCGTGTTTTGCGGGTATAATAAGGGATACTGCAGCCGCACGGCGCATCCAGCGGTTGGGCGACTTCGTCCAGCATATGAGCTCTTTGATGCACTCCGGGTATTGTTCAATGAAATTGCCCATGGTATGGTTGCAAAAACCATCACATGATGCCCAGTTGGTTATATATGAATCGATCCAGTTTCTGAAAACCGGGAGGTCTTCGCGCTCATATTGACCTGCAAGGGAGTTTGTCCAGTTCGAAACGATAAATGACTCCTCAAGGTAACCGGATTTATATAACTCCTCGCAAAGTAAGAAGATCTCCGGTCTGGTTCTGCACTGCACCGCCTTCCAGTACTTTTTTGCAATCGCCAGAACAGTGGCAGTCTTGATTCCGTAACACGTAATTTCATCCTTGAAGAAACGCTGGGAGGTTTTTCGGATCTCCAGGTCTTGATGGTCTTTTAGTTCCTCGCGGATTTGGGTTATCACCAGATCCATGGAAAAATATTGTGTCGGAGGGGGATAAGGATGCGGCATTCTGCTGCCGCGGGGAAGGTGTGGGAACTCCGGACGAACCGAATATTTTTTTAATGAAACAGGGGTGGCGCACGTTTTTCACCCTGTGAATCTACACAATCGTAATGCAGTTCCCGCTCCGCTTCTCCAGAATCCTTCCTGGAGATCTGATCCATAACATACCGGTCATCTCCCTCATCTTTGCGAACATTGTCACCATAGTGCTTGCCATCCTCGGGAACTGGGATGTTGCCACAGTTATGTTCGTTTACTGGGCACAGAGTGTTATCATTGGTCTCTTCACGGTTGTATCGATTTTAAGTGCCGATTCTTCTGCTCTTGCAGCGGATCTCCAGAAACCGGTTGACGAGCGGGGCGGGTCGAAGAAAATCACCCCCCGTTTTGCCTGGGTCTATACGTACATGCTTGCCGGTTTCTTCACCCTCCATTACGGACTCTTCCACTGGGGCTATTTTACCTTCATCGTGGATTCGGGGCTCTTTGGAAACGTGAACTTTGCCGATACCAACCTCTGGCTTTCCTGCGGGTTCTTCTTTGCCAACCACCTCTACTCGCATATCACCTACCGCCACGAAGGGCAGAAGGGAGCCGGGTATGTCAACGAACAGTTCTTTACCCCGTACCGGCGGATTATCCCGATGCACCTCACCATAATCTTCGGGAGCATTGTGATACTTGCCCTCATGGTCGCCGGGATTTCTTCGACAATGCCGGTGCTGGTGCTCTTTCTCCTCCTTAAAACATATTCCGATATCTCCGCCCACCGCATCAGGCATTATAAAGAGGAGCATCCCGATGCTCCCGTCCAGTATCTTTAAGAATGAAATTCCTGAACTGACGATAACTTTTTAGGAATCTTTTCACCATTCGTGTATAGAGAAGGGTATACCATCATGGTTACCGATCCCGTCTGTTTTGCAATAGTAGGTGATGAAAGCGTTCGATTCATCAGCACGTACAAAAATCAGAAGTATTATTTCTGTATGAATCACTGTAAAAAGCAGTTTGACGAAAATCTACAGAAATACTCACGGACTGCCAGCGATCTTACTATTGAACCTGGCGGGGCATCATGCTGAACAATATGAGTCATGGCTCATAACAGGTAATAACACTTAAGCAAAGAGACCCGATAATGATAAAGGTTTAGGAGGCTGATAACCATGGCAACCGATCCAGTCTGTCTTATGATAGTTGATGAAGACACTGCTAAATTTACCAGTAATTACAGGGATCATGAGTATTACTTCTGCTGCAACTGGTGCAAAAAAAAGTTTGATGAGAATCCGAAGAGGTATTCGCGTATTTCTCCTGATGTCAGTGTGGACTTGAAACAAGTTACCTGAAAAAAAATTATCCAAAGATGTTGAAAACGTGCGTCTTTGTTTTGGATAGAGCCCTATTTTCAGGGAAAGATGAATTTTCTGGAATAGAAGTAACTGTGATCCAAATAAAAGACCGCGAATAAAATTGAAAAAATTTTTTTTAAATAAACAGAGGTGCCAGCACCAGTGTCAGAGTTGCAAGGAGTTTAATGAGCACGTGAAGTGAGGGACCTGCGGTATCCTTGAACGGGTCACCAACCGTATCTCCAATGACCGCTGCCTTGTGCGCCTCGCTCTTCTTGCCGCCGTGGGCACCGCTCTCGATGTATTTCTTGGCATTGTCCCATGCACCGCCACTGTTGTTGAGGATGAGTGCGAGGAGGATACCGGTGATGGTAGCTACCATGAGGAAGCCGGCGAGGGCTTCGTACTTCATGGTGACCCCTATGATGATCGGGAACGCGATTACGAGGATGCCCGGGAGGACCATGTTCTTCAGGGCACCCTGAGTTGTGATATCAATGACCGCTGCATAGTCGGGCTTCTTGGTGCCTGCCATGATAGCTGGGTCTTTAAACTGGATCCGGACTGCGTCGATCACGGATTGTGCGGTCTTGGAGACCGCACGGATGGCGAAGCTCGCAAAAAGGAAGACAAGCATGGCGCCGAGGAGTGCCCCGACAAAGACGGGCACGCTGGCCAGGTTAACGACCTCAAATGCCTTGCCGGTGAGCTTGGCAATATCTGCCATGTAGGCGTTAAAGAGCAGGAAGACCGCGAGGGATGCACTGCCGATCGCATAACCCTTGGTAAGGGCTTTGGTGGTGTTGCCGGCTGCATCGAGCTTGTCCATGCGGTGCCGGACTTCATCCGGAGCCTGGCTCATCTCAACGATACCACCGGCGTTATCGGCGATTGGACCGAAGGTGTCCATGGTAAGGACATAGGCACAGACCATCAGCATACCAATGGTTGCCACGGCAGTTCCGTAGAGACCCCCGTTCGGGATACCGGTCATAGTCCCGCACCAGTACGAGAGGAGGAGGGAAACACCGATGAGGATTGCGGGAATAGCGGTAGTCTCGAGACCGACCGAGAATCCCATGATAAGGTTGGTTCCCGCCCCTGTTTCAGAGGCGTTTGCAATCTCCTGCACCGGCCGGTAGTGGTGGTCGGTGTAGAAGAGTGTGACCCGGAGGAAGGCGACAGAGAGGGCAATACCAATGAGACCTGCAAGAACGAAGTAGATCCAGTTGGGCGTTGCACCCAGAAGCCACTGGACCCCGAAATAAAGGAAGATGGCTGAAATAACTGCGGTGATATAGTAACCGCGGTTCATGGCGTCCATCGGGTCGGCACCGTCCTGACCCCTGACCGTGAGGATACCGATCATGCTCGCAAGGAGACCGAGTGCACACATGACAAGCGGGAAGAGAATACCGTTGACACCGAATATGGGGAAGAGCGCGACACCGAGGATCATTGCACCGATGTTCTCAGCTGCCGTGGACTCGAAGAGGTCAGCACCACGGCCTGCACAGTCCCCGACGTTGTCACCGACAAGGTCCGCAATGGTGGCCGGGTTCCGGACATCATCTTCAGGAATACCGGCCTCGACCTTGCCAACAAGATCCGCACCGACATCGGCTGCCTTGGTGTAGATACCTCCTCCCAGCTGGGCAAAAAGGGCCACGAACGAGGCACCGAAAGCGAACCCGATGATGACGAACGGTGTGTGTATAGGGTCTGCACCGAGCGCGATGTAGGTCAGTGAGACGCCGAGGAGTGAAATCGAGGTGATGATCAGGCCTGAGATAGCCCCGCCACGGAACGAGAAATCAAGTGCTTTCCCGTCGCTTGTCTGGGCGGCTGCTGCCGTGCGTATGTTCGTTCTGACAGCAATCCACATGGCAACAACACCGGCAACTGCACTGCAGGCTGCACCAACAATGAATGCAGCTGCCGTTGACAGGGCAAGCACCTGCTGTCCGGTGAGGTAATAAACCGCGAAGATCACCACGGTAAACACGATGGCAAGCACGGCGATAGTCGAGTACTGACGCTTGATGAATGCTTCCGCACCCACCCGGATCGCATCGGAGACCTCCCGCATCTTGGGCGTACCCTCATCCTGTGAAAGGAGATTCCGCGTAAGGATTGCTGCAAGACCCAGTGCGATAACACATATCGCGATCACTATTAGTAATGCAAAGTCGATCATTCCATGACCTCCTGTTGTGTCTCCTGGACTCCTGCCGGATAACGTAACTGCATGTATATGCGTTGTGTACATGCCTTACTATCTGGAACGGGCCCGGGCAACACATCAGGTCTGATAAATTGGCATCGGCAGAGATCTGCCTGACCGGAACCAAAGGAGGGTGTAACGGCTCTCGGGAATCGCTCCTGAAAACTTCCACAATCCATCCTAAGAGATCAATAGTGCTTTTTTGAAACATTAAACTTTTATCTAAAATCTTCTGGAAAATTCAAAACAGGGATTAGGAAAATTATCATGGTTTCCCGTATCAAAACGGCGATTTTTTATACAAATTGTTTCGGTGTCGAGCTGCATGAACAATTCAATATGATTAATAATGACAAATCCCCATATTTTTAAAAAAAAGGAGGACAGTAAGTGCAACTTTTATTATTTCTCATTTTAGGACCACTTATTACAGCGTTCTTTATGCTCCTTGTGCGCAAGGAACCGGAACGAAACTGGATTGTAAAACTGTCCGCGCTGGGCATTGGTGCGGTTACGGTTATACTTCTCATCAGCATGTTTGACAAGGGAACTCTCTATTATTCTTTTGCCGCGGAATCAACAGGTCTTCTCATGTTTTTTATTGAGATGGTGATTGCGGTTTATATCCTGTATCTTGGTATTACCTACAGGAACTATCTTATAACAGGCCTGATCCTGCTGCAATCTGCCCTGATGATTTATTTCGAGGCGGCATACGCTCACACAATCGATGTGAGCTATACGCTCTTTATCGACCAGTTCTCGATCATAATGGCTCTTATTATCGGCATCATCGGGAGTCTTATCTGTGTATATGCCCTCGGATACATGAAGGATTTCCATGCGCATCACAAGGAATTGCAGGACAGGCGCAACGTCTTCTTTTTTATCATGTTTGTGTTCCTTTCTGCGATGTTCGGACTGGTGTTTTCCAACAACCTGCTCTGGGTATATTTCTTCTGGGAGATAACAACGCTCTGTTCTTTCCTCCTGATCGGATATACAAAAACCGAGGAGGCTACCAACAACGCCTTTGCCGCATTATGGATGAACCTCCTTGGCGGTATTGGATTTGCGGTTGCTATCCTGTACCTTGCAACTCAGGTAGGAGGGATTATGGGACTTGAAGAAATTCTTGCTTCCGGTAAAGCCATGGTTCTCATACCTGTTGTCCTGATGGGGTTTGCAGGGTTGACAAAAGCTGCCCAGCTGCCATTTTCCTCGTGGCTGGTTGGGGCAATGGTTGCGCCAACACCTGTGTCGGCGCTATTGCACTCGAGTACAATGGTAAAAGCAGGTGTCTATATCATCGTACGGCTTGCACCCATTTTCCAGGCAACATTCTCCGGCTACGTCCTTGCTTTCATTGGTGCACTGACGTTCCTTCTTGCTTCCGGGATTGCCATCTCCCAGAGCAATGCAAAACGGGTTCTTGCCTATTCAACCATCGCAAATCTCGGTCTTATCGTAGCATGTGCGGGTATCGGGACCTACGAAGCAATATGGGCTGCAATCCTCCTGATCATCTTCCATGCCATTTCCAAATCCCTTCTCTTCCTTGCTGTCGGAACCGTTGAACACAGGATTCAAAGTCGCGATATTGAAGATATGAATGGACTTATTGTCCGGATGCCGAAAATCGCTGCCATGATGGTCATTGGTATTGCCGGTATGTTCCTCGCCCCGTTCGGGATGCTCATTTCCAAGTGGGCGGCCATCCAGGCATTTATCGATGCACCATTCGGGTTTATTTTCGTGATTATGCTGGCATTCGGGAGTGCACTCACCCTCTTCTTCTGGGCGAAGTGGATGGGACGGCTGCTTGTAGTCACCCACCTAAAGGAGAATCTCGAGAAGAATATTAATCCGGATATCTGGACTGCACTGGTGATCCTTTCCGGTCTGACGGCGATTACGTGTTTCATTTTCCCGTTAATTTCCTACAGTCTTATCGAGCCTTTCCTTCTGGCAAATTATGGAAATGTCACCCGACTTTCTCAGGATAATATTATCATAATGATAATGATGCTCTTCCTGATCGTCATCCTCCCTGCCAGCATCCTCCTGTCCCCTCGCAAATACCGGCAGCTTAAACCCTATATGGGCGGAATGACAACACATGCGGACATGTCGTATACCGGGGCAATCGATCTGAAAAGGGAAATGAAACTATCAAACTATTACATGAATTCGTGGTTTGGGGAGATCAAACTTCATACTCTTGGGATTTATCTCTGCACCGGACTGATCGGCATTATGTTTTTAACGGCAGCGTACGTGGGGGCGATTATATGATTTCAGTTATAGGAGTTATCGCATTCATACTCCTTTCACCAGTGATCGGCGGGCTTATTGCAGGTATTGACCGGAAGATAACCGCACACATGCAGGGCCGGGTCGGGCCCTCCATCTTCCAGTCGTTCTACGATGTGGGCAAACTCTTTGAGAAGGAAAAGACCGTGGCAAACGATATTCAGCGCTTCTACGTCATCAGTTACTTTGCCTTCATGATCTTTACCGGGGCGATTTTCTTTGCGGGGGGAGATATCCTTCTGGTGGTCTTTGCTCTCACGCTTGCCCAGATCTTCCTTGTCCTTGGAGCGTATTCCGCAAATTCTCCCTACAGTCATATCGGAGCAGAACGTGAACTGATCCAGATTATGGCATATGAGCCGATGGTCATTCTCGTTGCGGTGGGCATGTACGTTGTTACAAAAAGTTTTAACATTGGAACCATTGCCAGCTACCCCCAACCTCTTGTTCTTTTCCTGCCGGGGATCTTTTTAGGGTTCATCTACATCCTCACCATCAAGTTGCGCAAATCACCATTTGATATCTCAACTTCGCATCATGCCCACCAGGAGATTGTTAAAGGAGTTACGACGGAGTTCTCCGGCCCCACCCTGGGACTTATCGAAGTGACTCACTGGTATGAAACTGTTATCATTCTGGGATTCGTGTACCTGTTCTTTGCATTCAATACCCTTATTGCCATTATTGCGGTAGTCCTTGTTTACCTGCTCGAACTGCTGATAGATAACGCAAGTGCACGGGTGAAGTGGCAGTTTGTCATGAAAAGTTCGTGGGCAATTGCCGCAATCGTTGCTATGGTAAATCTTGCAGTCCTATATTATCTGGGGGTAGGCTGAGCAATGACATATCTTTCAAAGTCGCCTTGGATCCTGCATTATGACGCATCGAGCTGTAATGGCTGCGATATCGAAGTGCTAGCCAGCCTGACGCCGATGTATGATGTGGAACGGTTCGGGATCATCAATACCGGGAACCCGAAGCATGCGGATATCTTTGTTATAACCGGTTCGATAAATGAACAGAACCGCGAGGTTGTGAGAAATCTCTATGAACAGATGCCCAATCCAAAGGTTGTCGTTGCGGTCGGAATCTGTGCATGCTCAGGAGGAGTTTTCCGGGAGTGTTATAATGTAGCCGGTGGGATTGACAAGATTATCCCTGTCGATGTTTACGTTCCCGGTTGTGCGGCCCGTCCTGAGTCTATTATTGATGGAATTGTGACAGCACTCGGAATTCTTGAAGGAAAACGGAATGCGCCACAGTCTGTTTCACCAGAACAACATGCAGTGGATATACAACAAGGAGGCGGGGCACAATGACAATCGAAGAACAGACTACCCTCCCGATTGATATGAGCGAGCTGGTTACCCATGTCACAAAAATGAAAAATGAGGGAAACCGGCTTGTCCAGATCGGGTGTACTAAAGTCGAAGAAGGTTATGAGATCAATTACTCATTTGACAAGGACTATAAATTCCAGAACCTCCGGATCCTGGTCAGACAGGACACGATCGTGCCCAGCATCAGCGGTGTCTACTGGGGGGCGTTCATTTATGAAAATGAGATCCACGATCTGTTCGGGATCACTGTTGCAGGAATGAATGTCGATTTTAAAGGAACACTTTACAAGACTTCGGTCAAATATCCGTTTTCTATTCCGACATTCAAGGAGGATGATCCATGTCTAAACAAATAATTGTCCCGTTCGGGCCCCAGCACCCGGTGCTACCCGAACCTATCCACCTTGACCTTGTGCTTGAGGATGAAACCGTTGTTGATGTACTCCCGTCAATCGGGTACGTGCATCGCGGGCTCGAAAAGCTTGTCGAGAAAAGGGAATTTACTGAATATACATTCATCGCTGAACGGATCTGCGGAATCTGCAGTTTTATCCACAGCCTTACCTATGTGCAGGCAGTCGAACAGATTATGGGAATAGAGGTTCCGGAACGGGCACATTACCTGAGGACTATCTGGTCCGAATATTCAAGGCTTCATTCTCATCTTCTCTGGCTTGGTTGCTTTGCTGATAGTATGGGTTTTGAGAACCTTTTCATGAACTCGTGGAGGATTCGCGAACATATTCTTGATGAACTCGAGGCAACCACGGGTGGCCGCGTAATTCAGAGTGCCTGCAAGGTCGGGGGTGTGAGAAAAGATATTTCCGGTGAACAACTGGACGGGATGCTCTTCCGGCTCAAAGATATTAAAAAAGATCTGCACACTATCACCAGTGTGTTTCTGGAAGACAGCTCGGTAAAACACCGGTTAAAAAAGGTAGGGGTGCTATCAAAACAGGATGCGTATTATCTCGGTGCGGTAGGACCTACAGGCAGGGGAAGCGGAGTTGCTATTGATGCGCGGGAAACCGGATATGCTGCTTACGGCAAACTCAATTTCAAACCGGCTGTAGCTACTGAAGGTGATTGTTATGCGCGCTGTGATGTCAGGATACAGGAACTGTTCTCAGCTATTGACATCATAGAACAGGCTGCAAAGAAGATACCGGAAGGCCCGATTGAAATAAAAATTACCGGTGCACCAAATGGTGAATATTTTTCAAGGTCTGAGCAACCCCGCGGAGAGCTGGTTCATTACGTGAAAGGCAACGGGAAAAAGAATCTTGTTCGATCGCGAGTGAGGACACCCACATTTACCAATATCCCGCCACTCATAAAGATGCTTACGGGATGCCAGCTTGCAGATGTTCCCGTGATTGTTTTGTCAATAGATCCCTGTATAGGCTGTTCGGAGAGGTGACAGACGATGACACTTCTTAAAATGGCGGCAACAGCCATTAAAAGTCTGTTTTCGCGCCCGGCAACGCTCATGTATCCTGCCCGGCCGGCAAAACGAACCGCGGCAACACGTGGTCATATTGTTATCGATCCTGCAAACTGTATCACATGCCGCTCCTGCCAGCGCAAATGCCCGACAGGGGCAATCTGCGTTGATGTAAAAGAGAAGACATGGCAGATTGACCGGATGCGATGTGTGATCTGCAATGCATGCGGAGATGTCTGTCCCACCAAATGTCTCAGTATGGATCCAGCCTATCCGAAAGCACTGACTGCACGCGGGGGGATATACAAAGTAGCTGTCGCAGGGCCAAAGAAGAAAGAACCGGTCCCTCCATTAACAGACAGTCCAAAACCGGATAAGGTTTAAATTTTTTTTATAAGAAGGTAAAGATCTCAGGTGCTAGTGTCTGAAGATCGACTACAACAGCCTGGGCTGGTGTGGGATTAACGTTCATCTGTTTCTGGAATGCCGTCTGTGACTGCCATGTTCCGGCATTAATGCCGAGCACACCCCTGTACTTGGTCAGTCCACGGATGTGGACATGCCCTGTATGGAGGATCTCCGGGATCGGGTCGATGATTAACCGGTCAGTTTTTCCAGCCGCAATCGGGGTCCTTCGCCCATATGCCGGAGCGAGATGCCGGCGCTGGAGCATTTCATCCATCATGAGTCCGCTCTGTTCGTAGGATGCGCCGGGAATAAGACCGATCATGTCATCAATCGCCCGACCGTGATACATCAGGACCCGCACTCCCTGAAGGTTTATGAACGCAGGATTTTCAACAAGCATGCAGTTGTCAGGAAATTTTTTTGTAAATTGCTGTGGGATTACCGGCTGCGGTTCTGCGCCCCTTACTACATCATGGTTCCCCGGAGAGACAATAATTTTCATGCGGGAAGGAAGGTCCCGCATCATTGCGCCAAATGCGTCATATTGCTCATAGATATTTTTGATAACGAGTTCGTTTTCCTGGCCCGGATAGATACCAATGCCATCGACGAGGTCTCCTGCGATCAGAAGATAAGAAAAATCGGAATCCGAAAGCCAGTCCGAGAACCGG
>Ga0209450_10001221_pt1 | contig 12892 bp, 10 predicted proteins | sample FrelakmetLWP11LW_FD_187149 | JGI IMG/M metagenome (GOLD analysis project Ga0209450, IMG submission 187149) | Freshwater lake sediment microbial communities from the University of Notre Dame, USA, for methane emissions studies - LWP11 LW (SPAdes)... | ecosystem: Environmental > Aquatic >... | reverse complement strand
TGAGACGCGGGAATGAAAAACTACGCAGCCAGTTTCACCGCTACAGCCTCATCGTATGGGCAATATGGCTTATCCCCTACCTCGGCGGAATGATGATGGGCATGACGGATTAGCTATTGCAGACCAGGTTCCAAGCCATATCTCTTCTTTCGGCACAAGGATATCTATAGCGTTAATACTTTTTTACGATACGTAGTAAGAAGACAAAACCTAGCGGCAAATCAATCTTTTAAGGTTATACCCTTAAAATAAATTTGCTTTTTTAAGGTTTTAACCTTAATTTTGTTCTACTATTTTAAGGCTATACCCTGATGAAAAAGCAAATACTTATTTTGGAACATATTGATGCAAAGATATCTCAGCTTAAGAAAGCAGAGGATCTGGTCATGCCAACAGCCGGGTGGATATATTCGATACGGCAAGCACTTGGAATGTCAATGAGGCAACTGGGCAACAGAATGAGCATAACTCCACAAAGTGTCAAGGAAATTGAAGAAAGAGAGAAGAGCGGCACAATTACGCTTAAGGTACTTCGACAATTCGGACAGGTTCTGAACTTAAAACTTGTCTATGGTTTTATCCCGTCAGAAGGCAGTCTCGAGAAGATTATAGAACAACGGGCTTTGGTATTGGCAAAAGAAATTGTAAACAGAACGTCTGCCTCGATGAAACTGGAAGACCAGGAGAATAAGCCGGACAGACTACAAAAAGCTGTTAAGGCAAAAGCAGAGGAAATAAGAATTCAAATGCCTAAATACCTATGGGACTGAGTTTAGAATATATTGAAGGTCAAACCCCAATTGATGAAGAAGAAAAAGATGGACTACTCATCAAAACCAGTATTAGATAAAGGATTGCTCGGGAATTAGCTGATTCGGACTGACCAAAACACAGATTCGAAGGTGTATCGGAAATAACATAAGACAAATGATAGGCAATTACAGGATCATCACATTATGTGGCAGTACCAGGTTTAAAGAAGAGTATATTGCCGCGGAGAAGCGCCTGACGCTTGAAAAGAATATTGTAATCAGCGTCGGCTTATTTGGCCATTCGGGAGATACTGAGGTTTATGAAGGCGGAACCAAGGAAATGCTTGACGACATGCACCTGCGCAAGATCGACCTTGCCGACGAGATCTTCGTGATCAATCCGGGCGGTTACATCGGTGAATCTACCCGCAATGAGATTAAATATGCGCACAGTACAGCCAAAGGTGTGCGATACCTCGTCCCGATAGACTTAGATTAACCTGCCTCTTTAATTTTTAATTTTTAATTCTTAATTCTTAATTCCTGCCCACCACTAATGCCTACTGCCTACTGCCTAATGCCTTCTCCACTGCCCTCCCCAAATATTCCTCATGCCCTCAATAATTATTGATAAAATAATCCATAATTTTGATATCACTGTTCTGAGATGCTAGCGAGATTTAAAGTGATTAGTGAGGTAGATCATTATGAATATTAACGTGTACTTCACTTTGTAAAGACAATGAACATATTGTGCCCAGCTATGATTATACTGTTTACCTTGATTCACCAATAACGCAAACGACAATCAAAGTTATCGTATCATAAAACTATCCATATAAACAAGTTATAGCCAATGGTAGGACGACCTTTCACAAGCAGAATGAATCTTTTTGACATTTTCAGCCACGATAAACCGACATAAAAAACAGGAATGCAAGAAAGTCAACTCATCACCTAATAATTTTGAACGCTAATTTAACCTTGACGAATTTTGATCGTCTAATGAATAAATTTAAACATCTAGTTCACATGAAAAATTTATATTTAATTCTGTTATTGACTTTAAATGTAAGTCAATCAATAAGTCAGCCAATACCATTTAATTCTTCTATCCCTTCATCAGGGTTTTATTATCAATTTGTAGACACCATTGTTAAAAAGGGTTTACGCAATGCTGGCTCTCCTGTTGACGTTTGGGTAGAGAATTATGGCATTAGTTTGTTCAATAGCTATGGACTGCAAGGTGTTACTACACAAAGCATTCCCATACAAAGTTGGCAAGTGAATTCAGCAATAGTTAAAGTTACTTCGAATAGCGGAGTTCAAGAATTGAGCCTTTTTCCCCAATCGTTTGTAGACTGGTCTGACACTATTTCAGCCCCTTGGGTAAAGTTTGACAGCACAACCGCCTTTTCTGCTGTTGCAGGTAAAATTGTAATTGTTGATTATAAATTAGACCAATTTGCACCTTCTGCTTTTGCTCCAAGCGTAATTTATACCTACGACCCTGACAATAATATCAACAATACTGTTCATCCGCAGCCACTTCCACATAGGTCTAATGCATCAGGAGCATTAATAGGTCAAATACTATCTCGTCAACCAAAAGCCATTATTTGCGTATTGAATAATTTCTACAATACCGATAAACTTTGGGGTTTATATTCAAGAACAGACAGTATTTACGACATTCCTTGTTTTTGGATGAGCAGGGGAAATGCCCAAACGCTAAATACCATTTCAACTTCCGACCCAAATGCAACGCTTTCTTTAGAATTTAGTACACAGGATAATCCTGTAAACACACGTAATGTTTATGGGATTTTACCCGGAAATTCTTCACAATACATTGTATTCAACTCTCATCACGATGGACAGTTTTATGGAGCAACAGAGGATGCAGCAGGCATTTCATTGGTTGCCGCACAAGCAAAATATTGGTCTCAAGTGCCACAATCACAACGGCCTTTTAACATGGTTTTTCTGTGGGATGCAGCGCATTTGAAACAAAGCATCGGTTCGGAATTCTTTGTTGATAACACCCCAAACATCATCAACAATACCTTATTGTGTTTTACTCTCGAAACACCTTCTTTGGAGGGGCGAGTACTAAACGGAAATCTGAAAACACTAAATAGACCTGAACCAAGGTGGTTTTACACCACGGATACTTTAAGTTTAAGACAGTCGCTTTACAATGCAGTTCAAACTGAAGATTTAAGAAGAACCTTTGTCGCTCCACCTACACTAAACGGTTCTTCGCCTATTGGAGATAGCCATGCATTTTATAATGCAGGTATTCCAATTGTGGCACATTTATCAACGCCTGTTTGGTATATGGCTGGTGCTGACAGCACCGACAAATTAGATACCGCAAGCATGGATAAAATCACAAGGACTGTTATTCGTATGATTTGGAATTTACCTAATATAACAGGTATCCCAAGTTTTGAAAAAGCCAACTTTTCTATTTATCCAAATCCTAGTAATGACAATGTTATAGTAAGCGGCCTTAACATCAATAACACAGGGGAATATGTTATCATAAATCTTGCAGGCATAGAACTGATAAAAGGCAAATTTCAAAACACTCAGGATATTAAAATAAATTTATCAGGACTAGCATCGGGTATGTATCTCATTAAAATCAATGACCCGAAAGGACAAGCTATTGCTATCAATCGTTTAATCAAAAACTAATCATATGAAATTTTTAATACTCTCATTTTTTATAATTGTATTTTCATTAAATACAAAAGCACAATGTAATATTGACAGCAATAATGTTGTTATTAAAAACATAACTGTTATTCCAATGACCGATACTTTAACAGTATTGAGCAATAAAACTGTATTAATTCAAAACAATACCATAATACAAATAGATGACACGAGCAATGTTAATATTCCAAGTAATGCCTACGTAATTAATGGAACAGGGAAATACCTAATTCCAGGATTGTGTGATATGCACGCACACGTATTGCAACGCAACGATGCTATTTTGGAATTGGCAAACGGAGTAACAACGGTTTGCAATATGAACGGTGAGCCTTGGCATATTAGTTTTAGAGACAGCATTAATGCACAACAAACTGAGCTTTTCGGCAACAAAATTACCTCACCCAGAATTTACACATCAGGTCCCATTATGAACTATATGGGGCATCCTTATTTTAATCCTCCACAAATACAAAATCAAACACAGGCGCTTAGCAGCCTCCAAAATCAAGATGTAATAGGATATGATTTTTATAAAACATACACCTATTTGACACAAGGAGTATTTAATGCCATACAGAACCACGCTGCCACATCAGGCAAATATATTAGAGGTCATGGTAATGATTGGATAGGGGCTATGCCGATTTTACAATCAAGTCAAAAATCTATAGAACATTTTTGGGGGTATTTACCAAATGGTATCCTTGACTCTACAGAACAAGCCTTAGAAGATACAACTATTGCGAGAGGAAAATGGAATTGCCCAACTCTAATAGTAAGGTGGAATAGAGAAAATTTAGATTCATTAAGGGCTAACGAACCAAATGAAGTGCAATATGCTTGCCCATCTTCACTTTTAAATAATTGGCGAAATGCTACAGCCAACCCTCAGCAACCCTCTAATATTACAGAGTATAAAAATCTTTTGAAAAGACTTTATGACAATGGAGGTAAATTGATGTTGGGAACAGATAACATAACCCCTTATGCTATTGCTGGTTTTGCTGTTCATAAAGAGTTAAAAATTTATGTTGAAGCGGGTTTGACTCCTCATCAGGCATTAACATTAGCTACTGCGAAAGCCTATGAATTTTTAAATGAATGTGGCTACGGAAATGCAGCAGGAACTATTGAGATTGGTAAACGAGCTGATTTGGTTATACTAAACCAAAATCCTTTAACCAATATTAGTAATACCAAAAACATTTATGGTGTTATTGGCAACGGAACATTTTACTCGAATAATTGTCTTCAAACATTGCTCTCTAATGTTGCTTGCAATTCAGCCCCAACTGCCGTAAACGAAATACATGCAGACGAAGAAATATTGACCATTTACCCCAATCCTGCAAATACAGAAATAAATATTTCTGGCTTACCTTCAAAAGTAAAAGGCTACTTGAAAATTATTGATCAACTGGGCTCTATTGTTATCGAAAGCCAATTAGTAAATACCTTGAATATTTCAAATCTTTCATCAGGTATGTATTATGTATTAGCGTTTGATGGACATGCCTATTATTGCCAGAAATTTATTAAAAAATAAAAGATTGACAAACCGATTCTATTAGCACATTTGCATTACAAACCAATCGCAACTTCAAATTAGCTTTTCCATTACCAATAAATGAAATTTTAAACTTTTGCAACATTTAAAAAAATAACTGTATTACCGACACACCAATGACACAGAAAATCATACTGACAATGGGTTTTAGGACGGTGGACAAGAACCACTGGCTATAACAGCGGTTTGGCAAAAAAGCGGGTTTTGTGCTTCTTTTACACATTTGTGGTAAAAAAAACATTTCTGCTTCTAATGAACTTTAGTGCTAATAATCCGCTTCTTCGCCAATCCGCAAAACGTTATGCGTAATTTATAATATCTACCACATTAGACACAAAATGAAAACTACTGTTACATTATTTGCTACTCTAGTCTTGATGAGTGGTTGCATTTTCTCTCAAAAGAATGCTTGCTTGTTATTCAAAACAGGAAAATTTGAATTATTAGATGAACAGAACTCACTTCACTATTTGGTTGAAAGAAATGATTCTATTCAAACAGAGACTAACTTAAAAACAGGGCAACCATCTACTTTTAAGGTTAAGTGGTTAAACTTATGTGATTATCAATTAGAAATGATATCAGGTAGCGACCAAGCAATGCAGTTTTACAAAGGGAAAAAGCTTATTGTGAAGATTATTGAAACATATCCTGATGGTTATAAATTTTCATCACAGTTGGATGGTGATGAGCGAATAAGGTATCAAATACTGAAGAAAGTAAACAAATAAACTACGCATAACAGGTCGGTATATGTCATTGGCTTTTCCGCGCCGCGAGAATCTTCTGGCTAAAGAGGACTGTTAAGTGGTCAGCGGTGCGGCCCGCCCCGGCTCCCGCCGGGGACTCCCTCTTGGTGTCACGGTTTTTGCCAACGCGAGAATAAAGTAATAACCGCTTAACCCTGCATCGCACCACGAGTGCAAAAACACGCGCCACCGCGACTCTGCGCCAACGCCACATACCGCCGAACGTTAGCGTTCATTTATAGGACGTTGCGAGACAGATTCGTACTCCGAGATTCACTCTTCTTGACAATTTATCTTGACACTTAATTCATCACTTTTACCAGGATTAAACGAACGCTAACTGAAAAAAACCAAGTGACTGCGAAAATAATACAACTTGTTTGTGATTTTTAAGCTTGATCTGTTACTAATTGGATAAAATGTGATCACAGTTTGATTTATTTACCAAAACGTAACAGCATGACAGATGACAGATAATAGACAAAAGGACCAATTCCTGGATATTTTAGAGAAAAATATTGGGATTATTATAAAGATTGCAAGAGCTTATTCAAAGACACTCCATGATAAAGAGGACTTGATTAATGACATCACTCTTGAACTATGGAAATCATACGGACGATTCAAAGGTGACTCAAAAATATCGACTTGGATATATCGCATTGCATTAAACACATCCATGAATTATAAACGCAAAAGAGAAAAAGACAGGTTATTTTTTCTGGACGATTTAAAGCAAATTGAAAATTTAAGTTGGTTAATTGAGCCACCGGACTCTTCAAACTCAGAAATTTTATACCAATGTATTGATGAGTTAAATCAACTCAATAAAGCAATAATTCTGCTTTACCTCGATGGCAATTCACATGATGAAATTTCTGAAATAACCGGTATTTCAAAGACAAATGTCGGAACACGAATTAGCCGGATAAAAGAACAAATAAAGGATTTAGCAACTTCAAAAATTTAACTACAATGGAATTATTCGAATTACAAAATATATGGCAAGAATACGATAAAAGAATATCGGAAAATACCCGTCTTAACAAAGAAATACTAAGGCTATTGCTACTTTCAAAACCGCAAAAAAGACTAAGTTGGATTAAAATTTTGGCAGGTTTAAATGTTTTTTCTCCAATTCTGTTTATATTTTTAATATTGGTTCTGAATGTTCAGTTTAGTTTGACAAGCAATTTCTATATCGGATTAGGATTGTTTTTGCCCATATACGCAATTACATATATTTGGGATATCAGATATTTTAAATTGTTACGTGCTATTGACTTCTCTATGCCGGTTTTATCCATAAAAAAAGTAATTGCAGAACTGGAAAAATATAAGATTAAAACAACTCGGTTGCGATACTTGTTGATGCCTTTTGCTATGATAGGGTTTCTATTAATGATTATACATAAAATTACATTTAGCTTTAATCTGGTATCAATTATTCCACTGCTATTGATAATCCTTGTTTTTATCTCATCGATGTATTTTACATTTAAATATTCAATTTATGAGCGATTTAGTAAGCTTAATAAAGAGATTGACGACATAGAACAGCTCGAAAAAGAGTAATTGATAGCACCCTAAACTTATTAATAACCGTGACTAAAAAAAATCTAAACGAAACGCTAACACGGATGGTATGGGTAATTGCCTTCAGCAGCCCGGACAACTTTGTAATCAGCCCCAAAGTCTATGAGAGCAACTTCATCATTACTTATTAAAATATCGGTACCGTGACTAATCCTGATACCGTGACAATGTCAATAGGGCTGCTGGCCGACGCGCCGTTGTCATGGTTTTTGCATCGCCATCGTGACTAATTTATCTTGACGTGACAAACCCTGCTCACTTATCGGGACTCAGCCATCTGGACAACTTTTTCGTGACACGGAAATCCTGCCCACTTACCGGGACTTTGCAAAAACGCATGCCAACCCTGACACAGACGGCAACTCCCTATACCACCGGGCCGTTATGGCTAAGCTTGAAATACTTTTACAAACTTAGAATCTTAACCGTAACGATTTTACAATCATATGACATACAGAAGAACAACCAATATCCAGATTAATAAAATGATGTGTACTGATAAAGTATTTTATATTAGAAAATTAATTATCTCCTTGCTGCTTACCTTTTCATTTTCATTTATATACAGTCAGAATAAACCAACAATCGGAACTGAGCTAGGAATACTTGAGTTAGGAAACATTAAGTTACATGATCAAATAATTATCTATAACCAAGACGGATCAGAGTGGATGAGTTTTAATTATCTGTATGATAGTCTATTAAAAGCCAAAGGCAATACTTCTTATACATTATCTGACATAAAATCGCTTTACAATTGGAATGATACACTTGCCCCATATGCATTACACCTAGATTATTTCATTTTAATGTTTAGATGTACTGGAATAATCAATGGCAGATACAAAGTAATTGTAAATGAAGAATTTGGTTTGGAAAAATATATTAAAAAGGAAAGATTCTGGATTCTAAGAGATTGGCAAGAGCATATTTTAAATTCAGTAGCAACGATCGATGTTGATCTAGAAACAAATCCTATTAGGGTAGGTCCATCTGATTCTGATCACATTTTAGAATTACAAGAAGCTCCTTTCCCAATTAGTCCGGTTATAATACAAGGAGATTGGCTTAAGGTGAGATATTTTGAATCAGATGAAGAGAAATATGGATGGGTAAAATGGAAAATGGGCAACTCCATAATAATTGCTCTGTATTACTTAATTTAAAAAAAGCCTAGCCATAACAGGTCGGTATATGCAATTGGCTTTCCGCACCGCGATAATCTTCGGGCTAAAGAGGGCCGTTAAGTGGCTGGCGGTGCGGCCCGCAACGGCTCCCGCCGGGACCCCCTCCTGGTGTCACGCCATGGACCCTGACCGAAAGCGTCAGGGGCTGTCATGACATTCGTCAGCTGACGGACCGTCAGGAGTTTTTGCACCGCCAGGGAGGAATTTGGCTTCGCTGGCTGATTGTCCTGCAGTCAGCGCTGCTGCCTGCTGCCTATTCCCTACTCCCTGACAATTCGCAAATTGCAGATCCTCCGCCTCCTCATTTCACCCGCCGACTTCGCAGGAGGTAGTCCGCTTCGTCGGACGAACATCGAAGCTTTAGCGCCCTTGTTAGCGAAGGCGGGCAGTCGTGCAAAAAAATTGGTGCTTAGGTCCAGAATACGGACTGATACTTTCAGTGCCTGAAATATATTTGACTTTGCTTATTTTTTGACGTAACTTTCATCATATAAGTTATTTGAAATAAGTTAACACTAAATTTCTGCAAAATGAAAAGAAATAAATCTATGCAGGCTGTGGCTGGATTACTTCTTATTCTTATATGGAGCTTTTCCGGAAAAGTATTTGCACAGAATAATCAGGTATGCAAATCAAAAATAATTGAGATAAATTTTGCACAGAGAAGTATACCGAAATTTCATTTCTGCCGTATCAGGAAAGGAGATTACTATACAATACGAATCAATGATATAAATCAGAACCTGTTCAGGATAGATCTTTCAGTAAGAGATACTGTAACAGAAAAACCTCTTGAGACACCGGTTTTCGGTAATTTCAATCTGGAGGCATTATCAAAGCTTGCGACCGGGATCGCACCCTTAAGCACTTCATTAGATAGGGAGGTAGTAGCATTGAGGGCAGTAGATATCCGTGAAGAAATGTCTGAGTACAAGGATTCATTTGACCTATATCTGACCAAATCAAATAGTATTTACGATAGTATTGATAGCATTAAGCTGGAGGTGTATAAAATCAGGCTCAATGCATTAAAACTTGATAATCCCGGAGCAAAATTCAGCTATGATGATATGCTCACAAAACTGTTTAAGATCAATAGTGAAATATCCAAGCTAAAGAGGGCTGCGGTAAAAAAGAAAGAGGATTATGACAGATTTTCTTCAGCCAACAAGGATGCCATTACACAAGATAACAATCTGAAGTTAATTGACACCGTAATAAAAGACAAATATGAGAAATTTATTACAGTAGTTACTGAAGGCTCACTGGCTGTTACAGCAGACAAGATCCATGAGCTTCTGATGCCGATTGTTCTGATTGATAACAATAAGGATAACACATACACCTCCATGCCGTTTCAGTTTACAGGTGACGAGGCAAAAGTCAGAATATCTATTGTACCCAGGGATGAAAAATTTAGTCTTCAGCAGTACTCCACACAGATAATATTCCCGGCAAAAAAAAGCTATACCCATATCGGACTCTCCTATTATGTCTCCTCACTTCACGATGAGCCATATTCAGTTGCTGACAGCATAGCAAACGATACGGTTTCACATTATAAGATAGTGAGGGAGGATGGTTCAGATTTTGAGATGGGGTTAACTGCATTGTTGCGGTATGGGATTAAATTCGGTAAGGATGATATTGTTGGTTTTCATGGTGCACTCGGAGCAGGGATATCACTTGCTGAAAAGATTAAACCGAGATTTTTTGCCGGTGCAGGTTTATCATTCGGAATAAAGCATATGGTTGCTGTTGATGCAGGGGTCATAATGGGGTATGCTGACAGGCTCAGTGATGCCGCGGATCTTTCTGAAACATATCCGGATGATCCGGGAACAGTGACCGTTTCAAAGCCCGCATTTGGTTTCTTCGGAGCGATAGGTTACATATACCACTTTTAGAAAAACGGAGAGTCTGATGCCTCTGACATTCTGAAGTGCAACATTCAACGCCTCGCTGGGTGGGAAAATCTACGCGTAGATCTCGGCTGAATCTAAGTTCATAACTGATGATAGTAACCTTATTTGGTGACAAGGTAATCGGAAGATCATGGAACTCTGAAACAAGGAGCATGGAAATCCTCAGTCCTCAGTCCTTAATCCTCAATTCGAAAATCGAAAATCGAAAATCGCAGTTGCCTGCTGCCTGTTCCCTTCTCCTTACCCCCTTGCTTCGTCCTCCGTAGCTTGAGCGAAGGAGGGCTCCTTGCACCGTCCTCTGAAGCTTTCTTTGTCCTCCGAAATGAAATGAAGGTGGAAGCGAAGGAGGGCTCCAACTGCCACTTGATGTCTGACCGTGATAGTCAAACCGAACCGCATTACTGAAAAATATCTTATCTTGATTGACCTGAAAAATAGGGAACTTACACCATTAATCCAGCAAATGTTGGCAGTGTAGATAGACTCTTCTGTTAAATAATGAAATCATCAGATTCAATTTTGCTAATTCATTTGAGTATATAAGAAAAGCAAGTTGAACAAGCCTAGTCCATTTGTCTGAATCGGAAATTGTCGTTCATCGATTATATGGAAGTCTTGTCATTACAGTTTCGAATAATAAATAGAAGGATGTGTTAAGTATTTACAGGTATTATTAAAAAGCAGCAGATGACAACCATTGTCATGGATTTAATCTTTTTTCGATTCCAATATTATAATGCCCATGTTTTTCCATCTATATCAAAACTACTATGCAAAAAAGCAAAGTCTTCGTTCAATCCTTCAGAAGTTGTTACTGCCAGATAGAAGGTTGCTCTTGACAACCCGACATACAAATACCTTAACAACATGTCACTACCCAGATCCATTGTTTGCAGAAGGTCAATATTATGGAAAAAAACTGATTCAAATTCAAGCCCCTTAATGTGTTTGACAGAAAAGACACGCACGGCAGCCTTCTGACCAAGGACTTGCCCTTGGCGACAAGCTTGTACCTGGATTCCAACATCTGCGAGGACATCTAAATTTCCTAGTTTATCTGAGAAACTTTCAAGCATGCTCTCTTCAGGTAAGAAAATAGCAATCGAAGGAATTGATTCACCGTAAGCCTTATAGATCTCTGCTATTCTTTCAGAAATCCATAATAGTTTGTCATCCTCATCCTGAGATATGTACAAAAGAGGTTTTGGTTCATTATCATCCCGTTCAATGTGTGGCTTGTAATTGGCTTTTTGCCCGGTAGTCTTTTCATAAATTGTTCTGGCAAGTGACAATAAAGCATGGCTTTGACGGTAAGAAATCTTTAAGTCCCTCCTTTGACAACCCGGAACTATTTTTATCAGGTCCTCCCATTTATTTAACCCATGCTTAGTAATCCGCTGAAGTATGTCCCCGGAAATTGTTACAGATGATAGGTCCGGATGACGTAAACTATAAATGGCAAGAATGTCAATTAATGAAAAATCGGTAGCTTCATCAATGCCAATTACGGGTTTACAGTTAGCCTTGAATCCACTTATGAAAGGATGATTCAGATTGTTGTATATTTCCCTGAAATTACCAGCAAGTTTTTGGGTAATGGTATTGGAATAATATAATAAGAAGGCTTGTTCATCAGAATGAATTCTTTTATTCTTGTCCATCTTTACCAATTCTTCAAGTATAGTTAAATCCCAGTCAGGATTACTAATTTCAAATTGATGTCTCCTGAAACTCTTGTAAATCGCGGGTATTTCTCTAAGAATGTTAGATTCTAAGCCTTTAAGGATAGGTTCTAAGTGTTTTTTAAAATAGGATGCCTGCCCTAATCTGTCATACTCGATCTGAAATTTGACCTCAGGAATTATCCTTGTAAGGTCACCATCCTTTTGTGAAAGCTTTATATTCTTATCGTACTTAATCAGTGCCTGTTTCCTGCAAAGAGTCTTTAACTTTGAAAACAGTTCTCTTTCAAAATCTGTAATTGAGTTATCATTGCTTTCTTCGAATTCCTCCATTTCATTCTCGTTCTCCTCATTTTCATAATCTGACGCTTGCCCTTCTGACTTCCATTGCTTAAAAAGATTGAATATCTGTTCAAGCCTGACAGCATCATTTTGAAGGCCTACCTGAACGCGGGAGGCAACTTTATTGATTAAGTCAGAATATTCGCCGGAGATATTTGCGGAATCATCCCTGAATGTCTCATTGAGCCCTATATAAAGGCGGATAAGTCCCTCGATGTTCGTTATAGTACCCCTGCTTGAGAGGTATCTCTTAATTGCCTTACCTAAGGCTTCCCAATAAAAACCGGCAATATCCAGATCGATAACCTTTTTGATCTTGCTCGATTGATAAACCAGATAGAAGTCTTCAAATCCCTGAACCAGCC
>Ga0209450_10001219_pt1 | contig 12895 bp, 11 predicted proteins | sample FrelakmetLWP11LW_FD_187149 | JGI IMG/M metagenome (GOLD analysis project Ga0209450, IMG submission 187149) | Freshwater lake sediment microbial communities from the University of Notre Dame, USA, for methane emissions studies - LWP11 LW (SPAdes)... | ecosystem: Environmental > Aquatic >... | reverse complement strand
CCGATCTCGCCTACCGGATCGAAGGCGGCAAGCTGGAACTGCTTTCCGCCGACGGCACCGTGCGCGCGACGCTGGCCGCCCAGTCGCAGACGCTGGCGGGCACGAGTTGGCGCGTCACCGGCATCAACAACGGCAAGGGGGCGGTGGCCAGCCTGGTGGCCGGCTCAACGGTCGCCATGGCCTTCTCGGCCGACGGCAAGGCCGCTGGATCCGCCGGCTGTAACCAGTACACCGCGGGTTACGAGGCTGACCGTTCGCGGCTGCGCTTTTCTGCCCCGGCGTCGACTCGCAAGATGTGCGCCGGCGAAGGCCTGATGGAGCAGGAGCAGTTGTTCCTGAAGGCGCTCGAAGCGGTCGCCACGATGCGCATGGAAGGCAACCGGCTCGAGATGCGCAACACCCAGGGCGCGCTGATGCTGACCGCGACACAGGCGAGCGGGAGCTAGAGGACAAGCGCAACTGGGCGGCGCACCGCCGACGTGCCATCCGCGGCGGCAGCGCGCAAACTCCGCACCGGCTCGAAGATGAAAGCGGCGCCCGAAGGCGCCGCTTTCCTCCCCCACCCCTCCCCTTCTATCTTTGCGCGATCGGCTTGACGTCGCGCGGCTTGCTGCCGACGAAGAGCTGGCGCGGCCGCCCGATCTTGTACTCCGGGTCGGCGATCATCTCGTTCAGTTGCGCGATCCAGCCCACCGTGCGGGCCAGCGCGAAGATGGCGGTGAACAGCGGCACCGGGATGCCGATCGCCTTCTGCACGATGCCGGAGTAGTAGTCGACGTTCGGATACAGCTTGCGGCCGACGAAGTAGTCGTCCTCGAGCGCGATCTTCTCCAGCGCCATCGCCAGCTTGAACAGCGGGTCGTCGTGCAGGCCGAGCGCCTCCAGCACCTCGTTGCAGGTCTCGCGCATCAGCTTGGCGCGCGGGTCGTAGTTCTTGTAGACGCGGTGGCCGAAGCCCATCAGCTTCACCGTGCTGTTCTTGTCCTTGACCTGCGCGATGAACTCGCCGATCTTGGCCACGCCGCCGTTGCGCTGGATGTCGTACAGCATATTCAGGCAGGCCTCGTTGGCGCCGCCGTGCGCCGGTCCCCACAGGCAGGCCACGCCGGCGGCGATCGCCGCGAACGGGTTGGTGCCGCTCGAGGCGCACAGCCGCACGGTCGATGTCGAGGCGTTCTGCTCGTGGTCGGCGTGCAGGATGAAGATCCGGTCCATCGCCCGCACCAGCACGTCGTTCGGCTTGTAGTCCGCGCACGGCGTGGCGAACATCATGCGCATGAAGTTGCCGGCGTAGGACAGGTCGTTGCGCGGGTACATGTACGGCTGGCCGACGCTGTACTTGTAGGCCATCGCCACCAGCGTCGGCATCTTGGCGATCAGGCGGATCGCCGAGACCTCGCGCTGCCACGGGTCGTGCAGGTTGATCGAGTCCGGATAGAAGGCCGACAGCGCGCCGACCAGACCGGTCATCACCGCCATCGGGTGCGCGTCGCGGCGGAAGCCGCGCAGGAAGAACTGCATCTGCTCGTTGACCATCGTGTGATTGGTCACGCGCTTGACGAACTCCTCCCGCTGCTTGGCATTCGGCAACTCGCCGAACAGCAGCAGGTAGCAGGTCTCGAGGTAGTCGCACTTGGTGGCCAGTTGCTCGATCGGATAGCCGCGATACAGCAGCTCGCCCTTGTCGCCGTCGATGTAGGTGATCGTCGAGTTGCAGGAGGCCGTCGACAGGAAGCCCGGGTCGTAGGTGAACTTGCCGGTCTTGCCGTACAGCGCGCGGATGTCGATCACGTCCGGCCCGATCGACCCCTTGTACAACGGCAGATCAAGCGACGGGGTGCCGTCGGAGAAAGATAGTGTTGCCTTGCCTTCTGAGGGGGTCAGTGCCATTTCAGCTCCTTGCTCTATAGCGTGCCGGATCGAAGGACAGTCAGGCTGCACGCATCCTTTCCAGAAGTCCCCTTACATCGGGGCCGTCCAGCGGCGCCACGGGGTCCGTGCGTCCGAGCAGGAGGTCGAGCAGTTCAGTGTCGGGCAATTCAAGCAGCTTCAGCAGGGCCCGGTTCTGCGCTGCATCAAGAGTCCTGCCATGGCGATCGAGAAACCGGCCGATCAGCAGATCGTTTTCGAGCAGCCCGCGCCTGGCACGCCAGCGCAGCCGGCGTAGTTCGACCGGCTCGGACGCCGAGCCGTCTTCCCTTGGAAGATCTGTGCCGGCCATCGAGCTGCCCCGGCCGGGGCCGCGCCTAGACGGCGCGGCGGACCATCAGTTCCTTGATCTTGCCGATCGCCCGCGTCGGGTTCAGGCCCTTCGGGCAGACGTCAACGCAGTTCATGATCGTGTGGCAGCGGAACAACCGGTACGGATCCATCAGGTTGTCCAGCCGCTCGCCGGTGGCCTGGTCGCGGCTGTCGGCGATGAAGCGGTAGGCCTGCAGCAGGCCGGCCGGGCCGACGAACTTGTCCGGGTTCCACCAGAAGCTCGGACAGCTGGTCGAGCAGCAGGCGCACAGCACGCACTCGTACAGACCGTCGAGTTCCTCGCGCTCGGCCGGCGACTGCAGCCGCTCCTTCTCCGGCGGCGGCGTGTCGTTGATCAGGAATGGCTTGATCGAGTGGTACTGGTTAAAGAAGTGCGTCATGTCCACGATCAGGTCGCGGATGACGGGCAGGCCCGGCAGCGGCTTAAGGACGATCGGCTCCTTCAGCTCGCGCAGGTTGGTGATGCAGGCCAGGCCGTTCTTGCCGTTGATGTTCATCGCGTCCGAGCCGCACACGCCCTCGCGGCAAGAGCGGCGGAACGCCAGGCTGTCGTCGGCGTCCGCCTTCATGCGCATCAGCGCATCGAGCAGCATCTTGTCCGTCGGCGCCAGCTGCACCTCGATGTTCTGCATGTAAGGCTTGGCGTCCTTGTCCGGGTCGTAGCGGTAGATCTGGAACTTCAGGACCCGGCCAGCAGTGGCCAGCGCGGCGTTTTCGGTGGCGCTCGTGGCGGTCATCGGCAAGGGCTCCGTCAGAACGTGCGTTTCTTCGGCTCGAAGGTCTCGACGGTCATCGGCTTCATGTTCACCGGCTTGTAGGCCAGGCGGCTGCCGTCCGAGTACCACAGCGTGTGCTTGATCCAGTTGGCGTCGTCGCGCTCCGGGTAGTCGTCGCGCGCGTGCGCGCCTCGGCTTTCGGTGCGCGCCTCGGCCGAGACGATGGTCGCCTTGGCGGTCTCGATCAGGTTGTCGAGCTCCAGTGCCTCGATGCGCGCCGTGTTGAACACCTTCGACTTGTCGGCGATCGCCACCCGCTTGCGCCGCTCGTCGAGTTCGGCGATAGCCTTCGCGCCCTCGGACAGCAGGCTGCCGGTGCGGAACACGCCGCAGTGCTTCTGCATCGTGCGGCGGATGTCGTCGGCGACATCCTGCGTGCGCTCGCCCTTGTCGCGCGCATCGAGCGCGGCCAGCCGCGCCAACGTCGCCTCTGCCGCGTTGGCCGGCAGCGGCTTGTTCTCCCGCGGCTCGCGGCGCAGAGTGTCGACGATGTGGTTGCCGGCCGAGCGGCCGAACACCACCAGGTCGAGCAGCGAATTGGTGCCGAGGCGGTTGGCGCCGTGCACGCTGACGCACGAGCACTCGCCGATCGCATACAGGCCGCCGACCACCGCGTTCGGCTCGCCGCCTCTCGGTGCGACCACCTCGCCGTGGTAGTTGGCCGGCACGCCGCCCATCTGGTAGTGGATGGTCGGCACCACCGGAATCGGCTCGCGGATCGGGTCGACGTTGGCGAACTTGATCGCGATCTCGCGGATCGACGGCAGCCGCTTCATGATCGTCTCGGCGCCGAGGTGGTCGAGCTTCAGCAGCACGTGGTCCTTGTCGGGGCCGCAGCCGCGCCCTTCCTTGATCTCCTGGTCCATCGAGCGCGACACGAAGTCGCGCGGCGCCAGGTCCTTCAGCGTCGGCGCGTAACGCTCCATGAAGCGCTCACCCTGCGAATTGAGCAGGATGCCGCCCTCGCCGCGCACGCCCTCGGTGATCAGCACGCCGGCGCCGGCCACGCCGGTCGGGTGGAACTGCCAGAACTCCATGTCCTCGAGCGGAATGCCCGCTCGCGCAGCCAGGCCGAGGCCGTCCCCGGTGTTGATGTAGGCATTGGTCGAGGCGGCGAAGATGCGGCCGGCGCCGCCGGTGGCCAGCACGGTGACCTTGCCCTCGAGGATCAGCAGCTCCCCGGTTTCCATCTCCAGCGCGACGACGCCGACGCAGTCGCCATCGGCATCCATGATCAGGTCAAGCGCCATCCACTCGACGAAGAACTGGGTGCGCGCGGCGACGTTGCGCTGGTAGAGCGTGTGCAGCAGCGCGTGCCCGGTGCGGTCGGCAGCGGCGCAGGCGCGCGGCACCGGCTTCTCGCCGAAGTTGGCCGAGTGGCCGCCGAACGGCCGCTGGTAGATGGTGCCGTCCGGGTTGCGGTCGAACGGCATGCCGAAGTGCTCGAGTTCGTAGACCACCTTCGGTGCCTCGCGGCACATGAACTCGATTGCGTCCTGGTCGCCGAGGTAGTCCGAGCCCTTGACGGTGTCGAACATGTGCCACAGCCACTGGTCCTCGGTCATGTTGCCGAGCGACGCACCGATGCCGCCCTGCGCGGCGACTGTGTGCGAGCGGGTCGGGAATACCTTGGACAGCACCGCCACGTTCAGGCCCGCCTGGGCCAGTTGCAGCGAGCAACGCATGCCGGCGCCGCCGGCGCCGACGATCACGGCGTCGAAGCGCCGGCGCGGCAACGTGGACAAAGCGGTCATCGCTCAGACTCTCCAGAGGATCTGCACCGACCAGACCGCGCAGGCAGCAAGCCACAGCACAGTCAGCACGTAGGCGAACAGCCGAACCGACGTCGGCTTGACGTAATCCATGAAGATCTCGCGCATGCCGACCCACACGTGGTAGATCAGCGCGCCGATCACGACCAGGGTGGCAATCTTGATCCACAGCGGCGCGAACAGTCCCGCCCAGGTTTCGTAGCCGGCCGGCAGCACGAACAGCGCATAAGCGGCGAAGGCGATCACGTAGACCGCCATCACCACGGCGGTAATTCGCTGCGCCAGCCAGTCGCGCAGCCCGTAATGAGCGCCCACCACGAGGCGCTTGGGACCGATATTCGCCGCCATCTACAGGACTCCGAACAGCTTCAGTCCGGCCGCCAGTGTCAGCGGCAGGCTGATGAAATGGACCCAGAGCGCGCTACGCGCTGCCGCCTCCTTCTCGATGCCGATGTGCAGATCGAGCAGCACGTGACGAATGCCGGTGACCAGATGGTGCAGCAATGCCCAGCAAAGGCCTAGCAGCACGAGCTTGACGAACCAGCCTGAGAGCACCGTCGCCAACCTGACATAGCTGAGTTCCGAAATCAGGCTCAGATCGAACAGCCACAGCAGGAAAGGCAGCGCCAGGAACATCAGCGCTCCGCTCACTCGATGCAGGATGGAGGTGACGCTGCCCGCCGGCAGCCGGTAGCGGACGATCTGCGTGACGTGGATGTTCTTGAACTCCGGTCGCTTCTTTTCTTGCAGCGTTGTGCTCATGGGAGATCGAAGCAGAGGACGGGATATGGAGCGGACTCGTGTACAGGGCCGGCTATTCTCGCCGAATTCGTCGCGGCCGAACAAATCGGACCCGAGCAGAAATGCGCATCGCTAGAACAGCTCGTTGTGATAGTGGTAGTCGGTGGTGACGCAGAAGCCGCGCCGCACCTCGACCGGCTGGTCGCGGTACGTGTACGAGACGCGGTCGACCAGGAGCAAGGGCGAGCCCGCAGCGACCGCCAGCAGCGCGGCAACATCCGCGGCCGCAGCCACCGCGCGGATGCGCTCGTCGGCGCGGATCATGCGCGTGCCGAACTCGGACTCGAAGAGACCGTACAGCGGCCCGCGGTATTCCGCCAGCCGCTCAGGGGTCAGGCCGCGGAACAGCGATGCCGGCAACCAGATGTCGTCGAGCACCAGCGGCACGCCGCCGACACTGAGCAGGCGACGCACGTAGATCACCGCGTCGCCACTGCGCAGCGCCAGTTGCTGCGCGACGTCGCCGGCAGCCTTGGCACGTTTGCACTCAAGGAAGGTGCTTTGCGTGGGGACGGCCTCGCCGTGGTCCGGCACCAGCCGCAGGAAACGGAACTGCGCCCGCGCTTCCTGGTGGGTGGCGACGAAGGTCCCCTTGCCCTGCCGGCGCACCAGCAGGTTCTCCGCAGCCAGTTCGTCGACCGCCTTGCGGACCGTGCCCTGGCTGACCTGAAAGCGCGCCGCCAGTTCCAGTTCGCTCGGGATCGGCTCGCCGGGCTTCCACTCACCCTGCTGCAGCCGCTGCACCAGCAGCGATTTGATCTGCTTGTACAGCGGCAGGAAGACCGCATCGCGCGGACGCTCGGCGGTCGGGGTGCGGTCGGTGTCGGCAGACATGCGCGAGAAGGTGACGGCCGGTCGCCACCTGCGCCGGCATCTTATGTCTTATACAAGACCTATACTACGCTTGTTCCGCTGCCGGTCGCGCACCGGCTCCGCCCCCCGCTGGCCGCGCCATCCAGATGCCCAACCCCTTCCCCACGCACCGGGCCGACCCGACCTTAGTCAAGGTTTCTCGTTCGAGCCTGCGCTAGCCTCTTGCTTCCCTTACGGAGACCACTCATGACCAAGACCCCCGTCCGTGTCGCTGTCACCGGCGCTGCCGGCCAGATCGGCTATTCGATCCTGTTCCGCATCGCCTCCGGCCAGATGCTCGGCAACGACCAGCCCGTGATCCTGCAACTGCTCGAGATCCCGGACGAGAAGGCACAGAAGGCGCTCAAGGGCGTGATGATGGAACTCGACGATTGCGCGTTCCCGCTGCTCGCCGGCATGCAGGCCTCCAGCGACCCGATGGCGGCGTTCAAGGACGCCGAGATCGCGCTGCTGGTCGGCGCCCGCCCACGCGGCCCGGGCATGGAGCGCAAGGACCTGCTGGCGGCCAACGCACAGATCTTCACTGCGCAGGGCAAGGCGCTCGACGCATCGGCCAGCCGCAATGTCAAGGTGCTGGTGGTCGGCAACCCGGCCAACACCAATGCCTACATCGCGATGAAATCCGCGCCGTCGCTGCCGAAGACCGCCTTCACCGCGATGATGCGGCTCGACCACAACCGCGCCCTGTCGCAACTGGCGGCACGCACCGCCAAGCCGGTCTCGTCGATCGAGAAGCTCGTCGTGTGGGGCAACCACTCGCCGACGATGTACCCCGACATCCGTTTCGCCACCATCGGCGGGCAGAAGGCCGTCGGCCTGGTCAACGACCAGTCGTGGTACCGCGACACCTACATCCCGACGGTCGGCAAGCGCGGCGCGGCGATCATCGAGGCGCGCGGCCTGTCGTCGGCTGCGTCCGCCGCCAGCGCCGCCATCGACCACATCCGCGACTGGGTGCACGGCACCGGCGGCCGCTGGATCACGATGGGCATTCCCTCCGACGGCAGCTACGGCATCCCGGAAGAGATCATCTACGGCTTCCCGGTCACCACGGCCTCCGGCAAGTACGAAGTGGTCAAGGGCCTCGAGATCGACGAGTGGTCGCGCGGCAAGATGGACGCCACGCTGAAGGAACTGCTCGAGGAGCGCGACGGCGTGAAGCACCTGCTCGGCTAGGCGCCCGGGCAAGGTGGAAAACGCCCGGCCCGCAGCACCCGGTTCGCTGTCGGTGGTCGCATCCCGGCCACCGGCAGCGCTGCAACCGGCTCACGCGTCGTTCGCCGGCGACGCGCAGCCCGTGGCGTCGCGATCCTCGGGTCGACGCGGTCGCCGTTTTTCGGAACCCGAGCAGACGCGCGCCGAGCGAACCCTGCTCGTGCTCCTGCTGGTTTCGGTAAGCAGCGCCGTGATGGCCCAGCCACCCGAACCTGCCGCGGTCGGCCGTGATCGGCCGCTGACCACCACCTGGCTGTGCGAAAACGAGCGCAGCGTGCTGCTGAACTTCCACCCGCGCCGGCCATCCGAGGAGGCCTGGCTTACCTACGCCGGCACGCGCGTCGCGGTCGAGCGCGCGCGCAGCGCGTCCGGCGTGTCCTTCGCCAGCGCGGACGGCAAGGTGAAGTGGCACGAAAAGGGCGACGAGGCGATGCTGCAGTTCGCCGACCTGCTGGCCGAGCCGCTGCGCTGCCGCCGGCAGCGCTGATCGATCAATCTCGCAGACGGCAATGGCGAAGGCGGCCGGTCGACCACCACCGGATGAGGTGCTGGTCGGCATTGCCGACTACGTCACCCGGACGCGGGTCGGCAGCCGAATCGCCTACGAGACTGCGCGCCACTGCCTGATGGACAGCCTTGGCTGCGCCTTCGAGGCGCTGCACTACCCGGCCTGCACCAAGCTGCTCGGCCCCGTGGTGCCGGGAACGGTGGTGCCCAATGGGGCGCGCGTCCCGGGCACGCAGTTCCAGCTCGACCCGATCACCGCGGCCTTCGACATCGGCACGCTGATCCGCTGGCTGGACTTCAACGACACCTGGCTCGCTGCCGAGTGGGGACACCCGTCGGACAACCTCGGCGCGACCCTCGCCACCGCCGACTGGCTGTCGCGCACGGCGGTGGCCGGCGGCCGCACGCCGCTCACCGTGCACGACGTGCTCACGGCGATGATCAAGGCGCACGAGATCCAGGGCTGCTTGGCGCTCGCCAACGCCTTCAACAAGGTCGGCCTCGATCACGTGGTGCTGGTCAAGGTCGCCTCGACCGCGGTGGTCGCACAGATGCTGGGGCTTTCGCACGACGAGATCGTCGACGCGCTGTCGCTGGCGTGGATCGACGGCCACCCGCTGCGCACCTACCGCCACGCGCCGAACGCCGGCTCGCGCAAGAGCTGGGCAGCCGGGGATGCCACCAGCCGCGGCGTGCGGCTGGCGCTGATCGCCCGCACCGGCGAGATGGGCTACCCGTCGGCGCTGACCGCCAAGACCTGGGGCTTCTACGATGCGCTGTTCCGGGGCCAGCAGTTCCGCTTCCAGCGGCCGATCGCCCAGTGGAACTGCTATGTAATGGACAACGTGCTGTTCAAGGTCGCCCACCCTGCCGAGTTCCACGCTCAGACGGCGGTCGAGGCGGCGCTGGCCATTCACCGGGCGATGGTCGCGCGCGGAAAGGACACCGACGACATCGGGGCCGTGACGATCCGCACACACGAGGCCTGCCTGCAGATCATCGACAAGACGGGGCCGCTCGCCAATCCGGCGGATCGCGACCACTGCATCCAGTACATGGTGGCGGTGCCGCTGATCTTCGGCCGGCTGACGGCAGCCGACTACGGGGACGACGTGGCCGCCGATCCGCGCATCGACGCGCTGCGGGCGAAGATCTCTTGCGTCGAGGAGCCGCGCTACACGCGCGACTATCACGACCCGGACAAGCGCTCGATCGCCAATGCGGTCAGCGTGCAGTTTGCCGACGGCAGCCGACTGCCCGAGGTGCTGGTCGAGTACCCGCTCGGCCACCGTCGCCGGCGCAAGGAAGGGCTGCCGCTGCTGCTGGAAAAATTTCGCACCAACCTCGCCCGCGTGTTCCCGCCGAAGCAGGCCGCCGCCATCCTGGAGCTGTGCCTTGACGCGAAGAGGCTATCGGCCACGCCGGTGCACGAATTCGTCGACATGATGGTGATCTGATGCAACCTCGCGATCCGCAACCCACAAGCCACCCGATCCGACGGTCCGGACCTCGGTGGCCGGGACGAGCGTCGCCTGCAAGGGCAACCACGGAATTCTTTACGATGTTCACATCCGACTGAGGAACAACAAATGACACACAACCTTTTCGATTCCCAGCAGTCCTTGACGATCGGCAAGAAATCCGCCCGCTTCTACTCGCTGCCGGCGCTGGAGAAAGCCGGGCTGGGCAAGATCTCGCGCCTGCCGGTGTCGATCCGCATCGTGCTGGAAAGCGTGCTGCGCAACTGCGACGGCAAGAAGGTGACCGAGCAGCACGTGCGCGAACTGGCCGGCTGGCAGCCGAACGCCGAGCGGCATGACGAGATCCCGTTCATCGTCGCCCGTGTCGTACTGCAGGACTTCACCGGCGTGCCGCTGCTGGCCGACCTCGCCGCGATGCGCGGCGTCGCCGCCAAGCAGGGCAAGGATCCGAAGACCATCGAGCCGCTGGTGCCGGTCGACCTCGTGGTCGACCACTCGGTGATGATCGACCACTACGGCACGAAGGACGCGCTCGATCTGAACATGAAGCTCGAGTTCTCGCGCAACCGCGAGCGCTACGAATTCATGAAGTGGGGAATGCAGGCGTTCGACACCTTCGGCGTCGTGCCGCCAGGCTTCGGCATCGTGCACCAGGTCAACCTCGAGTACCTGGCGCGCGGCGTGCACCAGAAGGACGGCGTGTACTACCCCGACACGCTGGTCGGCACCGACAGCCACACGACGATGATCAACGGCATCGGCGTGGTCGGCTGGGGTGTGGGCGGCATCGAGGCCGAGGCCGGCATGCTCGGCCAGCCGGTCTACTTCCTGACGCCCGACGTGGTCGGCGTGAACCTGAGGGGCAAGCTGCGCAGCGGCGTCACGGCGACCGATCTCGTGCTCACCATCACCGAGATGCTGCGCAAGGAGAAGGTGGTCGGCAAGTTCGTCGAGTTCTTCGGCGAAGGCACGGCGTCGCTGTCGGTCACCGACCGCGCAACGATCGCCAACATGGCGCCCGAGTATGGCGCGACGATGGGCTTCTTCCCGGTCGACGAGAAGACGGTCGCCTACTTCGAGGGCACGGGCCGCACGAAAGATGAAATTGCCGCCTTCGAGGCGTACTTCAAGGCGCAGGGGATGTTCGGCGTGCCCAAGGCTGGCCAGCTCGACTACACGAAGTCACTGGGTCTCGACCTCGCCACCGTGGCGCCCTCGCTGGCCGGGCCGAAGCGGCCGCAGGATCGCATCGAGATCGGCAACGTGAAGAAGCAGTTCACCGCGCTCTTTTCCAAACCGGTTGCCGAGAACGGCTTCAACCAGCCGGCATCGCGGCTGCAGCAGCGTTTCGCCCTCCCGCGCGGCATTGGGCAGGCCGGGGGCAAGGCCAAGGACGCGCCGATCGGCGCGACGCGAGACTTGGAAGAGATGGCCGGCGACCGCCCGCTGATCAAGCCGGACCGTGAACAGGATGTCCACGACGTCAAGATCGCAGACGGCGACGTCCTGATCGCCGCCATCACCTCCTGCACAAACACCAGCAACCCCGGCGTGCTGCTCGCCGCCGGGCTGCTCGCCAAGAAGGCCGTCGAGCGCGGGCTGACGGTCAAGAAGCACATCAAGACCTCGCTCGCGCCGGGCTCGCGCATCGTCACCGACTACCTGACCAAGACCGGCCTGCTGCCCTACCTGGAGAAGCTCGGCTTCGCGGTCGCCGCCTACGGCTGCACGACCTGCATCGGCAACGCCGGCGACCTGGCGCCGGAGATCAACGAGGTCATCACCAAGAACGACCTGGTCTGCGCGGCGGTGCTGTCGGGCAACCGCAACTTCGAGGCGCGCATCCATCCGAACCTGAAGGCCAACTTCCTCGCCTCGCCGCCGCTGGTGGTCGCCTACGCCATCGCCGGCACGATGCTGCGCGACCTGATGACCGAGCCTCTCGGCAAGGGCAAGAACGGCGAGGACGTATTCATCGGCGACGTTTGGCCGAGTTCGGACGAGATCCAGGCCTTGATGAAGCAGGCGATGAACCCGAAGGTCTTCCAGGCCAACTACGGCAACGTGAAGAAGAACCCGGGCGAGCTTTGGCAGAAGGTCGAGGGTGGCAGCGGACAGGTCTACGGCTGGCCGAAGTCGACCTACATCGCCGAGCCGCCGTTCTTCGACGGCTTCTCGATGCAGCCGGCGGCGATGCCGGCGGTGCGCAATGCGCGGGCGCTGGGCATCTTCGGCGACTCGATCACCACCGACCACATCTCGCCCGCCGGCAGCATCAAGGACTCCTCGCCCGCGGGCAAGTGGCTGATCGCGCACGGCGTGACCAAGGCGGATTTCAACTCCTACGGTGCCCGCCGCGGCAACCACGACGTGATGATGCGCGGCACCTTCGCCAACGTGCGGATCAAGAACCTGATGATCCCGGCCAAGGCGGACGGCTCGCGCCTCGAAGGCGGCCTCACGGTCCACCAGCCCTCGGGCGAGCAGATGTCGATCTTTGAGGCCGCCATGAAGTACCAGGGCGATGGCGTGCCGACCGTGGTCTTCGGCGGCGAGGAGTACGGCACTGGCTCGTCGCGCGACTGGGCCGCCAAGGGCACGCAGTTGCTCGGCGTCAAGGCAGTGATCGCCCGCAGCTTCGAGCGCATCCACCGCAGCAATCTGGTCGGCATGGGCGTGCTGCCGCTGCAGTTCAAGGGCGACGACTCGGCGGCGTCGCTCGGCATCGCCGGCGACGAGACTTTCGACATCATGGGCCTGGAACGCGAGATCAAGCCGCAGCAGGACGCCACGCTGGTGATCCGCAAGCCGGACGGCTCGAGCCGAACGGTGTCGCTGACGCTGCGCATCGACACGCCGATCGAGGTCGACTACTACCGGCATGGCGGCATCCTGCCGTTCGTGCTGCGCCAGTTGCTCGCCGCCTGACGGCGGCGGCGCTCGGCTTAGCGGCGCACGACGGGGGCTGTGGCCCCCGTCACTGTCTCCTCTCGGCAGGCCTTTCATGCAGAATTCATCCAACGAAGTCACCGACACCGCCGTCATCGATCGTGCCGACCTGCCGCGCACCTTCCTCGGCACTGCCTGGCCGCTTGTCGCCCTGGGGCTGGTGCTGCTGATGCTGCTGCGCGCCTGCGTGCCGGCCGTGGCGCCTTCGACCGTACCGGCGTCGCCAAAGTCCGCCGACGGATCGCCCAACGGCGCCGCA
>Ga0209450_10001218_pt1 | contig 12906 bp, 11 predicted proteins | sample FrelakmetLWP11LW_FD_187149 | JGI IMG/M metagenome (GOLD analysis project Ga0209450, IMG submission 187149) | Freshwater lake sediment microbial communities from the University of Notre Dame, USA, for methane emissions studies - LWP11 LW (SPAdes)... | ecosystem: Environmental > Aquatic >... | reverse complement strand
AGGCCGCGCCAATGGGAGGACGTCGTTCCCGCGCAAGCGGGAACCCAGCCGGCCTTGCAATGAAGCTGGATTCCCGCTTGCACGGGAATGACGCTGCGCTGCTTTCGGGTTGAACCGAACCCCGAGAGATCGCCGATGAGCGAGAGGTCCGCCCCACCCGACGCCGCCGCGCTGCTGCAAGCGGCGGTGGCCGCGCACAAGGAGGGCCAGCTCGACGAGGCGATCGCGCTCTATCGCCAGACGCTCGACCGCGCACCGGCGCTGGCGCGTGCGCACAGCAACCTCGGCGCCGCGCTGCTCGCCAAGGAACTCACGAGCCGCGCGCTCGCCCACCTGAAGCACGCGGTGCGCATCGCCCCGGCGGACCCGGTCGCGCAACTGAACCTCGGCGTCGGCCTTAACGCGCTGAACCGCCATGCCGAGGCCGAGCGCCTGTTTCGCCGCCTGCTGGCGCAGCCGCGCAGCGCGGGCGACAACGAACTCGTCGGCCAGACCTGTATCGGCCTCGGGCTGGCGCTGCGCGGGCAGGGGCGCTTCGACGACTCGCTGGCGATCTGGCGGCGGGCGGTGGCCCTGATGCCCAAGGACGCGCTGGCGCACGTCAACCTGTCGATGGCGCTGCTCACTGAAGGGCAGTTTGCCGACGGGTGGGCCGAGTTTCGCTGGCGCATGCGCTTGACCGATGAGATGCACCGCATCGGCCCGCGGCAGATGAACCGCCCGCGCTGGGACGGCAAGCCTTTCCCCGGCAAAACGCTGCTGGTGCACGGCGAGCAGGGCTATGGCGACAACATCCAGTTCGTGCGCCTGTGCGCGCGCGCCAAGGCGCTCGGCGGCACGGTGCTCTTTGCCTGCCGGCGCGAACTCGACCGGCTGCTCGCCTCCTGCGCCGGGATCGACCGTGTGCTGGTGCCACCGGCCGACGACCCCGACCAGAAGCTCGACCTCACCGATCTGCCGCACGACCTGCAACTGCCGTTGATGGATCTGCCGCACGCGCTGGGGCTGCGGCTCGACGATCTGCCCGGCACCCTGCCCTATCTGGCGCCGGATGCGGCGGCCCGCGCGCGCTGGGCGGCGCGCGACTGGCCGGCGGGACTGAAGGTCGGGCTGGTCTGGGCCGGCAGTGCCACGCATGCCAACGACCACAACCGCTCGATCGACTTTGCGTTGTTCTCGCGCATCCTCAAAGCGCCCGGCGTGACGTACTACAGCCTGCAAAAGGAGCGCGGCGAGGCGGCCGCCGGCAGCGGCATCGTCGACCTCGGGCCGCAGCTCGAAGACTTCGCCGACACCGCCGCGGCACTCGAATGCCTCGACCTGCTGATCGCGGTGGACACTTCGGTCGTGCACCTGGCCGGCGCGATGAACCGGCCGGTGTGGACATTGGTCCCGGCGGTGGCCGACTGGCGCTGGATGCGCAACAGCGATCGCTCGCCGTGGTACCCGTCGATGCGGCTGTACCGCCAGCCGCGCCCCGGCGCCTGGGTCGAAGTCGTCGACCGCGTCGCCGCCGATCTGCGCGCGCTGACCGGCAACGTCTTCAGGCCGCCGCCGCTGCGGTAAACCCCAGCGCACCGCGCAGCGCCCGCCAGCCGCGGCGCAGCCACGCCGGGGCCAGCGGTTGTGGCGCCGCAAGCAGTTCCAGCCGCGTCGGCGCCAAAGCCTCGATCACCGTCGCGCCGTCTTGGCCGACGCGGGCCGCGTCGCCGCCGAGCAGAAAGCGGTCGCGCGGCTCGCCTTCCTCGGTGAGCCAGACACCGCCGTAGAGCACGCGCACGCGCGCCCCGCGCCTGTGCCTGAGCACCAGCAGTTGGTCGTACCCCAGATCGATCGTCTGCGACAGCATCGACATGTCGTTCATCTCGGTCTCCTTCATGCGCCGGGCGCATGCAAGCAATGGCGATGGCGGCATTAGAGGCCTCGCGTTATCGTTCGGCAAACGAATTGTTCGCAGACTACGCATGCGCAAAACGCATCCCAAAGGCGCGACCCCGGCCGCGGCGCGGCGCCGGCCGGTCGGGCTGGCACCGCTGCGCGGCTTTGCCGCCGCTGCGCGCCAGCTGTCGTTCACGCTGGCCGCGGGCGAGCTGCACCTGACGCAGTCGTCGATCAGCCGGCAGATCGCCGCGCTGGAGCGGCAGGTCGGCAAGCCGCTCTTCGTCCGCGGCACGCGCACCTTGCGGCTGACCGAGGACGGCGCGCGCCTTTACGCCGCCACCCGCACGGGGCTGGCCGCGGTGGATCGCGCGGTCGACGAGATCCGCGGCGTGGATGCCGTGCCGCGCGTGACGGTGGCCACCTATGCGTCGTTCGCCTCGCTTTGGCTGGTGCCGCGGCTGGCCGCGTTCCAGCGCGAGCACCCGGAGATCGAAATCCGCATCGACGCCGGCGACCGTTTTGTCGATCTGGGCACCGCCGGCGCGGACCTGGCGCTGCGCTGGTGCCGACCCGAGGCCGCCCCGCGCGACGGCCTGCGCCTGCATCTGGAGGAGATGACGCCCGCGCTGGCACCGGCGCTGCTGGAGCGCAACGGGGTGGCGCTGGAGCAGCCGGCCGATCTGCTGCGCCTGCCGCTGCTCGAACTCGACGACGGCTTGCCCACCGCCGACGTGAGCCGCTGGCAGCGCTGGTTCGACTTCGCCGGCGTGGCCGCGGCGGCGCCGGCCGGGCGGCTGTACTTCACCTACATCGACCAGTCGGTGCAGGCCGCCGTGCGCGGGCAGGGCGTCGTGCTGGCGCGTTCGCCCTTCCTCGACGACCTGCTCGCCAGCGGCACGCTGGTCGCGCCGTTTGCGCGGCTGCGCATGCCGACCGGGGCGGCCTACTACCTCGTCGAAAACCCGGCGCGGCGCGAGCGGCCGGCGGTCATGGCGTTCCGCGACTGGGTGCTGGCGGAGTTCCGTCGCGGGCCGCAGCGGTTGACCTGAGCCGGGCTACGGCGCGCTGTCGATCTTCTTGGCCAGCGCGACGAAGGCCGGGTCTCGCCCCGGCCGGCCTTCGAGGCGTGCCCACTGCGCCCGCGCGCGCGGCGCATCGCCGGCGCGCCAGTAGGCAAGCGCCAGATAGCGGTGCACCTCGTCGAAGCCGGTGGTGAGCGCCTGCGCGCGCTCCAGCGCGGCAATCGCCGCCGGCCAGTCCTGTTGGCGGATACGCTCCGCACCAACGCCCAGCCAGTAGTACGGATCGCGATCGCGCCGCGCCTGCTGCAGTTGCGCGATCTGCGTCGCCTCGTCGGTTCGCCCCTGCGCCAGCAACAAGCGGTGCAGCGACCACAGCGCAAGATCGGCCTCGTCGGACAGCGCTACGGCCTGCCGCAGCAGCCGCTCGGCATCGTCGGCGTAGCCGCGCCGCAGATACAACTGCGCCAGATTGCCGTAGGCGGCCGTAAAGCTGCGGTCGGTCAGCAGCGCGGCCTTGTAGTACGCATAGGCGGCGGCCTGCTCGCCGCGCGCGTAATGCTCGGCGCCGCGGTTGTTGTAGTAGCGGGCCAGAACGCCGTCGTCGGTGAGCGGCGTGCCGACGCGGAACGAGCCCACCGCGGGCTCAAAGTCGATCACCAGCGATTCAATGCGGGACCACGAGCGGCTGGCGGGCGCCGCCGCGGCCTGCGGGATCAGCACGTTGACGTGGCGGTTCAGATAGTCGATCTCGCCGCGGCGGTCGATCTGCATCGGCACCCGCACGTCCTGCATCGTCGCCGGCAGGCCGAGTTCGCGCGCCATCGCATAGGCCAGCACGGTCAGCGACAAGCAATCGCCGCGCTTGTCCTGCCAGGTCTGCGCCGCCAGCGTCGACTGGCCGGTGCGATAGAAAAAGCCCTCGCCGCCGGCGCTGAACAGCAGACGCGTCAGCCGCTGCTGCCGCTCGTCGGGGCTGGGTGTGGTCGCACGGATGGCGCGCAACTGCGCGGCGAGATCCGGCGGCAGGCGGAACAACTCTTCCTTGCCGACCGCGACCCGCGCGGGGTCGTAGGCAAACTCGGCATCGCGCCACGGTGGCGGCGCGGACGGCGGCACACCGGCGCAACCGGCCAGCACCAGCAGCGCAGTCGCGATCGGAACCCAACGGCGCTTCATGGCGGCCAAGGCTAGTGTCCCGACCCATAAATTTCGAGACAAAAATGGCGAGAATCGCCGCCATACTTTGTCGCCGTGCTCGCCGGGTTCCCAACCCGGCTGCGCGCGGCTTCGCGTCTGGCGCCGATTTCGCCATTTTTGTGTTCGATCCAGTCGAGCATGGGTTGCAACGCCTCGAAACTTATGGGTCGGGACACTAGGCCGACCGCGCGCGCATCGCAAGCCGGGCGTGACGAACGCCGCTCAAGCGCAACCGAGCCGGTCGGCGAGTTCGAGCAGGCTGCCGGCGACGACATCCACCGGCACCGATGGCGCCGGCTCGCCGGTGGCCGGCCCGTACTCGTCGGGCCGCGCCACGAAGGCGGTGCGCAATCCGGCCGCTGCCGCGGCGGCGAGGTCGGACGAGTGCGCGGCCACCATCATCGCCTCGCCTGGCGCGCAGTCGAACGCGGCGGCCGAGGCCAGATACACGGCGGGCTTGGGCTTGTAGTCGCGGGCGATCTCGGCGCCGAGGATGGCATCCCAGTGCCAGCCGTTGTGGCGCGCGAGGTTTGCCATCAGCGCGATGTTGCCGTTCGAGCAGGGCGCGAGCAGGAACTTCGCGCGCAGCCGGCGCAGGCCGGCGGCCACGTCCGGCCAGCCGTTGAGCCGGTGCCACAGCAGGGTCAGTTGCGCACGCAGCGGCTCGTCCACGCGCTGCGTCAGGCCAAAGTCGCGCAGCACGATCTCCAGATTGCGCCGGTGCAGCGCGTCGAGCTTGCTGAAGGGGATGCGCCCGGCGCGCACCTCCTCCATCGCCGGCTGGTACTGCGCGCGCCAGCCGTCGGCGAAGGCGAACCCATCGACGGCGATGCCATGCGGCGCGAGCAGTGCCGGCACGTCGCGCGCGAGGCTCCCACGCCAGTCGGCGAGCGTGCCGAACACGTCGAACAACAGGGCTTTGACTTCGTGCATCGTTCAGCTTCCTGCGCCGACAAAACCCGACTCCGTCAATGCCGCATCGAGCGCAATGTCGTGCGCCTGCGGCGCAATGCTCTTGACCCGCGCGCAGTCGAAGGCCACGCCGAGCGCAAACGGCCGCGGCGCCAGCACGGCCAATGTCCGGTCGTAATAGCCGCCGCCGTAGCCCAGCCGGTACTTCTTGCCGTCGATGCCCACGCAGGGTATCAGCAGCGCCTGCGGCCGCACGCGCTTGGCCGTGGCCGGGACAGCGATGTGGTGCGGGCCGGGCTGCATCCTGGCCGCCGGCGTCCAGGGGGCAAAGCGCAGCACGTCGCCTTCGATCACCGGCAGCGCCGCCACGCGCTGCGCGTCGGCGGCCAGCCATTGCGCGAGCATCGGCAGCAGATCCGGCTCGCCGCGCACAGGCCAGAAGGCGGCTACACAGGTGTACGGCTGCGCCGCCAGCCAGCGCGCCACCTGCGCCGCCAGAACCTCCGTGCGTTGCCCGTGGTCTGACAACGCAAGCCGCGCCGCCAGCAGCCGCTGGCGCAGCGCGGCGCGCGCGCCCTTGGCCGCGCTCACCGCCACCTCGCGTGATAGATTGGATTCATGCTCATTCGACGACTTCCCGCCCTACTGCTGACCGCCGCGCTCGGCACGTTCGCCGCGCCGAGTCTGGCACAGCCCGCACGCGGGCCGCAGAAGGCCGCGGCCGCCGCGGCCAGCGACGAGACCTTCATGGCCGCGCGCGACGCGTACCGCGCCAACGACCGCGCCCGGCTCGACGCGCTCGCGCCCAAGACACGCGGCCATCCGCTCGCCGCGTACGTCGAGATGTGGCAGATCGCACTGCGGCTGCGCAATGGCGAACCGGCGCAGGTCGATGCCGCGGTGCGCGACTTCTTCGCCCGCCACCCGGACGCCTATGTTTCCGAGCGGCTGCGCCTCGAATGGCTGCTGGCGCGCGGCGCGCGCGGCGACTTTGCCGGCTACGAGCGCGACGCCGCGTTGCTGGTCTGGAACCAGGACGACGCGCAGCTGCGCTGCTACCGCGCGCTGGCGCGCACCCTCGCCGGCGAACCCGATGCCGCCGCCGATGGGCGCCGCGTGCTGCTCGCCACTCGCGAAGGCGGCGGCGACGGCTGCCTGGCACTGACTGAGGCGCTGCTGCGCGACGGCCGCGTCGACGGCTGGGAGCGCGTGCGCGCGTTGACCGAACACGCGCAGTACGCCACCGCCAAGCGCGTGGCGGCGCTGACCCCCGGCGCCAACGCGGCGCAAGTGGCGCAGGCGATCGACAAGCCCACCGCCTGGCTCACCGCGCACGAGCGGCGCGTGACCGACGTGCAGCGCGAGCTGGCGATGGTCGCGCTGGCCCGCCTGGCGCGCGACGACCCGAAGGAAGCCGCCCGCTTTGCCGCGGCGCTGAACCTGCACTTCACGCCCGAACAGCGCGGCGTGGTCTGGGGGCGCATCGGCCACATGGCCGCGGTCAAGCTGATGCCCGAGGCGCTCGACTGGTACCGCGCGGGCGGCCGCTTCGTGGGGATGGACGCCGCCCGCGCCGACGAAGTGCTGGAGTGGCAGGTGCGCGCCGCGCTGCGCGGCAACGCGCGCGGCCCGGACTGGGCGATGGTGCGCGAGACCATCGAGCGCATGCCCGCCGAGCAGCAGCGCGACGCCGCCTGGGTCTACTGGCGCGCCCGCGCGCTGGCCGCCGAAGGGCGCGGCGCCGACGCGGTGGACGCCTACCGCAGCATCGCCGGCCAGTTCAGCTTCTACGGCAAGCTCGCCGCCGAAGAACTGGGGCAGCCGATCGTGCTGCCGCCGCGCGCGGCACCGCCCGCCGCGGCCGTGGTGGCCGCCTTCGACGGCAACCCGGGTCTGGCGCGGGCGCTGAAGTTCTACGACCTCGACCTGCGCGGCGACGGCCACCGCGAGTGGAACTGGGTGATCCGCCAGGCCAACGACGGCCGCGGCATGACCGACCGCCAGTTGCTGGCGCTGGCCGAGTACGCGCGCAGCCAGGGCGTGCTCGACCGGATGATCTCGGTGTCCGACCGCACGCGCGAGGAGTTCGACTTCACGCAGCGCTTCCCGGCGCCCTACCGCGAGATCGTTGCCCGCAACGCGCAAGGCGTCGGGCTGGACGAGACCTTCGTCTACGGCCTGATCCGGCAGGAATCGCGTTTCATCACCGACGTGCGCTCCAGCGCCGGCGCGCAAGGGTTGATGCAGTTGATGCCGGCTACCGCCAGTTACGTGGCGCGCAAGACGGGTGTGCGCGACTACACCCCGGCGCGCATCGCCGACCCGGAGACCAACGTCAAGCTCGGCACCGCCTACCTGCGCATGGTGTTGGACGACCTGGACGGCCATCCGGCATTGGCGAGCGCCGCCTACAACGCCGGCCCCGGCCGCCCGCGCGCCTGGCGCGCCACGCTGCCGCGCGCGGTGGAAGGTGCCATCTTCGCCGAGACCATCCCCTTCAACGAGACGCGCGACTACGTCAAGAAGGTGATGAGCAACAGCGTCTATTACGCCGCGCTCTTCGACACCCGCGCGCAGTCGCTCAAGGCGCGGCTGGGGACGGTGGCGCCCAGGGACGCGGGGACGACGGAGTTGCCGTGAGTGGCGATCGGCGATCGGTGATCGCCGACCCTTGTCACTCCGAGCGCAGCGAGGAATCCCGGCCGTGGTGCTCTGAGATTCCTCGCCTTCGGCTCGGAATTACAACGCACAAGCACCGATCACCGGTAGGCGACCGTCGATAGAATGCCCGCATGAAGCACACCAACATCGTCGTCTTTGGCGGCTCGGGGTTTGTCGGCAGCGCCATCGTCGCCCGCCTGGTCGAGCGCGGCTGCCGCGTGCTGGTGCCGGCGCGCCGGCGCGACAAGGCCAAACACCTGATCCTGCTGCCCACCTGCGAAGTGGTGGACGCCGACATCCACGACGACGCCACGCTCGACAGCTTGCTCGCCGGGCGCGACGCCGCGATCAACCTGGTTGGCATCCTGCACGGCAGCCAGGCCGACTTCACCCGCGCCCATGCCGAGTTGCCGCGCCGCATCGCCGCCGCCTGCGCGCGTGCCGGCGTCAAGCGGCTCGTGCACATGAGCGCGCTCGGCGCGGACGCCAACGGCCCGTCGATGTACCAGCGCAGTAAGGGCGCGGGCGAGGCGGCGGTGCGCGCCTCGGGACTGGCATGGACGATCCTGCAACCGTCGGTGATCTTTGGCGCGGGCGACCAGTTCCTGAACATGTTTGCCAAGCTGGCGCGCGTGGCACCGGTGCTGCCGATCGCCGGGGCGGACGTGAAGTTCCAGCCGATCTGGGTCGAAGACGTGGCCGCCGCCTTCGTCAACGCGCTGGACAACCCGGCCACGGTGGGCCAGTCCTACGAACTCGGCGGGCCCAAGGTCTACACGCTGCGCGAGCTGGTGCGCTTTGCCACGGCCGCCGCCGGCCACCCGCGACCGGTGGTCAATGTGCCCGCAGGCCTGGCCCGCGTGCAGGCGCGGCTTATGGAACTCGCCCCCGGCGAGCCACTGATGAGCCGCGACAACCTGGACTCGATGAAGCGCGACAACATCACTTCGACGCAACCGTTCACGCCCGCGCCGGAACTGGGCATAGCACTGTCGCCGATGGAGGCCGAGGCGCCGCAGTATCTGGCCGACATCCGCGCGCGCGACCGCTATGGCGCCTACCGGGCGCGCACGCGGAGATAAGTCCCCATGAAGCTCGTCATTGGCAACAAGAACTACTCGTCCTGGTCGCTGCGCCCCTGGCTGGCAATGAAGATGGCTGGGGTCGCCTTCGAAGAAGTACGCATCGTGCTCGACCGGCCCGACACCAAGCGCAACATCCGCGCCGTCTCGCCCAGCGGCAAGGTGCCCTGCCTCCTCGACGGCGACCTGACCGTCTGGGACTCGCTGGCGATCTGCGAGTACGTGAACGAGACCTACGCCGCCGGCCGCCTGTGGCCGGCCGAGCGCGGCGCCCGCGCCCGCGCCCGCGCGGTGAGCGCGGAGATGCACTCCGGCTTCACCGCGCTGCGCCTGCACATGCCGATGGACATCCGCAGCCGCCACCCCGAGCGCGGGGAGCAGGCGCAGGCGCGCGCCGAAGTCGCCGCCGACATCGAGCGCGTGTGCGCGATCTGGAGCGAGGCGCTCGCGCGCTCCGACGGGCCGTGGCTGTTTGGCGAGTTTTCCATTGCCGACGCGATGTATGCGCCGGTGGTCACCCGCTTTGCCACTTACGGCGTGTCGCTCGCCGCACCACTGGCCGCCTACAGCGCGCAGTTGTTCGGCTGCGCGCCGATGCAGCAGTGGGTCGCCGCGGCGCGCGCGGAAAGCGAGACGATTGCTTGTTGAGTGACGTCGCTGCCGCGTCGTCGCCATCGCGTTCATCGGAGGGAACCAAAGTGCACATTCTTGGGCTTGGGCTGCATGTTCTGGTGGCGTTGTTCTTCGCGGTACATGTCGTCCGTACCGGACGCGAGATGTACTGGCTGCTGATTCTTTTCATGTTCCCCCTCCTCGGGAGCATCGTGTACTTTGTCGCCGTGTATTTGCCCGACTCGCGCTTAGAGCGCGGCGTCCGGCGCGCGGCCGTCGCGGCAGCACGCAGTCTGGATCCGGGCCGCGAACTGCGCGAGGCGCGGGAAGCCTTCGACCTGACGCCGACCGCGCAGAATCAGATGCGCTTGGCCGATGCGCTGCTCAATGCCGGCGAAGCTGCAGCCGCCGTCGATCAGTACGAGGCTTGTCTGCGCGGGCCGTTCGCCAAGGACCTCGAGGTCCGCTTCGGCGCCGCCCGCGCGCACCTGCAAGCGGGCCATGCGGAGCGCGCGATCGACCTGCTGCAAGGGATTGCCGCCGAGCGGCGGGACTTCCGGCCGGAGCCGCTGGCTTTGGCGCTCGCGCAAGCCTACAGTGGGTTGGGCCGTGGCGACGAAGCGCGCCAGACCTATGCGGCAGCGGTGGAGCGCTTCAACAGCGTCGAAGCGCGGGTCGAATACGCGATCTGGGCTCTGCGCAACGGCGACGTCGCAACCGCGCAGCGTTTGCGAAGCGAGATCGAAGCCTCGGTCAAGCACTGGCAGCGTCACACGCGCGATCTGAACTCAGCCCTGCTCAAGAAGCTCAGCACCGCGTTTGCCGCCGCGGGGCGATAGCGACCGTCAAGAGTCGAAATGCAGGTCTATCGCGTCGGCGGCTGCGTGCGCGACGCACTGCTCGGCCGCGCGGTGGCCGACCGCGACTGGGTGGTGGTCGGCGCCACGCCGCAGCAGATGATCGCGGCCGGCTACAAGCCGGTCGGGCGCGACTTTCCGGTGTTTCTGCACCCGGTCACGCACGAGGAATACGCGCTCGCCCGTACCGAACGCAAGACTGCGCCCGGCTACCACGGCTTTGCCTTCCATGCCGCGCCCGACGTGACGCTGGAAGACGATCTCGCGCGCCGCGACCTGACCATCAACGCCATCGCCCAGGCCGAAGACGGTGCGCTGATCGACCCGCACGGCGGCGCCGCCGACTTGCAGGCCAGGGTGTTGCGCCACGTCGGCCCCGCGTTTGCCGAAGACCCGGTGCGCATCCTGCGGCTGGCGCGCTTTGCCGCGCGCTTTGCGGACTTCCACATCGCCGAAGAGACGCTGGCGCTGATGCGCGGCATGGTCGCCGCCGGCGAAGTCGATGCGCTGGTGCCCGAGCGCGTGTGGCAGGAACTCGCCCGCGGGCTGATGGAAGACCGGCCCGCGCGCATGTTCGAAACGCTGCGCGCCTGCGGCGCGCTGGCGCGCCTGCTGCCGGAGCTCGACCGGCTGTGGGGCGTGCCGCAACCGCCGCTGCATCACCCGGAGATCGACACCGGCGTGCACGTGATGATGGTGATCGACATGGCGGCGCGCTTGAACTTCGAGCTGCCCGTGCGCTGGGCCGCGCTGCTGCACGACCTGGGCAAGGGCACGACCGATCCCGCCATCTGGCCGTCGCACCGCGGGCACGAGGCGAAGTCGGTCGAACTCGCCGGCGCGGTCAGCGAGCGGCTGCGCGCCCCGGCCGACTGCCGCGACCTGGCGCTGCTGGTCGCGCGCGAGCACGGCCTGATCTACAAGATCGACGAACTGCGCGCCGGCACCATCGTCGAGATCCTGGAGCGCAGCGACGCGCTGCGCCGGCCGCGCCGCTTTGCGCAACTGCTCGACGCCTGCGAGGCCGACACGCGCGGCCGCACCGGCTTCGAGGAGCGGCCCTTTACCGCGCGGGCGCGCTGGCAACAGGCAGTAGCGGCCGCAGGCGCCGTGGACGCCGGTGCCGTGGCCCAGCGCATCCGCGAGCACGGCGGCGACGGGCCAGCCATCGCGGCGGCGCTGCACCGGGCGCGCGCACAGGCGGTGCGCGCGGCGCTCGGCCTTGCGCATTGAGCGCGCCGCCCATTTGCAACGCGGGCCGACCTGATGCCGCCCGCGACCTCGGCTACAACGCCTTCAGCTGAAATCTCACCCCCACCCTGTCCCAATGCTGCGCCTCTTCTTGCAGCAGGTGGTCGGTCAGCGGGTGGCGGTCGCGCCAGGCGGCATCGAGCGCCAGTTCGATCACGCTCTTGCCGGCCTTGAGCGTCCACTGCGGCGCGACGGCGTCGCGCCGCGCGTGACAAAAAATCACCGCCAGCCGCAGCGCCAGCACCTTGGCCACGCGCTCGGGGTCGACCAGGGCCTCGCCGAGCTTGCGCAGGTTGCCGCGCTGGCCGAGCACCAGCAGGGCAATGCGCTCCTGATCGGTGACGGAGAAGCCGGGCAGGTCGCCGTTGGCGATCAGATACGCGCCGTGCTTGTGGTGGTCGTTGTGGCTGACGGCAAAGCCCACTTCTTGCAAGGCGGCGGCCCAGGCCAGGCGCTTGACCATCTCGTCGCCGGCCTGCGGCGCCAGCGCGTCGAAGAAGCGGCGGGCCAGTGCGCCGACGCGCTCGGCCTGCGCCCGATCGACGCCATAGCGGGCTTGCAGGCGATCCACCGTGGCCTCGCGCACGTCGCGCCGCTCGCGCCGGCCGAGCAGGTCGTACAGCACGCCCACGCGCAGGCCGCCGGCGGCCGGCCGCATCTCGAGGATGCCGAGCGTCTCGAACACCGCGCACAGCACGGCCGTGCCGCCGGCGATCACCTGCTGCCGCTCGGGCTTCATGCCGGCAAAGCGGATGCGCTTGATTTCGCCGGCGCCGACGATGGCCTGCCGCAGCTTGAGCAGCGCTTCGCTGGTGATCACGCCGTCGGCCCAGCCTTCGGCGCGCAGGATGTCGATCGCCGCGCCGACGGTGCCGCTGGAGCCGTAGGCCTCGTCCCAGTTGCGGCGCGAGAAGCCCGCCACCGCTTCTTCGATCTCCGCCGCGCAGCCGACCACGGCGCGCTTGAAACTCGTGCGGTCGATCCGCCCGTCGGGAAAGTAGCGCAGCGTGGTGTTGACACAGCCGACCTTGAACGACTCGGCCTGCGCGGCGGCAAAGCCCTGGCCGACGATCAGTTCCGTCGAGGCGCCGCCGATGTCCACCACCAGCCGCCGCGTGTCGGACTGCGGCAGCAGGTGCATGCAGCCTTCGAAGACCAGGCGCGCTTCCTCGCGCCCGGAGATGATTTCGATCGGGTAGCCGAGCGCGGCCTGCGCTTCGACCAGAAAGTCGTTGGAGTTGGTCGCCTGCCGCAGCGTCTGCGTGCCCACGGCCCGCACCTGCGCCGGCGGGATGCCGCGCAGCCGCTCGTTCATCCGCGCCAGACAGTCGAGCGCGGTGTCGATCGCGCGGCGGGTCAGGCGGTTGTCGTCGGTGAGTCCGGCGGCCAGGCGGATCGTCTCTTTCCAGTAGCCGAGCCGTTCGATGTGGC
>Ga0209450_10001217_pt1 | contig 12915 bp, 7 predicted proteins | sample FrelakmetLWP11LW_FD_187149 | JGI IMG/M metagenome (GOLD analysis project Ga0209450, IMG submission 187149) | Freshwater lake sediment microbial communities from the University of Notre Dame, USA, for methane emissions studies - LWP11 LW (SPAdes)... | ecosystem: Environmental > Aquatic >... | reverse complement strand
CGCATCCTCGCCGAACCGAGCCGCGAGTCGTCCCGGTGGATCGCCCGCAGCCGGTGCCGGTCCGGCGCGCTCGCCGATCAGTGCAGCACGTCCCTCGACATACGCCGGATCGAGCAGCCCCTCGATCGGCACGGCGACGAACGCCGGGTCGGCCACATGGCGATCGCGATCCGCGTACATGATGCGGCTCGCCTCGGCGAACAGGAACCAGGCCTGCGGATCCGCCGGTCCGCGATCCGCGATGTCGGTGCGCTCGAGGATCGCAAGCAGCTGCAGCAACGACACGCCGCTCGACGGCGGAGGCGGCACGCAGACGACGTAGAGGCGATACGGGCGGCACAGCGCGTCCTTGTCGAGAGGTCGATACGCTGCGAGATCCGCGACAGTCAGCGTCCCCGGCCGCGGTTCGGCATTCGTGCGAGCCACGATCTCGCCGGCGATCGGCGTGTCGAGCAGTGCGCGCGGGCCACGCTCCGCCAGCGCACGCAAGGTTGCAGCGTAGGCTGGATTGCGCAGCATCTCTCCGGCCTGCACGGTCGTACCGTCCGGCTTGCCGAACAGCGCGCGCGCATCTGGCAGCTTGGCCTGCGGGAACTGGCTGTTCGCGAATCGCGCGAGTCGCTTCGGCACGACGAATCCTTCGTCGGCCGCATGCGTCGCCGTGTCGAACAGCGTGGACCAGGGCAGCGTGCCGTGGTGCTCGTGAGCGAGCCCGAGCATTGCCATCACGGCGGGCACGCCGGTCGAGCGACCGCTGGTCACCGCATCCGCGTACGGCAGTGGTTTGCCCTCGGCATCGAGGAACATGTCCTGGGTCGCGCCGGCCGGCGCCGTTTCGCGCCCGTCGTAGGCTGTCACCTTGCCGGTCGCTGCGTCGTAATGCAGCAGGAACGCGCCGCCGCCGAGGCCCGAACTCTGCGGTTCGACGAGGCCGAGCGCGGCCTGGACCGCGACCGCAGCGTCGATGGCGCTGCCACCGCTGCGCAGTACCGCGACGCCGGCTTCGACGGCGAGTGGACTCGCGGCAGCGACACCCGCCGCGTGAGCGGCCGATGCGCGCGGCGGCGGAGCGGCTTGGGACGCACGGCCGACGGGTTGGGTCGGCGCCTGCTGGCACGCTGCAAGCGCGACGACACAGACGAGCAGGGCCGTCGCCCGGGGGATCTTGATCATCCGCAACACCGGCCAGGAATCAGAACGAGGGTCCAGAGCTTAACGCATTCGTACCGGCGGTCGACCTGCCGTGGGCTCGAGCGATCGCAACGGTCCGGGCGTGCTAGCCTTCGGCGATGGCCAAGCCGAGGCTCTGACGTTGCACGGGATGCTGCCGTTCTCCGAGGCCTGCGAGCGCAACAAGGCGCCCATCCTCGCGGTGTTGCGCGAGGTGTTCGCCGACAGAACGAGAGTCGTCGAGATCGGTGCCGGCACCGGCCAGCACGCGGTGCACTTCGCTCGACACCTGCCACATCTTGATTGGCAACCGACGGATCGCAGCGAGGCCCTGCCCGGGCTGGCCGCACGCATCGCCGCCGGAGGCCCGCCGAACCTGCGTCCGCCGCTCGAACTCGACGTGCTGCAATCGGAATGGCCGCCGCTGGACGCCGACGCGGTCTATAGCGCCAACACGCTGCACGTCATGGGCTGGCCTGAGGTAGAGGCCTTTTTCCGCGGCGCGGGGCGGCTGCTCGCGAGCGGCGGCGCGCTCGCCGTGTACGGTCCGTTCCGCTACCGGGGAACGTTCACGACGCAGAGCAATGCCGACTTCGACCGCATGCTGCGCGAGCGGGATGCGGCCAGCGGCATCCGCGATTTCGAGGCCGTCGACCGGCTGGCGACCCAGGCCGGGCTGGAATTCCAGCACGACGTCACGATGCCGGCCAACAACCAGTTGCTGGTGTGGCACAGGGTGCTACGCTCGGCCTCATGACACGCAGGATCCCGGTGGCACGCTTTGGCGCCCCGTGCGCGGTGTTCGTCACGGCCTGGCTCGCGGCCTGCGGCGGCGGCTCCGATTCGCCGAATCCTCCACCGCCCCAACCGCCGCCGCCGCCGCCACCAAGCAGCGGCCTCGATTCGCGGCCGGACAATGCCACCTGCGTCGCCGGTGATCGTCCGTCGCAATCGGTGGCGCTCGGCACGGAGCGTGCGTTCGCCAGCTTGCCGCCGTTCACGAATCCCGTGCTGCTGCTGCAGGCTCCGAACGACGCGTCGCGCTGGTTCGTCGTCGAGCAGCGTGGCGTGGTGCGAACCTTCGCCAACCAGGCCGGTGTCGCATCGTCCACCGTCTTCGTCGACATCACCGCGCGAGTGCGCTCAGGCGGCGAGCAGGGCCTGCTCGGGCTGGCGTTCCACCCGGATTTCCCGCGCGACCCGCGGGCCTATCTGTCCTATACGAATGCGACGAACGGCCTCGTGTCCCGCATCTCCGAGTTCCGCACGCGGGACGGCGGCGCGACGCTCGATCCCGCGAGTGAGCAGGTCCTGTTCTCGGCGCCGCAGCCCGCGACCAATCACAACGGCGGCCACATCGCGTTCGGTCCCGATGGCTTCCTCTACGTCGGGCTCGGCGACGGTGGCAGCGGCGGCGATCCGTGGGGCACGTTCGGCAACGGCCAGAACCTGCAGACCCTGCTCGGCAAGATGCTGCGCATCGACGTCGGTGGGCCGGCCGGCGCGATTCCGTACCGGATTCCCGCCGACAATCCGTACGCAGGCAATGCCCCGTGCAATGCGGGGACAGGCGCCGAGCCCTGTCCGGAGATCTACGCCTACGGATTCCGCAATCCATGGCGCTGGAGCTTTGATTCGGACAGCGGCGAGCTCTGGGTCGCAGATGTCGGCCAGGGCACGCTCGAAGAGGTCAACCGCGTCGTGCGCGGCGGCAACTATGGCTGGCGCTGCTTCGAGGGCACGAACGCGTTCAATGCGAACTGCGGCCCGAACGCGGCGAGCAGCCTGCCGCCCGTCGCCCAGTACGGGCGCAGCGCGGGCCAGTCGGTCACCGGCGGTTTCGTGTATCGCGGCACGGCGACGCCGGTGCTTGCGGGACGCTACGTGTTCGGTGACTTCGTCACCGGCCGTATCTGGCACATTGCTCGCGACACTGCGCCGACGCTGACCGTGAATGCCGGCTTCGACAGCGGTCTATCGATCGCTTCGTTCGGCCAGGGACTCGACGGTGAACTGTACGTGGTCCACTACGGCGGCACGCTGCACCGTCTCGTCGCGGGTGCGACCGGCGGTGGCTCGATCGCAAGCCAGCTGTCAGCGACAGGGTGCGTACTCGCGGGTGACGCAACGCGACCAGCGGCCGGGCTGATTCCCTATGCGCCGAACGCACCATTCTGGTCGGACGGTGCCGACAAGGAGCGGTTCCTGGCGCTGCCCAACGGTGCCACGATTCGCGCCGGAGCCGACGGCGACCTCGAGTTCCCGGCCGGCACCGTGCTCGTGAAGAACTTCCGCCTCGGCACGCGACGCGTGGAAACGCGACTGTTCATGCGCCACACGGACGGCGAGTGGGCCGGTTACACCTACGAGTGGAATGCGCAGGGCACGGATGCGACCCGCGTGATCGGCGGCAAGACTGCGTCCGTCGCGGGCCAGGCGTGGGTCTACCCGAGCGAGGCGCAGTGTCTCGCCTGTCACACCGAGGCGGCCGGGCGCAGCCTCGGGCTGGAGTTGGCGCAACTGAACGGTGCGTTCACGTACCCGCAAACCGGCCGCAGCGCGAACCAGGTCGTCACGCTCAATTCCGTCGGCATGTTCAGCCCCGCCGTCACGACCGCGCCGACGGGGCTGCCATCGATGCCGGATCCGTACGGCACGGCGGGCTCCCTGGACGAACGCGCGCGGGCCTATCTGCACACGAACTGCGCCCAGTGCCATCGCCCGAACGGCGGCACGCCGACCGACCTCGACCTGCGTTTCACGACGCCGCTCGGCAGCACCAACGCCTGCGATCGCACGCCCCAGGCCGGCGACCTCGGGATTGCGGGCGCCCGCATCATCGCTCCGGGCGATGCCGCCCGATCCGTGCTCGTGGCGCGCGCGAATCGGCGTGATGCGCTTGGCATGCCGCCGCTTGCGAGCACGCTCGTCGACACGGCCGGCGCGGCGTTGCTAACGAGCTGGGTGGATTCGCTCGGCGGCTGCAACTGAGGCGTCCTCGTCCCAGATGCGCTGCCAGAGCTTCGGCAGCACGGCCGCGGGTGGGCGCTGGGTCGGCACCTGCTGGGTCGGCACCGCGGTCACGCCATCGCCGTCGCGCTCGGCCACGACGAACGCAAATACGAACCACGGCGTCTGGCCCATCCGCAGGTCGGTCATCACGATCGGCGTGACGCCGTCCTGCGGCACCGTGTCGGCGGCCGCCGTCTCGACCAGGCCGAGCATCTGGCCCAGCGTGCTCGCGGAACCGTTCGCGACGCGAGCTTCGGGCGGCGCCTGCTGCACACCGTAGAAGCCCTTCGAGAACCAGGCGAGGCGCCGCACCGCCCACTCGTCCTGCACGCCCTCCAGCAGCCGCGCCTCATTCGCATGGCGCGTCAGCCACACGGTCGGCTGCTCGTCGAGCAGCGAGTAATAGCCCTCGTGATACGCGCCGTCGTCCATGATCACGACCCGCCAGAGCACGCTGTTGAACGGCGAGGGCGTCACGAGCACCCGTCCCTCGGCCAGATCCGAGGCGGCGAGCGTGCGATTCACGACGCCCTCGACGTGCGCCTGCGCCGCGACGGTCCACCCGAGGTACAGGGTACTCAGCACGAGGCCGGCGGTGTTCCAGCGCTGCGCGCGGACCGGATCGCGGTTACGCAGCCACAGCCAGCCCACGATGCCCGCGATCAGCGGCACGGTGTAGAGCGGGTCGATGATGAACACGCTGCCGACGCCCACCGGGTAGTCCGAGAACGGTAGCAGCAATTGCGTGCCGTAGACCGTCATCGCGTCGAGCAGCGGGTGAGTGACGAGCGCCAGCCAGACGAGCGCCAGCCACTCGCGGTAAGTCGCGCCGGCCCGCCGGTGCAGCCGGTGGATCAACAGCGCGAGCGCCGGTGAGGCGACCGTCAGCCAGAAGAGCGAGTGGCTCTCGGCGCGGTGAAACGTGAAATCGCGGACCGGGTCACCGTAGGGCAGCAGTACGTCGAGGTCCGGCAGCGTGCCGCAGACCGCGCCCCAGGCCGCGGCGCGCGGGCCGACTTTGCGGCCGAGAACCGCCGTGCCGACGGCTGCGCCAAGCGCGATTTGAGTCAGGGAGTCCATGGTTCTCGTCCGTTCGATCGGAACGCGCTGCCGGATGCCGGTCTGCGTGCGCTCGGCGGAGGATTATGCCAGCGGCGGACCGGCCGCTGCAGCACCGCGGACCTCGATCGGCATCCGGGCGATCGCCTCGAATCGCCAGGCCCGCCTGAGGACAGGCCACCAGTCGTAGAGGAACATCTCCACGGGACGCCACAGTGCGACCCAGCCGATGATCAGCAGGCCCTCGCCAAGGACCTCCGCGCCACCGGCGGTCGCCAGTGTCTTCCGCAGCCACAGGCACAACCCCAGGAAGGCGAGGCCCACCGCCAGGTTGGCCAGCGCCCGGCGCAGCAGGCGCCGCAGCTCGATGCGCGTCTGCGCGGCCCGGTAGCCGAAATAGTGCGAGACGGCGTCCGGCAACGTGCGCGCTTCTGCAGTCGATCGGGCGGCCTCCGGCAGGTATATGAGCAGTTTGGCAGGCTGTCGGGGCCCGATCTCGCGCATCGCGTCCTCGATGTAGGTCTCGGCCGCCGGATCGAGATCCTTCTCGCGAAACGGCGCCGGGTCGAGATGATGGAACAGCTGGCGCAGTTCGCGCAGCCGGATCTCGATCAGCCACGCGCTGTCTTCACGGCGGTATGCCGAGCGGTGGGGGACTCCGTTGCGCGCCATGAAAAACAGTATAGGCGCGATCCCGTCGCATCCATCACCGCATGTTGCAGAATCATGACAGCGCGGCGCTCATCGGCAGCAAGAGCGCGCGCTCCGCTAAGCACTTTCCCGAATGTCCCTGCCGGCGTCCGATCGCAACAGTGGAACGGGAGCGTTCGGACTGAATGGATGATGCGAGGCACTGCAACTTCGTCGTCGTGGACGGTGGGTCGGCCCGCCGGACGCGCACAGCCGTACCGTGTGCGGGGCCTGCTCGGTCAACCCGCGCTGGCGGCCTGGCTCGAGGATTGGTTCGAGCGCGAGTGGGACACTGCGGTGCGCGCCAGCGCTGCAAGCGGAACAGTGCGAATCCTGAGCGGAGCGGTTGCGCCGGGGCAGGACGTCCGCGCGGAGATCCGCAAGGCACTCCGCGAGTTCGGCGCTCGAGACGCGCCGGCCAGGGCCGGCTCGGCGGCGTGGCGGGTCCCGCAATCCGTGCCGCGCCGGGAAATCGCCAGGCGCCCCACCGCGACCAGCCGCGGCCGTCGCATCGACGCGCACGCCTGCAGCGCCGACGACGTATCGCGTCTTCTTGCAGCACGACCGGCAGGCTTGACCGGGGCGGAGGCGGCCGAGCGACTGGCACGCGACGGTCCGAATCGCATCGCCGACATCGTCGGACGCAGCGACCTCGAGATCCTGCTCGGCCAGTTCACGTCGGTTCCGGTCGCGCTGCTCGCCGGGTCGGGGCTCGCCTCGGTCGCGATGCGGGCGCACGGCGATGCGGCGGCGATCGCCGCCGTGCTCGCTGCGAACGGGGCCATCGGTTTCATCACCGAACGCCACGCCGAGCAGACTGTGTCGAGCCTGCGCAAGCTCGCCCCCGGGGTTGCGACGGTGCAGCGCGATGATCGCGAGCGCCAGATTCCATCGCACGACGTCGTCGTCGGTGACGTGCTGGTACTGAAGCCCGGCCAGCCCGTCGCCGCGGATGCACGAGTCATCGAGGCTCACCGGCTGTCGGTCAACGAGGCGCCGCTGACCGGCGAAAGCCTGCCGGTCCGGAAACTGCCGATCGACGGGCTTGCGGCCGACGCGCCGCTCGGTGAGCGCCACAACATGGTTCACATGGGCACAGTCGTTTCGGGCGGACAGGGCCGGGCCATCGTCACTGCGGTCGGCGAAGGCACGGCGCTCGGTGCGATCCGCCTGCTCGCCCAGCAGGCCGAGGCTCCGCGCACGCGGTTGCAGGCCGAACTCGACGGGCTGGGCAAGCGCCTCGCGGTCGGGGCGGTCGCGATGTGCGCCGGTGTGGTTGCCACGGGCCTGCTGCGCGGCCGGGCGGCCGGCCCCCTGCTGCGCTCGGCGGTCGCGCTCGGGGTCGCGGCGATTCCGGAAGGGCTGCCGACCGTCGCGACCAGCCTGCTCGCGACGGGCATCCGCTCGATGCGCAAGCGCAAGGTCTATGCGCGCTCGCTCGACGCGATCGAGAACCTCGGCGCGGTCGACGTCGTCTGTCTCGATAAGACGGGCACGCTGACCGAGAACCGCATGCATGTCGCGTCGCTCGTTGTGGGGCGACGCCGTTACCTCGTCGACGGCCGCTCCGGCGCGACATCGGTGCCGCGTCTGCCGCCGGACGCGCTGCGGGTGGCCGCGCTGTGCAGCGAGGCAGAGCACGGCAAACAGGGCTGGTGCGGTTCCGCGACCGAGGTCGCGCTGGTCGCGCTGGCTCAGCAGGGCGGTCTCGACGTCAGTACCGCGCGCCGCCGGTCGCCGCGAATCGCGATGAAGCAGCGCTCCGAGCATCACCCGTACATGGTGACGTTGCACCGCGAGTCCGGTGGCGGCGCGCTGGTCGCGGTCAAGGGCCGGCCCGACGCGGTGCTGGCCCGCTGCAGCCAGTGGCACGACGGGGGCCGCGTCGCGCCGCTCACCGACGCCGCACGACGGCAGTTGCTGGGCCTCAACGGCGAGCTGGCGTCGCGGGGTCATCGTGTGCTTGCGCTCGCCTGCCGCCGGCAGCGCGCGCATACCCTCGGCAGCACGTCCGGGCTCACCTGGCTCGGGATGGTCGGACTCGCGGACCGGATCCGCCCGGGCATCGAGACGACGATCGCGCGGTTCCGCGCCGCGGGCATCCAGCCGAAGATGCTGACCGGTGATCAACTCGGCACGGCGCAGGCGGTCGCGCAGCAGATCGGCCTCGGCGGCGAGCGCTCAATCGTCGACGCCGGCAGCCTGACCGAACGTGCCGAGGCGATCCTGGATCCGGCCGAGCAGGCCACCGGGTTCGCGCGATCGACGCCGGCGATGAAGCTCGAGCTCGTGCGCGCGCTGCAGCAGCGCGGCCACGTCGTCGCGATGACCGGTGACGGGATCAATGACGGGCCGGCCATGAAGCGTGCCGACGTCGGTGTCGCGATGGGCGTGACCGGGACGGACTTTGCACATGCGATGTCCGACCTGGTGCTGCAGAGCGACGACCCGGCCGACCTTCTGCAGGCGATCGCAGAGGGCCGCACCGCCTACCTGAACGTCAAGAAGGCGGTCAAGTACCTGGTCGCCACCAACCTGAGCGAGCTGGCGCTGACGGGAATCTGCGCCGTGCTCGCACTGCCGGATCCACTCGACCCGCTGGCGCTGCTGTGGACCAACCTGATCACCGACGTGTCGCCGGCCATCGCGCTGGGCCTCGAGCCCGCCGAGCCGGACATCCTGTTGCGGCCGCCCTTCCGACGCACGACGGGCCTGCTCGACCGCGACGACTGGCGCCGCGTGACGATGGACGGCGGTGTCATGACGGCGACCGCGCTTGCGAGCTTCCTCTACGGGCTCGCCCGTCATGGGCCGGGCCCGCAGGCACGAACCATGGCATTCATGACGCTGACGACTTCGCAGCTCGCCTACGCGCTGACTGCGCGCTCGGAGAGCCGCATCACTGATCCGCGCCTGCGCAGTAACCGGCTGCTGAACGGCGTCACGGCCTTGTCGCTGGCGCTGCAGGCGGCCACCGTGCTGCCGCCGCTGCGAGGCGTGCTGCGGACGTCCGCGCTCGGTCCGGCGGACTGGCTGGTCGTCGCGGGCTCAGCCGCAGTACCGGCGCTGATTCGCGAGATCACGAAGCGCGGGCCGACGCAGGCAGAGAGCGATGCACGGACGGGCAGGCCGTGAAGCGGGCCGGCGCCTCGGGGACGCCCGGTTTCGTGGTGCACGAAACGGCTGACCGATTGCGGTTGCAGTGTCCTCGCGCCGTGCCGCTGGCCGACCTGCGGGTGCAGCTGGAGTTGCTGCCCGGAGTTGCGGCGGTGCGGGTCACGCCGTCGATCCGGTCCGCGACGATCCGTTACGATGGACGGCGCTGCACGCGCGCAGCAATCCTCAAGCTCGTGGCCGGCCTCGAGCGCGAGCCACGACGGACCCCGGCTCCGGCTGTGCCCGGGCGTGGCGCCCGTCGTCGGCTGCTGCCGGTGGTGCCGGCGATTGCGACGGCGACGATTCCAGTCGTCCCGGCCGCAGTGCGACCCGTCGTCGCGCTGGGCGCGCTGGCCGCTCGCAGCCTCGCGCGTCCGGCCGAGGAGCGACGCACGGCCGGCTTCGTGCTCGACACGATCTCGCTGGCCACGACCGCGGTGTCGGGGCATCCCGTCACGACAGCGACCTCGATCCTGCTCGGCGCCGTCGCGGAGACGTGGCGAGACGACCTGCTCGAGGACGCGGACCGTCTGCTCGAGAACCTGAGTCCGCTGCCCGAGCGCGAGTACGCTGCGACGCGTGACGGCGAGGCAGCCCGGTTCGCCGCGGACGATCTGCGGGTCGGAGACGTGGTGGCGCTCGAGGCCGGGCAGGTCGTGCCGGCGGACGGACTCGTGAGCACGGGTGCCGCGCAGATCTTTGCACGGACGCGCCATGAGGATCCGGCGGGCCGGTCCGTCGAGGCCGGCGACCGGCTCTCCGGCGGCGAGCGGCTGGCGACCGGCGCGGTGCACTGCGTCGTGGAGCGTCCGGCCGCGCGCTCGCAGTCGAGCCGCATGCGTGACCACATCCGGCACACGCTGCGCACGCGCGACGCACAGGGCGGCATCACGCCCGATCTCGACCGTCTGACGGCGTTGCCGCTGACGGCCGCGAGCCTGGTGCTCGCGATCACGCGCGATGCCGGCCGGACGGCCGCGATGCTGCAGGCGGACCCACAGCAGGGTCTGCTGCTCGCTCACCCCGTCGCGCGCGAGGCGGCGCTCTACGCACTGGCCCGGCATGGCCTGCTCGGCACGGGCCTGGAGACCGTCGAGCGGCTGGCGCTGGCCACGACGCTCGCGGTCGAGGACATCCGGATCCTGACGGAACGCAACTGGCGCGTGGTGGAGGTGCGCTCCGCGGCACGGCGGCTCGAGCGTGCCGAGGTCGAGCGCTGGCTCGCGCGGCTCGCCGGCAACGCGGGCGTCGACGCGGGGCTCTCCGGCTTCCGCGACCGACAGGTGCTCGACTGGCTCGAGCACGGCGCGGTCCACAGCGATCCGCCGCGCGTGCTGCACATCGGCGGCACGGAGCCGCTGCGCCGGACCTGGAACCTCGTGATCCGGCATCCGGACCGCGGCAGCCTCGAGCGCGTCCTCGGTATCGTCGAGGACGGCCGGCTGATTGGCAGCGTCAAGCTGCGCGTCGCGCTGCGTCCGGGTACGGCAGACCGGCTCCGCGAGCTGCGGGCGCTCGGGTTCCGCCACATCGCGATCCTGACCGAGGATCTGGAGGAGCGCGCCGGAGCGGAACTCGAATCGCTCGGGGCGGACGTGATCGTCAGCTCGAGCCGTGATGCGCAGGGCCGCTGGCTGGAGATGGCGGTCGAGCGCGGTGAACGCGTTGCACTGCTGCACACGGGGCTGCGCGACCTATTGCCACCGGGTGGCCTCAGCCTGTGCCCGGTGGAGGCGGAGGCTGGCGCGCACGGCGTGCTGCTCGGCGAGCCTCTGCGCTCGCTGGTCGCCGCACGCGAAGTCGCAGCGCGCCTGCACGGCCGGTTACGCCGACAGTTCGGGACGACGACGCTGATCAACGCGGCGTTGATGGTGGCGAGCGGGCTGCGCCTGATCCCGCCGATTGCCAATACGACGCTGCACCATGCGGCGACCCTGCTGTTGCTTCGCAGCAGCATCGGCCTGAGCCGTGCCGTCGCGGACGGCGTACGGCGGGGCCGCCCGTGATTTGCAACGAAGGAGGATAGATGATCGACCTCAACGATTTGCAGAAGCCGCTGGTGGCGGTGTTGGCGCTCGGGGCAGCGGCGACCGCGGGATTCGTCGCCGGGTACCTCGTTGGACGCGATCCCGAAACGGCCCGCAAGCTGGTGGGATCGGTCGCGGGCGCGCTGACGCGCACCCAGGTGGCATTTGCCGAGGCCATCGAAAACATCGGCGATCTCTGGGCGGACGCCCGGGCCGACGCGCGCCGTGACATCGAGGAAGAACGCTTCGCAGCCGAGTCGGTACCCGCTGCAGCCGCGCAGGATATCGCGCCAGATGCGGGTGCGGTGATCGTGGAGCGTGATGCGGCCGCGGCGCGGCCACCGCGTCGGAAGGCGAAGGCCAGGCGGCGCTCCGCACGAGGGTCGCGGCCCGCGCGGTCGACCTCCAAGGCCGCGAAGGCCGCTGCATGAGGACGGCGGCAGACGCAGGCATCGGCCTGCGCCTCGGTTGCGGTGTGCGTCATTGCAGCGTCATTTGATCGTGTCATCCTAGAAAGTCCGCTGGTCTCGGCTGGCAGGGTCAGGGCGTTTCGATGGGTCACGACGACAGGCTCGGTCCGGGTGCCGAGCCGCTGGCATCGCTGCTGCACAGCACGAGCAGCCGACGGTCGCTGCTGAAAGGGGGCATCGGCCTCGCCGCGGCGTTGATGTCGCCTGCGCGTCTGCGCGCTGCTGCGGATTCCGCCCGACCGCTGCCGGGCTCGACGGCGGATCGCGTCGTCGTCGCAGAGGACTACCGGTATGACGTCATCATCCGCTGGGGCGACCCGTTGTTTTCCGATGCCGAGGCTCTCGATGCGGCGGCGGTGGCGCGCGGCAGCCTGCTGGACATGGCCCCGGCCGTCGCCGAGCGGCAGTTCGGCTACAACAACGATGCCGTGCACTTCTTTCCGCTGGAGGGAGCTTCGAGCCGCGGCATCGTCTGCGTGAATCACGAGTATACGAACGAGGAACTGTTCCTGCCGGGGCTGGTGCGCATCGAGACGGCCGACCCGCGGCGAATGGCCGACTACGTGCGGCGTCACCCCGGCGTCGTGCCACTGACACAGGCGATGCACGGCGTCAGCATCTTCGTCATCGAGCGCGACGCGCGCGGCCGCTGGCAGCACGTTGCGGGCACGCCCCATGCCCGGCGCATCACGGGCGCGAGTCCCTGCGAGATCACCGGTCCGGCGCGCGGCCACCCGCTGCTGCGGACGGTGGCGGATCGTTCGGGCACGCGCGTGCTCGGCACGCTGAACAACTGTGCCGGTGGCCAGACGCCGTGGGGCACCTTCCTCACGGCGGAGGAAAACGTCGATTACTACTTCGGCGGCGGTTCTGTGCTTGGGCGCTCGGATGCGACCGTCCAGCGGGCCCACCGTCGCCTGCCACCGCGTTCCGCGAGCATCCACGGCTGGGAGCACGTCGATGCCCGGTTTGACCTCGGGCGCGAGCCGACCGAGTTGCTGCGCTTCGGCTGGATCGTCGAGATCGACCCGTACGATCCGGCCGCGCTGCCGAAGAAGCGCACCGCGCTCGGCCGCTGCAAGCACGAAGGGGCGTCCACCGCGATGACGCGCGACGGGCGGCTCGCCGTCTATTCGGGCGATGACGATCGCTTCGAATACCTCTACAAGTTCGTGACGGCGGGGCGCGTTCATCCGACCGACCGTGCCGCGAATCGCGACCTGCTGGATCGCGGCGTGCTGTACGTCGCCCGATTCGACGCCGACGGAAGCGGCCGCTGGCTGCCGCTCGTGCAGGGCCAGGGACCGCTGACTGCGGCCAATGGCTTTGCG
>Ga0209450_10001216_pt1 | contig 12923 bp, 8 predicted proteins | sample FrelakmetLWP11LW_FD_187149 | JGI IMG/M metagenome (GOLD analysis project Ga0209450, IMG submission 187149) | Freshwater lake sediment microbial communities from the University of Notre Dame, USA, for methane emissions studies - LWP11 LW (SPAdes)... | ecosystem: Environmental > Aquatic >... | reverse complement strand
GTCCGGGCATCGTAGGCATAGAGCCGCCCGGTCGTACCCATACTGAACACCCTGCCATCATAATAAGCAGGTGTCACAGCCCATCCGCCAAATTTTCGCATCCCGCGGCATAATCCACTGTTCTCTTCAACTGCCTTCCATACGGTTTTACCGGAAGAGGCATCGATCGCTATTACGATATCGTCTGCATCAATACGCAGGTTTTGTTTCAGCCGGTTAATTTGTTCGGGCGACAGTTCAGCCTCCAGCTCAGGAGTAAGCTGAGTTTCAGCCCATATATCACCTGCGGGGCGAAATGATGAAGCAAAAACCTTTCCGTCAGCAACAATCAGCCCTGATGACGAACCGGGATGCCCCGGCCAGACTGCACGGGGCTTTAAATCCCTGTTGTGGACCTTTGCATATCCGAGATCATGGTCCTCACTTGTCCATAATTTACGGGCTTCTGCCAGTTCGTCTACAAGTTCGCAGTTATACCTGGCCGGATTGAAATTGCCGTAAGGCCCGTTGACCTGAGGCCAGCCCGGATCCGCGGAAGTTTTGCAACTTTGAAAAACAGGTAAAAGGCATCCGGCTGCCAGGATAACCATAAGAAACAAAATAAGTCTTTTCAATCTATTATTATTTTAACTGTCCATATCAGAATTGCCTGATAAAAACAAATATAACAAATTTCAATTTTGATATTTCTCCGAAAAGTCGTGAAAGATTATAAACAACTGATTATTAATGAAATATATTCCACATCAAACGCATTTACTTGATATTTAAACAGTTAATGCTTGTCTTTGTCTAAACTTTAAGACCAGAGATCTTGGTTAGGAGATCGATAGGCAGCACCCGGCAGAACATGCTCAGCAGCATCCCTTCAATTCTAAAGGAAGCTTCATATGAACAATACAGTGATAATAATACCTGGCATAACCTTTTTCATTTATTTTGTATATTCAAGTCATGCTTAAAATTATCTTCTTTAATAAAAACAAGACCATAATAATTCATTTTGTGGACTCTTGAAATGAAATTTTTTGGAAGATTTTCAAAAAAGGCCTGTTTAAATATTACAAAAATTATTAACAATTGTCCGGTTTGATAATATTGGATAAAATATTTACAAAATATCTGTCATTAGATTTTTGAAAGATATGTTTGTAAATTTGTTTGCGTCAAAATTACATAATGGATCGAAGTAAGATCATATATGAACAATTATTAATCAAAAAACTTAAATCGGTGATCCTGATGCATTTTCCGATATTTTTTCTGCCTATTACAAAGACCTGGTCATGGTCGCTTTTAGTTTTACAAAGGAATTCCCGGATGCAGAAGAAATAGTCCAGGAAACGTTTGTTTAGTTGTGGAAAGACCGCGATAGGATAGATGTGCAAATATCGCTGAAGTCTATGCTTCATAAATCAGTTCAGAACCAAATTATTGACTGGCATTGTCATAAAAAAATTGTCAATGGTTATAGTTCTTATGTCTTGAATAATTCACCCCTGTTCGATTTTGAGGCTGACGCTTATGTTTTCAGATCTGAATTGGAAGGGAGTATTGAAAAAGCAATAGCTAACCTGCCTGAAAAGTTTAAAGAAGCTTTTGAAATGAACAGGTTTGGAGGACTGAAATATCAGGAAATTGCAATAAAACTCAATGTTTCTGTAAAAACTGTTGAGGTTCGGATAAGCAAAGCACTTGCCTTACTGAGAAAGGATCTGAAGGATTTTCTAAAATAAGTTATTCGGTTCCAAATCACTAATTTATCCTGAATTATTCATAAAAAAGAGGGATTTGTTTTTCATTTAAAAACTGATTTAGGTATATTTGAAGTGATTACAATAAATAATCCTCTTGTAGATGATAGACAAAAATACTGATAATTCCACACAAGAAATTAACCCTTCTCCGATAAAAAGGAGAAACATTTAACGAAGTTTTAGAGGTGGCCGATTAGGCAGTGATGGCGGATTATTCCTTCATATAATGGCGGAAAATTAGCAACTAAATTACGGAATATTATGAATTATATTATTTCAAACAGGAAACTTAAAGAAGCATTTACTGGTTGGTTAATTTGTACTGTTTCTTTATTATCGTATACAAACAGCAATGCTCAGTACAGGCCTTCTCTGTTTTTCAGGGAAGACTGGAAAGAAATTCCAATGGCTATACCCGTAACTCAGGGGCATGTTGTAAATAAAGACCTTATCTTAGGATTATACGGCCCGGGGCTCGACAGTATAAAGAAAAGCCATCATGATACTCCGGCTGATGATCCTTACTATATCTGGTCAGGCATATGTGTTGGAAATTGGGCGGTAACGCTGAAAAAAAGCAATTCATATGTTGATTTAAGCGGATTAGCAAATATCATCTGGAGGTCAAAACAAAGCGGATTCCGTTGTCTGCATCTTATTCTGAAGCTTGCCGACGGTAAATGGCTCGTCAGCGACCTCAGTGACTGCCAGTCTAAAGATTGGCGGATCCAACAGTTCAATATCCCGGACATTAACTGGACCTCGTTAAATATTGAAACTGTTGTTGAAGGCAATCCGGTAAAAAACCCTGATCTCTCAAAAGTTGACGAAATCGGATTTACCGACTTAATGGGTGGCGGTGGATCAGGGGCCTGCTCCCGTTTAGACTGGATAGAAGTTTATGGCAAACCAGTTGGCAGATAGAAACCTTATTAATCTGAGAAAATATGAAAAACAAACACATGATCCTAATTTGCAATATCCTGTTAGTAGTCCTGATAACATTATCAGCTGCTTGTTCGAACAGGGATAAGAATATTTTTGTAATTACTGATTTTGGTGCAAAAGGGGACAGCGCTACCATAAATACCCGATATATCCAGGCAGCCGTTGACCGTGCATTTGAAAATGGCGGCGGGAGAGTCGTTGTTCCTGCCCCGGGCAGGTTTATTACAGGTACCATTATGCTGAAAGATAATATTACTTTTGAAGTACAGGCAGGAGCATCTATAATCGGTTCAGATACGATTACCGATTACATTCCGCATAAATGGGAAAATTCGAATAAAGATGTTACTCCTTATCATCTTATTATTGCAAAAGATGCCAGGAATGTGACACTTGAGGGGAGAGGCAGCATAAATGGACGGGGATGGAATTTCTGGGAATATACCGATGTGAAGCCACGTTGGATGAAAACCCGGGTTGACAGACCATCACCTATGGTTTCGTTTGAAAATTGCACTAATGCGAAAATCAGAGATTTGTTATTGACCAATTCAGCAGGCTGGACATTGCATTTAGTGCACTGTGAACATGTTGAAGTTAACGGGATAAGGATAATAAATAACCTCTATGGCCCTAACAATGACGGGATCGACATTAACGGAAGCAGAAACGTAATTGTATCGGACTGTTACATTAAGACATGTGATGATGCTATTTGTGTTAAAGCATACCAGAAGGATGCGTATGATATTGTTGCTACTAATAACGTATTGGAAACATCCTGTGTGGCTTTGAAACTGGATGAAAACTTCAATAACATTTATGACATTTCATTTAGCAATTGTGTTATCAGAAACTCATCAAGAGGTATTGGGATTTACGGATCTGAGGGAGGGAAAATTGAAAATGTAACAGTTAATAACATTGTTTGCAACACCAATGCTCCATTAGTGCTTAACCGCCCGATACAGATAAGTTCATGGAAAAATGGATTTATACGTAATATAAGCATTTCTAATTTTACGACAACTACCCAGGGCCGTATCTTAATCAGTTCAAATGATGGTAAAAATGTTGAAAATGTTACTCTGAGGGATGTTAAAATGAGCTATCCTTATATTGAAAATCCTTTATTGTATACTCCCACAATAAGAAGCAGTCATATTATAGGGATGGAATCAGAAGCCAGAAATGCATGTGCAGCAGTGGTTGCATCAAATATCATTGGCTTTGTTATTGACGGATTACAAATTAACTGGCCCGAAACCGATAATGTGCCTGCAGAATGGAAACACCCCGAACGTATTGAAAATGGCAATTTTGATATGGTCCATCGTCCTGTATATGATAAACCGAAGCAAACGGAATTCAGCGCATTATATATAAGAAACTGCGAAGGTGGATATGTGTTTGCTCCCCTGGCTTCCTCATCATCTGAAAGATTAGCTCCGATAAAGATTGATAAATCAAATATCAGGCTTATAAATAAATAGTGGTTCTTCAGTCTATTTAAATTATTGCCTCCAATAAGACTTTCAACTAATTGATTTTAAATATATTATTGTTGATTTATATTCATGCAGAAATCATTTTTCAGTTCTACTCTCCTGTATAACAACATGTTACCTAAATTACCAATTTTATCAGTTAGGGTAAATCTCTCATTAAACGTCTGTATTTTAAAAGGGAAAAAATTATAGTATCAGGTAATTAAAAGTGTTTCATGGCTTGGTTTGGCAGGTTAGTAAGATACTCCTGAACTTCAATCCGCCTTTGCGTAATGCTTCGGCGGAGGCGAAGGTCAGGTAAGTTGACTGCGCCGAGCTCACCACGCTGAAGCGGGATTAGGTTCCTCTATGGTTTTAACTTTAAATTATCACTGTTATCCGATTAATAATTTTAGATTCGTTTTTGACTTTTATAAGTCCGTGATTATCAGCTAGTATATTTTTCAATTAAAAACTGACCCCCTGCATATTAAAGGATAATTGTAAACCAGGAGGGATCGATTTACTCTTAAAAATTCTCTTTATGCTCCGCAGTAACTCATTTACATCAAGATTGCTGATCAGATGGATCCGCACCAATGACGCTACTACAGAGAAGGCCTTCTTTGCCTGGGCGATCATTTGTGTAACAGTTAATAACAGCTGAGCTATTAATGTACACCAGACCTGGGTATAGATTGCATTTTCGTTCTCTCCGTAAAAGTAATGTAACTGGAAGTTCTGCTTCATTTTCTTAAAAAGTATCTCGATACCCCATCTTTTCTTGTAAAGGAATGCGACATCTTCAGCTTCAATATCAAAGCTGTTTGTCAGAAAATCATAATAGCGGTTCTGTTCATCCTGATAGCTGACCTTTCTCAACTTCATTCTGAGTTTGGTTTTAAGATCTTGTATGCCATCTTCTCTCTCAGGATGATATTCCAGTTCAATGATCTCATCTCTTAGTACTTTTGCCTGTCCCTTCTTACGATAATGTGTTCGCTTAACCTCTTTAACCGTATATACGGCATTCTTCTTCATCCGGGTGACAAAATATACCTGTTGTGTTGTCCAGAGAGCAAACTGATGGTAATAGTTATAGGCTTTATCAAAGACGATCATGCTGTTTGATATCAGATCAAGACTCTTTAAAAACTTCTGGTCATTAACTTTTGCTGCCGTCATTTTTATAAACCGGCCAACAGATTGAACTGCGTCAATAAGCATATGGACCTTCATTCCAACTTTCTTCTTCCCGTCTCCCTTGGGATTACGGCCAACTCCCTTTAAAATATCACTGAATAACCAGATAGTTGTTGAGTCAATAATAAGTACCTCTTTAAAAGTCAATCCAAATGTTCGGCTGTCCGACAAAAAACTCTGATAATGTTTTACCAGAGTAAAATACAGATCTTCAAAAAACTTATGGCTCCTGTTACGCAAACCATCACAGGCCGTACTCTTAGCCGGTGCCTGATCCATACCAAGATGATTTAGCTTGCCGCCCATTGCACGCAATCCTTCGCAGACTTCAGTCATCGAATCGCACCGGATTAATATCCCGAACAGAATCGTAAAAAGGTGTGTCCTGGTTTTGAATGACTTGTAATAATAATCACTCTCGTGCTTCCTGATCAACCCTTGTATGTCAACTTTATCCACCAAATTCATTATCTGTTTTAAAATCGGCTGTCCAACTAATTTTATTTCAGTAATTTTACCCATGTTGTATTTGATTTACGCAAAAATCAAGTTACAACATTGGGGGAAACCTTTGGGGAGTATCCCTCTTTTTATTATTTTAGTCGGACACTAGTGATTAAAAATATTTAATATGAAACCGATTAAAATTTTATTAGTTCTGACAATACTGGGTTGTATATTATCATGCGAAAGACCATCAAACCTCAGTTATTTTGAAAAGCAATGGCCGGTTCCGCCACCGTGGTCAAATGTCACCGATTTTGAAACTGCTGTGATTGGTGCGTACTGGATCATAAGCGGACCCCAGGGCTACCAATACGCATTTATGAATGCGCGACTGGTATTAGATGCTGCTTCAGGCGGTTTATTTAACAACAGCACTAATTTTGCTTCAGATTCTTATATGCCGGATATATATCAACGTAAAAATGAGCTTAATAATCCCTGGACTGATGAAGCTTTTGCAGTTCCATATATGGGCATTGGTTCAATTAATGATGCAATAACGTTTTTGGAAAAATACCCGGATAATAATCCTTTTCCGACAGACTTGAAAAAAGATCAATTACCCAGGCTTGAAGGTGAGCTGCATTTTGTCAGGGCATTCAGCTGGTGGGTGTTATCTACTCTGTTTCCGCCAATGTACGTTAAAGGAGGAGCGAACGACGATAAAATCATTCCCTGGCGCCCGAAATTACCGGCAGGTTATGCCGAAGCCGTTGGTCCTGAATTGGCAACAACCAAGCAAATTTATGATTTGATGGTTTCTGACCTTAAAATTGCAATCAGGCTTATCCCTGAAAAGTACGTTGCAGGCAGAGATCATCAGTCATTCCAATTCAGACGGGCAAATAAATATACAGCAATGGCTATACTGGCCAGGGTTTACATGCAGATGAATGAATTTGATCTTGCCAAAAAATACTGCGACACTATTATCAACTACAGCGAATCCACGGGAACTTACTCCCTTACCAAAGATCCTATTGATGCCTTCAATACGGCAGATGGTACAGTATACCCGGGACAGGAGACAATCTGGCATTATCTTCAGTTCGACGGAGATGGCATTGGAAGCTGGAAAATCATGACTTCCGGCAGGAAAATGACAACAAGTACATATAACAACTATGTCAACTCGGAAAGGCTTCTCTGCTGCAGTGATAAATTCCTCGAAACTGTTGGATGGCAGGATCCGGCGACAAAGCAACCGACTGCGGAAGCTTTAGCTGACAAGCGCTATAATCAGTTGTATCACAGGTTTCTGGCATCCTCCGACAGACCGGCGGGCTACCCCACTCCTAATGACGGTGTTTATGAACCTGTATTTACAACAACCCGCGCTTATGTATGGGGTGACAAATATTTCAGAAATACAACAATCAGTCGCCAAAAAACTAATATTCCGATGGTTCGCTTACCAGAGATATATTTAACCCGTGCTATACTTAGGTTTAAAGCTGGGGATGTACCGGGTGCAACATCGGATGTCAATAAAGTCAATACCAGGGCGGGTATTCCTGCGCTTGCTGCCGTAACCGAGAACGACATCCATAACGAACGGTGGAAAGAGCTGAATTTTGAAGGCGACCGTATTACATATTTGCGCTCTTTACATATTGATATTCCAAATGGCGACAGAGGAGCCGGAAGTTTAGCCTGGAATTCGCCTAAATGGAAATGGACAATTCAGCTAAGAGAAAAGGCACTCAATAATTCCCTGGGATAGCAGTCAGGATAATGTTGTTAACTTCTAGTTAACAGTTTGGCTTATCAAACCGGGATACTTTTGAAGGTTAACTGCTTAATTCAGTATCCCGGTATTTATATCGCAGATTGTAACGGACCTGTACTAAATGAAATCTGAAAGAACAAGTAATAAAAGAGATATTTCTGAAACATATTAACAACTTAAAATAAACTAATTATGAAATCAAATCTTCTCATTTTGATAGCGATGATGTTATCCCTTTCAGGTATTGCACAGCAACCCGATGAATTTTTAACATCAGTGTATGATAAACTGCATGACTCCCCGATGCAGCAGAAATTCAAAAAGATAAAACCAATGCCCGCCGGTGTAGTCTATATTCAGCATCAGGGCGAAGGCGAAAAGGAGATCCGTGATCATTTCCGGCTGATGAAGAAACTTGGTTTCAACTCCTTGAAAGGGATAATGCCCATACCCGGCTGGACAAATGAGCAAATTAGTCTGATAGCACTTGAGGAAGGATTAACTCCCTGGTGGTATGGTGAAGGCGGCTGGGAAGATATTACTCCGGAATTATTAAAGAAATTAGGCATCCCTGAAAATGCGAAAATGAGTGAGATCAGGAAAAACCCTAAAATGGTTCAATACCAGACAGACTTGATGAGACAAAGCCTTCTCAGTAAGGCCACCGGAAGCGGAGGTGGAGGTTATGAACCTTCAGTAGGAGGATTTGGCGTTGATTTAACTGAAAACGGCAAGAAACTTTTTATCGAATGGTGCCGGAAAACATATGGATCAATAGAAAACCTTAATAAAGCATGGAATGAAGATGCCAGCTTCTATCCCCGCGACGGATTATTCACTTCCTGGGAAGACTTTGGTAATCGCTGGAATACTATTTATGATGGAGATATGGGAAAAGAATGCCGAAACTTTTTTGATATATTGAAATTTAAAGTGGATCATCATATAGAGACCCTGGCGGAACGAATGGAAAAGTCGTACATTTCGAATCCCAACGCACCGTCCCGTGCTGGTGGCGAATTGGGTTTATTCAGGCCGCAAGCCTCATTTCCGACCGATCTTGAGAGAATCGCAAACATGATGACAAAGTATGGTTCTTTCTATCCTTCCATTCACTTTGTCTGGCATTTTAATGAAGTAAAGGGAGAACTGGCCCGCCCATTCTACATGCAGGCATCTCTTGCAACTGACTATTTCAAAGGAGGTTGGGCTGCTCCTTGGGAAAGTACCGGCGGCCCGCAGCAGGTGAGCGGAGAGAAGGAAATACGCACCGGTTTCACTGTTGATGATGGAGTGATGACACAATTTATACTTAGCGAGATTGCTGCAGGATTTAAAGGTTTTGGACTCTGGTGCTGGAGTATCAGAACAGCAGGGATCGAAGTGGGAGAATATTCATTGCTTGACAGGAACAACCAGCCCGGGCCAAGAGTGATCAAAGTCGGCCGGATTGCGCAGACAATGGATAAATACCGTGATGAACTGTGGGATGCACACAAAGAACCTGTTGTTGGTGTTCTTACCGACTGGAATAACGAAGCCATGATGGCAGTTTTCAGTATGAAAAGCCGGCCGGTATTTAAACAGGATCCTATCAATTGCCGCATAGGTGTGAGCCGCGCACTGATAAATGCAAATGTGCCATTTGAGTATGTTACCGTTCGCGATCTGAAAGCAGGATTGGCACCGCGTTACAAAATAATCTACATGCCGGGCAATATGGTCTTCTCACGCGAATTAATGCCCATTCTGACCGAATATGTTAAAAAAGGAGGACGACTGGTGATGGATATGCCGGGAGCAATGGTTGATGAATATTCAGTAGTTTACCCAACGGGGAAAGGCTCTGATTTTGAAAAATTATTCGGTACAACCATTAACGATTTTCAATATTCGGGATACAATTTAACCAATTCGATCAATAACTTTGAAATCAGGGGAACAACTGTTTATGCTACCCCAACATCTGCAAGGGTAATGGCAAAATACGATAATGATAATCCGGCTGTAATAGAAAATAAGCTTGACAAAGGAACGTCGGTACTAATAGGTTACGAAGCCTCAAAGATGTGTTTTGAGCCTGGTAACAACAAAGCAGAAAAAATGCTTCTCGATTTTACCCTTGGATCATATACTTCACCCTATCAGTGTGATAATGCAATTGTTTATCGCATCTCATCGCCCGTGGCCGACCATTATTTTCTGATCAACGACGGGAAGGCAATAACCGTAGCTTTAAAATTTGCATCAAAAAGCTACAAAACCATTATTGATGCTATCACAGGTGAGACCGTAACCCCCGGTGCCATAATTCTACAAAGCAACAACGGCCGCTGGATCAGATGTGAGAAATAAAAGATAATATTAAAATCAATTATTAAATGATAAAACCTTTATTTTTTTCTCAGATTATTTTCTTATGGATTGTGTTGTGTCTGACATCATGTACCCAATCTGATAATAAATCAAATCAATCTGCTCCAGATGGATTCATCCTTATACCGGAAGGTTCTTATGTCAAGGATAAATATAACTATTATGTGCTGAGCAATGAAGGCTCCCTCGATGTCAGGGTGGATGAATTCGAAATAATGGATCACACAGTGACCAATAAGGAGTATAAAGTGTTTACTGATGCAACCGGTTATCGTGTTCCGTTGCATTGGGTTAAAGGTAAAATACCCGAAGGGAAAGATGATTACCCGGTAATATTTGTCAATCGTGAAGATGTTGAAAAATACACACGTTGGCTTTCAGGGACAACAGGCAGGGTATATCGGTTACCAACTTTATGCCAGTACGAATGGGCTGCCCGCGGGGGAAAGAAAAAAGCATTTTACTTCTGGGGGAATGATGAAAGCCTTCTTACCTCCGAAAATGTCAACTATAACATTGAAGGTAATCGCAGGTATGATCAATGGGAAAAATATTTGAAACCGGCGCGATGGGGACTTAAAAACGGGTATGGTCTTTACAATATTTCAGGTAATGTCTGGCAACTGGTTGAGGAACATATTGATCCGGCAACTTTACCATTTCTTTACCGTGTGGAAAGTCTGGTGTCGGTTGAATATACAGCCATGGGAGGAGGATGGGCCAATTCAAAGGAATATCTTGAATGTGCTAAAAACTTCGGGTATCAGCATTCGGGTAACCGATATCCGGACCTTGGATTCCGGCTGGTGCGTGAACCGGAAGGCAAAAAATGGGCAAAAGTATCAAGACAGCTTTGTACAGTAACAAATAAAAACGGGAAAGTTATATTGAGCTGGGCTGCCCTTAAAACTGACCCTAAAAACGTTTCATTCAATGTCTATCGCATTGAGGGGAACAACAGAGATCAGTATGGATTCAGGGTAAACACTGAACCTGTTACGAGCACTTCATTTGAAGATACTACTTTTCTTAAAGCCGGTAGTCCGTATCAGTACCGGGTATTGGCTATAGATGCTGATGGTAAAGAAGGGAATCCCTCTGAATGGACAGCTGTCACAGCTTCAAAAGAGTTTAATCCGGTTGTCATTAAGTTCAAACCACTTTTCGAAAAAGGAACAATGTCACCGGTTTTTGGAGATCTTGAAGGATGGGGGAAAAAGGGATGTGTTATCCGTTTATCAAATGGGAATAGTGAGACAGCACAAGACCCTGGCATTCCTGTTCAACTGGAAGCTTTTTCATGCACAGGAAGATCACTTTGGAGGAAAGATATTGCATATCATGAAAATATCTTTGGGAGTTCGAGTAATGCGCCATTTTGTATATGGGATATGGATGGTGACGGGAAGGATGAGGTTATAACATTATTACAGATCGGGGAACAGAATTATGTTGCTGTTCTTGATGGCTTATCAGGGAAGGTTTTGTACAAAGCCAAATGGTCGCAAATGGCAACGGACTTCTCAAAGTCATCTACACGCATACAAATGAGCATTGCTTATCTTGATGGAAAAAATCCTTCCGTAATAACTCAGACGGGAATATACGAAAATGAGATTATTACGGCATATGATAATAAGCTTAATAAACTATGGGACTATAATAGTTTTATGGAGACAAGCGGTAGTGGCGGGCATAAAATTGAAGTTGCTGATGTTGATAATGATGGTAAACAGGAAATAATTTACGGAACAACCTGCCTGAATAGCAATGGCACCATGCGCTGGTCTGTTTATCGTACACATCCTGATATAGTTTCTATTCACGATTATTTGCCATACCGGCCCGGACTTGAAGTCTTTTTTATCGTGGAGACTGCAATTCAGGCCGGAGTTTATATGGTGGACGCCAGTACCGGTGAAGAGATCTGGAAAAATAACCGGGACGATGATCCCAAATGGACCCATGGACATACAGGATGGACATCTGATATCTGGGATGGTTCGGAAGGTATTGAATGCATGACAAACAGGATGGGACATGCCGATCGGGATTATCTTCTTTTTTCTGCAGATGGTAAAAAGATTATGGATACATTTCCTATTGGATATATCCCGGTTGAGTGGGATGGAGACCCGACAAGGGAATTATTGGGTGACGATGGCAGAGTGATCGGTAATTTTAATGGCAAAGATATCGAAATTGTTAAAGGAATGGTTCCCAATCCGATACCTGACACAAGGTTGTTATTTACAGCAGATTTATTTGGCGATTTCAGAACAGAACTTGTACTTACCGGCATAGATAAAGACAATCGTCCGACGGTTTTTATTGTAACTGCCACAGAGGTAAACAAAGAAATGTATATCGCTCCTTCTGAAAATATTGATTACCGGCTTTGGCTGGCAAGAAACATAGGCGGAGGATATGGATCTGTATATGAGTCTGTGTATCTTAAACCCGGAAACTAGTGGAAATGAGAGAGCACTTCAGGTTAATGAAAGAATTGGGATAAATGCAACCGATGCGCTGACCGGAGAAAAGGTAAATGCAAGTCCGATTTTCCTGAAAGCAAACGACAGACGCTGGATAAGAATGGGAAAGTAGATATCTGTTTTTTCAAATAAAATAATAACATCAAAGCACTTGTTGACTATGAAAACAAACCCGAAAATGAATCCTAAAAGCTCAGTAATTGTAACGTTACTGTTACTTGTTTCGATCAGTATATCTTTAACAAACTGTTCGGGATATTCAAAGGATAAAGGAGTGGATATTGAAGGTGGATTTCTTAATCCGCCGGAAAGCGCAAGGCCTCGTGTATGGTGGCATTGGATGAATGGCAATATCACAAAGGAAGGTATCAAAGCTGACCTGGAATGGATGAAACGGGCTGGAATTGGAGGCTTTCAGAAT
>Ga0209450_10001215_pt1 | contig 12929 bp, 12 predicted proteins | sample FrelakmetLWP11LW_FD_187149 | JGI IMG/M metagenome (GOLD analysis project Ga0209450, IMG submission 187149) | Freshwater lake sediment microbial communities from the University of Notre Dame, USA, for methane emissions studies - LWP11 LW (SPAdes)... | ecosystem: Environmental > Aquatic >... | reverse complement strand
CGGTCCTTCCGGCGATCGCGCCCGAGACGTCAGGCGCTCAGGCGCCTGCGGCGGAGGCGGGTTTGGGGTGTCGTTCCGGTGAGCATGTTTCTTCGCGAACCGGAACGACACCCCAAACCCGGCCATCCCACCGTCGCCGACAGCGAATGGCAGCAGGCAGTGCGAAGCGAGGGAAGACCGGAATCGAAATCAGCCGGCCGAAGCCAGGCGAACGGGGCAGGATCAGCTGCCGAGCGCGGCCTTGATGCGGGCGCTCACCGCGCCCATGTCGGCGCGTCCGGCAGCCTTGGCCTTCACCACGCCCATCACCTTGCCCATGTCCTTGACGGATGCGGCGCCGGTGGCGGCGATGGCTTCCTGGATCAGGGCATCCACCTCGGCCGCGGAGAGCTGGGCCGGCAGGTACGTCGTGAGCAGCGCGATCTCGGCCTTTTCCTTGTCGGCGAGGTCGGTGCGGCCGCCCTGCTCGAACTGGGCGATCGATTCCTTGCGCTGCTTGACCATCTTCTCGAGCACGGCGATCACCTGCGCATCGTCGAGCGTGATGCGCTCGTCGACTTCACGCTGCTTGATCCCGGCCTGCACCATGCGGATGGTCGAGAGGCGCTCCTTGTCGGAGGCCCGCATGGCGGCCTTCATGTCCTCGGTGATGCGCTCCTTGAGCGTCACGGGACGCGTGCCCTCAATAGCTGCGGGCGCGCGGAGCCCCGAAGTCGCGCATGCCGCGCTTCTGGTGGCGCTTCACCGCCGCGGCCTTCTTGCGTTTCCGCTCCTGGGTGGGCTTCTCGTAGAATTCGCGGCGCCGCAGCTCGGTCAGCACGCCGGCCTTCTCGCAGGCACGCTTGAACCGGCGCAGGGCGGCATCGAAGTATTCGTTCTCACGAACGCGAACGCTGGGCATCGCAACCTCGTCGAAGGTCTGGTCAGGGCACCCGGCCATGGCCCGAGGGCGCACTGCCGGTGAAAAGGACCGCGAATTTTAGAGAGCGCCGGCGGGAAATGCAAAGCATGCGGGTATTGGGCCTCGAAACCTCCTGCGACGAGACCGCCGTCGCCGTCTACGACGGCGACGCGGGGCTGCTCGCCCACGAGGTCTACAGCCAGGTGGACCTGCACGCAGCGTACGGGGGCGTGGTGCCGGAACTGGCGTCCCGTGATCATCTGCGTAAGCTGTTGCCCCTGTTGAAGAAAGTGCTGGCCGAGGCCGGTGGCGCGCAGGGCATCGAGGGGGTCGCATACACGAGCGGCCCCGGGCTCGTCGGGGCCCTGCTGGTGGGGGCGGCGGTGGCGCGCAGCCTGGCGTTCGCGTGGCGCGTTCCCTGCACCGGCGTGCACCACATGGAGGGGCACCTGCTGGCCCCGCTGCTCGAGGCGGAGCCGCCGCAGTTCCCGTTCGTCGCCCTGCTGGTGTCCGGCGGCCACACGCTGCTGGCGCGCGTCGAGGGCGTGGGGCGCTACGAAATCCTCGGCACCTCGCTCGACGATGCGGCGGGCGAGGCTTTCGACAAGACTGCCAAGCTGCTGGGGCTCGGGTACCCGGGCGGTCCACAGCTCGCGAAGCTCGCTGAGCAGGGGCGGGCGGACGTCTTCCGCTTCCCGCGCCCGCTGACGGAACGTCCGGGCCTCGACTTCAGCTTCAGCGGACTGAAGACCGCGGTAGTCGTGGCGCTGCGTGGCAGGATCCTCGACGAGCAGACGCGGGCCGATGCCGCGCTGGCGTTCGAGGAGGCCGTCGTGGATACCCTGGTGACCAAGTGCCGGCGCGCGCTCGAGGCGACCGATGCGCGCACCCTGGTCATTGCCGGCGGCGTCGGCGCCAACCGCAGGCTGCGGACCCGCATGCTCGCCATGGGCGAGCGCGTAGGTGTGCGCGTCGTCTACCCGCGCGTCGAGTTCTGCACCGACAACGCGGCGATGATCGCGCTGCTCGGCCACCTGCGCCTGGCGGCTGGCCAGCGCGACGACCTGGCGATCCGCGCCCGTGCGCGCTGGCCCATGACTGACCTCGTTCCGCCCGGTGCCTAGCCTGCGCACTGGCGGCGCGACGTATTCCTCTTCACTATCCGCTATCCGTTATCCGCTATCCGCTTCCCATGGACGTCATTTTCCTCACCGGCCTCACCTCCGACTGCATCATCGGCATCTGGGACTGGGAGCGGCGCGTCAAGCAGAAGGTCGTCATCGACCTCGAGATGGGCGCCGACATCCGCAAGGCCGCCGCGAGCGACGCGATCGAGGACACGCTCGACTACAAGAGGGTCTCGAAGCGCCTGCTGCAGTTCGTCGGCGAGTCGCAGTTCCAACTGGTCGAGACCCTCACCGAGCGCATCGCCGAGATCGTGGTGACGGAATTCGGCGTCCCCTGGGTGCGCGTCCGGCTCAACAAGCAGGGCGCGATCCGCGGGTCGCGGGACGTCGGCATCCTGATCGAGCGGCGCCGCGAGGACTACGCGGGCGGCGCCGGCCGCGCGTGACGCAGGTCCTGGTCGCGGCCGGGAGCAACGTCGAGCCGCACGCCAACCTGCGGCGGGCGCTCGATGCGCTGGCGGCACACTATCCCGGGCTGCGCCGGTCGACGGCGTATCGCAATCCCGCCGTCGGCTTCGAAGGCGAGGATTTCATCAACCTGGTCGTCGGCTTGGAGACCAGCGACCACGTCCAGGACGTGCTCGGGCACCTGCACGAGGCAGAGGCGCTGTGCGGCCGTGCCCGCGACGCACCGAAATGGGCACCGCGCTCGATGGACCTCGACATCCTGCTGTACGGCGATCGCGTGTGCGACGAGCCAGGCCTCGTGCTGCCACGGCCCGACCTCGTGCGCCGCGCCTACATGCTCGGGCCCGCGGCGGAGATCGCGCCCGACACCTTGCATCCGACGTTGGGGGTCACGCTCGCCGAGCTGTGGCGGAATATCGCGCCGGCCGACCACCCGCTGGTGGCGGTGGACCTCGGGTGGCCCGCGCCGGGGCGGTCGCCGTGAATCGGTCCGTGACCGGCGCCGCCGCCCCGCTGCGCGCCTCAGAGGCTGCGGCCGCCATCCACGGCGATGACCTGCCCGGTGATGTACGGGGCTTCGGCGGCGAAGAAATAGGCCGTGCGCGCGATGTCCTCGGGCGAACCCGAGCGCTTCAGCGCAGTCTTGGCGACGATCTCGGCCTTGAGCGCCTCGTCGAGGGGACGCTCCGGCCAGAGCACCGGGCCGGGTGCGATGCCGTTCACCCGGATCTCCGGCCCGAGTTCGCGGGCGAGCGACTTCGTGAGCATCACGAGGCCCGCCTTGGCCGCCGAGTAGACCGGATGGGCCCGGAGCGGCCGCCGGCCGTGGATGTCCACCATGTTGAGGATCAGGCCGCGCGATTCGCGCAGCGCCGCTGCGGCGGCCTGCGACAGGAACAGCGGCGCGCGCAGGTTGGTGCCGACCAGGTCGTCGAACTGCGCCAACGTGATGGTGCCCACCGGCGTCGAGTAGAAGGTGGACGCGTTGTTCACCAGCACGTCGAGGCGGCCGAAGCGCGCCAGTGCAGCCTCGATGAGGGTCGGCAGCCGTTCGACGTCGTGCAGGTCGGCACGCACCGCCAGCGCGGAACCGGCGCGCGCGGCCTCGAGTTCCGCGACCAGTGCGTCGGCGGCGGGCCGCGACTGGTGATAGTGGACGACCACGTGCGCGCCGGCGGCGTGCAGCCGACGGCCGATCGCGGCGCCGAGGCGCTTGGCGCCGCCGGTGACGAGCACGCAGCGGCCGGCAAGGGGCAGGGCGTTCTCCATGGCGTGTGTGCGACGGGCATGCAGTGGGTTGGCGACGTGACGATACCCGAGCCCGTTCGCCGTGTCTCGATGGCGGTCGCCGTACCGTGAGCGTCGCCACCGACCTGCCTGCGTTGACGCCTGCAGAACAGGCGCACAGCGAGCGCCTCGAGCAGCGGGTGCGCGAGGAGATCGCGCGCGCAGGCGGCTGGATCGGCTTTGCCCGCTACATGCAGATGGCGCTGTATGAGCCGGGCCTCGGCTACTACAGCGCCGGCGCGCGCAAGCTCGGCACGGCGGGTGATTTCGTGACCGCACCCGAGGTGGCCCCGGTGTTCAGCCGCTGCCTCGCGCGCCAGTGCGAGGAGGTGCTGCGTACGCTCGGCGGCGGCGACGTGCTGGAAATCGGCGCCGGATCGGGCGTCATGGCCGTGGCGGTGCTCGAGGAACTCGAGCGTCGCGACGCTTTGCCGGCGCGCTACCGGATCCTCGACGTCAGTGCCGACCTGCGCGAACGCCAGCAGGCGACGCTGGCGGCCGCCGTGCCGCACCTGCTCGAGCGGGTCGAATGGCTGGACCGCTGGCCGGAGGACTTCACCGGCGTCGTGGTCGCCAACGAGCTGCTGGACGCCATGCCGGTCGAACGCTTCGTGATGCGCGGCGGCTCCGTCAATGCGCTCGGCGTCACCTGGCACCTTGGCCGGCTCGAGTGGTCCGAGACCCGCGCCTCCGCGGCGCTGGCAGATGCGGTGCACGCCGTCGTGCGCGATGTGGGCGCGTCCTGGCCGGAGAGCTACACGTCGGAGATCAACCTCGGGCTGGCCGGGTGGATCGCCGCGCTCGCGGCCACGCTGACGCGCGGTGTGCTGCTGTTCGTCGACTACGGCCTGCCGCGGCGCGAGTTCTATGCCCCCGAGCGGCGCGACGGCACGCTGCTCTGTCATTTCCGCCACCGCTTCCACGGCGATCCGTTCACCCGACCGGGGCTGCAGGACCTCACCGCCTGGGTGGATTTCACGGCCGTGGCGGAGGCCGGCGCCGCGGCGGGACTCGAGCTCGCGGGCTACACCACGCAGGCCCACTTCCTGATCGGCTGCGGCCTCGGCGAGTTCCTCGCCGACGTGAACGAGCTCGACGTGGTGGGCCGCGTCAACCTGTCGCGCCAGGCGATGGTGCTCACGCTCCCGGGCGAAATGGGCGAGCGATTCAAGGCGATCGCGCTGGCGAAGGGTTACGATTCGCCCCTGCGCGGCTTCGCCGTGCGCGATCTGCGTCACACGTTGTAGGTACCCATGGATTTCGTCCAGGCCATCGTCCTCGCCATCGTGCAGGGCCTTTCCGAGTTCCTGCCGATCTCGAGCTCGGGCCACCTGATCCTGATCCCGCACTTCTTCGGGTGGTCCGATCAGGGCCTCGCGTTCGACGTCGCGGTGCACCTCGGCACGCTGCTCGCGCTGCTGGTCTATTTCCGCCGCCAGCTCGGCACGATGGCGACGTCCTGGATCGACTCGGTGTTGCGCCGCCAGCACACGCGCGACAGCCGGCTCGCGTGGCAGATCCTGGTCGCGACCATCCCGGTCGGGCTCGCGGGCCTGCTGTTCGCCGACTTCATCGAGGCGCACTTCCGCAACCCGCTGTTCGTCGCCGGCACGCTCACCTGCTTCGGCATCCTGATGTACCTGGCCGACCGCTTCGGGCGCGGCACGGAGGACGAGTTCAGCCTCAGCTGGCCGCAGGCGCTGGCGATCGGCTGCGCGCAGGCGCTGGCGCTGATGCCCGGCACTTCGCGTTCCGGCATCACCATGACGGCGGGGCGGGCCCTCGGCCTGTCGCGTTCGGGCGCGGCGCGCTTCTCGTTCCTGCTGGCGATCCCCGGCATCGGCGCGGCGGGCGCCTACGAGGGGCTGAAGCTGGTGACGTCACCCGGGCCCGTCGACTGGCAGCCGATGGTCGTGGGCGTGGTGTTCGCGGCGCTGTCGGGCATCGCCTGCATCCACTTCCTGATCCGCTTCATCGAGCGCATCGGCCTGCTGCCGTTCACCGTCTACCGGATCGTCCTCGCCGGCGTGATCGTCTGGCACTTCACCTGAGTCACGCTCAGGCCTGGTTGAGCGAGCGGATCGCCTCGATCCGCGCCGCCCGCATCCGCTCGGCAATCACCGGGCCCTTGTCTCGCGCGAGCACCGCAGGGTCGAGCTTCACGCTCGACGCGGCGGCGAGCGCCGCGCGCAGCTGTGCCGCCTGCGGATAGGGACGGGCCCGCAGCTCGGGGCCGCGGCCGCGCGCATCCGCCTCGCACGCGAGCAGGAAGCGCTCGAACCGCTCCGTGCGGCGGAAGGCGTCGGTGATCTCGAGCAGCTCGAGCACCGTGCCCGGCCGCAGCTCGGCGACCCGGTGCACCCGGGCGTGGTGGCGCGCGACCATGACGGCGAGCTCGCGGTGCTCGGTCGGAATCCTGAGGCGCGCCGCGAGGCGCTCGATCAGCTGCGCGCCGGCCTCCTCGTGGCCGATGTGCCGCGGCCACTCGCCCGGCGGCGTCAGTCCCTTGCCCACGTCGTGCACCAGCGCCGCGAAGCGCACGGTCGTGTCGGGCGACAGGCTGGCCGCGACCTCGAGGACCTGCATCGCGTGCAGGCCCGAGTCCACCTCGGGATGCCACTTCTCGGGCTGCGGCACGCCGAACAGCGCGGCGACCTCGGGAAACACCACGGCCAGCGCACCACAGGCGCGCAGCACCTCGAAGTAGGCGACGGGCCGGGCCTCGCCCAGCGCGCGCTCGGTTTCGACCCAGACCCGCTCCGGCACCAGGGCCTCGAGTTCGCCGCCGGCCACGATCGCGCGCATCAGCTCGAGTGTCTCGGGCGCGACCGTGAAGCCCAGCGGTGCGAATCGGGCTGCGAACCGGGCGACGCGCAGGACGCGCAGCGGATCCTCGACGAAGGCCGGCGAGACGTGGCGCAGCACACGGGCCTCGAGGTCACGCTGCCCGCCGTGCGGGTCGATGATCTCGCCGGACGCGGACTGGGCCATGGCGTTGATGGTGAGGTCGCGCCGCGCGAGGTCCGCTTCCAGCGTGACGTCGGGCGCACACCAGGTCGCGAAGCCGTAGTACCCCGGGCCCGTCTTCCGTTCGGTGCGCGCGAGCGCGTACTGTTCCCCGGTGTCGGGGTGCAGGAACACGGGGAAGTCCTTGCCGACAGGCCGGTAGCCGAGTGCCAGCATGTCGTCCGGGCTGGCGCCGACGACCACGAAGTCGCGCTCGTGATGAGGCCGGCCGAGCAGCCGGTCACGGACCGCGCCGCCGACGAGGTAGATGTCCATGAGCGAAATCGTAGCGGATCTCGCGCGCCGCCTGCTGCTCCTTGGGTTACTGGCCGCGCCCGTCTCCGGCTGTTACCTGGCGCAGGCCGCAGCCGGGCAGGCCGACGTGCTGGCGCGCAGCGAGCCGCTCGAGCGGGTGGTCGCCGATCCGCGGACACCGTCCGAGGTTCGCGATCGTCTCGAACTGGCGTCGCAGGCGCGCCAATTCGCCGTGCGCGAGCTCGGCCTTCCCGAGGGCCGCAGCTTCCGCAGCTACGCGGACCTCGACCGGCCGTATGCCGTGTGGAACGTGGTCGCCGCGCCCGAGTTCTCGGTGGAGCCGCGGCGCTGGTGCTTCCCGGTGGCGGGCTGCGTCGGCTATCGGGGTTACTTCGATCCCGCCGCGGCGGAGTCGAAGGCACGCCGCCTTGCGCAGCGTGGCGACGACGTGACCATCGGCGGCGTCGCCACGTACTCGACGCTCGGCCGCCTGCCGGACCCGCTGTTCAACACCATGCTCGCGTGGTCGGAGACCCGCTTCGTCGGCACGATCTTCCACGAACTCGCGCACGAACAGCTGTACGTGCCAGGCGCCGCCGAGTTCAACGAGGCGTTTGCGAGCGTGGTGCAGCAGGAGGGCGTGCGGCGGTGGCTGGTGGCGCGGGGCCGGACCGCGGAGCTGGGCGCCTACGAGCTCATGCTGGCGCGCGAGGCGGAGTTCGCGGCATTGCTGCGCGCGGCGCGCAATCGCCTCGCGGCCCTGTACGCCTCCGGGGCGGACGTGGCGCAGATGCGCATCGCCAAGCAGCGTGAACTCGGCCGGCTCAAGTTCGATTACGCGCAGCTGCGCTCCCGCTGGGGCGGATATGCCGGTTACGACGGCTGGTTCGCGCGGGTGCTGAACAACGCCCACCTCGCATCGGTGGCGACCTACCAGGACTGTGTGCCGGGACTGCGTGCAGAGCTCGATGCGGCAGAATCGCTGCCGGCGTTCTACGCGCGGGCCGCGCAGCTGGGTGCGTTGCCGGCGAGCGAGTGGCGGGCTGCGGTGTGTTCGATCAGGGAGCGGTGACCGGGCGGGGTTGCGGGTGTTCCCCCGGCTCGCGAAGAAACATGCTCGCCGGAGGAACACCCGCAACCCCGCTCGACACGCGGCGCCCACCGGATCCCGCCGCCACGACGGTGAATGGCGCGCGTGTTGCTGGTGGTGGTCGAGATTCTGACGGCGTGAGTCAACGTCGTCGCAGTAGACGTCGCCAGACGGCCACCAGTGCCACCGTGGATGCGGTGTGGGCCCGATCAGACTGCGTGCGCCGTGCGATTTTGCGGCGTCGTCGCCGCAAAGTCGCTCAGGCGCCTGCTGTCGGACGGGTGAACGGGTTCGTCCGGCCGAAGCATGTTTCCTCGCGAGGCCGGACGAACCCGTTCACCCGGCCTGCACCTGTCTCCGATCCGACCGTCAGCGAATCGGGATCACCAGCATGGCGTTGCCGCGCCGGAGCTGCAGCACGAAGGCCGCCGCGCCCTCCGTGGCCTTGCGGAACTCCGCGACGTTGGCCACCCGCGTGCGGCCGACGCCGATGATGACGTCGTTCGCACGCAGGCCGCGCTGCGCGGCCGGGCTGCCTTCGGCGACCGAGCGCACGAGCACGCCGCCGCCCTGGGCGTCCGCGAACTCGGCACCCTCGAGACCGCTGTGCAGACCGGCGGCCTGGGCCTCGGCTGCCGCGTCGCGTTCGCCGATCACCGCGGTCACTCGACGCGGCTTGCCGTCCCGCAGCAGCGCGATGTCCACGCGATCGCCGATGCCGAGCAGGCCGATGGCGTTGCGCAGGCCCGCCGCGTCTTTCACCGGCTTGCCATTGATGGCAGTGACCACGTCGCCGGCCTTGAGACCGGCCTTCTCGGCGGCCGAGCCTTCCACGACCTGCGACACCAGCGCGCCCTGGGTATTGGTGAGTTCCATGCTCTCGGCGATGTCCGGCGTGAGGGTCTGGATGTTCACGCCGAGCACGCCGCGGCGCACTTCGCCGTGCTTCACCAGCTGGTTCATCACCGTCTTCATCATGTTGGACGGGATGGCGAAGCCGATGCCGATGTTGCCGCCGGTGCGCGACAGGATCGCCGTGTTGATGCCGACGAGCTGGCCGTCGAGCGTCACCAGCGCGCCGCCGGAATTACCGGGGTTGATCGACGCGTCCGTCTGGATGAAGTCCTCGTAGCCTTCGGGGTTGATGCCGGAGCGGCCGAGCGCGCTCACGATGCCCGACGTGACGGTGTGGCCGAGTCCGAAGGGGTTGCCGATCGCGACCACGAAGTCGCCGACCTCGGTGCGTTCGGAGTCGCCGATCGGGATGGCGGTCAGGTTGGCGGCCTGCACCTTGAGCACCGCGACGTCCGAGCCCTCGTCCTTGCCCACGACCTTGGCGGTGAGCGAGCGGTTGTCGAGCAGCGTCACCGTGATTTCGGAGGCGTTCTCGATGACGTGCGCGTTGGTGATGATGTAGCCCTGCTTGGCGTCCACGATCACGCCGGAGCCCGCGCTCTGGAATTCACGCTGCCGCGGCGCATTCGGCAGGTCGAAGAACCGGCGGAAGAACGGGTCGTTGAACAGCGGGTTCTGCTCCTGCACCGTGCCTTTGGTGGCAATGTTCACGACCGCCGGGGAAACGCGCTTCACCATCGGCGCGAGCGACGGCACCGGCGTGTCGCCGACCTGTGCCGGCAGCTGGGCGGAGGCGAGCGGGGCGAAGGCGCAGAGGAGCGTCGCGGCGAGGCCGAGGTGCAACTTCATTGAGTGGTCCTGCGTGGTCACGGGGGCAGCGGGCCGGGGAGTCTAGCAAGTGGTCCGGGCAAGTGGTCCGGGCGGGCGCGCTCGGCGAACCGCATGCGCTCCGGCTCAGACCCGCCGCTGCGCCGGCGAGTTCCCGCGCCCCGCGGCGCTCGTTGCATTGCACGGCGGCCCGGCCGTGCACAAGCTGTGGATTTCCGGTGGTTCACCGGTGGACACAAGATGTTGTGTTATCGCCGCAACGACGGGCTTGACTTGACGGCCGTTTCGGGCATTCGTGACGCCGTGGAGGATGGCTCATTAAGTCATTGTTTTGTATGAATAAAACATTGCTGCGGCGCGGCAAATAAAGCAGTTGACGGAGGTGGGGTGGGTGCCTAAAGTTGCCGCCCTGACCCTACATGTTGTGTCCGGCACGAAGCGTGCCCAGGGGGGATCTTCGGAACCGCTCGGGCCGGGCCTCCTTCAAGGGCAGTCGGCACGGTGGCGGCCCTCGCTCGAAGGCCCGACGCACCTGCCGAGGGGGTCCGTCCGTTCCGCCTTAGACGAAGATGAAACCGGAGCCGCGTCGCCGCAATGAGCACTGCCGTGAAGATTGAATCCCGGGATGCCCGCAGCATCCCGTACCAGGAAGCGTCCCTCGACATCTGGGACAAGAAGTACCGCCTGACCGCCAAGGACGGCACGCCGATCGACCACACCATGGACGACACCTACAAGCGTGTCGCCCGCGCGCTTGCCGACGTCGAGCAGGAAGAAGTGCGCGAGCACTGGTACGGGCAGTTCCTGTGGGCGCTGCGCCGGGGCGCGATTCCGGCCGGCCGCGTCACCTCGAACGCGGGCGCGCAGGAGCACAAGCCGGCGACGTCCACCATCAACTGCACGGTGTCGGGCACCATCCGCGACTCGATGGACGACATCCTGCGCAAGGTCCACGAGGCGGGCCTGACGCTCAAGGCCGGCTGCGGCATCGGCTACGAGTTCTCCACGCTGCGGCCGCGCGGCGCATACGTGTCGGGCGCGGGCGCCTACACCTCGGGCCCGCTGTCGTTCATGGACATCTACGACAAGATGTGTTTCACCGTTTCGTCGGCCGGCGGCCGCCGCGGCGCGCAGATGGGCACGTTCGACGTCGGTCACCCGGACGCCATGGAGTTCATCCGCGCCAAGCGCGAGGCGGGGCGCCTGCGCCAGTTCAACCTGTCGCTGCTCGTCACCGACGAGTTCATGAAGGCGGTGCGCGAGGATCGCGACTGGCAGCTCGCCTTCCCGGTGACCGCCACCGAGGTCGACGGGCACGACACGAGCGACCCGGCGAAGTTCATCTGGCGCGAGTGGCCCACCAGCAACGGCTACGTCCGCAACGAGGAAGGGCTGGTGCTGTGCAAGGTCTACAAGACCCTGCCCGCGAAGCGCATGTGGGACGTGATCATGTCCTCGACCTACGACTTCGCCGAGCCCGGCTTCGTGCTCGTCGACCGCGTCAACGAGATGAACAACAACTGGTGGTGCGAGAACATCCGCGCCACCAACCCGTGCGGCGAGCAGCCGCTGCCGCCTTACGGTTCCTGCCTGCTCGGCTCGGTGAACCTCACCAGTTTCGTGCGCGATCCGTTTGCCGAGGGCGCGCACTTCGACTGGGACGAATACCGGCAGGTGGTACGCGTGTTCACGCGCATGCTCGACAACGTGGTCGAGGTGAACGGGCTGCCGCTCGAGCAGCAGCGCAACGAGATCATGCGCAAGCGCCGCCACGGCATGGGATTCCTCGGGCTCGGGTCCACCATCACCATGCTGCGCATGAAGTACGGCTCGCGCGACGCGGTGGCCTTCACCGAACGCGTGTCGAAGGAACTCGCGCTCGCCGGCTGGGAAGCCGCGCTCGACCTCGCGCAGGAGAAGGGCCCGGCCCCGATCATGACCGAGGAGTTCGAGGTCACGCCGGAGATGCTGCGTAAGCGCCCCGAGATGCGCCGTGACGGCATCAAGGCCGGGCAGAAGCTGCCGGGCCGCATCCTGCACGCGCGCTACAGCCGCTACATGCAGCGCGTCGCCGAGGTCGCGCCGGAGCTCGTCGACAGGCTCGCCGAGACCGGCGCGCGCTTCACGCACCACAGCTCGATCGCGCCCACCGGCACGATCTCGCTGTCGCTCGCCAACAACGCCTCGAACGGCATCGAGCCGTCGTTCGCGCACCACTACTTCCGCAACGTGATCCGTGAGGGACGCAAGACCAAGGAGCGCATCGACGTGTTCTCCTTCGAGATGCTCGCGTACCGTGAGCTGGTGAACCGCAGCGCCATGCCGGGCGGCACGACCCCGGCCGACAAGCTGCCGGACTATTTCACCACCGCCGACGACATCACGCCGCGCGAGCACGTGGACATCCAGGCGGCGGCGCAGAAGTGGGTCGACTCGTCGATCTCGAAGACGGCCAACGTGCCCACCGACTACCGCTACGACGACTTCAAAGACATCTACCTCTACGCCCACGAGCAGGGGCTCAAGGGCTGCACCACGTTCCGCTTCAACCCCGAGGCGTTTCAGGGCGTACTGGTCAAGGAGGAGGACCTCAAGAGCACGACCTACGTGTTCACGCTCGAGGACGGCACCGAGGTGTCGCTCAAGGGCGACGAGCAGGTTGAGTACGACGGCGAGATGCACACCGCCGCGAACCTGTTCGACGCGTTGAAGGAAGGCTATTACGGCAAGTTCTGAGGCGGCACGGCCCCAGTGAAGCAATGAGTGATGCAATGAGCGCACAGAAGATCGAACGCAAGATCGTCAAGTACCGGGTGGTGAAGCCCGGCGACAAGGTCGAGCCGAAGGCCGACGCGAAGCGGGAGGAGACGCTCGTCGAGCCGCGCGACGCCAAGGTCATCTGGATGCACGAGAAGCTCGAGCGTCCGGAGATGCTGATCGGCTCGACCTACAAGATCAAGACGCCGGTCTCGGACCACGCGATGTACGTGACCATCAACGACATCGTGCTGAACGAGGGCACCGAGCACGAGCAGCGCCGGCCCTTCGAGATCTTCATCAACTCGAAGAACCTCGACCACTTCCAGTGGATCGTCGCGCTGACGCGGATCAT
>Ga0209450_10001214_pt1 | contig 12939 bp, 12 predicted proteins | sample FrelakmetLWP11LW_FD_187149 | JGI IMG/M metagenome (GOLD analysis project Ga0209450, IMG submission 187149) | Freshwater lake sediment microbial communities from the University of Notre Dame, USA, for methane emissions studies - LWP11 LW (SPAdes)... | ecosystem: Environmental > Aquatic >... | reverse complement strand
CAGGGGCCGGGGATGATCCGGGTGAGGTCCTTCGTGCGGTAACGGATGACCGGCATCCCCTCGCGCAAAAGCGTCGTCATGACGAGCTCGCCCTCCTCTCCGTCCGGGACGGACTTGAGGGTCTTCGGGTCGATGATCTCGACAAGGAAGTTGTCCTCCCAGATGTGCAGGCCGTTCTGGCAGGGACACTCGAAGGCGACCCCCGGCCCGTTCATCTCGGAGAGGCCATAGGAGTTGAAGGCCTTGTAGCCGTAGAATTCCTCGATCTTCTTGCGGCTCTTCTCCGAGTGCGGCTCGGCACCGATAAAGGCGATCCGCACCTTCGTGTCCTTCCTCGGGTCGATCTTGAGCTCCTCGAAGACGGAGTACAGGTGCAGGGCATAACTCGGGATGATGTGGATGACCGTCGTCTCGAAATCCTGCATGAGTTGGATCTGGCGCTTGCTGTTCCCGGCTCCCGCCGGAATGACGAGGCAGCCGATCTTCTCGGCCCCGTAGTGGAAGCCCAAGCCCCCCGTAAAGAGACCGTAGGTCATCATGTTCTGGAAGACATCGGACTTGCGCACGCCCGTCATGTACATGCAGCGGGCCACGAGGTTCGTCCAGGCACTCAGGTCACCAGCCGTGTGGAAGATGACCGTCGCCCTGCCTGTCGTGCCCGACGAGGAGTGCATGCGCACGAGTTCCTCTCTCGGCACGGCCAGGAACCCGTAGGGCCAGTTTTCCCGGAGGTCGTCCTTGGTCGTCAGGGGTAAATTGGGCACGTCGGCCAGCGATTTGAAATCGTCGGGGTTGAACTCCTTTTCCTTGTAAACCTTGCCGTAGTGATAGGAATTCGCGGCCTTCTTGAGGGTTGCCTTCAGCCGCTCGACCTGGATCGCCTCCAGCTTCTCCCGCGGCATGGTCTCGATTTCTTTTTCCCAGTACATTGCCATTCCTCCATGGTAATCGAGGGTTTTTTGTACCCCTCCCGCAGAATTTTATCAAGTTCATTCTGTGGCTATCCGGAGTTGTTGAAAAGCTAACTGCCCGGATATATGCTTTCACAAACAGACAATTCTTTTTGACGAAACAGACGAAACAGACTAGATAGACCAGACAGACCACTTGCCGGGAGGCATACCATGCAAAACTTCATGTTTGAAAACCCCACGCGGATCATCTTCGGGAAAGGGTCCATCGCCAAGATCGGCGCCGAGGTCAAGCGTTTCGGCGGCCGGGTGCTGATGGTCTACGGGATGAGCAGCATCCGGACGACCGGGATCTATGAGCAGGTCCTGAATTCCCTCAAGGAGGCAGGCGTCGACATCGTGGAGCTTCCCGGTGTCAAGTCCAACCCCCTTCTGTCCAAGGCAAAGGAGGGCATCGAGCTTGCCCGGGCCAAAAAGGTGGACGTCATCCTCGCCGTGGGCGGCGGGAGCGTCATCGACACGGCCAAGACGATCGCCGCAGGGACCAAGGCCGATCACGACCCCTGGGAGTTCTTCGTCTACACGAAACTCGTCAAGGAGGCCCTGCCCGTCCTCGTGGTGCTTACCCTTTCGGCCAGCGCCTCGGAGATGAACGCCGCGGCCGTCATCACTAAGGACGAGACCTGCCAGAAATTCAGCGTGCGCAGCCCCCTGATCCAGCCGAAGACGTCGATCCTTGACCCGGAGGCACTCTTTTCGCTCACGCCTGCCTACACGGCCTACAGCGCCGTCGACATCATCACGCACATGCTCGAGGGGTATTTCACCAACACGGAGACGGGCGAAAGCCCCCTGCAGGACCGGATGATCTACGCCTTCATGCGCACGCTCATGGAGGCCACCGAGAAGTCGCTGGCAAACCCGAAGGACTATGACGCGCGGGCGAATTTCATGTGGTCGGGCACCCTGGCCTTCAACGGCCTCACGACGGCGGGCATGGGCATCGTGGGATTCCCCGTGCACATGATCGAGCACTCGCTGTCGGCCCTCTACGACATCGCCCACGGCGCGGGCCTCTCCATCATGCTTCCCGGCTGGATGGCGTGGTCTGCAAAAAAGAACCCGGCGCGATTTGCACGGCTGGCAAGGGAGTTTTTCGGGGTAGCAGAGGCGGATGACGCAAAGGCAGCAGCCGCAGGCATCATGAAACTCAAAGGCTGGTTCAGCGCCGTGAAGAGCCCCGTGTCCCTGAAAGAAGGAGGCATCCCCGAAAGCGACATCGAAAAGATCGCCGACAACGCCGTCCAGCTAGCCCGGACCTGGAAGCTGAAGGACTACACGAAAGAAGTGATCGTGGACGTCCTGAATCATTGCCGCTAGCGCAGGAATAAATAAACAGGGAACTGGGTATTGGGTACTGGGTATTTTAATTCCCGATTCTTAATTCCCATTATCCCAATTTCCCATTACCCAATTACCGTTTCCTGGATTCGCCATGACTGGAATCATTCTCGCCGGCGGCCGAGCCAGCCGCCTGGGCGGCATCAACAAGGCCTTCATCGAGGTCGGGGGCGAGCGTCTCATCGACCGGACGTTCCGGGTGTACCGGAACCTCTTCAAGGAGATCATCATCTCCACGAACTCCCCGCTGGAGTACCTGGAATTCGACGCCCGGATCGTTACCGACATCCACAGGGGAAAGGGGCCCATGGGCGGCATTCACGCGGGGCTCCTCCACGCAACCTGCGAGCACGCCTTTGTCTCGGCCTGCGACATGCCCTATCTGAGCGAGGCGTTCATCGGCCACATGATTGCGCAATCCGGTGGTTACGACCTGGTGGTACCCGTCACGGCCGCCGGCTTCGAATCGCTCCACGCGATCTACTCACGCAAGTGCCTTCCCTTCGTCGAATCGCAGATCGAGAGCGGCGAGTTGAAAGTTTCCCACCTGTTCAAGAAGTTCAAGACCCTCGAGATTCACGGTGACGAAATCCGCCGCTTCGACCCTGAAGGCAAGCTCTTCGCCAATCTCAACCGCCCTGACGACCTGAACCGGATCATCCGTCCCTGACACTTGACACATAACAAGTGTCTGCTCTCTGCTTTCCAATGCATCCCTGGCCCCTTAACCCTTTACCCATTTTCTCGCACTGGTCACTGGCGCAGTTTCACCAACCCACTTTCCCATCACTCCGATATTCCAATATTTCAGTGATTTCACGCTCCTATTTTCCATTTGACAATTCCCCTGAATTCCGATAATCGTGGCGCGATTTTGCGTTTTTTTGACAAAGAGGCGCAAATCAGCACTTTCCACGCATTCCTAATGCTGCGCGATCCACGTCTAAGGAGGGAGGGTTCAGATGAGCGAGGAGAAACTTTTTGGAATGCCGGCCGAGAAAGGCCGGTGGATGTTCGTCGTACTGGGATTCATCATCAACATCTGTCTCGGAAGCGTCTACGCCTACAGCGTCTTCAGGGGCCCCGTCTCAAAACTTCTGAACATGAGCGCAACCGAGGCGGGCATGCCCTTCATGGTCTTCCTGGCGCTGTTCGCCACCATGGTGTTCTTCGGCGGTCTGCTTCTTGCCAAGCTCGGCCCCAAGATGCTCGGATGGCTCGGCGGGGCGGTCGTCGGCGTGGGCTGGATCCTGGCCAGCTTCTCCACGAGCGGCACGATGCTGACAATCACCTACGGGGTCATCGGCGGCGGCGGCGTGGGTCTCGCCTACGGTGTTCCGCTGGCTGTCGCGGGCCGATGGTTCCCCGACAAGCGCGGGCTCGCCCTCGGGCTCACCCTCGCCGGCTTCGGCGGTTCGCCCTTCGTGTCGGCCAACGTGGCGGCGGCCTTGATCAAGGCCGTGGGCCCCATGTCGACATTCTTCTATATGGGTGTCGCCTTCCTGGTCATCATCCTTGTGTGCTTCATTCCCTACAGGTTCCCCAAGGACGGCTGGCTCCCTGCCGGATGGAAGCCGCCCGCAGCGGCCGCTGCAAGCGCCATCGATCTCAATATGGGTGAAATGGCAAAGACCTCCACCTTCATGGGGCTCTTCCTGTGCTACATCATCGGCTCCCTGGCGGGACTCATGGCCATCGGCATCTCCGCCTCCGTCGCCCAGGAGATCATCAAGATCGACGCGGCAACGGCGGCAACGCTGGTCGGCGTGTTCGCCATCTTCAACGGCGTCGGGCGGCCGATCTTCGGCGTGCTCACGGACAAGCTCTCGCCCAAGATGGCGGCGCTCATTTCCTTCGTTCTCATCCTGGTCTGCTCGCTGGGCATGCTGATGGCGGGCCCCGGCAGCGTCATGCTCTACACGCTGTGCTTCATCGGCTTCTGGCTCGTGCTCGGCGGGTGGCTGGCCATCGCACCGACGGCGACGACGATCTTCTTCGGCGTGAAGAATTACGCCAAGAACTACGGCCTCGTGTTCTTCGCCTACGGTCTCGGCGCCATCCTGGGCGGCATCATCGCGGGTCAGGCAAAGGACACCTTCGGCTCCTTCACCTTCGCCTTCTACCCCACGGCGGGCCTGGCCGTCCTCGGCATCCTGATCGCCCTGGCGATGCTCAAGCCGGTCAAGAAGGCGTAGGACAGGCATCCCACCCGTCAACCTTCTGGTGTTCCAAACAAGAGCGCCGGTCACATCGACCGGCGCTCTTACAAAATATCGGCCACTTGCGCTAGGGATTAGCCCGGTAATCTCCTCGGCAGGACAGGCCGCATTCGCCCTTGACACCCCAAATAGCACATTATAATATGCATATATAATATGCACATTGGAGGCACCATGAGAACCACCATCGTGCTCAACGAAGATTTGTTGAATGAGGTCAAGACCCTTTCCGGGGCAAAGTCAAAAAGGGCTGCCGTGGAAAGGGCGCTTGAGGAGTTCGTGAGACGAAGGAAGGCCCGCAAGCTGATCGAGCTCGAAGGCAAGATAGAGCTTTCCTGCACCACCGATCAGCTGCTCGAAAGGAGGAAGAAGGATGTACCTCATCGATAGCTCGGTGTGGATTGAATACTTTCGGCCTTCGGGCTCGCCGAAGATCAAGGCTAGGGTGAGGAAAATCCTGGAAAGCGAAGAGGCCGTCACTTGCGGGGTTGTTGTGGTAGAGATCCTGCGCGGGGCAAGGACGGAAAAGGACTTCAAGGTGCTGAGGGATTCACTGTGCTCCCTTCCAGCCATACCCATCAACGGGGAGGTGATCGACAGGGCCTCCCGCTGGGGTTTCGTGCTGGACAGAAAAGGCAAGCATGTCCCGACGACGGATCTCATCATCGCATCATGCGCCCATAAAAAAGCACGGCTCCTCCACGCAGACAAGGATTTCGAGGTCATCGCCTCGATTTGCGATCTTGAACAGGAGAGCCTTCAGCCCGCCTGAGGCTCATGGCCGCACCCGGCGTATTTCCAGTAGTGTCGGCTGACAACTTTCGCAAGAAGCATGCCGGTCGCAAATCGCCGTCATTCCTGACGGTTCGGGCTTGCACTTGCGAGGGAAACAGGGTATGTCAAAAATCGGTTTGGATAGACAGCGACAAGGGCGTGAACGCTATGGAGAAATTCGATGTCATCGTCGTCGGGGCGGGGCTGGCGGGGCTGGCCGCGGCCTGGACGCTGGCCGGTGAGGGCGTCGAGGTCGTCGTCCTGGAGCGGGGCGATTACCCGGGCTCCAAGAACGTCTCCGGCGGCCGCATCTACGTAAATCCCGTCCGCGATCTTTTCCCCGGACTCTGGGACGAGGCCCCCATCGAGAGGGCCATCGTCCGCGAAGGGGCCACCCTCATGGCCCGGAACCGCTCCTTCACCTTCCACTACACCGGCAGCGAGCTGCGCGCCGAAAAACCCCAGAGCTACAGTGTCCTTCGATCGAAATTCGACCGCTGGTTCTCCGAGCGGGTCGAGGAGCGGGGGGCCATGCTTCTTCCAAAGACCCTTGTTTCGGACGTGATCCGGGAAAACGGGAAAATCGCCGGTGTGATCGCCGGGGGCGACGAGTTGCGCGCTGACGCGGTCATCGCCTGTGACGGGGCGCTTTCCCTCATCCCGGAGAAGGCGGGTCTGCGGGCACCGGGACGGGCGCATGACAATGCCGTGGGCGTCAAGGAGGTCATCCAGCTTGACCCCAACCTGATTAACGACCGCTTCAACGTAGGCGACGGCGAAGGAGGGGCCCACCTCTTCGTTGGCGATGTGACAAAAGGACTCTTCGGCGGCGGCTTCCTCTACACGAACCGCGACAGCGTGAGCCTGGGCCTGGTCGTCTCCATTGAAGACATCGCAAAAGAAGAGGCGGCAGGTGATATCCCTGCTCTTTTCGAAGCCTTCAAGGCCCGGTCCGAGATCGAGCCGCTCCTCCGGGGCGGGAAGACAGTCGAGTACGGCACCCACGTGATCCCCGAGGGGGGCTACCGCTCTCTCTGTCCTCTTGTCGGCGACGGGATCCTCGTGGCTGGGGATTCGGCGGGATTCGCCCTTAACCTGGGGTTTACCGTCCGCGGCATGGAGTACGCAATGGCATCGGGCCACTATGCCGCCAAGGCCGTCATCGAAGCGAAAAAGACGGGATGCTACGACGCTGCAGCGCTTGCCGTCTACCAGAAGCTCCTGGAAGAGAGCTTCGTCCTGAAAGACTTCCGCACGTTTCAGGAGACTCCGAAGGTGCTCTCGAACCCCCATCTGTTCGGCCACTACCCGGAGCTCGCGGGAAATCTGCTCCGCGATCTCTACACGGTACCCGCCGGGCCCAAGTCGCCGATCTTCACAACGCTGCGCCGGCACCTGACCCTGAGCCAGCTCTGGACCATGCTCATGGACGCGAAGGAGGTCACGAAGATATGAGCGACCTCAAGGCGAAACTGGGCCTCAACGTCTTCAAGCCGCTGCCTGCACCCCACATCAAAATCAAGGCGGGCATGGAGCGCGACGCCCGGCTGAAAGCGGCCGTGCGGGCCTGTCCCGCGGGGCTCTACAGCATAAGCGAGACGGGTGAATTTGTATTGACCATTGACGGATGCCTCGAGTGCGGCACCTGTCGCATCGCCTGCGGCACCGAGGTGCTCGAGTGGGGCTACCCCGAAGGCGGCGCGGGGGTGCAGTTCCGCTTCGGATGAAAGACAGAGTGTCGGGTCGAGGGTCGAGGGTTTAGGGTAAAGAGGAGAAATGAGAAAGACCTGTCATTGCGAGCCGAGCCTCGCGAAGCGTGGCAATCTACGTTTGAGATACGTCTTTTAGATTGCTTCGGCGCTTCGCTCCTCGCAATGACCCTGTTGTTTGACTGTTCACTATAATTACAGATTCCCCAATTACTGAATCAACTAGTTACCCAATCACTGTTTTGTACGAAGGAGGGAGATCATGAATTTCAAGTTGACCGAGGAACAAGAGTTAATCCGTAAAAACATCCGGGAATTCTGCGTGAAGAATGTGGAGCCCATCGCCGCGGAAATCGACGAGAAGGAATGCCATCCCGCCGATCTCTTCAAGAAGCTCGCCGAGGGCGGCTGGATGGGGATCCCCATCCCGACGCAGTACGGCGGCGCCGGCGCCGACTACCTGACCAACGCCATCGTCGTGGAGGAGCTTTCGCGCGCCTGCTCGTCGACGGGGTTCACCGTGTCGATCCACGTGGGGATCGCCTGCATGCTGATCAACCTCTTCGGCACGGAAGACCAGAAGAAGAAATTCCTCACCCCTCTGGCAACGGGCAAGCACCTGGGTGCTTTCGTCCTCACCGAGCCGGGGGCCGGCACGGACGTCATGGCCGCCACGACGACGGCGACAAAGGACGGCGATGCCTATGTGCTCAACGGCACCAAGACCTTCATCTCCAACGGGCCCATCGGGGACACCTACCTCGTCTTCTGCTGGACCGACAAGGCGGCGGGCCGCAAGGGCATGAGCTCCTTCATCATCCCCAAGGGAACACCCGGGTTGAAACCGGGCGAGCATTTCCACAAGATGGGACTTCGCTCGTCCCAGACCTCCGAGGTCGTTTTCAAGGACTGCCGCGTGCCGAATGAGAACCTGCTGGGAGCCGAGGGCGCCGGAATGGGTAACGCCGGTGCGGCCTTCGACCACGGCCGCGTGGGCATCGCCGCCCAGGGCGTGGGCATCCTTCAGGCGGCGCTCGACGAATCCATCAAGTACTCGAAGGAGCGCGTCCAGATGGGGAGCCCCATCGCGCGCCACCAGGCCATTTCCTGGATGATCGCCGACATGGCGACGGATCTCCAGGCCGCCCGGTTCCTGACCTACTATGCGGCATGGCTGAAGGACAACAAGCTGCCCTTCACCAAGGATGCCTCCATGGCGAAGCTCTTCGCCGCCGAGAAGGCCATGCACCACACAACGAAGGCCGTCCAGATCCACGGCGGCTACGGCTACATCAAGGGCGCCAAGGTGGAGCGGCTCATGCGCGACGCCAAGATCCTGGAGATCTACGAGGGCACCTCGGAAGCCCAGCGGATGGTGATCTCGGGCACCGTCCTGCGCTAACCGCAGGACGAGCGTGTAGCGTGCAGGCAAAGCAGATTCGGCACAACCGGCACGCCACCTCTATACCTTTACCCTTTCACCTTGAACCTTTTACCTGGAGGCATGAAATGCCGAACGTAGTGGCCTGCTTCAAATGGGTCGTCGACGAGGCCTACATCCGCCGCGGCGCAGGCGGCGCCCTTGACCTCTCGTCGGTGGACTTCAAGATCGGGGAGTATGACCGGAACGCCATCGAGGAGGCCGCACGCCTGAGGGATGCCGGTGGCGGCGGCTCTGTGATCGGCATCACCGTCGGCGCCCCCGACTCGGCCAAGGGGGTGAAGGATGGGCTTTCGCGGGGGATGGACCAGGCCTTCTTCGTTTCCGACCCGTCTTTCAAGGACCTGGAGCCCTCGCAGACGGCGGCGATCCTCGCCGAGGTCATCCGCACGCGCATCCCGCAGTACGACCTCATCACCTGCGGCGAGGGATCGAGCGACCTCTACGCACAGCAGGTGGGACCAAGGCTTGCCGAGCTTCTCGGGATCCCCTGCGTCTGCTTCGTCCAGAAGCTCTCCCTCGAAGGAGGGAAGCTCGTTGCCGATCGGCGTGTCGAGGACGGCATCGAGGTTGTCGAGGCACCGCTCCCTGCGCTGGTGACGGTGCTGCCCGACATCAACACGCCGCGGATCCCCGGCGTGAAGGACACGCTGATGGCCGGCAAGAAACCCGTCACGACGATCAAAAAGGAAGAGCTTGCGGGGAGCTTCGAAGGGACACTGAAGACGGAGGGCATGACGGCGTCAAGCCTGGAGCGCACGGGAGAGAAACTCGCGGCCGATGCAGCCGGGATTGCCCGTTTTGTCGATTCGCTGCGCAAGAGCGGCGTGATCCGTTAAGGGGGAAGCGATGGCAGGTATCTGGATCATAGCGGAAACGCGGGAGCAGGCCCTGGAGCTACTCGGAGCCGGACGATCGCTGGCCCCGGACATGGGGGCGGCGCTGACGGCCGTCGTCAGGAAGGATGCCGGCCCGCCGGAGGATTACATCGCCCGCGGGGCCGACGAAGTCCTCATGCTGCCGGAGCTGCCGCCGGATCAGCCCTTTGGGGCACATCTGCCGGTGATCGAACAGGAGGTGAAAGCAGTCTCGCCGGATGTCATCCTCTTCATCTCCTCGGCGAGGGGAAAGGAGCTTGCCGCACGGCTCGCCTCGCGCCTCTGCGCGGGGCTCTGCAGCGGCTGCACGGCGATTGCCTTCGACAAGGCTTCGGGCTCGCTCCGGATGGAGCGCCTCGCCTACGGAGGCGCCGCGATCCAGAAACTTACCGCTGCAGTAAAGCCCGTCGTCGTCACCGTGCCGCCCCGGACCTTCGAGCCCGCCCCGTCCCTGGACGCCCGTCAGGGCAAGACGCGGGAGCTGCCCGCCCCGCCCCCGTCGGCGGTGAGGATCCTCGAGAAAAAGCCGAAGGAAAAAGTCGCGAAGGACATCACCGAGGCCCGGGTCATCGTCTGCGCCGGCCGCGGTTTCGATAGGAAGGAGGACCTGGCACTCGCGCGCGAGCTGGCCGACGCGCTGGGCGGAGAACTGGGCGCTACGAGACCGCTCACTGAAGAGGTGCACTGGCTCCCGGAGGATCTCTGCATAGGCCTCTCAGGCGTTCAGGTGAAGCCGGCGCTGTACGTGGGCCTGGGCGTGTCGGGCCAGATCCAGCACATGACGGGCGTGCGCGGCGCGAAAGTCGTCTGCGCCGTTAACCGCGACGAGAACGCTCCCATCTTCGCACTTTCCGACTTCGGGATCGTGGGCAGCCTATACGAGGTCGTGCCGACGATCATCGAAGAGCTCAAAAAGTAATTTCTGTCCGGGTTTGAAAAAGCCCCCGCCGGAACGGGCCGGGGGCTTTTTTTGCGGGCCGATGCGAAATTTCCGTTGTCATTGACGTTGTGATCTAGTATGCATGCCCGGACTAAAACATTGCTCCCCGAGGAGGATTCAGGCGATCCATGAACGATGTGAAGGAGATTCTCCAGGTCATCTGCCGCAACGAGGAAATCGCACAGAAGTTCTTCGAGATCGAGACGAGTATCCTCACCATCCACAATTTCCGCGATCTTTTTGAAAAACTCCTCACGGAAATCCACGATAAGTTCAGCGTCCCTCACGTCTGGATGGCCATGACGGAGGACAACGACGTTTACCGGCTCCTGGACCAGATGACGCCTGCAAATACCTTCGGCGAGCGGTTGAGGGTCGCGGACGCTCAATCCTTCGACGAACTCGTCGGAGACGCAGCAGCGACGATCCTGGCCAACGAGGGACTGGAGCGGTTCAAGGCTCTCCTACCCGAAGGGGCCCGATACGCCCTGGGCTCGCTAGCCGTGGTTCCGCTCACCTACGAAGGAAAGGCCATCGGCAGCCTGAACCTAGGGGACTCGTCGCCCGAGCGATACGCCCCGGGGATGGAGGCAGGCCTGCTCAAGCAGCTTGCCGTGAAGGTGTCCGTGTGCCTCTCCAACGTGATGGCCCACGAGAGGCTCGCCATGCTGGCCTTCCGGGATCCCCTGACGGATCTTCTGAACCGGCGCGTCATGGAGCAGGTGCTCCTGCGCGAGTTCGACCGCGCGAGGCGATACGGGACGGAGCTTGCCATCGTATTCCTCGACATCGACCGCTTCAAGGGGATCAACGACAGCCACGGACACGACATGGGCGACGAGGTGCTCAAGTGGGTGGGAAACCGCCTGCTGGCCATGAGCCGCCAGAGCGACGTGGTTGCGAGGTTTGCCGGCGACGAGTTCGTCGTCATCCTTCCCAACACGAGCGCCGATCGGGCCTACCGCTTTGTCGACCGTCTGCAGACCTTCTTTCTCTCCACGCACCTGGCCCACACCGGGAAGGTGATCTCCGTCTCTGTGAGCTGCGGCACCGCCACGATGGCCGACGCCGGCTTGACCGACGCCATCTCCATGCTCAAGAAGGCCGACGAGCGCCTCTACCAGAGCAAGAACTCCAAGAAGGAATAAAAGAATCCCCCTTTCCTCCCAGACAGAAGGATGAAGGGAAATTTCTTTTTCTGTTGGCTGTTGGCTGTCGGCTGTCGACTATTTTTGTGCCGCGTACCCCTTCGCCAGCGACGTGTTCACGTGCACGACACCCTTATTAATGGTCTTCAAGGGATAGTCGTCAGTTACCACGGGCAGCTGGTCCGCCACGGCCTGGTCCCGCAGGACGGTGCCGGCGGGCACGTAGCGGCCGTCGGGAACGGAAACGCCCATCAGAATACAGAGGGGTTCAATGACGCATCCTTTGCCGACCTTCGCTCGGAAGACGAGCGTCTTCATCCCGACGAAGCTGTCGTCGAGGACAACGGCCGGGCCGTGGATCTGGACCTGGTGGGCAAGCGACACGCGGTTGCCCACGTAGACGGCGTATTTCTTACCTCCCACCTCCATCAGGTTTTTCTCAATGGGTTTGCCGTGCTCTTCCGTTTCGAGGGCGTGGATGATGACGCCGTCCTGCACGTTGGAATCGTCGCCCACGTGCAGGGGCTGGCCCTCGTCTCCGCGGACAGACGCAAAGGGCGACACGAAGACGTTTTTCCCGATGATGACGTTGCCGATAACGGCCCCGAGCGGGTGCACATAGGCTGTGGGATCAATGGTGGGCTCATACGCTTTCGAACTGAAATCAGTCTGTACGCTTTTTCCTATCATATTTATCCTCCCGAAAAATGGTCTATTTCGTCTGTTTCGTCTATTCGGTCTTTTCGTCAAAAAGCCCTTAACGTCACGTTAAGTCACTCCAGGCTTATCCTGGCTTGGCACATCAAGGTGGCGGGCGGCTGCAAAACAGCTTTCAATCTTGCGATTCTTAACCCTGAACCCTCTTCTGGCGCTCACGCGCAAGAAGCTCCTGCCAGACCTCGTCGACGCGCTTTTCGAGATCTCGCATCGTGCCGTCGTTGCGGATGGCGAGATCGGCAAATTTCAGTTTCTCGTCGATGGGCATCTGAGACTTGAGCCTGGAGAGTGCTTCCTCGCGGCTCAGGTTGTTTCGCTTCATGACGCGACGGATCTGGACATCCGGAGGCGCATAGACGAGCAGGATCAGGTCAAAGCGGTCCTGCATCCCCACTTCGAGGAGAAGCGGGATGTCTGACAGGACGATCGCCTGCCCGTCCTGCCTTCCGATCTCGTCGCGCCGCCGCTGCGCTTCCTCGAGAACGGCAGGATGGACGATGCCTTCCAGCACCTTGCGCCGCCCTACATTGTCAAAGACGAGGGCGCCCAGCTTCTTGCGGTCGATCCGGTCTTCGGGGTCCAGAATGTCACGCCCGAAGGTCTCGACGATCCGCTTCCAGACAGGCTGTCCCGGTTCCTGCAGGGCGTGGACGAGCCCGTCGTGATCGATCACCCGGGCGCCATTTCTCACAAGCATCCGGACCACCGTCGATTTGCCGGTCGCGATTCCCCCTGTCAGCCCCACGTTCAGCATCGGCACGCTTCTACCACAAGGCCCCCGTTCCATCAACACAAAACCCT
>Ga0209450_10001213_pt1 | contig 12943 bp, 9 predicted proteins | sample FrelakmetLWP11LW_FD_187149 | JGI IMG/M metagenome (GOLD analysis project Ga0209450, IMG submission 187149) | Freshwater lake sediment microbial communities from the University of Notre Dame, USA, for methane emissions studies - LWP11 LW (SPAdes)... | ecosystem: Environmental > Aquatic >... | reverse complement strand
TGAGGCCGCTGAGGTGGTTAAGGCTGAGGCGGTTGAGGTGGTTGAGGCTGAGGCGGCTGAGGTGGTTGAGGCTGAGGCGGCTGAGGCGGTTGAGGCCGAGGCGGCTGAGGCGGTTGAGGCCGAGGCGGCTGAAGCTGAGCCTGAGGCGGTTGAATCAGCCGAACCGGAAATGACGCCCGAGTTTTGCGAGATTGCGGCTGGCAGTGAAATGGATCGGCCGGCGGCACTTGATGTTTTCATCGACTTTATCGAATCAAGTCCCTACGCCGAACCGGAAAGCGAGCCTGTCCAAGTCGAGGCTGGCGCGAGCGAAGACGAAATGGCCGAGGAGGCCGGGTACGAATCGGCTCCGATCAGCGAAGAATCGTCGGTGATGCCGTCCATGACCGAGGAAGTCGCCTTGTCCGAGCCGGAAGGCGAGGCGGAGTGGATCGAGTTCGCCGCAGCCGTGGCCGAACTTGCCCCGATTCACCTTGCTGAGGAGGCGCAGCCCGAATCCGTGCCGCTCAGCGAAGAAGCGCCGGCGACACCTGCCATGCCAGAGGAAGTTTGCATCGGCGATGTCTGCGTGTCGGCCGGACTTTATGAAATTTTCATGGCCGAAGCCCAGCAGCATCTGGCCACGTTGCACGAGGAGCTCGAGCGCTATGAGGGCGCGCCGGACAGCCCGGCAAGCGAACCTGCGCGGAGGGCCGTCCATACCCTGGCGGGTATCGCCGGCACGGCGGGATTTGGCCAGCTGACCGAACTGGCTCACGCCCTCGAGCTTTACTGGAACCGCTTTACCCATACCGTGCTGCCGCTGGCGCACCTGCCGCTGATGCAGGCGAGCGTTCAGCGTCTGCAGACCATGGTGGACGAGATACAGGCATCGATTGCACCCGGATCGGCCACTGATCTGGTGGCTGCGTTGGGTGAGCTGGAGGAAGCGCATCCTGAAATACCGCATGTCGATGCTGTAGAGGAAGCCGCAGCAGTCCTGGAAGAAGACGTGGCAGCCACACCGTTCGAACCGTCTGCCGAGCACGAGCCTTTATCCGAGGAAGCGCTGCCCGTTCCGATGGCCGAGGCCTTCCACACCGAGGAAGCCGTCCCAGCGGAAAACGCGCCGTCACTCCCCGATCTGTCCGGTCTGATCCCCGACCTGAAGTCCGCTGCGAACGTGCCGGTTTTCGAACGTCGCGAAGTCCGTGATGAAGTCGATGAGCAGTTGCTGCCGATTTTCCTCGAAGAGGCCGACATGCTGGTTCCGGACACCAGTGCGCAGCTGCGCAGCTGGCGCGCCAATCCAGGCGACAACCAGGCGCGCGACGCCTTGCGCCGCAACCTGCACACGCTCAAGGGCAGCGCGCGGATGGCTGGAGCGATGCGTCTGGGCGAGCTGACCCACGTCATGGAATCGCGCGTGATCGCGGTAATCGAGGGACAGATCGGGGTTGACGGCGACATTTTCGACAAGCTCGAGGCGGAATTCGACCGTCTCTCCGACGCGGTCGAACGGCTGAAGGCTGGCGACACCGGCCCCGTTGCCGAAACCGAGGATACGATCCAGCCTGTCGCCGCACCGCTCGAGCCGGTGCTGGAACCCAAGCTGGTGGTGAGGGCCGAGGACCAGCCCGGTGCGCAGACAGCCGCGCAGCCCGTCAGTCGCGAAAGTCAGGCCCTGACCCTGAGGGTGCGCGCCGACTGGGTGGACCGCATGGTGAACCAGGCTGGCGAAGTGGCGATTGCGCGTTCGCGGATTGAAAGCGAAGTCTTCGCCTTCAAACGCCACGTCGCTGAACTGTCGGAAGCGCTGGTGCGCCTGCGCAGCCATATTCGTGAAGTCGAGATTCAGGCCGAGTCGCAGATGCAGGCGACATTCCAGACCCAGGGCGTCGCCGAGCACTTCGATCCCCTGGAGTTCGACCGCTTCACCCGCTTCCAGGAAGTCACGCGCTTCCTGGCGGAAAGCGTCAACGATATTTCCACCGTGCAGCATATCCTGCTCGCCCGACTGGGCGAGGCGGAGGCCGCGCTGATCCAGCAGACGCGCCTGAATCGCGAACTGCAGCAGAATCTTCTGCGGGTGCGGATGGTGCCGCTGTATTCGGTGGCAGAGCGTCTCTATCGCACGGTGCGCCAGACGGCGCGCGATGTCGACAAGCGTGCGCAACTGGATATCCAGGGGGGTGAGCTGGAAATCGACCGTTCGGTGCTGGAAAAGGTGACCGCGCCGATCGAGCACCTGCTGCGCAATGCGCTGGCGCATGGCATCGAAGCGCCCGAAGTTCGCCAGGCGGCGGGCAAGCCGGAGTTTGGCGAAATCGTCCTGTCAGCGCGGCAGTCGGGCAACGAAATGCTGCTGACAGTGAAAGACGACGGCCGCGGCCTCGACTATGCCCGGATTCGGCAGAAGGCGGAGTCGCTCGGCCTGCTGACCCCGGGGATCGAACCTTCCGAATCGCTGCTGGCGCAGCTGATCTTCGCGGCCGGATTCTCGACCGCGGAGTCGGTCAGCCAGGTGGCCGGCCGCGGTGTCGGGATGGATGTGGTCAAGAGCGAGATTTCAGCCCTCGGCGGACGCATCGATATCGCCTCCGTCAACGGCGCAGGCACCACTTTCAACATCTATCTGCCGCTAACCCTGGCCATGACCCAGGCAGTGATGGTCGAGGCGGCGAAACAGGAATATGCCCTGCCCGCGCCGCTGGTGCAGCAGGTCATCGAAATCAAGCCGGATGCCCTGCAAAAGGCCGTGGCGGCCGGTGAGATGGAGTGGCGCGGCGAGCGCTATCCGCTGACCTATCTGCCGCATTTGCTTGGCGATGCCGAAGCGACGCATGAAGTGCAGCGCTACAACCCGGTCGTGCTGCTGAAGAGCGGCAACAGCCAGGCGGCCATCCTGGTCGATACGGTGACCGGTACCCGTGAAATCGTGGTCAAGAACATCGGGCCGCAAATCGCGCGGATCACCGGCATCGCCGGGGCCACCGTGCGCGGCGACGGCCGGGTCATCCTCATCCTCAACCCGGTCCCGCTGGCACTGCGCTGGCTGAGCCAGCCGCGTGTCCGGCAGGATGTGCCGCCGGTCGCCACCCCTGCTGTTCAGGTCAGCGAAGCGCCGCTGGTGCTGGTGGTCGACGATTCGCTCACCGTGCGCAAGATCACCACCCGCCTGCTGGCGCGCGAAGGATTCCGCGTCGACAGCGCCAAGGATGGTGTCGATGCGCTGGAGAAAATGAACGACCTGATCCCCGACGTGGTGCTGCTCGACGTCGAAATGCCGCGCATGGACGGTTTCGAGCTGGCGCGCGTGATGCGCAACGACGGGCGCCTGAGGGACGTTCCGATCATCATGATCACGTCGCGCACGGCCGACAAGCATCGCAACCATGCCCTGGAAATCGGCGTCAACGTGTACCTCGGCAAGCCGTATCAGGAACAGCAACTGCTCGGTCACATCGCCGAGCAGATCAGTCGGCACGCTGCGGTCGCCGGATAGTTGCGCAAACCGTCCTGAGAAAAACGGGGGCGCAGGCCCCCGTTTTTTAATGCCGTCTGGCTAGAGCCGCAGACTGGCGAGATCCCCCCCAGCCAGGGCGCCGAGCGCCTGGTCGCCGGTTGCCGGGTTGCGGTGATAGGTCCGGGTCAGTTCGCGTGCAGCCTCCAGCCAGTGCGCCTCGGCCTGTGTAATCAGCTGCGACAGCGGCCGGCAATCGCGGTCGCCAAGCCAAGCATCGTAAGCCTGCGGCAGGGCGGGAAACAGTGCGCGACGCAGCCCCGAGAGATTGGCCAGATAAAAATGCAGCGAGCCGACGGCCTCGCGTTCCATCAGGGTGGGCAGGGTCACCAGGCAATCGGCCAGATGGTCGCGTACCGCCCGCGCCAGCAGTTCGGCGTGGCGGGAGGTCAGCTGGCCGAGCATGGCGTTCCATTCCTCGCCCAGCAGCGACTCCGCGCGCGCTTCGCCGATTTCGTGCAGGATCATTGCTTCGCTTTCGGCTTCCGCCATGCGGTCGAGTCCGCGCTCGATGTCGCGCTCGAAATCGTAATGTGCAAACGCGCGTCCGAGCGCAGTATCCTTTTCCTTCCACTGCCATTCCTCGTACTTGTTCCACAGCAGGCGGCGAACCGCATCCATGCGCAGGAAGATGGCGCCGTCGCGCATCGCCGCCGGCGGTGCGATCAGGTCGCGCGCGTATTCGCAGCCGGCCACCAGGACCTGCACGCCTTCGCGGATTTCCGCGCGTTTGAGCTCGGCCAGCACAAAATGGGGCTTCCGGAAATGCCCCAGTCCGCTGCTGTAAACCAGCCCCAGCGGAATCAGCGCGCGGTTGATGTCGTCAGCCTCGAACGGGTCGATCCCCGCTTCGGAGAGCGGCAGCGGCGCGAAATCCTCCTCTTCCACGGTATCCCACAGGCTCTCGCGCGCGTTCAGCCAGTCGCCGAGTTCGTCCTTGGGCAGGCGCGCGCCGTAGGGGATCTCCATTTCCCAGCGGTAGTACTCGCGCATTTCCAGAAGGAAGGTGCACATCGTCATGTCGCGTGCGTGCCGGGCGTCGGCGATGGTGCAGTTCTTCTGCACGGTATCGATGAGGGCGTGAAGATTTTCGACCATGGAGCGCTCCTGATGAAGTCTGCACTTCCAAGTCTACAAATAAAAACAGCCCGATCAACCGGGCTGTTTTCAGGGGTATTCCGATGGTTCAGGAGGTTAGGCGCTGCGCGCGCCCGACCCGGTTGATGATTAATGCCGGCGCACCGTGCCGTAGAAATTCAGGTCGGCGCGCGAGCGGCGGCTGAGCTCGAAACGTGCGGCGTCGCTGCCGCCGAATTGCCCGGCGAGTTCGCCGTAGACCTTGCTTGCCCAGTCCTTGTCGTTGAGCGCGTCGGCGATGCCCTCTGCCCAACGCAATTTGTCGGCGGGCGCTTTCAGCTGCGAGCCGCACTCGGCATACCACTTGCGCAGCACTTCCGCAGGCAGGGCGTAGCCCTTGAGGCGGTCGATGAACTGGATGCAGGCGTCGCCGGTGGTGCAGGCCGCCGCCGCGGCGGCGAACAGTTCGTCCGCCTTGGCGCTGTTGCCCATGGAGGCATACAGACGGCCGATGTGGGTGAGGGCAAAGTGATCGCCGGCTTTGGCTCGTGCGGCATCCAGCAGGCGTGCGGCGGCATCCATGTCCTTGGCGGCGAAGCTGGCCTCGGCCAGCTTGGCGTAGTCATAGACCGAGGAATTGGCAGCGGAGGCCAGGGTATTTTCACGGGCGGCCAGATAGGCGCGTGCCTTGGAGACGCCGAGTTCGCGGTGCTTCAGCTGCGCGGCGGTCGCGGCGAGATCCTTGAAGGAAATGGAATCGGTGGCGTTTTCAGCGGCATTGTCCAGCAGCCGCGCCAGCCAGTCGGTGTCGTCGAGATTGCGGTCCACCGCCAGAATGACCGGCTTGTAGCGCGAGAACTGATAGCTGCTGCCGTCCAGCATTTTTTCCGCGGAATCGATCAGCTTGGCTGCATAGAAGGGGTCTTCGAGCTCCACCCGCACGCGGTCGGCCAGGGTAATGAATTGCTTGACGCTGCTGGCTTCCTTTTCCAGTTGCTGGAATTCCAGATAGCGGGTGTGGTTGGCCTTGCGCTTTTCAAGCTTGGCCTTGACCCGTGCCAGACGCTCGGCGTCGTCCGCCAGATGGGCTTCGACGGCCGTGACCAGTCTCTGCATCTCGTCCAGACCGGCCACCGCGTCTTCGGCACGGTCCAGCAACGCGGCCGCGCCCGGCTTGTCGCCCACGCTTGCCAGACCTTCGGCGAGTTCGATGTAATCGCCGGTGGCGCTGGCCATGTCGCCAGCCTTCTTCAGGGCAGACTGCATGAAGGCGGCATCACCCGCCTGCTTGGCCGATTCGATCAGGGTCTTGGCGGCGGTGAAATCGGTCGCCGCGTCGAGTGCGCGCTGGTAGAGGGCCTTCGCACGCGCCGGGTCGCCCAGCGTCTTGGTGACTTCGCCGGCCAGCGACAGCAGGTCGGGCACGCTGGAGAGCTTGTCCGCTGCCTTGTTGAAAATGGCCGTGGCGTAGTCCTTGTCGAGCAGATGCTCAGCCGATACCGCCGCCAGCTTGCTGAATTCGACTGCGCGCGAGATTTTCAATTCGGCCTTTTCCAGCACTTTCTTGGCAAACGCGCTGTCGGCGATCACCGCCATGACGTTTTTCGCCAGGTCGATCAGCGGGTCGAGGTTGCCGGTTTCCTTCAATGCCTTTTCGTAGGCACCTACCGCGGCCGCCTTGTCGCCCAGCACCTTGAACTTGGCTTCGGCCAGCGAGATCTGCTCCTCGCCGCTCATGCAGTAGTCCTCGGCGGTCTGCAGCAGTTCCTCGGCGCGGCCCTGCTCGCCGAGCGCCTTGTAGACGATGGCGCAGGCTGCCAGATCCTTGGTGAACTGGCAGTCGTCCGCGACGCGGTCCATCAGTTCCTTGGCGTAGGCAGCATCGGCGGGCTCCTGCAGGGCCTGCAGGGCCAGCGCGGCGTAATCGGCGCCGCCGCTGCATTGGGCTTCCTGGGGGGATAGGGTGTCACGGGTGGCCATAGACGTCTCCGAAATAGGCTGGACAGAAACAAATCCGCAATTTTCCGCCTCCGTGTCCCGGCCAGCCAATAAATTATGCCGATGGCGGCATTAAGGACTGTCGCTGTCGGGCGTGGTGGCTGACCGCCGTCAATGCTTCGCCGTGTGCGGCATCAAGCGGTCGATGTAGGCAATGGATATGGCCGACAGGACAAAGGCCATGTGGATGACGGTTTGCCACAGCAGCACCTTGTCGGTCAGGTTGGGCGCGTTGATGAAGGTCTTCAGCAGGTGGATCGACGAGATGCCGATGATGGCGGTAGCGAGCTTGACCTTCAGCACGTTGGCGTTGACGTGCGACAGCCACTCGGGCTCGTCGGGGTGGCCTTCGAGGTTCAGGCGCGAGACGAAGGTCTCGTAGCCGCCGACGATGACCATGATGAGCAGGTTGGAGATCATCACCACGTCGATCAGGCCCAGCACGATGAGCATGATGGCCTCTTCGGAGAGCGTGAAGGTGCCGACGACGAGGTGCTCCAGTTCGACCATGAAATGCACGACGTAGACCAGTTGCGCCGCGATGAGGCCGAGATAGAGCGGAACCTGCAGCCAGCGGCTGCCGAACAGGACGGTGGAGAGGAATTTGCCGCGCGCTTCGACGGGCTGGTTGGTTTCGGGTTTCATTTGCCAGGGGTTTCGGGTTAGGGATTAGGGACAGGAACGGGGAATCAGAGGACGTAGCGCGCGAGGTCTTCGCGGGCGGCCAACGCAGCGAGACGGGTAGTGACCGCGTCGGCATCGACCAGGTGTTCGCCGGTGACGTTGCCGGCATCGAAGGAAATGTCCTCCAGCAGCTTTTCCATCACCGTATGCAGGCGGCGCGCGCCGATGTTTTCGGTGCGCTCGTTCACTTCGAAGGCGATCTCGGCGATGCGGCGGATGCCGTCTTCGGTGAATTTGAGCGTGACGCCTTCAGTTGCGAGCAGGGCCTCGTACTGGCGGGTCAGGCAGGCGTCGGTGGAGGTGAGGATCTGCTCGAAATCCTCCACCGAAAGCGCCTGCAGTTCGACGCGAATCGGCAGCCGACCCTGTAGTTCGGGAATGAGGTCGGACGGTTTGGACAGGTGGAACGCGCCGCTGGCGATGAACAGGATGTGATCGGTCTTCACCATGCCGTACTTGGTCGAGACGGTGGTGCCCTCGATCAGCGGCAGCAGGTCGCGCTGCACGCCCTGGCGCGAAACGTCGCTGCCCTGGGCGTCGCTGCGCGTGGCGATCTTGTCGATCTCGTCGAGGAACACGATGCCGTTCTGCTCGACCGCTTCCAGCGCCTGCAGCTTGGTTTCCTCGTCGTTGATAAGGCGTCCGGCCTCCTCTTCGGTCAGCAGTTTCATGGCCTCGCGCACTTTCAGCTTGCGGCTTTGCCGGCGGCTTTGCCCGAGGTTGGCGAACATGCCCTGCAATTGCTGCGAGAGGTCTTCCATGCCCGGCGGGGTGAAGATTTCCATGCTGGGGCTGATGGCCGCCAGCTCGATTTCGACTTCCTTGTCGTCGAGCGCGCCTTCGCGCAGCATCTTGCGGAAACGCTGGCGCGCCGCGCCTTCCTCGCGCTGAGGCTCGGGCTCGTTGAAGCCGGCACTGCGCGGCGGCGGCAGCAGGGCGTCGAGGAGGCGTTCCTCGGCGGCCTCCTCGGCGCGAAACTTCACCTTCTGCGTCGCCTGCGCGCGCAAATCCTTGATCGCGGTCTCCATCAGGTCGCGGATGATGGTGTCGACATCGCGGCCGACGTAGCCGACTTCGGTGAACTTGGTCGCCTCGATCTTGATGAAGGGCGCGTTGGCGAGCCTGGCCAGGCGTCGCGCGATCTCGGTCTTGCCGACACCGGTCGGGCCGATCATCAGGATGTTTTTCGGCGTGATTTCCTGGCGTAAGGGCTCACTCACCTGCTGGCGCCGCCAGCGGTTGCGCAACGCCACGGCGACCGCGCGCTTGGCCGCAGCCTGGCCGACGATGTGCTTGTCGAGTTCGTGGACGATTTCTTTGGGAGTCATAAAAGCAGTGAAGGGCAAAGGGTAAAAGGGGAAGGGCGAACCCTCCCGGCAGGGAGGAGGGGGGCGCGTAGCGCCGCGTGGGCCTAAGCCTTCACCCTTCTCCCTTCACAGTGTCTCGATTACGTGATTCTGGTTCGAATAAATGCAGACATCCCCCGCGATGGTGAGGCTCTTTTTGACGATTTCAAGCGGCGGCAGGTCGGTGTTCTCCAGCAGCGCGCGGGCGGCGGACTGGGCAAACGCTCCGCCGGAGCCGATGGCGGCGATGCCGAGTTCGGGTTCGAGTACGTCGCCGTTTCCGGTAATGATGAGTGAGTACTCACGGTCGGCCACCGCCAGCATGGCCTCGAGTCGCCGCAGCATGCGGTCGGTGCGCCAGTCCTTGGCGAGTTCGACCGCGCTCCGGAGCAGGTGCCCCGAGTGCTTGTCGAGCTTGGCCTCGAAACGTTCGAACAGGGTGAACGCGTCAGCGGTGCCGCCGGCGAAACCGGCCAGGACTTTTTCCTGATACAGCCGCCGCACCTTGCGGGCGGTGGATTTGATGACGATATTGCCGAGCGTGACCTGGCCGTCGCCGCCGAGGGCGACCTCGTTGCCACGCCGAACCGAAAGGATGGTGGTGCCGCGATATTGTTCCATGCACCGAATTATACGTGCGCGGGGGGCGGCTTGCCTTGTCGCAGCCATCGCCACAGACGGCGCAGCAACCACAGGGTGGCGAGCATGAACAGCGCCAGTGCAGCGAGAAAAACCAGCGGATGCGCGAACGCCAGCCACAGCCCGCCCCCGAGCATGACTTCCTCGCCCAGCGAGGCGGCCACGTTGCTGACCGGTTCGGGAGAGGTATTGATGAGCGCGCGCGAGCCGGACTTGGCGAGATGGCTGCCGGCGGCGAAGCTGCCACCCAGCAGGGCCGCAGTAGTCTGGATGGCCGCGCCGCTGTCGCCGAAAAAGGCCGCCGCCAGTGCCGCGCCGGCGGGGATGCGAATGAAGGTATGGAGGCTGTCCGAAAGGCTGTCGAGCAAGGGGACCTTGTCGCCGACGAATTCGGCCAGCGCCAGCAGGCCGCTGACGCCGATGACCAGCGGATGGGTCAGCACATCGAGTGAGTCGGGCAGATCGAGTCCGCCGTAACGGCCGAGAAGGCCGAGGATCAGCACCACCGCATACAGCCGCAGACCGGCGCCCCATGCCACCGCTGCGGCGAGCGCGGCCTGGGCGATCAGCTCATCGGACATGCCGGCCGGGCTTAGTCTGGATGGTGCGGAACCAGCTGGGCGAGCTGGTCGATGCCCATGACGCGGAAGAGTTCGTGGATGAGCGCGTTGTGGCCGCGCAATGTGATGGCCTTGCCGCTGCCCAGGCACTGCATGAGCACGCTGATCAATTTACTCACGCTGCCGTAATCCACCCGGGTGACCTGGGCCAGATCCACCACGACCGGGTCGTGGGTGGCGGCATAATCGCCGAATTTCTGCAGGGCGTCTTCGTTGGCGGGGGTGATCTCGCCCGCCAGGGAGAGCGTCTCGCCAGCGGGTTCGCTGGCGGAAGGCTCGGGCGCAGGGGCCTGCACCACTTCGGCACCCTTGACCGCGATCCAGGACGGCGGCGATACCTCGAAACGCACGGCATAATCAACCGCAACGTCCTCGAAAGCCTCCTGCTGTCCCAGGGTCTGATACAGCTCCAGCAACAGCAGCCAGTGGGCCGGGCGGCTGTGGGTGGCGCGATTGAGATCTTTCAGGAGATCGATCAGCCGGTCGACGCCGCTCACCTGCAATTTGAGTTTGTTCTTGCGGGCGGTTTCCAGAACCTTGGTGCAATCACTCGCGCCGGCTTCATCGATCATTTCGATGCGCGAGAAATCGATGCGCACCGGCGCGGTCTTGGCGACATCGGCCAGGTCGCTACGCAGTTTTTCCGCTGCGCTGCTGTCCAGCAGGCCGGGCAGGTTAAGGCAGCTTGCCGGGGTCTGACCCTGGGGAGCGGTCGCGGATTTGGCCGTGCCGCCGATTTTCTGCCAGACCGGCGGGGAAGTTTCAAACTTCAGGGCGTAATCAAGTGCGAGTTGTTCGAACTCTTTTTCACGGTTCTGCACGCGATACAGATCAAACAACATGTGCCAGGCACGGCGGTCCTTGCTGTCGAGTATCTGCCTCAGCGTGGTTTCGGCCGCGTCGGCCTGGCCGCTGGCGTAGAAGATCGCCGCCTCGTCGACTGCCGACTGTGGCGCGCCGCTGCTTTCCTCGACGACGATGCCGCCATTCGCGCCCAGCGGTGCCCACTGCGTGGTGGGCGGCGCGGCTACCGCCTCGGGTGCCGCCCGCTGTGCGACACCTTGGGGCTTGTCTTTGCCTTTTCTGAAAAACGGTATGGCCACAGGCGTGTTTGGGTTCGGATAAGGGTTGAGTGGATGATACTAGCGCTGTAGCCTGCCAGCGGCAACCCGTCCGGCGGCGGCCGCTACCGACACCATGGCCAGCGCGATGACGATGGCCGGGCCGCTCGGCCAGTCGAACAGGGCGGAAGCGGCCAGCCCGGCGGCGTAGGACGCCGCCCCCAGCAGCACACCGCGCCACAGCGCGTCGTGCCCGGGCAGGCCGCGCACCGCCAGCGCCGGCAGGATGAGGCTGGCAAAAACCAGGTAGACGCCGATCAGTTGCACCGAGGCGGTGATGGCGAGGGCAAAGACCAGGTAGAACTCCAGTGGCGCGAGTCGCGCGCCGCGCCAGCGCCAGAAAGCAAGCAGGACGGCATACAGCACGGCGGTCTGCATGACCTGGGCAGCATTGACCCAGAGTATCTGTCCGGTCAGCAGCGCGCTCATGTGTTCGCCGCCATGCGGGTCGTTCGCCAGCAGCAGCACCGCGAGGCTTGCCGCGACGACGTAGGCCGAGCCGATCACGGCTTCCTGGATGGCGGGCCAGCGCGACTCGAACCAGGCGAGCAGGGTGGCGCCCGTCAGGGCGGCCGCGACCGCGGCCAGCTGGGTTTGCCAGCCCTGCTCGTCCCAGCCGACGGCATGGGCGGCGATCACTCCCAGTACGGCGATCTGCGCCACCGCCAGATCGAGAAAGATGACGCCGCGCGCCAGCACCCGGCGCCCCAGCGGGACATGGGTCGCCAGCACCAGCAGGCCGGCGATGAACGGCCAGATCAGCAGACCAGGTTCGATCGACGCGACGGTCATGGCACGGTCTTCAACAACTGGTCGAGCGTGTCGTCAAACAGACCGAACAGATCCCGCGCCCGGTCGTTGCCGCCCACGGTGTAGGGCAGCGCCAGCGCCGGAATGCCGGCGCGCTCGGCCAGCCAGCTGGCCGGCCGCGGACTCTGATAAGCCGCACGCAGTACGGCGCGGGCCGGCGTGGTCCGCAGTTGCTCGGCCACGCGCGCCAGATGGCTGACCGAGGGCTCCACGCCGGGCTTCGGTTCGAGGGTGACAACCTCCTTCATCCCCAGCCAGTTGAGCAGGTAGCTGAACGACTTGTGCTGCACGGCCACCGGCAGGTTTTTCAGCGGCGCGGCGCGCAATTGCCAGCGGGCGATGGCCGCGTCCCAGCGCGTGGAAAACTCTTTCCAGCCGGCCTGATAGGCCGCCGCGCCAGGCGGATCGAGCTCGGCCATGCGTACCGCCAGCGCCGCGCCGACGCGGCCGATATTCCGCGGATCGGTGTGGATGTGCGGGTTGCCGGCGGCGTGGACATCACCCTGCGAACGATCGAGCGTGGAGGGCTTCTCGATCAGCGTCACCCAGCGGGACGCCTCGAAATAACCGGGACGGCCTGGCTGCACCCGGGCGTTGCCCGCTTCGCGCAGGAGCACCGGCAGCCAGCCGATTTCCAGATCCGCCCCGGTGCAGACGACCAGATCGGCGCGCCGCATCTGCGCGATCAGGCTGGGCTTCGCCTCGATCCGATGCGGATCCTGCAAGGCGGTGGTGGCGGAATAGACCCTGACGTCGGCGCCGCCGATTTCCCTGACCAGGGCTGCCCATTCGGGCTCGCAGGCGAATACGTTAAGCCCGGCGTGGACAGGCAGGGGCAAGCAGACAAGGAGTAAAAGCAGCAGTCTCTTCATGGCGGTTCCTCAGAATTTGTGGGCGCCGTGCGCGCCCAGGCTGTGGATATATTGAACGAACCACTGATCTTCGCTCACGCTTTCCATCGACTTGTCCTTCGAGTATTGCAGGCGCAGGCGCGAGAACTCCGACGGCGAGTAGTCGAGCATCAGCGAATGGCGTGTCGGGTTGAAATCCGTCACCGGCAGGAAGGCATTGCTGGCGCCAAAGTCGACCGATCCCGAATCGAGCCAGTCGTAGCGGTAACCGGTGCGCCAGCGCGGCATGAACTGG
>Ga0209450_10001211_pt1 | contig 12956 bp, 11 predicted proteins | sample FrelakmetLWP11LW_FD_187149 | JGI IMG/M metagenome (GOLD analysis project Ga0209450, IMG submission 187149) | Freshwater lake sediment microbial communities from the University of Notre Dame, USA, for methane emissions studies - LWP11 LW (SPAdes)... | ecosystem: Environmental > Aquatic >... | reverse complement strand
AGCACGAACGGCAGGAACTGGGATAGGCCGACGAGCCCGAGATCGAGCGGGTCGCGGGTGACTTCGTACACCTGCCAGCCGACGGCCACGGTCTGCATCTGCACGGCGAGCGTGGCGAGGAAGCGCGCCGCGATGAAGCGCACGAATTCGCGGTTACCGAGCAGCGCGCGGCCCGTATCGGGCGGCTGGCTCATGGGGTCGCGCCGGGTGTGCGTGAGTCCATCGGTCGTGGCAGCATACCGCGCTCGACTTCCGGACCGGAGAGCCCCATGCGTCACGTCCTCGATCGGCTGGCCAGGCTGCACGTCGCGCTGTTCGCGCTGGCGCTCGTCTCCCTGCCCGCGTCCGCCGCCGCGCCCGCCAGTGCCAGCGCACGCTTCGCAGCGCTCGGCCAGCGCTATGTCGCCGAGTTCGGCCGCTACTCACCTGTTTACGCCACCGCGCTCGGCGACCATCGCTTCGACGGCGAACTCGACGACCTGAGCGCTGCCGGGCGCGCGCAGGGCATCGCCTGGGTGCGCGGCCTGCTCGCCGAACTCGAGGACATCGATCGCAGCCAACTGTCGCGCGCCGACCAGGTGGACGCGGCGATGCTCGAGAACCAGCTGCGTTATTCGATCTGGTCCGACCAGACCTACCAGGACTGGTCGTGGGACCCGCTGCTGTACACCCAGCTCACCGGCCAAGCGCTCTACGGACTGCTTGCCCGCGAGTTCGCCCCGCTGCCGGAGCGGCTTCGCTCCGTCACCTCGCGACTCGAGAAACTGCCGCGGCTGCTCGAGCAGGCGCGCGGCAACCTCGTCCCCGCGCGCGTGCCCGCGATCCACGCCGAAACGGCGGCCAAGCAGAATCCGGGCGTGCTGAGCCTGGTGGACCAGCTGGTGGTGCCGCAGCTCGACGCGCTCGAGCCTGCCGACCGCGCGCGCCTGGAGCAGGCGATCGCACAGGCGCGGGCCGCCGTGCAGGAGCACCAGCGCTGGCTTGAGGGGACGCTCGCTCCGGCCGCGAAAGGCGAATTCCGCATCGGCCGCGCGCTGTACGACCAGAAGCTGGCGTTCGCGCTGATGTCGCCGCTGTCGCGCCAGGAGATCCGCACGCGCGCCGAAGCCGAGGTGAAGCGTGTGCGCGGCGAGATGTATGCGGTGGCGCGCACGGTGCTGGCCGGGCGCGAAGGCGCCCCGCCGCTGTCCGACTCCCCCACGGCGGACCAGCAGCAGGCGGTGATCGCGGCCGCGCTCGAGCTCGCCTACGCCGAGCGACCCGCGCGCGACGGCGTGGTGGACCTGGCCCGCGCCACGCTCGCGGAAACGACCGAGTTCGTGCGCAAGCGCAACTTCGTCACCGTGCCGGACGAACCGCTCGAGATCATCCTGATGCCGGAATTCCAGCGCGGCGTCGCGGTCGCCTACTGCGACTCGCCGGGCCCGCTCGACAAGGGGCAGCGCACCTTCTACGCAGTATCGCCGCTGCCCGACGACTGGACCCAGCCGCAGGTGGACTCGTTCCTGCGCGAGTACAACAGCCGCTCCATCGCCAACCTGACCATCCACGAAGCCATGCCGGGCCACTACCTGCAGATCGCGCATTCGAACCGCTACCCGTCGGTGCTGCGCGCCATGCTCGGTTCCGGACCGTTCGTCGAAGGCTGGGCCGTGTACACGGAACGCGTGATGCATGAGCAGGGCTTCCGCAGCGACGACCCGCTGATGCGGCTGGTCCAGCTCAAGTGGTACCTGCGCGCCGTGACCAACGCCATCATGGACTCGGCGATCCACGTCGACGGCATGACGCGCGAGGAAGCCATGCGCCTGATGACCGTGACGGGCTTCCAGGAGGAGCGCGAGGCCGCGGGCAAGTGGGTCCGCGCGCAGCTCACCGCCGCGCAGCTCTCAACCTACTTCGTCGGCTACCTCGAGCATGCCGACCTGCGCGCCGTGGCCGAGCGCCGCGGTGGCGAGCGCTTCGACCTGAAGGCGTTCCACGACCAGGTGCTCTCGTTCGGGTCGCCGCCGGTCCGCTTCGTGCGCGCGCTGATGTTCGACGAGCCGGTGCGCTGACGGCGCCGGCTCAGTCCGCATCCACGCCGGGGAGTGCGTGCAGGCCCGGCTCGAGCGGTCGGTCGGACCCGCTCACGGCGGGCCCACCCTGAACATGCTGAGCAGGTCGCTGGAGCGCTGCTTCACCTTGCGCAGCCAGTGGCGCGCCCAGGCGAATTCGGCGCCGAGGATGGCCAGCCCCACTGGGATCACCACGAACGCCGGCCCGGGCAGCACGAGCAGCGCCACGCCGATGGCGAGCACGGTGCCGCCGACCAGGGCCACGGCGATGCGCCGCGCCCAGCGGTAGGTGATCCCGTCCGGCTGGCGCAGCGTCATACCCGCGGCCACACCTTGTCCGACACGGCCGGGTCCACCGCCGCAAGCTGCCGGTCGTGCAGTCGCCCGAATACGAACTGCGCCGCGATGGCCCCGCAGCCGGCGAGGAACATGTCCCATTGCGTGTCCCAGGGATCGCCCTGCGTGCCGAGGAACGCGGCGGACGCTTCTTCGCTCGCCAGCGCCGCGGCCCACTCGACGAACTCGTAGGTGGCGCTGATGCCGAGGATCGTGAACAGCACGATGGTGAACAGCCATTTTCCCGGCGCGAGCGGCGAGGTACGGATCAGCAGTTCGCGGGCGATGATCGCCGGGCCGAACCCCTGCATCAGGTGGCCGATGCGGTCGTAGTGGTTGCGCGCGAAGTCGAACCAGTCCTGGATCCAGAAGCCGAGCGGTACGCGCGCGTAGGTGTAGTGACCGCCCAGGATCAGGACCAGGCTGTGGATCGCCACCAACCAGTAGGCGAGCGGCGTGAGCGGAAACCGCCGGTGCGTCGCGACCAGCAGCGGCACCGCGACCAGCACCGGCAGCACCTCGAGGAACCACGTGAGGCGGTCGTAGGGGTGCAGCCCCGACGCAACCAGCGCGACGGCCACGGCCGCGAGCAGTGCCGCAGGCAGGGCGGACGACCCCGACTTGCTCACGTTCCGTGCCTCTCGTTCCTGGCCCGCAGCCTGTCGACGATCTCGCCGAAGCGCCGTTCGCCGCGCAGGCTCTCGAAGTCCGGGTCGTGCTCGATCCAGCCGAGATCGCCGCGGCCCGTCGACACCGCCTTGTCGAGCTGGTCGAGCGCTTCGTCACGCAGGCCCAGCACCGCGTAGGCACAGGCGGCGTTGTAGTCGGTCGCGAACTCATCGGGCTGCAGGTCGAGGGAGCGTCGCAACCAGGCGAGCGCCCGCTCCCGCTCGCCGAGCCGGGCGGCCAGCACCGCCCCGAGATGCAGGGCGCGCGAATCGTCGGGCGCCACGGCGAGCCGTGCGTCGATGGCCTGCACGGCGCGGCGTGCCGCCGCATTCCCCTCCTCCGTGCGCCCCAGGCTGAACAGCGCCCCGGCCAGCATGCAGGGCGGCTGGAACTCCTCCGGCCGGAGGCGCTCCGCGGCCTGGTAGTAGGCGACGGCCTGCTGCGCACGCCCGGCCGAGAACAGGTCGCGGGCGTAGAAATAGTGCGCCTCGTACGAGGACGGGTTGAGCCGGATCGCCTCTTCGAACGCCGCAAAGGCCTCGTCGGGGTGGCCCTGCATGAACAGCAGGTTGCCCTTGGCGACGAACGCCTCCGGCATGCGCGGCTCGAGTTCCAACGCGCGGCGGCTGGCGGCGAGCGCGAGGTCGATGCTCGCTGCATCCAGGCCCAGGCCCCAGATACCGTCGTAGGCCAGCGCGTTCGCGACGCCGGCGTGGGCCTGCGCGAACTGCGGGTCGGCGTCGATTGCGCGACGGAACAGTGCTACAGCCTTGGGCAGCGAGGTATCCGACCCTTCGCGCAGCAGCGCCTGGCCGCGCAGGTACAGGTCGTAGGCCTCCGCACTGCGCGTGCCGCCGCGCTCGAGCAGCTCGGTCTCCTGGGGGGTGAGCGTCAGGCGCAGCACACGCACCAGCTTTTGCGCGATCTCGGTCTGCGTGGCGAACACGTCCTGCAGGCGCCGATCGAAGCTCTCCGACCAGAGGTGGTACCCGTCGGCCGTGTTCACCAGCTGTGCGTTGATGCGCACCTGGTCGCCGGCCTTGCGCACGCTCCCTTCGAGCACGGCACCGACGCCCAGTGCCTTGCCGATCTCGCGCACGTCCACGGACCGCCCCTTGAACTGCGCCGCCGACGTGCGCGAGGCGATGCGCAGGCCGCGCACGCAGCACAGCGCGTTGACGATTTCCTCGGCGATGCCGTCGCAGAAGTATTCCTGGTCACGCGCCGGGCTCAGGTCCGCGAACGGGAGGATGGCCAGCGCATGGCCGGCCGGTGCGGCGGCCGAGGCCATGCCCACGGAGGGCAGCGCTGACGGCTCGCCGCGGACCTCCGGCGTACGCTCGATGCCGCGCGGCGTGAGATCGAAGGCCCACGCCAGCGCACAGGCGAGCGGAAAGCCCAGGGCCGCGAGCACGATCACCAGTTTGAGCGACCAGGGGGGCAGGCCGAGCGGCTCGAACACCGCGTCCGCCACCTGGATCGCGAGCCACCCGGCCACCAGATAGACGCCGGCGACGCGGAACACCTTGCGGCGTCGCAATTCACCGAACCAGCGCTGCAGCCTCGAACCGGCCTCCGCCATGTCACCCCCTGCAACTTCGGCGAGATTATAGGTCTCGCTGGCCTGCGCTGCCGGCCCGCTCAGGTACGCTCGAGGAACGCCTCGATCTCGCGCGCCAGGCGCTCGGGCTGCTCGTGGTGCACCATGTGGCTGGCGTCCTCGATCACACAGGGCACGAGCGGGCGGATCAGGCGCGCCATGTTCTCCGCCCGCGCATCCTCGCCGAGACGCGCCAGGAAGTCGGACTGCGCCGCGACCACGTAGAGCACCGGCGCCGTGATCTCGCGCCAGCAGGCCTCGGCCTCCTCCCGCCGGTAGAGCACCGGGTTGACGCGCTTGTGCGCGGGATCGGCGCGCACTGCGACGCTGCCGTCAGCCTGGCGCTCGGTCCAGGCCGCGGCGATGAATGCCGCCCGTCCGGGAGTGAGCCGCGGGTTACGCCGTGCGAGCAGGTGGGCGAATGCCTCGAGCGACGGGAAGCGCGCGAACGTCGGCGGCGAGCCCAGCTGGTCGAGCCACTCGCGATAGCGCGCCGGCGCCTGCTCCGGATGGGTGCGCGCGAGACCGAAGCCCTCGATGCACACCACGCGACGCACGCGCTCCGGCCGGATGCCCGCATACAGCGTCGCAATGTTACCGCCCATGCTGTGTCCGACGAGCGTCACGGGCATCGCCGGCGCGAGCTGGTCGAGCAGCGCCTCGAGATCCCCGAGGTAGTCGGGAAACCAGTAGCCCTCCGCCGGCCACTCGCTGCGGCCAAAGCCGCGCAGGTCCGGCGCCACGCAGGTCCTCGTCGCCGGCATCGCGTCCACGAGGAACTGGAAGGTGTCGCCGGTGTCCGCCCAGCCGTGCAGCAGGAACACGGGGTCCGGATCCGCGCCCGGCCAGCGCGTCACGTGGTGGCGCAGCCCGCGGACACGGAGGTCGAAGGCCTGCGGCGCGCGGCGCGGAACGTAACGGTCGGCCACGGTCAGCGCACCGTGGGCAGTTCTGTGCATGGCATCGGTGGAAACGTCCAGCGTCGCAGCGACGGTCGAGCGCAGCGCATATTGCCCCGCGCGCCCATCCGCGGCAATCTGCCGCGCCGCCCGCCACTGCCAGCGCCGAACCTGCCTCGCCCATGCGCAAGCTCCTCGTCTTCCAGCACGTCGCCAGCGAACCGCTCGGCCACCTCGACCCTCTGCTGCGCACGGCCGGCGTCCGCATCCGGTACGTGAACTTCGGGCGCGAGCCCCACGCGCAGCCGGACGTCCGCCGCTACGACGGGCTGGTGGTCCTGGGCGGACCGATGAACGTGGACCAGGCGGAGCGGCTGCCACACCTGCGCTTCGAGATGGAAGCGATCCGGACAGCCATGGCCGGCGAGCGCCCGGTGCTGGGGATCTGCCTCGGCGCGCAGCTCCTCGCCGCCGCGATGGGCGGCGTCGTGCACCCCAACGAAGTGCCGGAGATCGGCTGGTACCGCCTGCACACGCGCCCCGCCGCGCACGATGACCGGCTGTTCCGCCACTTCGAGCGACAGCCGCAGTTCGTGTTCCAGTGGCACGCCTACACCTTCGCGCCGCCGCCCGGGGCCGAGCCCCTGGCATGGACGCGCAACTGCCGCAACCAGGCCTATCGCCTCGGCGACCGCGCCTGGGGCCTGCAGTTCCACCTCGAGGCGGATGCGGCACTGATCGAGCGCTGGCTCGGCCTGCCGGGCGGGCGCAGCGAGATCGAGCAGCACTGGGATGCGCGGCGTATCGCACGCATCCGCGCCGCGACCCGCCAGCACCTGCCCGCGGCGACCACGCTCGGCAATCGCGTTTTCGGGGAATTCATCCAGCTGTTCTCGGGGCGCCGCTACTCGACGCTGCCGTCGCGCTAGGCGCTGACCGGCCTCAGCCGCCGAGGAACATCCGGTACGCCGGGTTGCCGGTCTCCTCGGTGTAGGCGTACTGCAGGTCGCGCAGGTGCTGCTCGAACTCTGCGGCATCGGCCGGCGGCACCTGCACGCCCGCCAGCACGCGACCGTAGTCCGACCCGTGGTTGCGGTAGTGGAACAGGCTGATGTTCCAGCGCGAGCCGATCGCCTGCAGGAACTTGAGGAGCGCGCCCGGGCGTTCCGGGAACTCGAAGCGGAACAGCCGCTCGTCCTCGATGCCCAGGGCCCGCCCGCCCACCATGTAGCGCACGTGCAGCTTCGCCATCTCGTCGTCGCTCATGTCGAGCGCGGTGTAGCCCGCCTCGGCGACCGCCCGCAGCAGGTCTTCCCTCGCGCGCCCGCCCTCGTGCAGTGCGATACCGACGAAGATCCGCGCGGCGCTCGCGTCGTCATAGCGATAGTTGAACTCTGTGACGCTGCGCCGGCCCAGCAGCTGGCAGAAGCGCAGGAAGCTGCCCGGCTGCTCGGGGATCTCCACCGCCAGCAGTGCTTCGCGCCCGGCGCCGATGTCGGCCCGCTCCGCGACGTGCCGCAGCCGGTCGAAGTTGATGTTCGCACCGCAATTGAGCGCGACCAGCGTGCGGTCGGTGCAGCCCTCGCGCGCGACGTACTTCTTGATCCCCGCAACGCCGAGCGCGCCGGCCGGCTCGGCGATGGTGCGGTTGTCCTCGAAGATGTCCTGGATCGCGGCGCAGATCTCGTCGGTCGAGACCAGGATCACCTCGTCGACGTACTGCTGCGCGAGCCGGAACGTCTCCTCGCCCACGCGCCGCACGGCGACCCCGTCGGCGAAGATGCCGACCCGCTCGAGGGTCACGCGGCGCCCGGCGAGCAGCGAGTCGTGCATGCTCGCGGCGTCCTCGGGCTCGACGCCGACGATGCGGACCTGCGGGTACAGCGACTTGACGTAGGCGCCGATGCCGGCGACCAGCCCGCCGCCGCCGATCGCGATGAAGATCGCGTCGGGCGGCTCCGAGAGCTGGCGCAGGATCTCCATGCCGATGGTGCCCTGCCCGGCGATGACGTCCGGGTCGTCGAAGGGGTGGATGAACGTGAAGCCGCGCTCGCGGGCAACCTCGACCGCGTGCTGGTAGGCGTGGTCGAAATCGTCCCCGTGCAGCACCACCTCGCCGCCGAGGTCGAGCACCGCCTGCACCTTGATCGGCGGCGTCGTCTGCGGCATCACGATGTGCGCCGGGATGCCGCGGCGGCGCGCCGCGAGCGCGACGCCCTGTGCGTGGTTGCCGGCGGACGCGCAGATCACGCCGCGCCTGGCGACGGTGTCGGAGAGGTGGGCGATCTTGTTGTAGGCGCCGCGCAGCTTGAACGAGAAGACCGGCTGCAGGTCCTCGCGCTTGAACAGGATTCGATTGCCAAGGCGCCGCGACAGCCGCGGGGCGGCCTCGAGGGGCGACTCGATGGCGACGTCGTAGACACGCGCCTTGAGGATGCGTTCGATGTAGCGCTCTTGCATGGGAAGCCAGGGTGCCGGGGGTGCGTGGCCTACGTTAGCAGGAAAGCGCACGGCCCAGCGCACCCGCTTGCTTCAACTTTGCGACTGCCCACCGCATACTTTGGCGCCCGCCCAGAGGCTCGATCACCATGCCGCGCGTCGAACTGTGGATGACGATCTTCGCCGGGCTGGCCGGAGGGCTCGCGGGCGTCCTGTGGGGCGGACTGGTGACCGGGCCGTGGCTGGCGCGGCGCGGCGGGCTCGACGCAGATGCGTCCCGGACCGAAACCACCGCGCGTGTCGTCGGGGCGGCGGCGTTGCGCGCCGTCGCGGGCGGCGCGCTCGGTTTCCTCTTCTGGCTGGGCTGGGGCCTGATCGCGCTGGTCGGCCAGCCGTGGTACGCCATCGGCCTGCTGTACGGTGCACTGTGCTGGTCGGCAATCGCCGCGCCGGTGCTCGGCACCCTGCTGCTGCGCGGCCACGGGACGCGACTTGCCCTCGCCGCGCACGCGCTCGAGTGGCTGGTCAGCTGTGCCGCGATCGGGCTGCTCTGCGCCCTCGCCTGGCACCGTTACGCCTGAAACGGCGCGGGCAGCGCGTGCCGCCCGCAAACTGCAGGGCGGCAAGCGTCACCGCAGGCGATCAGCGGTCGAGGAACTCGCGCGCGTAGCGGGTGACGTCGGCGGATCCCGTGTCGAACAGCCCGCCGTTGTGCCCCTCGAGGTCCACGCGGCGCGACTCGCGCAGCAGCGCGTCGGCGCGCCCCGTCATGTCCCAGAACTCGTCCCTGGCGCGCAGCACCAGCGCCGTCTGTCGCAGCAGCGGCAGGCGCTCGCCGGCGGTGTAATTGGCCGCAGCGGCCGGCAGCCACGACGCCGACTCGCCACCGCGCAGTGCGCCGGCGAGGTCTTCGCCGAGACGCGTGAGCGACGCGGCCGCGCCGCGCGAGCGCCGCACACGCTGCCATTCCTCGACGAGGTGCGAGCCGTCCTCGCGCGCCCTGGCTGGCCACGGCCGCGCGTTGTACGCCTCCCGCTCCCGGACGTCGAACACCGGGACACCTGCGAGGATCAACCGACGCACCTGCTCCGGACGCGCCAGCGCGAGCTCGGCGGCCACGAGCGAGCCGGACTGGTAGCCGAGCACGTCCACCTGGCGCAGGCGCAGGCTGTCGAGCAAGTCGCCGACCGCTGCGGCGTAATCCGCCACCGCGGGCGGCGATTCGGGCGCATCCGACTCGCCGTAGCCCGGCAGATCCGGTGCGTAGACGCTGCGGTCCTTGCCGAGGTCGGCGAGCAGCGCGCGGAACACCTTGCCGGAGAGCGGACCAGGATGTATGCACACGAGCGGCGCGCGCTCGTCGAATCCGCCGTTCGAGGGGAACGCGGTGTGCAGGTGCAGCTGCCCGTAGCGGCAGTCCACGTACATCTTGCGGAGGTGAACGGTCACGGGTGGGGACTTCCTGCTCGAGAGACTGGCATGGCGCGCGGCGCTGCGGCTCGGGGTGCGTGTCACGGTGGCTGGACCTCGGTGTCGGATGTGCGACAGGTGGGACGCATTGTCCGCACCGGGGTCGTCGGTCACGTTGATTCAGCTCTCACAAACGCGGCCATCCAGCTGACTTAATCCGCCGGCGGCAATTATGTCGCACGCACTCAGGCGGTATCGAGGTACCACTCGTAGTCGCGGTCCGTCACGAGCGCGCCGAACTTCTCGCACTCGCGACGCTTCACCGCGAGGAACACCTCGAGGAACTCGGCACCGAGCGCATCGGCGAGGAACTCCGAATTCGCGGCCCGCTCGAGCGCCGCGGGCCACTGCGTCGGCAGCTCGCCGGCGCGCGCCTGCTCGTAGCCGTTGCCCTCGACCGGCGGGCCCGGATCGATGCCGCGCTCGATGCCGCGCAGCATGCCCGCGAGCACCAGCGCCGCGACCAGGTAGGGATTGGCGTCGGCACCCGCGACGCGATGCTCGACGTGGCGACTGGCCGGCGGTCCGGCCGGGACACGCAGACTCACCGAGCGATTGTTCACCCCCCAGGTGGGCGCGACCGGCGCGTAACTCATGGCACGGAAACGGCGATAGGAGTTGGCGTGTGGCGCGAACACGGCCATGCCGTCGGCAAGCGTGTCGCGCAGGCCGCCGATCGCGTGCCTGAGCACCTTCGAGCCCGCGGGCGCCTCGTCGGCGCAGGCGTTGCGGCCGTCACGGTCGGCGAGGCTGGCATGCAGGTGCATGCCCGTGCCCGCCATGTCGGCGAACGGCTTGGCCATGAAGCAGGCGAGCTTGCCGTGGCGCGCGGCCACGCCGCGCACCGCGCGCTTGAACAGCACCGCTTCATCGACGGCGCGCAGCGCATCGGCGCGGTGTTCCAGCGTGATCTCGAACTGGCCGGGAGCGTACTCCGACATCAGCGTGCGCACCGGCAGGCCGAGCGCCTGCGCGGCGACATAGAGATCGTCGAACAGCGGAGCCATGTCGTCGAGGCGTCCGAGGCCGTAGGCCTGGATCCGGTCGCTGCCACTGCCCGACAGCAGCCCGCGCGCGGGCCGCAACCGGCCGTCTGCATCGCGCTCGAGCAGGTAGAACTCGAGTTCGACCGCGACCACCGGAGTGAAGCCGCGCTCCTGCAGGCGCGCAATCACGCGGGCGAGCGCGTGGCGCGGATCAGCCTTGGCCGGCCGCCCGTCCAGCTCGAACATCGTGCCCAGCAGCTGGGCCGTGGGCCGCGCGAGCCAGCCGGCGCGGGCCAGCGTGCCGGCCACCGGCCGGCAGCACTGGTCAGCGTCCCCCACGGACCATACGAGGCCCGTCTCCTCCACGTCTTCGCCCGTGACGTCGAGGCCGAGGATCGAGCCGGCGACGTTGCGGCCGCCGGCGTACAGCGCATCGAGTTCCTCGCGCGCGATGTTCTTGCCCCGCCCGACGCCGTTCAGGTCCGTGATCACGAGCTGCACGGCCTCGACGTCGGGATTGCGCTCGAAGAACGCGTGGACTTCGTCCGGGTGGCCGAGGCGGGCCGCGGATTGCGTGGAATCGGTCATGCGGGTGGGCTCCGTGGCCGCGGCATAGTGACGGAACGGCGTCCGCAGTGGCAAGCTCGCGCACCCGCCAGCGCCCGGTCTCCCGCCCGGTGCCGCCTGGCGTTCAGCGAGGGATCATGCCAGTCACCTGCACGCTGCACGAGAACGCCGGGCTCGCCGGGCTCAACACGCTGCGCGTCGCGGCGACGACGCGCTGGCTGGCGGAGCTGCGCAGCGCCGAGGCGCTGCCGCAGCTGCTCGAGTCCCCGGCGGCGCAGGGTCCGCTGCTGGTGCTCGGCGAGGGCAGCAACGTGCTGTTCGCCGGCGACTTCCCCGGCCTCGTGCTGCGGCCGCTGCTGACCGGCCTGGACATCCTCGATGACGACGGGGCGACGGCGCGAATGCGCGCCGAGGCGGGCGTGGGCTGGGACACTTTCGTCGACTGGACGCTCGCACGCGGCCTGGCCGGGTTGGAGAACCTGGCGCTGATCCCGGGATCCGTGGGCGCCGCCCCGATCCAGAACATCGGCGCGTACGGTGTCGAGGTTGCGGAATCGATCACGGTCGTCGAAGCCTGGGATCGCAACGCAGGCCGCGCCACCCGGCTCGCTCGCGACGAGTGCGCGTTCGGCTACCGGGACAGCGTATTCAAGCGCGATCCGGGGCGCTGGATCGTCACGGCCGTCGAGTTCCGTCTCGCGCGCGCCGCCGCGCTGCGACTCGACTATGCGGGCGTGCGGGAGGAACTCTCGACCCTGGGCGCAACGGAGCCGACGCCGCTGCAGGTCGCCGACGCGGTGCGCCGCCTGCGCCGGCGCAAGCTGCCGGACCCGGCCGTGATCGGCAACGCCGGCAGCTTCTTCAAGAACCCGGTGGTGGACGCTGCACTGGCCGCGCGCCTGCGCAGCGAGCACCCGGAAGCACCCGTGTATCCCGCCGCCGACGGCATGAGCAAGCTGTCGGCCGCGTGGCTGATCGAGCGCTGCGGCTGGCGCGGCCACCGCGACGGCGATGCCGGCATCGCCGCGCAGCACGCGCTGGTGCTGGTCAACCACGGCGCAGCCAGCGGCAAAGAGCTGTTGGCACTGGCGCGCCGCGTCGCCGGCTCCGTCGAGCAACGGTTCGGCGTCCGACTCGAACCCGAGCCGCGCATCGTTGGCGCGACGTGGTAACGCCCCGTCGGGGCGAGCGGTCGATTCCTACCACGCACCGGTGTTGGGCATGCTCTTCCAGGGCTCCTCGGGAGGCCTTGCGCCGCCCTTCTGCAGCAGCTCCACCGAGATGTTGTCGGGGGAGCGCACGAACGCCATGCGGCCGTCGCGCGGCGGACGGTTGATCGTCACGCTGTGCTCCATCAGCCGCCGGCAAGCGGCGTAGATGTCGTCCACTTCGTAGGCGAGGTGCCCGAACGCGCGCCCGATGCCGTATTGCTCGGGGTCCCAGTTGTGGGTCAGTTCGACCTGCGCCGACTCGTCGCCGGGCGCGGCGAGGAACACGAGCGTGTATCGGCCCGGCTCGCTGTCGTAGCGTCGCACTTCGCGCAGCCCGAGAGCATCGCAGTAGAAGCGCAGGGACTGGTCGATGTCGGTCACGCGGACCATGGTGTGCAGGTACTTCATCGGGCATCCCCCGGCGGCAGGCCAGACCGCCATGTTAGCGAGGTCCGTCGAGGATTGCGGCCCCGGCGGAGTGGCGCGCTTGTGCAGACGCGGCGACGTGGGCAGGCTGTGGCCGTCCTGTCCCGACCGCGAGTAGCGCATGCGTCGCCTGCCATCATTTCTGCTGTTCTTCGTGTTGGCACTGCCGGCCGGCTGCGCAACCGCGCCGCCGCCGGCGCCGGACACCGCGGCGGAGTCGCCACGGGTCATGCCGTTCAACACGCTGGGACGGGAGGACGCGCCAGTCTCGATCATCGAGTTCACCGACCAGATCG
>Ga0209450_10001210_pt1 | contig 12958 bp, 9 predicted proteins | sample FrelakmetLWP11LW_FD_187149 | JGI IMG/M metagenome (GOLD analysis project Ga0209450, IMG submission 187149) | Freshwater lake sediment microbial communities from the University of Notre Dame, USA, for methane emissions studies - LWP11 LW (SPAdes)... | ecosystem: Environmental > Aquatic >... | reverse complement strand
TCCAAAGGTGATAAAAATCTTGAAATACATATTTTTGATAAAAATCCAAAGCTTGGTGTCAAAGTCGCTCTTACAGGCGGCGGTCGCTGTAATGTGACTACTGGTATTGATGATATGAGATTGTTGTTGACTAAATATATTAGAGGAGCTAATTTTGTTAGATCAGCAATTGCGGCATTTCCCCCTATAAAAGTGAGACAATGGTTTGAAGAACATGGTGTCACTTTGAAAGAAGAGAATGACAATAGAATTTTTCCTGTATCAAATAGAGGTGAAGATATCGTTAAGGTTTTTGAAGATATTTGCAAAGATGATTCTGTAAAGTCACATTTAAACGAATCTGTTCTCTCTGTTGTAAATAAAAAAGATAAGTTTATTGTCCAAACCACCAAGGCAGAGGACAAGGGTAAGAAGTTTACTTTTGATTTCTTGATTATTACGACTGGAGGAAATGCTTATCAGAGTACAGGCTCAACAGGCGATGGATATGCTTTGGCGGAATCGTTGGGACACAATGTTACACCACTAAATGCATCTTTAAATAGTTTTACGACAGAAGAAACTTGGTGCTATGAACTTGCTGGGATTAGTTTACAGGATGCTCGATTTGATATTGTTTTGTCCTCGGGTGAGAAAAAATCTGTTTCAGGTCCGATGTTATTTACCCATTTTGGGATTTCGGGACCTGCTGTTTTTGCGCTTGCAGCACAAATTGCATTCGAAGAAATCAATGAAATTCATCCATATACTGTGAACTTAATACCAAATACTCAATTCAATTATGAGACATGCAATGAAAGAATATTGAAAGATATCAAAAAAGAAGGAACAAAACCTATGCTCAATATAATTATGAATTTTGTTCCACGAAGACTTGCAGAAACTCTTTTACAATTAACAAATACTAAAGCGGAATACGGTGCAGACCTAACAAAAGAAGACAGACAAAATTTGGTCAAGCTTTTAACAGGCGATTTGGAATTGACTTTAACAAGCAAAAAGGCTGGAGCTGAGTTTGTTACAGCTGGTGGTGTTGAACTTGAGGAGGTTGAAAGAAATACAATGGAATCCAAACTTATCAAGGGCTTGTATTTTGCAGGAGAAATTTTAAATATCGATGCTGTAACTGGTGGTTTTAATCTTCAATCAGCTTGGGCAACTGGAAGATCTGCGGGAAATGCGGTATCTCGTGTTCTATCTAAATAACATTAGACCTATCAAAAAAGAGCTTAGATTCATAGCGAGGGAAAGAAGAAACAATTTAGCACTCAATACGCTGAGGGAATATTTTAGCAAACACCATTCGACGATAATAATTAACACTTCAAGAGTTAATATCAAAAGATTTTCTGGAATGATTTTTCCAAAGTAGCTATTAAAAAATAGAATTAAATTTAAAGAAAGATTTGTTATTACATTAATTAGAAAGACCACTTTATAAATCTTACTTTTGTGAAAGCCAAATACCCAAGTTACTATGGACTCAATAACAATAGTCCCACTTAATGCGATTAGGAAATAAAAGAAAATCATTTCTTTTTTAGAGCGGGTTTTTCAGTTTTATTAGATTTTTTTGTCATCAATACTAGTGCTGTTATAGATACTCCAACTACCAAGGCAATACAACAACAGACGATAATTAAAAGTATTGGGGCATAATCGGGAAAGTACTGTGGACTGACGGGGTATCCAGGATAGGCAATATCAGCTCTTACTTGTTGGATTGCCAAGAATGTACCAGATATAATTGAAAGTGAAGCGATTGCCAATTTTGTTTTGATTTTCATTAATATCGTAATAATAAATAAAAAATAATTATTCTTTATAATTTTTTAATATTTGGCAAGGCAACATATAATGCTCCTGCTGCAAACATAATAAATATTAACACATTAATTGGGGCAGCTAAAGTTGGAATTGCTCCAATAAATGCGGGGATAGAACCTAAAAACAAAGCGAAGCATGTCAACCCAAATGCAAATCCAGGTCTACCCGGAAGTAGGTTTGACAAAGCCACTAATGTAACAGGCATGGTGAAGTTGAACAAAAAGATCCCAATAATTGCTAATATTGGAATTTCTTTGGCAAAAACAAGTAAGGGTGTTGATAATAATAAACCTCCCACTGCAATTCTTTCCCAACCAAAACGATCTGCTAACCATCCACCAAAAGCCTTACCCATAACGACCCCAAATGTTAGAAGATACAATAAATCTATTTGAGACTTCCATGGGAATACTAGAATTGTTCCGACAAGGGATCTGAGTAGAATTGTAGTAAAAATTAGAATAGTTGCAATAAGCCATGGTTTAATCTTATCGGGTTGTATATTATTTTTTTTGTAGTCTAATTTTGGTGTTTTGAGTTTTACTATCAACAATGCACCTATGAGAACTGCTATAGAAAAGGGCCAAGCCACAAAGTTTCCGGCCTTACCAAGTAATGTTCCAATCAATAATCCTAGAGCTCCCGTTGCCACATATAATCCAGGTGCAGTTGCTTTAGTAGGAGTTAGATTCAGTGTTATTGTTCCTGCTCCTATATGAAAGATAGCATTTCCTATTCCAACTAATATCACAAAAAGTAATACGGAGTTATGAAAAACGAATAGAGCAAGGGAGATCATTAATAGACCTAGTAGAGCTGTTTCTTTTGGCTTTTGGAAATGGTCAATTATTAATCCTAATAATGGTTGTGTTCCAAAAGCCAAAACTCCATAGATCAATATCAAAAAGAAAAACGTTTGTTCGTCAGCAAGTTTTAGGCCGGGAATTGAGAAAAGCACACCTGCTGGAACCAAATCAACTAAACAGTGTATCAAACTATATACAATGAGGTTTGTCCAAATGATTCTGTTGAATCTTAACTTAATGTCCATTAAATAAATATATAATATAATTTAGCAAATGGCTATTTTAAAAAATTGTAATATAATGTTTTTAAGATATTAATCGGAACATAACTTGAACTGATTCTATTATGTAATTATCAATGCATAGGTTGTTACAGCTCGAACATAGATGCCAGTGTGGAAAGCTTTTATTAAAAGGATTGGTTTTTGATGGATTTATTGAGATTAAATGTAAGCGATGTGAAAAGATTAATCAAATTGGTAATCTCCAACTCCCAAACGATGATAAACATTATGTGATAATTATTGATGGAAACGGCATCGTTGTTAATGTTAGTATTTCTGCTTGTAATATTTTAGGATATGCCTACGAAGAATTAGTAGGCCTGTATTTTACACAGATCAATCCTTCAATGCCAAAGGAAATAGGGGAGAGATTTTTTGGACTTAAAACAGTCTTACATGAAGATCATTATTTTCAAATTGATACAATTCATCAAGCCAAAAGTGGTGAAATTATTCCAATAAATGCATTTTTAAAACTTTTCAAACCAAATAATAACGAGCAATATGTTTTACTTTTAGCGGAATTAAAAAAGAATCAGAATTTTAATTCAACAACAACTCAGAAATCTCCAAAATTTATCGAAAATGCTTGTGATTTTTATTTTGATATCGATGAAAATGGATTAGGTGAATATATAAGTCCTGAAGTTACTAAGTTATTTGGTTTTTCTCAGGAGAAATGCATAGGGAAGAATTATTTTAATTTTTTAGCAAAGCACACTACCGTTAAAGCGAAAGATGCCTTCGAATATTTCTCAGCAAATCGACAACCATTTAAGGTATCTCACGAATGTGGTAAAGATGCCTTTGGAAATACAATTAACAATCAATTATTCTTTACCCCAAAATTCAGTGATTCTGGTAAATTTGCCGGATACCGTGTACTCGGATGGGTAATACCCAATGCCAAATCCGACAAGTCGAAAGTATAACAACCCAAATGCTTGACAATGTAAATCGATTTATATAATCTTTAAGTATCAGAAGTTCTCGAAGCTCAAATATAATTATTTGGGCTTTTTTTTATGTTGTTTATTAAAGAGACTTCTATGCAAAACCTTTCCCCAATATATTTTAAAATATTTTTTATTACTATTTACCATGGTTAATTTTAATAAATTCTGTATTTTTAAGTATCTTCTCAGTTGGATATTTTTACTAACTATCTTTGTAAGTTGTAGTTTTCTTCTTAGAGAGAGTACTCCTGCCTTAGGTATTAATTGGTCAGAAAATTTTAATGGTGGGGCACAAAACACATGGAGTACTGTTAATGGGGGCGATAATAGTAGTTATGTATTTGAGGATGACAGATTTGAATTACATACAGAGAGTAGTAATGGATCAGCGAAGATGGTTGCTAGCTATGTTAATGTCTCAGGGAGTGATTATGATTTGCATGACAGATTTCAAAGGATTGAAACTGATGATCTTTTTCTTTCATATATTTTAGCAAGGGTAAATGTAGCGACGATGAGTGGCTATGTCTGTGGAACAAGTTCAGATGGAAACCACTTATGGTTTGGGAAGCTAACGGGTGGAGTATATTCCAGTTTGTCATCCACTGGAACGGTATTAAGTTATGATCCTGATGATTATCAAGTTCGGTTTGCGGTATTTGGCACAACTCTTGCCGCTAAGGTTTGGACTTCTGGAGAAAGTGAGCCTGCCGATTGGCAATTGGTTTTCACTGATGCAAGTTATAGCACTGGTGTGGCTGGGATAATGCTTGCAACTTATCCAACTTTAGACTGGGATATTGTGCAGGTTGCGGTAGATGATATTTCTTTGACAGAGCTTTCAAAAGCAGAGGTCTGGGTTGATGATGATTTGGCTGGTAGTGCAGTAAATACTGAAATAGAAGCAGGGAAAATATTTGGCTACAATGTTTTCGCAACCATACAAGCGGGAGTAAATGCAGTAAGTACAGGTGGAACTGTGAATATAGCAGCTGGAACATATTTTGAAGAAGTTTCTTTAGTTGGGAGAACGGATATTACTTTGTCCGGTGCGGGAGAAGGGTTAACTATTATAGCTCCATATCGAGCTTATAGTGCAAATAATTATGGGATTTTTATAAATAATTCACATCAGTTATTAATTCAAAATTTAACAATTGACGGTTTCGCGAATACTGGATTAGCATTAGGAGTTGCCCATTATAAGGATGGGATACATTGGGATACATTGGGTGGTAACGACAATATTATTACTCATGTAACTGTCAATAACATTGATAGAAGAGGGGTCTCTGTTTGGCCGGAAACGGTTACAAATAACGAGATTAGTCATTGTAAGATTGATAACGTAACAGGAGTAAGTCATGGAGGCGCATATGCCCATGGAATAAATTTTAATGGCTCTGGAAAAGTTGAATACAATGAAATTTCAAATGTAACCGCTGGAATTATGGGAAACAATAATGTTGTAGGAGGCACATTGTCCATTCAAAACAATGCTATATCTGACTTAACAGGATTAACAGCTACACCCTTTGATGTCGGTATCAATATTTGGTGTAAACAAAGCAATGATATTCTTGTTAAGAATAATTCAATAACAGCAAATGTTCAGGATAATACCGGAATTTATGTTGTAAGGGGAGGAAATGGAAGTGAGATTTCGAATAATACAATAACATTAACAGGTGATGGGGGTTTAGGGATAGAAACGGGTTGGGAAAGCACATGGGGATTCCCAATATTTAATAACATAATTACTGTTGGTAGGGGTGGTGCTGGAATTGTTCTCACAGGAGCAGGTTCTGATGCCGATCCGATGTTGGTTTACAATAATTCGTTGACAAATATTGGAGAGGACGACTTATTTACAAACGATTATACAGGATATCCATTGAGGGAGGTTGGATTACTTCTTTCGGGACATCAGTATACCTCCAGAACCGGTGATGCCAATTATTCGTTTAATGGAAGTGTTTATAACAATATAATTGATGGTTTTAAGGATGGTATTGTTTTTGTAAGTCAAGTATACGATGTGGGAGGATATAAAGATGTAGAAATAAAATTTAGTGACAAGAACAGCATAACAAACTATGAACAAGCTGGAAGATATGGTTATATCTCTAATACATCTCCTTATCCTTTTGTTGAAATAAATTCATCTGATACAGATTACTCAGCGATAAATGCAATTAATAATTGGTGGGGAAGCTCTTCGGATACTTTTTTGCTCTCAAAAATAATGGGGAATATAACTTTTATTCCTTATTATTCAAATGAAGGAATGACTTTATTAACAACAATTCCAGATATAAATGGAGATGCTACTCTTGATAGTGATACTCCTCAGGTTGTAATTACCGATCCCGACCACCCTGTTACAGTTACGATAGATAGCGGAATCTCAAACCCAACAATCGATTTAAGTAGATTTATAACAGGAGGGACAGGGAATACACCAGAAATCACAATTGATTCTCCACTTGCACAAGTGCTTATCCCTGCAACGGCTGTTACGAGTGATAATACGGGGTGGGATGGAGTAATGGCAGCTCCAACAGTTGCGACAATAACTTTGGAAGAGACGAATGCAGAAACAAAGACCTTAGTATCTGCAATTGAAATTGGTTTTGCAGAAGATAGACTTTCTTTTGATGAGGCAGTGAGGATATTGTTTGTAGGACAGAAAGACAAACGAGTAGGGTATATAAGTCCAGGGGAAGCTTTTGTGGAAATCCTTGATATATGCGCAAATGACGATGCCGAAACGGGTAATGCACTTGGGGAGAATGGAGATTGTAAAATAAATTCTGGCGACGACTTGGTAGTTTGGACAAAGCATTTTACAACATTTGCAATATACACCGTTTCAATAAAAGGAGATATCAACCTAAATGGAGTTGTAGATAAATATGATTTCTCTTTGATGATGTCTGCATGGGGATTGACAGGAATTAATAGCTCTGACTTGAATGATGACCATATCGTAGATAGGTACGATTTCTCTTTACTAATGTTAAATTGGAGTTATTAATATATAAAACATGAAAAACATCAAAGCGAAAGTTTTCCTAATAGCAATAATTCTTTTGTCAGTTGCTGGTTTAGCTGACAAGGTTTTTGCCGCAAGTTCTTATGTCAATGTCTTACCTTCGGGATTGAATAAGACTATTGGAGATACATTTAGTGTGAATATTGGGGTAAACGCATCGGGAGATAAAGTTTGTGTCGTAGAGGGGACGGTGACATTCAATAGATTATCTTGTCAAAGTATAACGGTGACGACAGGTCTTCAGTCTGTATCAACCCCAACTTGCTTGAATCCATATTTCATGATTGGTATTCCAACTTGTACAACATCGAGTCAGGATTTGTTTTCAATTTCTGTAAGAGCAGATAACGTAGGCACAGGAACGGTAGGTCTATCTAGTGTGGATATAATCGGGGAGGGTCTATCAATAGGATCATCTTCGATTGATGGGATATATCCAATAAGTGCCGTAGTTGTTCCAACTAAAGCCCCCACTTCGAGGCCAGTTGTAAATGTTACAACTACTATAGTCCCTACCTTTTCACCAACATTAACACCGACAGCAACATTGACACTCACTCCAACTTTGATCGAATTCAGGTTATTCGATATCAGTTTAAATCTTGAGAGTGCATTAATCACTAAGTCAAATGAATTGGTATCAAGAACACAGTTTACTAGTTTTGGAAATGTTCCTACTTTGGTGGATTTGATTTATAGAATTGAAGATTCTAAAGGTAGGGTTTTATATACCGACAATGCCGAAGTTACAGTAGAAACTGAAAAAGTAGTGACCAAAGACTTCAAAAGTTTAGACCTTCCGGTTGGTAAATACACTCTATTTCTTACGACAGCGTATGGGAATAATGTAAAAGATGAATTTAAACAAGCATTTGAGATAAAATCTTTATCCACAAACAACGAAGCTGTCGTTTATACAATATGGATAGTATTGATAATATCAATTCTAGGGATAGGCATATTCCTTAATCGTAGATCCGTTAAACGCAATGGGGACAACAAAATATCTATTGATAGACAACCGATTTCTAGCGGTTTACAATAGAATAATATGAAGAAAAATTCACTTCAAAAAGATGTGTTGCATTGTATAGTATTGGTCTTTGCATTGTTCCTTATAGGGATAATGTATTATATGGGGCTTTTTCAAAAACAATTACTAATTGAAAGCCATAAGGAGAGTTTACAGTTATTGGCGAACGAAAAAGCTTTTCAGATAGAGCAGTATCTCAATTCTCAGAAAGAAAAATATCAAATCCTTGCCTCAATGAATGTTTTTAAAGAAGCTGTCAAATATTCAAATAATCCCCAAAAAACTGAGGAGGCGATAAAACGCATAAAAGAATTAAAGGAAATCTATCCTGGTATAGCTTTATTAACCAAGGAGGGAATCGTTGTTGTGGCAGAAAACAATCCCGCTGGCTCCGATTATTCAGACGTTCTGGGATTTCCAGCAAATGACGAGTATGTTTTTCGTTTTATGCGCTATTATGATCAATCTAGGAAAAAAGATTATTTTGGCGCTATGGGTCCAATTTATGACAGGGTGGATACATCAAAAGTTATTGGTGTAATTGGATATGATATTGAGCTTGAAAAAGTCGGAGCAATAATGGAAGAAACATTAGATAAAAAAACTAACGAAGCATATTTGATTGATGAGTCTGGATTATTATTGAGTGGTTCCGAGTTCATCGGTCAAACTAATAAAAATGGTATTTTAATTCAAGAGGTTAAGAGTGATGGTGCAAAAGCTTGTTTGTCTGATTTAAAAGAATATGGAAAAGATGGTTTGATTGAAAAGCATGAAGAAGAAATTGGAGCCCAATATATTAATTATATGGGAGATGCTGTTTTTGGTGCTCATGCTTATGTACCTTCGATTATGGGATGTGTAATAACCGAAGAAGGTGTCGAAGAAGTATTTGGACAATCTATGGGAGATTATCTTTTTAATATATTTAATAAATAAGACAAAATTATGAAAACTAAAACAAAAATTTTAATATTGTTTTTATTTACAATTGTCTTGATTTTTACGAGGGTTGCAATTTCTCAAAAAATTCAAAATGAGATTTTTGAGACTTCTAAACTGATAAAAAATGTCGAAAATCCATTGACGACAATGGCTGAAGAGGTAATCGGTTACGATGGAATATTGACAAGTCAAGTCTACGCCTCTTTACTTCATGCACAAAACGGAGAAGATTCAAAGATTAAAGAGCATAGGGATAGGTATGAAGAAGTTGGGAAAATGTTGGATGATATATTAAAGAAGGAAGCAAAAATACTACTAATTCAAAGTGAGAGAACTCCAGAAACAAGAGAAAAAGTTCTCGGATATCTTCAGATGCTCGACGATGATAATACCGCACTTGTTGATTTGGAAACAAAAGCATTTGATTCGATAGGAAATAAAGATATTAAGAATGCATACTCTTACATAATGGGAGGGGATTATGACAGGTTTAAAGCCAATTTTGAACAAAACTATAGTTCTTGGGTAGAAATCGAAAAAGAGCTATCGGCAGATATGGAAGTTAAGCTTTATGAAAAATCCCAACAAGTAATTTATTTAAACCTTGTCTTTTCTTTTGTTTCTACTGTTCTATTAACAATGATAATATTTATGCTTCGTGCGTATATGTCCCAGCCTTTATTAGAAAAGATTAAGAATGCTAAATAAATTGATAACAACGAAATATATTCTCATATCAATTATTACATTCATTTGCATCGGATTCCTCTTGCCTGTAAGTATTTCTGCAATGACAATCACAATTGGTATTCCAGAGAAATATACTGAGGTTAAGGCGGGAGAAAAGATTTATTTTGAGACCGATGTTAAATGGCCTGAAAATGTAGGGCGAAAGGATTTGCGAATCGAATACAGTGCAAAGGACAGTGTGGGCAACGAAGTTGCTTATTTAAAAGTGTTGAAAGCAGTAGAAACACAGGTATCTTTTATGGATTCAATGCAAATTCCAGAAAATATCGAACCTGGGATGTACAAAATATTTATGAGGATTAGTGATTACCAAGACTTGAATAAAGAAGTCGCGTCAAGTTTTACTGTAAAGAGCAATGGTGATTCTACTCAGATATATTTATTTGTAATAATTGGGCTTTTGACGGTGGTAATAATATTTCTCGTAATTGAGACATTTATTAAGTCAAACAAAAATAATAATTACAATCCTGCAATTAAATTCCCACAACCAAATCCGAAATAGATTGCACTTTGTATGAAAAATCTCTAATCTATAAATGATATTAACTTATCTACCATCTCTATGAAAATCATAACGAAGTTCCTCCTATCGTTCTCTTTTGTTTTATTCGGATTTTTCTTCTCCATTTTCTTTAGAACTGAACTTGCTCATGCAGCATTTGCTGGTGGCGATGGCTCTGTAATGTATCCATATAGAATTACAAACTGTACACAACTACAAGATATTAGAAATGATGTGGATGCAAATTATGTAATGACAGATAATGTCGATTGTACAGAGGCAGCCTCTTTTAATGGTGGACTTGGCTTTGAGCCATTATATCTAAGTGGGGGTTCGTTTGATGGTAGAAACAACATTATTTCAAATGTCACAATTAATAGAACAGGATATACAAACTTAGGATTGTTTTATTTTGTTTTGTCGTCAACAATTGAAAACGTTAAATTGCAGAATGTAAGTGTCACAGGAGAGACATATGTCGCTTCTTTGGCAGGATATGTCTCGCAATCAACAATTACGAACGTATCTTCGATCGGTACGGTAACTGGGAGTAATATGGTATCTGGACTAGTTAGTGAATTTTATGATGGAAATATATCACGATGTTCTTTTGTTGGAGATGTTACGGCCACATCATATTTCAGTTCGAGCGCTGGACTTATTTTAAAAATTAGCAATGCCCATGTATCTGATTGTTATGTAAATGCAGATATTGTAGCTGGTACCAACTTTACAAATGGCACTATCTTTGATGCAAACTCATCAGGAACACCTTCCAGTATCCTTAGAACATATAATACCGGGACACTTATTAACAATAATTATAACAATGGTTTTTTATACCAACTAAGAGGTGACACATTTACGGTAGCAGACAATTTAGTTACTATTCATATCCTTCATGAAGATGGTGCATTTTTTGGTGCAGCACCTTCTGTGTCAACATTAGATATGCATAATAACTATTTCGATTCGTATCAAATGGGTTATGACTACACAACTTATTGGACCACAGTGTTAGAAGGTGTGACCAATGTAAGTGGAGAATTGGAAGGTGTTCCAACGTATCCTTTCAAAAATACATCTGCAATTGAGCCTTTTCTTTCTTGGGATTTTGCAAATGTCTGGCAGGTTACTTCGGAATATCCAATTTTGAGAGATGGGCCTTTGGATGTCTTGGCTAGCCTACCCTTACCTGGAAAGCCCACAGATTTATCCGCTACAACAACAACGAGTTCTATCGATTTGAGTTGGACTGCGCCAGCTCCAAATATGGGATCCGCAGTCTCTAGTTATAAAGCAGAATACAAATTGTCATCCGATTCTACTTGGACTGAATATTCCACAACTGAGACTCATTATGAGTTTACTGGCTTGGCAGCCTCGACATCTTATGATTTTAGAGTAGCTGCAGTAAGTAGCGAGGGAACGGGAGAAACAGAAGTAGCAACTTATTGGACAATGGGAATCCCTATCGCTCCTACAAATCTTACAATAACAAAGAGAACAGATTCTCCGATAGCTGTAGATATTTCATGGACACTTTCAGTTTACGATGGTGGAATTCCGATTACAAACTACGATATTAAGATAAAAAATCATTCGGATTTAAATTGGGATAGCCAAATAAGTGTTTCCTCTACAGGGTCTTCAGATAATACATATTGGGGTTTTGAAAGTGGTTTGATTTATGGGAATGAATATGATTTCAGAGTTCGAGCATATAACGGAACAAATTATAGTGATTTTTCCAGTACTGTTTCATATCTTGTTCCTGAGATTCCAACTCTTCACATCAAGACCTGTGAGGATTTGCAAGGTATAAATGATTTAATTGACCATGACGGGTGGGTAGTAACATACAGCACAATAATTTTGGATAACGATATTCCATGCGAAATAAGTTCGACTTGGAACCCAATAATGGGTGACGAAGGAAACTCGGGATTTGATCCAATTTATTATTTAAACGGTACATTCGATGGACAAGGGTTTACCATCAGTGGATTATATATGAACTACCCAGAAGACAACAGTATAGGGTTATTTGAAGGAATGGGAAATTCAACTATCCAAGATATTAAATTCACAAATGCAAACATTACCGGATTCGAAGACGTAGGGCTTTTATCTGGGTATGTTGAAGAGGATTATACTGTTTCGTTATCGAATATTGATGTAACGAATTCTACAGTCGACGGATCGACCAATGTCGGTGGATTGATTGGTTCAGTTTATTATGGAAATTCCGTAGAAATTGCTTATGTTAATTTTACTGGTGAAGTTGTTGGAATTGATTATCTTGATGATGTTGATGGACTTGTTGCTACAACAAATACTGGAGGATACATCGGAAGATCGTATGAGGGGAATGATGTTTTTATCGACTCTTCTTCGATGTCTGGGTCAGTGACTGGTTCATTTAGTACTGGAGGATTTGTGGGGTATTCAGGTTATTCTTATTTAACAATAACATCTTCGTCTTCGACTGCGGAAGTAGAAGGGGAAGTTTGTTTAGGTGGTTTTGTGGGATATTTAGAAAATAGTGATAATTATGCACATATTAGAGATTCAACTTTCACTGGGAATATAATTGGTCGAAATACTGAAGTGTATATGTTCTTTGGGGGTGGTTCTGTAGCAGTCGGTGGATTAATCGGATATACAGCCATGGGAGAAGTTGAAATCGAGAATACCACCGTCACTGGAGATATTAACGGTGGTTTTGGAATTGGTGGGCTTATAGGTTATTCCCAGGCTTATACAAGTATTTTAAATTCTACTTTTTCGGGAGACA
>Ga0209450_10001209_pt1 | contig 12964 bp, 9 predicted proteins | sample FrelakmetLWP11LW_FD_187149 | JGI IMG/M metagenome (GOLD analysis project Ga0209450, IMG submission 187149) | Freshwater lake sediment microbial communities from the University of Notre Dame, USA, for methane emissions studies - LWP11 LW (SPAdes)... | ecosystem: Environmental > Aquatic >... | reverse complement strand
AGGATTTCTTGAATCCTAGGCATGTTTGAATAGTATCAATATTGATATCTTCTGTCAAGGTAGATGTTAGGACAAAATCTTTACCGGAGCGCTTGGAAGCGGAACAACAACGGGAAGCGAAAACAAGCTTCCCGTAAGGATAGGCAAAATGGCGTCCCCAACGAGATTTGAACTCGTGTTGCCGACGTGAAAGGCCGGTGTCCTGGACCGGGCTAGACGATGGGGACGCAAAACAACTGCGTTAAATGGTCACCGTCGGGGCAATGCCCCAAAAGGTCCATACTGGATAATAGATCCTGGATACTAGATCCTAGATACTGGATCCTGGATCCTGGAATCCAGCATCAAGGCGCCAGCAACCAGCATCGTGCTCTCAAATGGTGGGCCGTGCGGGAGTCGAACCCACGACCAACGGATTAAAAGTCCGCTGCTCTACCTACTGAGCTAACGGCCCGCCAAAACAATATTAAATAACACCTCAATAAGGCCTTGTCAAAGGGAATTATTGAATCAAAGAAAGGGACAAAGGCACAAAGATGCAAAGGCACAGAGGCAAAAAGAAAGAAAGGGACTAGAGGACATAGTAGAATGATTTATCTGCTTTGTCCCTTTGTCCCTCTGTCCCTCTGTCCCTCAGGCTGTCCGCTCCAGCGGACAGCAGTTGACTCGACTTTGAAGATGTTCTCACGGATGAGGGAAAGTTCTTCCTCGTTAGGCGGGTAAGGGTAGTTCCACTGTTTGTCGTCAGGCAGGCAATTGCCGAATGGCCGGTTGCAGGCCACCCGGCCGTCCGGTCCCAGGCAGCCCGTGGTCATGAAGGGCGTGCCTAAATTGACAATCTCCATAATCCGCTCCCGGTCCATGCCGAAATCCACCAAGTGGCCCTGCGCATCGAATCTCATCTTCTCTTCTGAACTGAGATCCTCCTCAATGAGGTATCGCGCCAACTGAATCCTGAGATAGGTCGACCAGGGGGGCTGGGGCCTGTCCCCGAGCTGAGAGCCTTCTTCGGCAAAAAAAGCAAACAGGTGATTCATAACACCCATGCGCCACAGCCTCTGCATGAGGGAAACCATCTGCTCTTCCGTCTCGCCCATCCCGACCATGAGATGTGCGCCCACGTGGGGATAGCCGAAAACCTCCAGGGCCGCCCGGATGATTTCCCAGTATTTTTCCCATTTGTGCGGGCCGGAGACTCCTTTACCCCGATACTTGTCAAACAATTCAGGCGTGGCAAGGTCTATGGCAATGCCTATCTTCTCGGCCCCTGCATCCTTCATGGCGATGAGATCCTGCCGGTCCATGAGGGTGGGGCTGATGAGGATAGAGACGGGGATGCGCGTCTCAGCTTTCAGACGCCGGGTCATATCGAGGGTATCTTGACGGCATTTCCCATTGGTGATCATGGAAATGCAAGTCCTCTTTACGTAAGCGGGAGCCCGGTTGATCGTCTGGATAATCTCGTCCATGGAATAGACGGGCCAATCCACGTGAATGAAGCTTTTTTCCTGGTACGTGCCGGGACGTTTCTTGGCAAGGCCGCAGTAGGCGCAGTTGGCAGCGCATCCTTCTGCATAATGAACCAGCAGGTTGACACACCGGTTCACTGCGCCCCGGTACATTCTTCTTTTCACAAGGCCCAGCGAAATGGCCGTGGCGTGGCTCATCTTGGCGTATTCAGGACTATGAATCTTAGCTTCCATCGCAGTCTCACCACAGAGGCACCCGCCGTCGCTCGGTGAGCTATGGCGGGGCAAGCAGAGCGCACAGAGGAAAACTCTTCATCCGATCGGGAGATACCGATCGGATGAAGGGTTGCTCCTTCGCATTTAACTGTCTTTTCTTGCAGCAAGTTCCTCTGCATTCATGATTCCTGGTTTTTGATCTATTACCTCAAGCGAAGCGCTCCTCAAGTCTCACCGAAGGTGAGACGCTCCTTAATCCTCCAGCTCCTACAGCCGCACCTGATTTTCCTTTGCCAGCAGAATGGCTCGGGTGAGAGTCGGGACATCCACTCCATAAATCATGTCGTCATGCCATACCTGAGAGAGCTTTTCACCGATGCTCTCTTCCCTGGCGGAGGCCCATTTGAGAGCGTTCTCGATGCGGTTGATATCCTGGGTCGTGGAAAAGAAATCGCCCGTAATGACCACGTTCTCAATCGCGCCGCCGGATAGGGAAAGATAAATCTCGAGCAGGCCTCCCCTGGTCTTGATCCTGCCGACCCCCATTCTGGACCTGGGATGCTTGTGGGAAAAGATCCACTCCGGTTTGGTGTACCTGTCCCTGATGAAGGCTTGGATGGTTTCCTTTTCCCAGGGGTCCGGCTCCTCTTCGTTGAACCGGATTCCGAATTCGGCTTCAAAGCCTTTCTGGATGGCGTCCATGACGTTTGGGAGGGGAACGCTCTTACCGAGCTCCTCGCGTACCGTCGTCATCCTCTGGCTGAAGCAGTTGTAGCCCTTGTCGCTGAGCTTGACCAGTGGAGTGTTCATGATGTCGGTCATGAGTTCCACGTCGAAATCCACGAGAAAGCTGGTGTGGAAGAGAAGGCTTTTGCCCGTCTCCGCCGCCGCAGAGAGTCCTGCGATTTTTTTCCCGGAAACCTGGATGTCGTTCTTGGGCTGAAATTGAGAGGGGACGCCGAGCGCATCCAAAGCCCTGATGAAAACACGCGACAGGGACTCGAAAACACCGCCCACCCCGCCTCTTTCCAGGCCGGGCCAGTCCACATTGATGCCGAGACCCAGGGCGATGATTTCCGGCCCCATGATCACGGTACCTCCGCCCGTGCTTCTCCGGTTGTACTCGATTCCCCTGGCTTTGCACCGGTCGAGCTTAAGCGCGGATTCAATGTCCTGGTATTTTCCCACAATCACTGAGGGGACAAAGGTGTAGAGGTGCAGAATAGGCGGGGAGCCGTGATTGGCGACGGACTGGGGCAGAGTGTCATCTATCGCCAGCCCTTCTGCCGTAGAAACGGATCTGGAGGTATTTTTGAAAAGACGCCAATGAGTGGTCATAAAAAAACAGGCAGTCAGCCGTCAGCGGTCAGCCGTCAGTTTAAGTCCAATTCCTCTCCGGAATGAGCTTCGAGGTCGGAACAGGCTGAAAGCTGATCGCTGAGAGCTTCTTCGCGGTGTTTACTTCGCTTTTGCCTTTTCTTCTTCGGCCCGCTTCACTTCAGCCTCGATGAAAGAGACCAGTGCAGAGCCTTTCATCAGAGTTTTCAGTTCCTCGTCGAGGTTTGAAGCTTCGATGACCAGAATCCATCCCTTGTCATAAGGGTCTGAGTTGACCAGGCTCGTGTCGTCTTCCAGAGCCTCATTGGTCTCCAGGATCTCTCCTGAAACGGGCGCCACGAGCTTTCCGATCCATTTGCGGGACTGGATCTTGCCGCAGACTTCGCCCTGGCTCACCTCATCTTCAGTGTCCGGGAGGTCGATGAAGACGATGTCCCCCGCTTCTTTCTGGAAGAAATCATTCATGCCCACGGTCACTTTGGTGCCGTCCACGCGGGCCCACGCGTGATCCTTGTGGTAGTAGAGATCATCCGGCATGTTGTATCCTTTGACGTCTGCCATGGCCTAAACCCTCCTTTCCTCTTACCGTTTTGAAATATGATTCGGTGCTGATCCGGAAATCAGATTCTCGGATTCGCGTTAACAGCTATCAGCGTTCAGCAGTCAGCTCTCAGCTGAACCATGAACAAACCGCGCACCCTGCATAGTTCTGAGTGCTGATGACTCCGGTCAATCTATAGACGAAGGGTTTCAAAAAGGCAACAGAAAATAGCTACAATTCAACTACAGCCCAATAGATGAAAAATCCCTCCCGGCCTCCCTTTGGAAAAGGGAGGGGACCGCTTACGGCTTCCGGTCGAAGCGGGCTTTTACCGCCCTAGCATGGGTTGGAAGCCCTTCTGCTTCCGCCAGAGTCACCACCACGTCTTTGAGCCCGGCAAGTCCTTCCCTGGTCAAGTGCTGAAACGTGGGTTTCTTGATGAAATCGTCCACGGAGAGCCCCGAAAACATGCGGGCACACCGGCCCGTGGGCAACACATGGTTGGTCCCCGACGCATAGTCTCCAACCGGAACAGGGGCGTAGGGCCCCAGGAAGATAGATCCGGCGTGTTTTATCCTGTCCAGAACAGCGTAAGGATCATCGGTCATGATCTGAAGGTGCTCGGGCGCGTACTGGTTGGCGAAGTCGATGGCCCTATCCAGGTTCTCCGCGACCAGCACATGAGAATGTTTTTTCAGGGAGGACTCAAAGATCTCTTTCCTTGGAAGGGAATCAAACTCCCTGTCAATGGCCGCACAAACCTGCTCAGCCAGCTGCTGCGACGTCGTGACCAGGACGGCAGCAGAATCCGGGTCGTGCTCGATCTGGGAAAGAAAATCGATGGCGATGAGCGAGGCATCGGCCTTTTCATCGGCCAGGATCAGGGCTTCGCTGGGCCCGGCCGGAGAGTCAATGTCCACTTGGCCGAAGACGATCATCTTGGCGGCGGTCACGTACTTGTTTCCGGGCCCTACGATCTTGTCCACTCTGGGAAGGGTTTGGGTGCCGAAGGCGAGGCCGGCAATCCCCCACGGGCCGCCCACTTTGAAGACCCGGCGGCAACCCGCGATATCCGCAGCCACAAGGGTGACCGGGTTCACCACCATCTCTTTTCCGGGCGGTGTGGTAATGACCACTTCTTCGACTCCGGCTGCCTTGGCCGGGATGACGGTCATCAGAACGGTGCTGGGGTAGGCGGCCCTGCCGCCCGGCACATAGCATCCCACGCGTTCCATGGGTCTTCGGACGCGACCGGCTGTAATGCCCGGCGCCACTTCGATGACCCATTTCTCGTTTTCCACCTGGGCTTCATGGAACCGGAGGATGTTACGAGCCGCTGACTTCAAGGCATCCACAACGGCGGGTTCCACCTGGCGATAGGCTGTCTTCACTTCCTGACGGGTCACTTGAAGATCGGACACGGAAACATCAGATTTGAACTCCCTGTTGGCTTCAAGGAGACTTTCATCCCCTCTTGCCTTCACATCTTCGACTATCTTCCGCACATGCTCATACACGGCGGAGATGTCCACTGCGGATCGCTCCAGGACGGACTGGAGCTCACTTGCCTTGAGGTCTTCCATTCTGCGGGGTCTGATCGTCATTTCGAGTGCTCTCTTTTCCTTAAGTAATCCTTCAGGGCGTCGATCGTACTCTGAAAAGCGAGCTCTTCCCATGGGATGCTTTCCGGGGAATAGAGACCCACTTCAGCAGTCTCATCGCCCACAATGAGCTTTCCTCCCGTGGGTTCTGCCCCATAGACGACGACGACCGAAAGTTTTCCGGGGTAAGAATAGAGGCCGAGCAATTCCTTGGTGCGGATCTTGAGGCCGCACTCCTCCTCCGTCTCCCTGACAGCCGCCGCCTTGACCTCCTCTCCCCGGTCCACATAGCCTCCGGGCAACACCCATTTGCCCTTTTGGGGATCGATGGCACGTTTGAGAAGAACGATTCGACCGTCCATTTCGACAATGGAGCAGGCCACCACTTTTGGATCGAGGTAAAAGACAAAGCTGCACTTTGTACAGACCAGTCTGTCGGGTTCGTCGGTCTTCAGGTTTTTCGAGTTCAGCTTTCCGCCGCAAACCGGGCAGTACTGAAATTCAACGTCATTGTGCATGGCTACCAGAAGCCTCCCTTGCCCATGGAAAAACGTTGAGGGGAGGGGAGCGTGAACCACGCATAGTCCGCAGCCGTCCGGTCGATCGTCTCTTGTCCGTTCAACGGATAAGGCATCACGGTCGCCATGGAAACAGGAACACGCCTCACGGTTCGGTCCGGAACCCCGAGCTTGTTCACAATGTGACCGTTGCCGGTGAAAGCCACGAGCCTGCCTTTGCCGGAGGCAAGGTGCTCTGCCAGATTGCTGGCCATCGAGTCCTCCCAAACGCATTGGGCTTCGTAGAAGAATTCAAACTCCTTCAGGCCGCGAGGAGAATGCTCATTGTATATCTCCTGGAGAAAGGCGCGATGCCGGTCCTGGTTGAGATCGATATCCTTCGGGAGTTGATCTCTTTCAGAAGGCTCCAGAGACTTAAGCCCGGTTCTCGCCACCTTCCGCACCAGGGTGTTGGGCGCATTGATCGCAAGAACCCGATGTTTTCTCTCCCTGGCGAACTGCATGAGAGGGCGGTAGAGGTGATAATCGTAACCCCAGTTTTTTTTCCAGTCCACGGCCTCCAGGAATTCCTTTTCCGTTGATTCGCCTTGAATGTAGCGGTCGATGACGGGCTGTTGATGCTGCTGGAAAAACTCCATCCCAATCGTCAGGGAAGCAGAATGCTTTGCGACGGCCTGAAGAATCTGAATCTGGATCAGGTGATGGTCCGCGTTGTCATGGGCTTCACCCACGAAAATGAGGTCCTTGGATGAGAGGTGGGCGATCAGCTCGTCAAAGGAAATGATTTTGCCGGAAGCAAGGTCCACGATCTGGCCGGGACGAAATCGCTCGGCCAGCCCCTCAATGGTCGCTGACGGAGATTGGGGATGGCGCAGACCGGTGCAGCCGATGACGCAAAGGCCAATAAGAGCGATGATGGTAGTTTGAACAAAAGACACAGGACAATCCTCTTGACGGGTTCAATTCCTAGCAGATACCCTAGAATCAGGCAAGGTGAATGTGAACGAAGAAGGATCAAGGGACACGGTCCGCCACAAACACGGCGGGTAAATGCAAGGTGCAACGTAAAGCCACCTTGAAACCTCCAGCCCTTCGATGCGCACCTCAAGCCTGGGAGCCTTGTCAAGAGGGTCGGCCAATGGAGTCCGGAGAAAAAGAGGTGAATGAGTCTCTTGAAAACAGAATGAGCCTGGATCCTGAGTTCCTGCGGGCGCATGCGTCTGAAGGGCCGGGGATCTATATTTTCAAGGACGGGTCAGGCCGGCCCATCTATGTGGGCAAGGCGAAGAACCTGAAAAAGCGGGTCCTGTCCTACTTCAGGGCCTCCGGAGACCTCCCTCACAAAACACAGGTCATGATGAGCCGCGCCAAGTCCCTGGAATTCATCCTGACCCGCACGGACAAAGAAGCTTTCATCCTCGAAAGCAACCTCATCAAGAAGCATCTGCCCCGCTACAACATCATCCTGAGAGACGACAAACAGTATCCGTGGCTGCGGCTGGACCCGAACGAGCCTTATCCCCGCCTCTGTATCGTTCGAAAAGCCAGGAAGGACGGGGCCCGGTATTTCGGTCCTTTTTCATCGGCCCTGTCTGTCCGGAGCACGGTCAAGCTCATTGATCGAATCTTTCACTTGAGAAAGTGCAGGGACCGATCTCTACCCAAAAGATCGCGCCCTTGCCTGAATTATCAGCTCGAACGCTGCCTCGGGCCGTGCGCCATGGAAATCCCGAGTGAAACCTATAGACAGATCGTGGACCAGGTGACTCTGTTTCTCGAGGGCAGGAGCCAGGAATTGATCAAAACCCTCCGGAAGAGCATGGGGAGGGCTTCCGAAGACCTGGATTTTGAAAGAGCGGCAAAGATACGCGATCAGATCAAGGCTGTGGAGAAGACGGTGGAACGCCAAAGCGTGGTTTCCGCGAAAATGGAGGATCAGGACGTGATCGGCCTGGCCAGGAGCGAAGCGAGGGTCCAGATGGTGGTGCTCTCCATCCGGAAAGGCCATCTTACCGGGAGCCGGGATTATGGCTTCAGAAACGAGGAAGCCTCTCCGTCCGAGGTCATGGAAGCCTTTGTGAAGCAGTATTACCCCCGTGAGGCATTCGTTCCCAAGGTCATTCTTCTTTCAACCCCGATCGAGGACCAAGCCGGGATTGAGGAGTGGGTTTCCGAGCTTGCAGGGAAAAGGATCTTTATCGAGTGCCCTTCAAGAGGGGAAAAAGCCCGCCTCACCAAAATGGCGGTGGCCAATGCCGAGAACCTCCTCAAGAGCCGCGTGGAGCCTGATCTCGTTTCAATGGCGCAGGAGGTCCTGAAGCTCAAGAAACCGCCCAGGACCATGGAGGCGGTCGATATATCGAATATTTCCGGAGACATGGCCGTCGGAGCCGTTGTTTCTTTCGTGGACGGCGAACCCCATAGGGCAGGATACCGTAATTTCAGGATCAAGACCGTTGAGGGAATCGATGACTACGGCATGATGGCTGAACTCATTTCACGGCGACTGTCCAAAGATCCTGTGCCTGATCTCCTTGTGGTGGACGGGGGGAAAGGCCATCTTATGGCGGTCAAGAGAGTCGTCGATGCGCACCCTGCTGGCGATCCACCGGACCTGGTAGCCATTGCGAAGGCCAATCAGGACGAGGAAGCGGACAAGGTTTTTGTCCCGGGCAGAAAGAACCCGATCCCTCTGCGTCAGGATCACCCCGTCCTTCATCTTCTCATGCGCATCCGAGATGAAGTTCATCGCAGGGCAATTTCCTATCACCGTAAGCTGAGAGGGAAGGACTTGACAGCCTCCATTCTCGACAGAATACCCGGGATAGGGCTGAAGAAAAAACGATCTTTGCTCAATTATTTCGGTAGCTTGGATGCCGTTGCCGGGGCGGCGGTCGAGGAGCTCCTGAAGGTGCCGGGAATTACCCGTACCCAGGCCGAAAACATCGCAGGGTTTTTTTCCGGAGACCCGAATTCTATAGGTTGACATCGCGTTTTCAGCCATGGTAGCCTATTTACGTCTTGTTTTCTGCTGTTCAGCCTAGATCCAGAACCGCGATCTCCTTTGGAAATCGCTTAATTTTCAATTTAGCTGAAACCTGAAAGCGCCAATGGCATCCAAGAAGATCACTATCGTTGTCGTGCCGGAGGGACCTAGGAAGATCAGGCAGATCAAGATACCAAGGTTCTGGATTCTCTCCCTCGTCGTTCTGTTTCTTGCCGGTAGCCTTTCTCTTGCCTGGGTGGTCAGAGATTACCTTTCGATCAAGCGAAATCTTCCTCACCTCTCAAGCCTCCAAGAAGAAAATTCATTGCAGAAGCAGCAAATCACTTCCCTGGCAGGAAAGGTGGATGCGATCAACCAGAAGATGGCGGAACTCAAGGAATTCGACAGGAAGGTGCGGGTCATGGTGAGCCATGACCCTTCCAAAGGAAGCGGGATGGAGTCCGCCGGAGAGCAGCAGCAGTTCATCGGAGTCGGCGGGTCTGATTCCAGCTTGGGAGGCATCAATTCCCCTTCTGAAAGAGGCCACAAGAAGCTTGTGCGCATGATGTACCGGGCTCTGGACAACCTCGACAGCGACATTTCCGTGCAGAAGGATGAAAAGGCTGAACTCATGAGGCTGCTGGACCGACAGAAATCCATTCTCGCATGCACCCCGTCTGTGTGGCCTGCCAAGGGGTGGGTGAGTTCCGGATTCGGATATCGGCTTTCTCCCTTTACCAACGAAAAGGAATTGCACCGGGGTCTCGACATTTGCAGCAGGAAAGGGGCTCCCGTGCTTGCCCCCGCCGACGGAGTGGTGGCGTACGTCGAAACGGACCCGGGTTATGGGAAAACGGTGATCATCAACCACGGTTATGGCCTGAACACCGTGTATGCGCATCTGGAAAAGGTCCATGTGAAGAAAGGCCAGGTCGTGAGGCGACATCAGGAAATCGCCACAGTGGGGGATTCAGGCAGAACCACGGGGGCCCACCTTCATTATGAGGTTCACTTGAACGGAGTTCCTGTCAATCCTCTCAGATACATCCTCAATTAGCTTTTAGATTCCCATCTGATCCGTCCTTGTGTATAATCTAAAATCTTTTTCTAAACAGTTCATTGAGACCAAATAAATAAAGCCTGAGTTATTCAAGATGCTTGGTTCACTAATCAAAGGTATTTTCGGCAGCAAGAACGAGAGAGAGCTCAAGAGAATGGCTCCCCTTGTCGTGCAGATCAACAGCCTGGAGCCGCAGTATCAGGCCCTGTCGGATGCGGAGCTTCAGGCCAAGACGGCTGAGTTCAAGGAAAGGGTTTCGAAGGGCGAGCCCCTGGAGGAACTGATTCCCGAGGCTTTCGCTGCGGTCCGTGAGGCCTCCGTGCGCGTACTCCGCATGCGGCACTTCGACGTCCAGCTCATCGGTGGGATTGTGCTCCACGAAGGAAAGATCGCAGAGATGAAAACCGGTGAGGGCAAAACCCTGGCGGCCACTCTTCCTCTTTATCTCAACGCGCTCACGGGCCGGGGGGTGCATCTCGTGACGGTGAACGATTACCTGGCCAGGCGTGATGCGGAGTGGATGGGAGGGATTTATAAGTTCCTGGGATTGTCCGTGGGCGTCATTGTTCACGGCCTGGATGACACCGCGCGAAAGGCCGCCTACGGCTGCGATATTACCTACGGTACCAATAACGAATTCGGCTTTGACTATCTCCGGGACAACATGAAGTTTGACGTCAGGGATTTTGTCCAGCGGGGCTTTCATTACGCCATCGTGGACGAGGTGGACAGCATCCTGATCGACGAGGCCAGGACTCCTCTCATCATCAGCGGGCCTGTGGAGCGCAGCGAGAACAAGATGTATATGGAGGTCAAGCCCCTGGTCATCAACCTGAGGAGGAAGCAGAGCGCGGTGGTCCGCTCCATCCTCCAGGAAGCCAAACAACTTCTCGAATCCTCTGGGGACGGAGACCGGAGCATCGAGCTGCTTCTGAAGGTGAAACGAGGGGACCCCAAGAATCCCGGTTTCCTGGACATCGTCGCAAAGAACCCGAATCTCAAAAAAGAGGTCGACCGGCTGGAGGCCGTGCTGAGCGCCCAGAAAGTGCTTCCGGAAATCGACCAGGAGCTTTACTGCATCATTGACGAGAGAAGCAACGCGGTCGAGCTGACGGACAAGGGAATCAAGCTTCTGGCGGGGGCCGCGGGTGAGGGCGGCACGGGGGACTTTTCCCTTCCGGACATCGACGAACAGAGCCACCTCATCCGTGAGGATCAAAGCCTCAGCGAGGATGAGAAAACAGCACGCCTCAAAGAAGTGGAGGACCGGTACCTGCGCACTTCGGAGCTGCTCCACGCCACGCACCAGCTCATCAAAGCGTACTGGCTTTTTGAAAAAGACGTCCACTACGTGATCAAGGACGACCAGGTGATGATCGTGGATGAGTTCACGGGACGCATGATGCCGGGCCGACGCTGGAGCGACGGTCTTCACCAGGCTGTGGAGGCCAAGGAGGGAGTGAGCGTCGCCGAAGAAAACCAGACCCTGGCGACGGTCACGTTCCAGAATTTCTTTCGCATGTACGAGAAGCTGGCAGGGATGACCGGAACGGCCGACACCGAGGCTGCGGAATTCATGAGCACCTACAAACTGGATGTCGTCGTGGTGCCCACCAACAAAAAAATGATCCGAACCGACCACCCCGATATGATCTACAAGACCGAGCGGGAGAAGTTCAAAGCTGCGGTGGAGGAGATCAAGGACCTCCATGACAGGGGGCAGCCGGTCCTGGTCGGTACGATCACGATCGAGAAGTCCGAGATGCTGAGCAAGATGCTGACCCGGACAGGAATTCCCCACTCCGTTCTCAATGCCAAGCACCACGAGAAGGAGGCGGAAATCGTGGCCCAGGCCGGTCAGTCGAAAACCGTGACCATCTCCACCAACATGGCCGGCCGAGGCACGGACATCGTGCTCGGTTCGGGAGTGGTGGACCTGGGCGGCCTTCACATCCTGGGAACGGAGCGACACGAGAGCCGGCGAATCGACAACCAGCTCAGGGGCCGTTCGGGCCGGCAGGGAGACCCGGGCAGCTCCCGTTTCTATCTTTCCCTGGAAGACGATCTGCTCCGGATCTTCGGCTCCGACCGGATTGCTTCGGTCATGGGACGTCTGGGCATGGAAGAGGGCGAGCCCATTGAACACAGCCTGATCTCCAAAGCCATCGAGAACGCCCAGAAGAAGGTGGAAGCTCACAACTTCGACATCAGGAAACATCTTCTCGAATATGACGATGTGATGAACACCCAACGGGACATCATCTATTCCATGAGAAGGGAGATTCTTTCGGGCGAGGGGATCGACGATGTCGTTCGCACCATGATGGAAGAGAAAGTGGACGCCCTGATCGACACCTACACGGATCCGAAGGCGCACCCGGAAGATTGGGAGATCCAAGGATTGAAGGATCAGGTGGCCCGCCTCTTCGGGGTTCGCCTCAAGCTCGGGCCGCCGGATATGGGGGAGGATGAATTCAACGCTCTCAAGCCGGATGGGCTGAGAGAGACGCTCAAGGAAGAAGCGTGGAAAGCTCACGAGAAAAGGGAGATGGAATTCGGTAAAGAGGATTTGAAGTCCATCGAAAGGTACTTCCTTCTCCAAATCATCGATCATCAGTGGGTGGACCATCTCCAGGATATGGAGAGCATGAAGGAGGGCATCGGGCTGAGGGGCTACGGCCACCTAGATCCGTTGAGAGAGTACAAGAAGGAGGGTTTTGCTCTGTTTGAAGGGCTGATGGACCGGATCAAGGATGAGACTCTGGTCACCCTCTCGCGCATCCGGCTCATGAAAGAGAAGCCGAAGGAGGAAGAACTGCCTCGCAAGAGGGCGAGGGCCATGCAGTTCAGCCATGGAGGCGGGCCGGAAAAAGTCGAGACCGTCAGAAGAGAAGGCAAGAAGGTCGGACGCAATGATCCGTGCCCGTGCGGCAGCGGCAAGAAGTACAAGAAGTGCCACGGAAGAAGTGCCTAAAGTGCCTAAAGTTCAAAACGGAGAATACAGAAGACAGGAGTCAGAATCAAGAAATGGAGTGTTGGAGTAATGGAGTGATGGAGTATTGGGTCAAAACCAGTACTCCAGTACTCCAACACTCCATTACTCCAAAGTATTACGGACAACGGTGAACAAGAACGGGCCAAAGGCCTGTAGCGGAGCACCACATGGGGGATTATCACGTTCGCGGTTTCAAAGCTTCCGTTATGGAGGCCGGCATAAAGAAAAGGGGCGGGCTGG
>Ga0209450_10001208_pt1 | contig 12971 bp, 12 predicted proteins | sample FrelakmetLWP11LW_FD_187149 | JGI IMG/M metagenome (GOLD analysis project Ga0209450, IMG submission 187149) | Freshwater lake sediment microbial communities from the University of Notre Dame, USA, for methane emissions studies - LWP11 LW (SPAdes)... | ecosystem: Environmental > Aquatic >... | reverse complement strand
CGGAAGCCTCACCATCGTCGCCACCGCCCTGGTGGACACCGGCAGCCGCATGGACGAAGTCATTTTCGAAGAGTTCAAGGGCACCGGCAATGCCGAAATTCAGCTTGACCGCAAGCTGGCGGACAAACGCGTCTTCCCGGCGGTCGATATCAAGCGTTCCGGAACCCGCAAGGAGGAGCTGCTGCTCCCCGAGGAAGTGCTCAATCGCGTCTGGATCCTGCGCAAGCTGCTGACGACGCTCAACACGGTCGACAGCATGGAGTTTTTGCTTGAAAAAATGAAAGGAACCAGAAATAATAAAGAGTTTTTAAACTCCATGAACGCGTAACCGGGTATTTGCGCGCCGACCAGACCGCCAAGGGGGGTTCAGCTCAAATGAAAGCCGACATTCATCCGAAGTACCAGGAAACCAAAATCCGCTGCGCATGCGGCAACGTGATCGAGACCGGTTCCACGAAGGACAGCATCACGGTTGAAATCTGTTCCAGCTGTCATCCGTTTTTCACCGGCAAGCAGAAGCTGGTCGACACGGCGGGCCGCATCGAACGCTTCCGCAAGAAATACCAGAAGTTCCAGAGCAAGGAAAAAGCGTCGTAGCTCTCCCCGCCGTTGAACCTCGTCGTCACCGTCGGATCGGGAGAACCCCCGCAAATGGGGCTTGCCCGCCGGCGCGCGGCTGCGCCGAGCCTGGTCCGCGCGACCGGGGTCCAATAGTGCAGATCCGTACTCTTGGGATGCCCGTGCACACGAGCCTGCGGGCGCTTCGGTCCGGTCGAACCCTGGCCCGCGGCGTCCGGCGGGCTTTTCCTGCACGGATCCAGCGCAGGTGGCATGGCCATGTATGACAAATTGGAAGGCGTTGAGCAGCGCTATGTCGAGCTCGAACGGCAACTGAGCGACCCGGCCGTCATCGCCAACCGGGACGCCTACCAACGGGCAGTTCGCGAACATGCGGACCTCGGCAGGATCGTGCCGGTCTTCCGGCGCTACAAAGAGCTCGTCCAGAGCGCCGAGGAAAGCCGCCTGCTCCTAAACGACGGTGACGCGGAGATCCGGGCGCTCGCCAAGGACGACCTGGCCGCGCTCACGGCGGAAAAGGAACAGCTTGAAAGCGACCTGAAGATCCTGCTCCTGCCCAAAGACCCCAACGACGACAAGAACATTCTCCTGGAAATCCGCGCGGGAACCGGCGGCGAGGAGGCGGCGCTCTTTGTCGGCGATCTTTTCCGCATGTACAGCCGTTTCGCCGAGGAGCGCGGGTGGCGGGTCGAAATCCTCTCCCAGCACCCGACCGGCGTCGGCGGCCTGAAAGAGATCATCGCCATGATCCAGGGGAAGGGCGCCTACAGCGTTCTAAAGTACGAAAGCGGAATCCATCGGGTGCAGCGGGTGCCGGTGACCGAAACCCAGGGACGCATCCACACCTCCGCGGTGACCGTGGCGGTTCTGCCCGAAGCCGAGGAGGTGGACGTGGATATCCAGCCCAACGATCTGCGCATCGATGTCTACCGATCGGGCGGCCCGGGCGGCCAGAGCGTCAACACGACCGACTCGGCGGTGCGGGTGACCCATTTGCCGTCGGGGCTGGTGGTGATCTGCCAGGACGAAAAGTCGCAGCTCAAGAACAAGAACAAGGCGCTCAAGGTCCTGCGTGCGCGGCTGCTCGACCTGAAGATCCAGGAGCAGGAAACCCAGCGCGCCGAGGAGCGCAAGAGCCAGGTCGGCACCGGCGACCGCAGCGGCCGCATCCGCACCTACAACTTCCCCCAGAACCGGGTGACCGACCATCGCATCGGGCTGACCCTCTACAAGCTGGACAGCATTATGCAGGGCGGCATCCGCGAACTGATCGAAGGGCTGACCACACACTATCAGGCCCAAGCGCTTCAAAATGTCGAATCCACCGCCGCCCACTAGCTCCGGATGGACCATTCTGCGGATGCTGCAGTGGGCCGGCGGTTATCTGAAAAACCGGGGGATCGAAAGCCCCCGCGCCGCGGCTGAAATCCTGCTGGCCCATGCCCTGCGGACCGATCGCGTCCACCTGTACATGCATCATGACCAGCCGCTGGATAAGCCCGAGCTGGCGTTGTTCAAGACCCTCATCCAGAGGCGTCTTCAAGGCGAGCCGGTGGCGTATATCGTCGGGTCTAAGGGCTTCTGGACGCTGGACCTGGAGGTGACGCCGGCCGTGCTGATCCCCCGGCCGGAGACCGAGTGCCTGGTGGAAGCGGCCCTGGACTGGCTGGCGGCGCGCTCCTCCGGAGAGCCCGCCGACGTCCTGGATCTGGGCACCGGCTCGGGCGCCATCGTGCTGGCGATTGCCTCCGCGACGACCGGCCATCGGCTGTATGCCGCGGACCTCTCGCCGGAGGCCGTTGCCGTCGCCCGGCGCAACGCCAGGGCGGCCGGTGCGGCCGAACGGGTGCGGTTTTTCGTCGGCGATTGGCTTTGCGCCCTGCGGCGCGGCCCGGTCTTCGATCTGATCGTATCCAATCCGCCTTACATCGCCTCGGGGGAATGGCCGCGGCTGCAGCCGGAGATCGTGCGCTACGAGCCGAGGCTGGCGCTCGACGGTGACAAGGACGGGCTGCGCTGCTTCCGGGCGATTGTCGCTGCGGCCCACCACCACCTCAAGTCCGACGGAGCCCTGATGCTGGAGATCGGGTGCGATCAGCGCGAGGCGGTCGGCCGCATCGCCGAAGCAAGCGGCGCCTACACCGCAGGCGCCTGCCTCACGGATTACGGCGGCCGCGACCGTGTCGTGACGCTGCGGAAAAAAAATATTGCATCTATCCATAAAGATTGCTAATAAAGCCTGTTTCAATTGATTCTTCACAATTGGCCTTGTGCCAGCACACACGCCCCCGGACTCGCCTCCCGGTGCCCCGTGACCCGGGGCTGGAGACGGGGATGACGGCGGCGGTGGACCCAACCGAAAGAAGGGAGAACCAAAATGGCGTATGTCAGCATGAAGGAACTGCTCGAGGCCGGGGTGCATTTCGGCCACCAGACGAAGCGCTGGAACCCGAAGATGAAGCCTTACATTTTCGGCGCGCGCAACGGGATCTACATCATCGATCTGCAGAAGACGGTCAAAATGTTCAAGACCGCCTACGACTTCATGGTGGGAACGGCGGCCGCTGGAAAATCGGTGCTGTTCGTCGGAACCAAGAAGCAGGCCAAGGAGGCCATCTACGAAGAAGCCAACCGCGCTGAGATGTATTACGTCCAGAACCGGTGGCTGGGGGGGATGCTCACCAATTTCCAGACGATCCGCAAGAGCATCGAGCGTCTGAATTACCTCAACACGATCCACAACGACGGGGCCATCAATCTCTTTCCCAAGAACGAGCGCATCAAGCTCGCCAAGGAACGTGAAAAGCTGGACCTCAACCTGGGAGGCATCCGCAGCATGAATCATCTTCCGGGGGCGGTCTTCATCATCGATCCCAAGAACGAAGCCATCGCGGTACACGAAGGCCGCCGGCTGAAGATTCCCATCGTCGCCATCGTCGACACCAACTGCGACCCGGATCAGATCGACTTCCCGATCCCCGGCAACGACGATGCCATTCGCGCGATTCGGCTGATGGCCTCGCGGATGGCCGACGCCTGCATCGAGGGGCGGCAGAAATGGGTGGAGCGCCAGCAGGCCGAGACGGACAAGGCGCCGCACGAAGAGGTCAAGCCGCTGAGCGTCGCGATGGACTTGAAGCCCGGTGAACGCAAGGTGATCTCGGAAGGCGGTTCCGGGCCGGTGGTGGAAATCATTCGCCGCTCCACGACGGAGGCGGATGCCGCCGCTGCCGCGGAGCCCGTCGAAGAGGTTGAGCACGAGACCACAGGAGACCGATGATGGCTGAGATCAGCGCCAAACTGGTGAAAGAGCTCCGGGAAAAGACCGGAGCCGGGATGATGGACTGCAAGGAAGCCCTGGTGGCCTCCGGCGCGGATATGACCCAGGCCGTGGAGTTCCTGCGCAAGAAGGGGCTCGCCACCGCCCAAAAACGCGCCGGGCGCGCCACGAGCGAAGGCGCGCTGGCGGCCTACATTCACATGGGCGGCAAGCTCGGGGTGATGGTGGAGGTCAATTCCGAGACCGATTTCGTGGCCAAGAACGATCAGTTCCAGGAATTCGCCAAGAATGTCGCCATGCACATAGCGGCCTCCAATCCGCTCGGCATCCGGTCCGAGGACGTGCCGCCCGAGGTCGTGGCCAAGGAGCGCGAAATCTACGCCGCGCAGGCGCGGGAGACCGGCAAGCCGGAGAAGGTCATCGAGAAGATCGTCGAGGGCAAGCTCAAGAAGTTTTTCGAGGACAGCTGCCTGCTGCAGCAGCGCTATGTCCGTAATCCCGACATCACGGTGGGCGACCTGCTCAACGACCTCATCGCCAAAATCGGCGAAAACATTTCCATCCGGCGTTTCGTGCGCTTTCAGGTGGGAGAATAGACCGCGTGTCCTCCGCCCGCTACAAGCGCGTGGTCATCAAGCTCAGCGGCGAAGCCCTCATGGGCAACCAGGAGTTCGGCATCGGCCGGGAGATGATCCGTTACGTGGCCGAGGAGATCCATTCGATTGCGACGCTGGGAGTCCAGACGGCGATCGTGGTCGGGGGGGGCAACATCTTTCGCGGGGTCGCCGCCAGCTCCTACGGCATGGATCGCACCTCCGCCGACCACATGGGCATGCTGGCCACCGTCATCAACAGCCTGGCGCTGCAGGACGCCCTGGAAAAGCAGGGCGTCCAGACCCGCGTCCAGACGGCGATCGCCATCCATCAGGTGGCGGAACCCTACATCCTGCGGCGGGCGGTCCGCCACCTGGAGAAGGGGCGGGTCGTCATTTTCGCCGCCGGCACCGGCAACCCCTATTTCACCACCGATACCGCGGCGGTTCTGCGCGGGCAGGAAATCCATGCCGAGGTCCTGCTCAAGGCGACCAAGGTGGACGGCGTCTATGACGCGGACCCCATGAAGGACCCGAGCGCCCGGCTGCTCAAGCGCATCAGTTATATGGGGGTGCTCGAACGGCAGCTGAAGGTGATGGATACCACCGCCATATCCCTGGCGATGGACAACGAGCTGCCGCTGGCCGTTTTCAAACTCAAGACCCCGGGCAACATCCGGCGTGTGGTCTGCGGAGAGGATATCGGCACTTGGATCCACACGTGAGCCTCCGGCGTCGGCAGGAGGCGCTGACGCGAATCTGCGCCGGGTCCAACCCGTCCATGAGGAGAATGCCATGATCGATTCGATTTACCAGGAAACTCGGGAGAGCATGGAGAAGTCGATCGCCACCTTGAAGAAGGACTTGAAGCGGGTGCGCACCGGAAGGGCATCGCTGTCGCTTCTGGACGGCATCAAAGTGGACTACTACGGCACCTTGACGCCCCTCAATCAGCTGGCAACTCTGGCGGTTCCCGAAAGCCGGCTGATCACGATCCAGCCCTGGGATGCGACCGTGATCAAGGAGATGGAAAAGGCCATTCTCAAGTCTGACCTCGGGCTGACCCCTTCCAGCGACGGCAAGATCGTGCGGATCGCCATCCCGCCGCTGACGGAGCAGCGCCGCAAGGAACTGGTCAAAGTCGTACACAAGATCTGCGAGGAATACAAGGTGTCGATCCGCAACATCCGGCGCGACTCGAACGAGATGATCAAGGAGTTCAAGAAAGAAGGTCAGGTCTCGGAAGACGACGCCTTTAAATCGCAGGAGAAGATCCAGAAGATCACCGACGAGTACATCAAGCTCGTCGACGAGTGCTACAAAGAAAAAGAGAAGGAGATCCTTGAGTTCTAACGACGCCTCTCAAGGCCGGGCCACCCATGCGGAAACCGGCCTGCCCGTTCACGTGGCCATCATCATGGACGGCAACGGGCGCTGGGCGCAGAAGCGGCTGCTCTCCCGCGTGATGGGCCACGAAAAAGGATCCGAGGCGGTGCGGACGGTGGTGCGCACCTGCCGCGAACTGGGAATCGCCTTTCTCACGCTTTACGCCTTTTCCACCGAAAACTGGCAACGCCCCAAGGCCGAGGTGGAGGGCCTCATGCGGTTGCTGCGCAAGTTCCTGAAGGCCGAGCTGCCGGAGATGCTTCAGAACAACATCCGCCTGCACGTCATTGGCTGCATCGAAAACCTGCCAGCCGGCGTGCAGGCGGATCTGCGCCAGACCATGTCCGCCACCCAGGCGAACCGCGCGCTGCAGCTCAATCTGGCCTTGAGCTATGGGGGACGGGACGAGATCACCCGCGCCGCACGTGCCCTGGCCGCCGAGGTCCAGTCCGGAGCCATCCGGCCCGAGGACATCACCGAGGAGCGGCTGACGGCGCGGTTGGATACCCGCGGAATCCCCGACCCGGACCTTCTCATCCGGACCGGCGGCGACATGCGCATCAGCAATTTCCTGCTCTGGCAGCTCGCCTACACGGAAATTTTCGTCACTTCCACCTTGTGGCCGGATTTCGGCCGTGAGCAGTTCCGGACGATTCTCGAAGAGTTCAAGACCCGGGAGCGGCGCTTCGGCCGAGTCTGAACCCTCGGCCGGGCGCGGATGATGTCCATGGTTCCCAAGAAAAAGAGCCAGGATCACCTCAAGCGCTGGATGACCGGACTGAGCGCCCTGCCGGTTCTGATCGGATGCGTCGTCGCCGGGGGCCTTCCGTTTGTGCTGCTGGTCGCACTCGCCGCCCTGGCATGTCTGTGGGAATTCTTCCGGATTCTAGCGCCGGGCGGTCCCTCTATCTTCAAGCAACCCATACTTCTCCTCGGCCTCGCCACCGGAATCGGCCTGATTGCCTGCGCCCATGCAGGCCGGACGGAGATGCTGGTCGCCGTAATGGGGCTCAATGTCGTGTTCTGCGGCGCGCTATCGCTGCCAGGCTTTGCGTCCGACCGGACGGTGCTGGAGCGCGCCGCCCGGCAGGTCCAGGGGGTCTGTTACATCCCCTTGTCGCTATCGCTGCTGGTGCTGCTGCGATCGTCAGCCGACGGGGCCACCTGGATTTTTCTGCTGTGCGCCATCATCTTTGCCGGCGACACCGCGGCACTGTATGCCGGGGCCCTATGGGGCCGGCATCGGCTCAGCCCGGTCATCAGCCCCGGGAAGACCGTTGAGGGCTCTCTGGCGGGGCTTGCCGCTGGTCTGGCGGTCGGTGCGGCGGCCAAGGCGCTCTTTCTGCCCGAATGGGGTTGGCCCGCCTTCATGTTCTTTGCGGTGGCGGTGGGGGTGGCCGGGCAGGTGGGGGACCTGTTCGAGTCCGCCCTCAAGCGCGCGTCCAACATCAAAGACTCCGGAAGCCTGCTGCCCGGTCACGGCGGCGTGCTGGACCGCATCGACGCCCTACTGTTTGCGGCGCCGGTGGCTTTCGGGCTGCGGACCTGCCTTCTATGAAAACGCTTTCGATCCTGGGGTCCACGGGCTCGATCGGCCGCAACGCGCTGGAGATCGTGCGGAGATTTCCGGAGCGCTTCGTCGTGAAAGCCCTGGCCGCCAAGCGCAGCGTGGCGCTGCTGGCCGAACAGGTCCGGGAATTCGCGCCCGAGGCGGTAGGCGTCTTCGACGATGGCGCCGTGCGGCAGCTCGAGGCGCTGCTGCCAGGGGGATGCCGGACCCGGGTTCTCTGCGGCGCGGAAGGCTACAACGCCGTCGCCGCCTGGGAAGGAGCGAATCTGACGCTGACGGCTATGGTCGGGGCCGCGGGTCTGCTGCCGACGCTGGCGGCCATCGATTCCGGAAAGACCATCGCGCTCGCCAACAAGGAGACCCTTGTCATGGCCGGCGCCGTGGTGACCGCACGGGCCGCCGCGCGGGGAGTGGCCATCCTGCCGGTCGACAGCGAACACAGCGCCATCTTCCAATGCCTCCAGGGGCAGCGCCGGGAGGATGCGGCCCAGATTCTGTTGACCGCCTCCGGCGGACCTTTTCTCAAGCGGCCGCGCGAGGAATTCGACGCACTGACGCCGGCGGACGCCCTGCGGCACCCCAACTGGGCCATGGGCGCCAAGATCACCATCGATTCCGCCACGATGATGAACAAGGGCCTCGAAGTGATCGAAGCCAAATGGCTCTTCGGGGTTCCGCAGGAGATGATCCGCGTGGTGGTGCACCCCCAGAGCATCATTCACTCCATGGTGGCTTTCAGGGACGGCTCGGTCCTCGCGCAGATGGGTGTTCCGGACATGAAGACGGCCATCGCCTACGCCCTGTCCCACCCCGAACGCCTGGCCCTGGAGCAACCGTTTCCGACGTTTTCAAGCGACATGCAGATGAGCTTCGCGGAACCGGATCTGGAGAAGTTTCCCTGTCTCGGTCTGGCGTTCGAGGCGTGTCGGCGGGGGGGCACCCTGCCGGCCGTGCTCAATGCCGCCAACGAAGTGGCGGTGCACGCGTTTTTAGAGGAACGGGCCGCATTCACCGCCATTCCGCGGATCGTGCAGCGGACAATGGCCACGCACGACCCGGTGGCGGACCCAAGCCTTGAGGACATACTGGAGGCCGATCGACGGGCGCGTGGGACGGCCGCCGAGCTGGTGACGGCAGGCCTTCGATGAGCTGAAGAAAGGAAGTGGCTGCGGAGCTATGACACACAGTTTGTTCGCGTTTCTGGTCGTGCTGGGCATCCTGATCTTCTTTCATGAGTTCGGGCATTTTCTGATCGCGCGCCTCTTCGGGGTGGGCGTGGAGAAATTCTCCCTCGGTTTCGGACCGCGGCTGATCGGGAAAAAAATCGGGCTCACCGATTACCGCCTCTCCCTCGTGCCTCTGGGAGGCTATGTGAAAATGGTGGGAGAAGAGCCGGACGAGGAACTGGATCCCAACCTGGTTCCGATCTCCTTCACCCACAAGAGCGTTTTGAAACGCTTCCTGATCGTTTTCGCAGGACCGTTCTTCAATGTCCTGCTGGCCGTGCTGATTTTCTTCGTCATCGCATGGACAACGGGAATACTGATTCTGAAACCGGCGGTCGGATCGGTGAAAGAGGGCTCTCCCGCCTTCTCGGCGGGATTTAAAAAGGGGGATCTCATCACCGCCATCAACGCCGAACCGGTGGAAACATGGGAAGAAATGGCCGAGCGGATCGGCCGCAGCAACGGGCAGACCCTTGAGATCCGCGTGAGGCGACCGGAGGAGGCCGTCGTCCTGACGGTGACGCCCGAGATGATCACCACCAAGAACCTGCTGGGGGAGAACATCCGGCGCTACGTGATCGGGATCGGGACGGCGGGCGAAACCTATTCGAAGGAGCTGACGCTGTTCGAAGCGGTGACCGAAAGTTTTCGCCAGACGTATGCGATCGTCGAATTGATGGTCGTCATCGTGACCAAGCTGCTGACCGGCGGCATCTCCATCGACACCGTCGGCGGGCCCATCATGATCGCCCAGATGGCCGGAGACCAGGCCAAGGCCGGCATCAGCAGTTTGTTCCAGTTCATCGCCGTCATCAGCGTCAACCTGGCGGTCATCAACCTGCTGCCGATCCCGGTGCTGGACGGAGGCCACCTGCTCTTTTTCCTGATCGAGGCCGTCATGGGCCGGCCGGTGAATCTGAAGGTCCGCGAGATCGCCCAGCAGGTCGGGATGGTCATCCTGATCATGCTGATGATCCTGGTGTTCTATAATGACATCGTACGGCTGTTTTTCAGCTCCTAATCACCTCAACTCGTGGGATGGTTGCCATGGCCGCCCGACTGGAAATTGCGCTCAAGGACCACTTGATCGACGCCGAAGGCGAGGGCCTCCGCAAGAAGGCCCGGGCCTATTTCGGTCTCCCAATCGACCGGATTCGCGCCGTAAAGGTGCTGACACTGGATGTCGACCTCGCGCCGGCGCAACTTGAACGCATCCGGCAGGACATATTCACCAACCCCGTCACCCAGGTTTCCGCCTACACGCCCCTGCCCGTGAGCGCCGACTGGATCGTATGGGTCGGATACCGACCCGGGGTGCGAGACAACCCCGGCGCCACGGCCGTGGAGGCCATCGAGGACCTCCTCGGCGTGCGCCTGCAGCCGGGGGAGGCGGTCTATACCTCCAAGCGGTATTGCTTCAGCGGATCTCGCCTGAGCCGCAGCGAAGTCGAAACGATCGCCCGCGAGCTGCTGGCCAACGACATCATCCAGCAATGGCGGATCTGGTCGCAGCCGGAATGGAACCCGGAAAAGGGAGTCGGCGTCGTCATCCCCAAGGTGCGTCTGGATCACTCGCCCATCATGACGATCATTCCCGTTGACAGCGACGCCACCCTGCGGCGGATCAGCGACGAGCGTCATCTGGCGCTCAACCCCAACGACATCCCCGTCATCCGCGCCTATTTCTCCGACCCGCGGGTGCGGGCCGCGCGCGCGGCGGTGGGGCTGGCCGACCCGACGGACGTCGAAATCGAATACATTTCCCAGGCCCGCAGCGATCATTGCAATCACAACACGTTCCGGGGGTTGTTCCGTTACGGCGAGGCAGGCGGCGGCCGGCAGGAGCTCGTAGACAATCTCTTCAAGACCTGCATCGAGACCCCGACGCTGGAACTGGCGGCCAAGCGGCCCTGGGTGGTTTCGGTGCTGTGGGACAACGCGGGCGTGGGGCGGCTGGACGCCGACAACTACTACGTCATCACCGGGGAGACCCATAATTCGCCTTCCAACATGGAGGCCTACGGCGGCGCCATCACCGGGATCGTCGGCGTCTACCGCGATCCCCTGGGCACCGGCAAAGGCTCCCGGCTCATCATGGGCAGCTACGGCTTCTGCGTAGGTCCCCGGGATTACGCCGGGCCCCTGAAGCCGAGGCTGCATCCGCGCCGGCTCCTGGACGGTGTGATCGAGGGCGTTCGAGACGGCGGCAACAAGAGCGGCATCCCGACGACCTTCGGACAGGTGGTTTTTCACCCCGGGTACATGGGCAAATGCCTGGTCTTCGTAACGGCAGTCGGTGTGATGCCGGCGCGCGTCGGCGGCGAGCCGGCCGACCAGAAGCGGACCTCGCCGGGCGACCTCCTGATCATGTGCGGAGGCCGGGTCGGCAAGGACGGGATTCACGGCGTGACGGCCTCCTCCGAAGTCTTCTCCGAGCACACCCCGGCAGGGCATGTGCAGATCGGTGATCCCTACACCCAGAAAAAGATGCACGATTTCCTGCTGGAAGCCCGGGATAGCGGCCTGATCCGATTCATCACCGACAACGGGGGCGGGGGGCTCTCGTCTTCGGTCGGCGAGTCCGCCCGGTTTTCGAACGGGGCCGAGGTCGCCCTGGACAAGGTCCCGCTCAAGTACGAGGGCCTGGACCAATGGGAGATCTGGGTCTCCGAGTCCCAGGAGCGCATGACGGTCGCGATCCGTCCGGAGGATGCCGCGGCATTTATGGCGCTCTCCCGCAAGCACGCGGTGGAGAGCACGGTGATCGGCCGTTACACCGATTCCGGAAAACTGCACCTCACCTATGGCGGCAAGACCTGCGCTTACGTAGACATGGATTTTCTGAAATCGGGATTTCCGCAGTGGGAATTCGACGCCGAGTGGATCGCGCCGGAACAGCGCGGGTTGTTCGAACCGGTGCTGAAATGCCCCACGGATATCGAACGGCTGCTGCTGGACATGCTCAAGCGCCCCAATATCTGCTCGACGGAGTGGATCATCCGGCAGTACGATCATGAAGTTCAGGGAACGAGCGTCATCAAACCGCTGACCGGCGCCGAGCGGGACGTGAGCAGCGACGCCGCGGTGCTGCGGCCGCTGCTGGGGTCGCCGCTCGGGCTGGCCTTCGCGCAGGCGCTTTTGCCGGCCTACTCCGCCATCGACGCCTACCACATGGCCGCCTGCAGCATCGACGAGGCCGTGCGCCGTGTTCTGGCCGTGGGGGGGGACTGGGACCACATCGGCGGCGTTGACAATTTCTGCTGGCCCAGCATCCAGTTCGATGCCAAAACCAACCCGGACGGAAAGTTCAAGGCCGCTCAACTGGTGCGCGCCTGCTGGGCGCTGCGGGACATGTGCCGCGATTATGGAATCCCGCTGCTGTCCGGAAAAGACAGCATGTACGTGGACGGCCATCTGACCGGGCGCTACGGCGAAACCCACAAGGTGTCGGCCCTGGAAACCCTGCAGTTCTCGACGATTTCACTGGTTCCGGACATCCAGCGCTGCGTCAGCATGGACAGCAAGATTGCCGGCGATCGGGTTTATGTGGTCGGCCTGACTCGTAACGAACTGGGCGGCTCCGAATACTACGACCATCTGGGCTATGTGGGGCTGAACGTGCCCCGCGTGCGCAGCGACGAGTTCAGCGCGACCTATCGGGCGCTGAGCCAGGTCATCGGCGCGGGCCTGGTGGCTTCGGTCCACGGGATTTACCGCGGGGGGCTGGGAGTCCATCTGGCCATGGTGGCCATGGGTGGTGGATTCGGAATGCAGCTGGACCTTCGCGAGACACCGGCTGAAGCGGTGGGCCGAAACGATACGTTGCTGTTTTCGGAGTCAGCCGGGCGCTTTATCGTCACGGTCGCGCCTCCGCACCAGGCCGAATTCGAAGCGGGTTTCCGCGGGCTGCCCTGCGCCTGCATCGGGACCGTAACGGCTGAACCGGTTTTCAGGGTGGTGGGGCTGGGGGGAGAGACATTGACGTCCGTGGCGGTTTCCGAATTGAGGGCGGCCTGGAAAGCGCCGTTCGGCGGGCTGGTTTGATTCGTCTCGTCCTTAAATATCGTAAAAAATATAAATACAGATAGATACGGTATTCTAACTAATTAAAGAGGTTAATGCATGTCCAAGGTCAATGCTCTGGTTCTGACTGGCTTCGGACTCAACTGCGACCGCGAGACGGCCCATGCCTTTGAACTGGCGGGCGCCTCTTCGCACTGCGTGCACATCAACGCTTTGATCAACGGATCGGTACGTCTGGAAGACCATCACGTCCTTATTTTCATAGGCGGTTTTGGATGGGGGGACGATCACGGCGCCGGAGTTGTCCAGGCGGT
>Ga0209450_10001207_pt1 | contig 12977 bp, 7 predicted proteins | sample FrelakmetLWP11LW_FD_187149 | JGI IMG/M metagenome (GOLD analysis project Ga0209450, IMG submission 187149) | Freshwater lake sediment microbial communities from the University of Notre Dame, USA, for methane emissions studies - LWP11 LW (SPAdes)... | ecosystem: Environmental > Aquatic >... | reverse complement strand
GGGTCCGCCTGCACATTGAGTTCCGCCAGCGCGGCCGCCCGCCAGGCCAGCTCGCGGCCGCGGATGTCCTCGCCCCTGCATTCCAGCAGATCGTAGGCCATCAGCAGCACCGGCACGTTCTGCAGGACCCCGGGGTCGAGCCGCTTGCGGCCGATGCGCCGCTGCAGCGCCGCGAAGTCGAGGGGCCTGCCGTCCCTCCAGGCCAGGATCTCGCCGTCCAGAACCGAGCCGTCGGGCAGCGCTCGCGCAGCCGCGGCGATTTCCGGGAACCGGTCGGTGACGAGCTCCTCGCCCCGCGACCAGATGAAGGTCTGCCCCCGCCGCCGGATAACCTGGGCGCGGATGCCGTCCCACTTCCACTCGGCCTGCCACTCCGCCGCCGGCCCCAGATCTTCCGACACGCCCGCCAGCGGGGTGGCCAGGAAGAACGGATAGGGCCGGCTGATGTCCGCATCGCCGGTTTCGGAGGAAAACAGCCGCCGGTAGGAGGATGGCTCAGGGGTCCATGCGCCCATGAGACGGTGGGCCAGGACGGCCTCGGGAAGCCCGCTGAAACGGGCCAGCGCGCGCGTCACGAGCTTCCGGGAAATCCCCACGCGGAAGGCTCCGGTGATGAGCTTGTTCCAGACGAAGCGCTGGCTGCGGTCCATCGCCCGCCAGGCCGACAGCACCCGCTCGCGCTGAAGCTCCTCCGGAAGCGCCCGCAGCGGGAGCAGGTCCTGCTCCACCCAGGCGTGCAGCGGCCGGCCTGCGGCGGCAGCACGCGTCGGCAGGAGCAGGGCGATGGTTTCGGCCAGGTCGCCGACGACATCGTAGCAGGCATCGAAGAGCCAGTCGGGTATCCCGGCTTCCGCGGCGGCCCACTGGCGCAGGCGAGGGGCGGGGACCGCCTGGCGCGGCTTGCGGCCCATCAGCAGGCTGATCGCCCAGATGGCGTCCTCCGCCGGGGCGGTGTTGAAATAGTCGACCAGCACCGCCACCTTGGCGTTGGTCCGGGTGGTTTCGTCCAGGGCCGAATACAGGCGGGCGAAGCGTTTCATGCGTCGGCCTCGCCGCTGAAATCCGTCCGCAGCGCCTCGGCCGCCAGCCCCGTCCCGCGCAGATACTGCACGAGTTCCTCCGTGAAGCCGTGGGTGACCAGGACCTTCTCGGCGCCGCTGGCGGAGATGGTGTCCAGCAGACCGTTCCAGTCCGCGTGGTCGGAGAGGACGAAGCCGCGGTCGAGCGCCCGGCGCCGGCGGTTGCCGCGGATCTGCATCCAGCCGGATGCAAACGCCCGGCCGGCGCCGGGGAAACGGCGCATCCACGGGGAGCCCTCGGCCGAGGGCGGAGCGATCACCAGCGCGCCGTTCAAATCCTTGCGCCGGCGGTCCTCCGACACCGGCAGGGTCGGATGGAGGGGAACCCCGGCCTGGCGGTAGGCGGCCAGCATCTGTTCCACCGCGCCGTGCGCCAGGATCGGCCCGATGCCGGCATCCAGCTGCGCCAGGATGCGCTGGGCTTTGCCCAGGGCATAGGCGAAGAGAACGCTGGGCACGCCCTGCGCGCTGTTCTGCCGCCACCAGGCGTTGATGTCGGCCGCCACGTCGTTCGGGTCGGGCCAGTTGAAAACCGGAAGCCCGAAGGTGGACTCGGTGACGAGCGTGTGGCAGCGCAGCGTCTCGAACGGCGCACAGGTCGGGTCCGGATGGCGCTTGAAATCGCCGGTGACGACCCACACTTCGCCCCCGCGCTCCATGCGGACCTGGGCCGAGCCGAGGATGTGCCCGGCCGGATGCAGGGATAGCCGGACGCCGTTTATATCCAGAGGCGCGCCGTAGGGCAGTTCCTGGACCCTGACAGCGGAGCCCAGGCGGGCTTGCAGCAGGACAGCGCACGCCGGGGTCGCGAGATAGCTCCTGCACCCCGGCCGGGCGTGGTCGGCGTGGGCATGGGTAATGACCGCCCGGTCGACAGCCTTCCAAGGGTCGATAAAAAAACCGCCATCCCGGCAGTACAGCCCGGCTTCAGTATTTTCGATCATGGGTTGGTTATCACAGAATCAGGTTGGGCAGCGTCGCCCTATTCCTTCTTTTTCCCCCTTTGCAAAGGGGGTTAGGGGGATTTCGAAGCTAACTCCCGTAAGAGATGCTAACACCTGAACGGAAAATGGCAAACCCATGCGCTATCAATCGCCAGGCACTTAACCGGCAACCCTTCCGGCCGAAATCAAATCAGTATTCACCACTTTTTGAGCGCCTTCACCAACCGCTTTATCGCTGGCATAACTGAGGCTGCTATCTATTCGAGAGGCGTATCAAGCGTTGAAATGAGTGAATATTATATTTAGTTCTCGTTGCCGGCCTATTGGCACCGTTTTTAGAAGTAGCCCTGCAGCCAGGCGACGTTTCTCGTCACTGGAAAAAAGTACATTTTCCGGCAGACCTTTGCCAGGGCCTATCGGTTTTTCTCCAAGTGAATTTCTGGCTCTCTATAAAAAGCGGTCGAGCGAACCGCTGGTCTAAGAGTCGTCTTCTATGTGTTCAGAACGACAAACTGCCGGTCCGTAAAAACCCCACCTGCAGTCTTGCCAACTTTGACCGTTACCGATATAGTCCAAATTAAATGCTTATGAGGGCAGATCGGAGTAGAGAGCGGATATAACATGCCGACCATACTGATGATACTTGGCTGGAGATTCTTCTTCTACGCTAACGAACGCAACGAGCCGGTCCATGTCCATGGATAAGGCCCATGACATTCAATCCGTGTTCTTATCTGGAACGATCATGCATTTGCGAGTGGACGGAAAGGATTATCAAATTGATATCGCAGGCGAGTCGGAGCGCTTGCGAAGCGCCACGCAAAAACAGAGAGAGAACTTCGAATTATCTCCTACCGGCTATGGAATTCATTGGCCGGATGTGGATGAAGATCTATCGATTGACGGACTTATCGGCGTAAAGCATACCCCGCCCATGGTAACCGCTTGAATTTAAGAAAGGGCTTCCTTTGAACGGTAGGATTTCGAAATTACGAGGTGATTTTTTTGATAGGCGTCTCCATCTTCAAGCATTATGCGTCATTTTAGTCCTTAGTCGAGACGCGACCCCGAGCCCATAAAAAGGCAGGAGAGGTTATGGACGATTTTTCCATCCAGCTGGAAAAAAGGGTGAACGAACGCACCCTCCAACTTCAAAACGCTGTGACCCAATTGGAGAAGGAAATTGCCGACTGCAAGAACATCCAAACCGAGCTTCATGTACTGTCACGAGTCTTTCGAAATGCAGCTGATTCGATTCTCATCGAGGATTTGTCCGGGACCATTGTCGAGATGAACCGGGAGGCTGAACAGTGCTATGGCTGGAGCCGGGAAGAGTTGATCGGCAAGTCGGTCAAGACCCTCCTTCTGCCCGACCGATATGACTACGCGTGGCAATTGCGGAAACAGTGTTTGGACGGCCATGAGGTCCGTAACTGGGAAGGGTTTCGGGTCGATAGATACGGCCGGGTGTTTCCCACCCTGGTGACGGCATTCCCCTTGATGGACCCAAACGACAGAATTGAATTCGTGGCAACGATTACCAAAGATACTACCACTCAAAAAAAATTGGAGTCCGAATTGCGGGATTCCCAACGTCGCCTGAAGGAGTTTTCGCGAAAGAGCATTGAGGCCCTAGAAGCCGACCGCAGGACGGTGTCGCGTGAATTGCACGACAGCATCGGAGGGAATCTCGCTGCGATAAAGGTGGCCCTGGAAGCAATCGCCAAGAAAATATTTGAAAGGCCGGACGAAGCGGCGAGTTCTCTTGAAAGAACCATTTTACATCTGGCGGAAACCATCAAAGAATGCAAGCAAATCTCCGCCAATCTGCGGCCGGAGATCATTGACGACAGGGGGCTTCTGCCCACAATCGATTGGCACATCCGCCAGTTCAAGCAATATTACAGCCACATACAAATCGTTCCGCAAATAGATGCGGAGGAAAAGGATGTCCCCGAGTTGCTAAAAATTGTTATTTACCGCGTGATCCAGGAAGCATTGAACAATGCGGCCCTGCACAGCAAGGGGGATGCGATTTATATCCGGTTGAAAAAAACCGGCAATTATCTCGAAGCAGAGGTTGAAGACAACGGATGTGGCTTTGATTTCAACGAGGTTTCCAATCGTGGCGACAATATGATCGGCTATGGGTTAAAGAGCATGCGAGAGCGGGTTGAAATAATCGGCGGTTCATTTTCCTTGTACTCCTTGCCTGGAACAGGTACGTGTATTCGTATAGGGTTCGAAATCGGCAAAAATAATACGATGTAGTTTTTTTTGATAGAATAAAACAAGTCGGCGACCATAACGAAAGTCGGTGATGACATGGAAACCAAGAAAAAAATCATAATTGTCGAAGACAATGATCTTTACCGCGCAGCCCTGCAGGACTTGATAAACGCTCAGGAAACTTTGGAGGTAGTGGCAGAGACGGATAGTGGTGAAGAAGCATTGAAGATTATCAGGCAATTTCCTGCGGATTTGGTTCTTTTAGACCTTCGGCTTCCAGAGAAAAGCGGCTATGATATCCTTCCCGAACTATCCAAAAGCACGGGTGCAAAAATATTGATTCTTAGCATTCTCGAGTCAGACCACAACATTAGGGCAGCCTTCGAGGCAGGGGCTGATGGATACTGCTTTAAAGACGCAAGCAGTCAAGAAATATTGGATGCAATTTCGAGTGTCTTGGTTGGGGTCCGTTATGTATCCCAAAAGACCTTAAGCCATCCAGGAGAGCGACGGGCCGAGCAACGTCAGACCTGCGACTACAAAATCGTTTGGACCTATTTCAACAAGGACCTCTTGGTTTCTGCAAGGGTGCTTAATTGCAGCCGGGGGGGGTGTTATTTTGAAACGCCCCAACATCTTACAACAGGTTCAACGGTCTCTATCCGTCTTGATAGGTCTGCTATCGGGTCTCAGGGCAATACCGCCGGATCTGTGCGGTCGAACGCAGTTGCGGAAGTAAAATGGTGTGACAAGCGGAATAATCAATACGGTGTTGGAGCTAAATATTATTTTCAAGGCTAAATGATAGGGCTGTTGGTTTATATCATCTACCTGGACGAATGAGATGGAAGGATATGAGCGTTCGTCCTAAGCCGGTCTTTCTCCTGCGGTCAGCTCCCACCAAGACGACTCCATTCTCTTGAACGCTCCTTCCCATGTCAGGGAGTCAAGGCGGCAGTCTCTTGCCGCCGATGCTCGGCCACACTCCAGGCTTCTCACCAGCTGCCGGCCAAGGGCCGAGGCCAGCCGGTCGACGAAGGCCGGCAGGTCCTCCGGCAGCGGCGTGTCCGGGTCGGTGAGCCGGGGCAGGGGCACGCGCTCCAGGAGGCCATCGGCGGAAAGTCCCTCCGGCAGCCAGGAATCCAGGCCGGGCAGGTCGGTCATCACTACCCGGCAGCCGCAGGCGAGGGACTCGATCACCACCAGCGGCAGGCCTTCGAAGAAGGACGGCAGGACGAAGACGTCGGCGGTTTGGAATACCGCGGCCAGCCGCTCCTGCGGCAGCGGCCCCAGAAAAACGACGTTGGCCAGGTCCGCGGCCTGACGCCGGATGACGTCCTCGCCGGCGTCGCCGGCCGAGCCCGCCAGGAGCAGCCGGACGCGCTTGCCGGCGGGCGGTCTGACCCGCCGTATGGCCTCCACCAGCCAGGGTACGCCCTTGGGTGCGCTGATTTTTCCGGCGTAGGCGATGACCAGTTCGTCGCGATCGGCTGCCGGCGTACAGGCCGGGTCGGAAACGAACAGATCGTCGCGGAACCCGGCGCCGACCACGCGGATGCGCGACTCCGGAACTGCGTAGGCCTTCGCGACCCGCGCCCGATTGTCCGGGTGCAGGGCGAACACGCGGTCCACGGCGGAGCAGCCCGGCACGACCACCGGCGCCAGGTGCGCGGCGTTCACCAGCTGGCGCAGCTCGGTGCCGTGGCTGTAGGCGCAAAGCGGGGTGTCGGGGAAAAGGACCCGCGCCAGCGCGGTCAGCAGCCAGAGATGGTTGCACTGGATGACGTCCGGTTGGAAATCCCGACTGGCGCTGGTCAGCGCGGCCGCGAACGCCTGGAGGTAGCCTTCCAGCATGTCGGCGGTAAAGGTTGAGAACCGCGAGGAGGGATACGGCATGCTGTCGCTCATGCCGGGAATCGGAAAGGCGACCGGCGGCCGGTCGAAGCGCACGGGGAAAACGTCTTCCGGCGCGAGCGGCTGGATTTGTGGCAGCGGCTCGGAGCCGGGCAGGCCGATGAGGGCGCGCTGGCGATAGCCCGCCTGCGCCGCGCAGCACACCATGGCCAGCAGCGCCACACCGCTGCCGGTCTTGCCGGGCTGCTGCGACAGCAGGTGCAGGATTTTCAAAGGCGCGGAAGCGCTGCTCTTCCGACGCGGGAACGACGGCTTATAGTCAAGAAGCCGCCGGGTCAGACCCCCGCAGGTCCCAAGTCCCTTCAGGAAAAAGGTATTCTCAGCAGCGCCGCGGTTTGTCTTCATCATCGTAAGGGCGACATGTCGCGTCGCGCCGTTCTTCAATCTGTTGCCCAATTGAAATGAAGCGGCGTTAGCCGCTTCATTTCACGTGAAGTTCAGAATCATGCTGTCCTGCGCGACGTAGGGCCTGAAGGGCAGGTCGGTCTTCTTGGCCAGGTAGCCCGGCACCACCACGCCGCTGTCGAACTGGGCGTAGTTGACGAAGGTGCGGCCGTCGATGCGCACTTTCATCCCCTCCGCCGGCTGTTTCAGCGGCACGATGGCGTATACGCCGCGAAACCGGTTCTTCAGATGAAGGTACCCCAGCCGCTCCGCGCTCTGCCCGATGCTGACTTCGCGGTAGTGCCGCGAATCCGTCGCTATTTCATGGCGATGGTCTGCGCCGATCTGTCTGATGATGTGCTTCAGGTCGTCGTTCATGGTGCGCTGCTCCACGTCATTCCGTTTTGAGATCGAGCGCCTTTCCGAAGCGGCGGGCGCGTTCGAAAAAGGCCTCCAGCTTCTTCTGCACTTCCCCGTACACCGTTCGCGGCGGAAAGCTGCCGGCTTCGTCCGGCTGGCCGGCGGGAGCGCCGGTGAGAACCTCGATGGCCTCGGCGACGGCGGCGACGCGGTAGACATGAAACTGCTTTTTCCTCACGGCGTCGATCACGTCCCGGCGCAGCATCAGGTTCTGCGTGTTGGAGGAAGGAATGATCACTCCCTGAGTCCCCGTCAAGCCCTTCTCCCGGCAGACGTCGAAGAACCCCTCGATCTTCTGGTTGACGCCGCCGATGGCCTGGATCTGGCCCTTCTGGTTGACCGACCCGGTGGCGGCGATGCCCTGGCGGATCGGGATGCCGGAGAGGCTCGAGAGGATGGCATAGAGCTCGCTGGCCGAGGCGCTGTCGCCGTCGATGTCGTCGTAGCTCTGCTCGAAGGTGATGCTGATGGCGAGGGTCAGGGGGTGGCGCTGGGCGAACACGCGGCCGAGGTAGCCCGACAGGATCAGGACGCCCTTGTCGTGGGTGCGTCCGCTCAGCTCGGCCTCGCGTTCGATGTTGATCACTCCGGGCTTGCCCATGAAAGTCTCGGCCGTGATGCGCACCGGCCGGCCGAAGGAGTATTCGCCGATCTGGAAGACCGCCAGGCCGTTGATCTGCCCGACCACGGCGCCCTCGACGTCCATCATGATCGTGCCGTCCATGTAGGACTCGTGCACTTTCTGCTCGTAGAGGCTGTAGCGGAAGCGGTGCTCCCGGAAAGCGCGGAACACGTGCCGCTCGGAGACCACCCGGGCCTTCTGCCGCCGGGCCCAGTAGTCCGCCTCCTTCAGCACCCCCAGCAGCGGCCCGAAGCGGATGGAGAGCTTGTTCTGGTCGGAAACGTATTTCTCGCCGAACTCGACGATGGCGGCGACCCCGCGGGGGTTGAACGGCAGCAGGTCCTCCTCCCGGCAGACGCGCGCGATGAAGCGGGCGTAGAGCTGCTCGGTTCCCGGCGTGCGCGCCACTTCCTGATCGAAGTCGGCCCGGATTTTGAAGAGCTTGTTGAACTTGGAGTCGTAGTTCTGCAGCAGCTCGAACGTCTCGTAGCTGCCCAGCAGCAGGACCTTGGCCTCCAGCGGGATCGGCGCCGGCCGCAGGGAGTTGGTGCCGAAGGCCGACTCCTCGTGCACGTCTTCGATCGCCAGGCTCTGGGTCTGGAGCGCGCGCTTGAGCGCTTCCCAGACGTAGGGGTGCATGAGCAGCGACTCGATCTCCATGATCAGGTAGCCGCCGTTGGCGTTGAGCAGGGATCCGGCCTGTACCAGGGTGAAGTCGGTGTTGACCGTGCCCATGTAGGCGCGTTTTTCGATGCGGCCGAAGACGTTGAAATAGGTGGGATTGGCCTCGAAGATGACGGGCGCCCCCTTCATCGGCTCGCGGTGCACCAGCACGTTCACCTGGTAGTCCTGGAAAGGGGCCTTAGGAGGATGGGGGCACTCGCCGGAGGCCGGCGGCTCGCTCTTTTCGACCGGCATGAACTGGTTGAAATTGTCGACGATGTCGGACTGAAGATTCTCCAGGTAGTCCAGGACCGGACCGCGGTCCTTGAAGTCGGCGCAGATCGGCTCCAGGCGCTTCTTCACGAGCGCCAGCACCACCTCGTTCATGAGCCGCTCGATGTCGGCGTGCAGCTGCTGGCTGAGCTTCTCGATCCGGCGGCTCGAGGCTTCGATCTCCGCCTGGATCTGGCCCACTTTGGCGTCGATCTCGGCCTTCACCGGGTCCGAAAGCTTTTGGTAGTCCTCCGCGGCCAGGATCTTGCCGTCCACGATCGGCACCACGGGGTAGTCCTTCTGCGAGGAGTCGATGTGCAGGCTGCGCTCCGCGGCGAAGCGTTCGATCTTTTGGAAGATGGCCTGCTGCCGGGAGTTGAAGCGCGACTTGAGCGCGGCGAGCTTCTTGAGGTAGGCCTCGGTTTCGAAGGCCTTGGGGACTTCCTTCTTCAGGTCGTTGACGAACCGCTGGATCTTCTTGGCGAAGGAAGGCCCCCGGCCGGGCGGGAGGGCGACGGCGTGGGGGCGGAAATCGTCCTGAAAGTTGTTCACCAGGCACCAGTCGTCCGGCACGGGCCGGGTCCTGGCGTAGCGCGTGGCCAGGTCGCGGACGATCGTGGATTTGCCGGTGCCCTCCGCGCCGGTGATGAAGATGTTGTAGCCGGGGCTGTGCATGGTCAGCCCGAATTCGATGGCCTGAACGGCGCGCTCTTGGCCGATCACGACATCCAGGGGGGCCAGCTCCGAGGTGTCCTTGAATTTGAAGACGCCGGGGTCACAGGCCAGGCGCAGCTCGCGCGGCTTAAGTTCCAGGCGGTGGGGCATTATGGTGCCCTTTCTTTGCTTAAGTCTCCTCCCCCTTGACGAGGGAGGCAGGGTGGGGGTGGTCGAGTGGCGTAATTTGCAAGGGTGTTGATATAGAACGCCACTGAGCGTAACTCTATACGAATCCCGGCAGGCTGACAAATTCTTCTAATCTGTTTCGGCTGAGGCTGCCGGTAGCTAACGCCCGGAAAGGTAGTGTTTCAGGCAGCGCGCGGTATGCGAGACCCTGGCGGATTTCAACAATTCCCGGGGCGAGCCGTAGGCCACGAGCCGTCCGCCGTCCGCACCGCCCTCCGGCCCCAGGTCGACGACGATATCGGCTTCCTTGACGATCTCGAGGTTGTGCTCGATGACGGCCACCGTGTGCCCGGCGTCCACCAGCGCCTGGAGCACGTCCACGAGCCGGCGGACGTCGGCCAGGTGCAGGCCGGTGGTGGGCTCGTCGAGGATGTAGACGGTGTGCCCGTTCGAGGGTTTGGCCAGCTGCTCGGCCAGCTTGATGCGCTGGGCCTCGCCGCCGGAGAGCGTCGGGCTCGGCTGCCCCAGGGTCAGGTAGCCCAGGCCGACGTCGCACACGAACTGGACCGCCCGGCGGATGAGCGGGACCGCGTTGAAGAACACCAGGGCTTCGGCGAAGGTCATGGCCAGCACGTCGGCGATGGTCCGGCCCTTGTAGAGCACTTCCAGGGTCTCGGGGTTGAAACGGCCGCCGCCGCAGACCTCGCAGGGGACGTAGACGTCCGGCAGGAAGCTCATTTCCACCTTGGGACGGCCCTGGCCCTGGCAGGCCTCGCAGCGGCCGCCGGCCACGTTGAACGAGAACCGCCCGGGGCTGTAGCCGCGCGCGCGCGCGGCCGGGGTCAGCGCGAAGAGCCGGCGGATGTCGTCCAGGAAGCCGATGTAGGAGGCCGGCACCGAGCGTGGGGTGCGGCCGATGGGGCTGTGGTCGACCTCCAGCACGCGGGTGACGGTCTTCCAACCCGTGATGCCCCGGCAGACTCCGGACGGGCCGCGCCGCTTGTGGAGGCCGTCGCGCAGGCCCTTGAAGAGGGTCTCCTTGAGCAGGGAGGACTTGCCCGAGCCGGAAACGCCGGTGACCGCGATCAGCCGGCCCAGCGGAAAATCCACGTCGATCCCCTTCAAGTTGTTGACGGACGCGCCGGCGACGCGAATCGCCGGGGCGTCGCACCAGGGCCGCAGCCGGGAGGTGATCCGGCGGTCGCGGCCGTCGATCAGGGCGCCGGTCACCGACAGCGGCGCGGCCTGGATGTCCGCCAGCGTGCCGGTGGCCACCACCCGGCCGCCCTCGCGGCCGGCGCCGGGGCCGAGATCGATGAGGGTGTCGGCCGCGCGGATGGTCTCCTCGTCGTGCTCGACCACCAGGATGGTGTTGCCGCGGTCGCGCAGGGTCTGCAGGGCGCCCACCAGCACGCGGTTGTCGCGCGGGTGCAGGCCGATGGTGGGCTCGTCCAGGATGTAGCACACCCCGGTGAGGTTGGAGCCCAGCTGGGCGGCCAGGCGCACGCGCTGGGCCTCGCCGCCGGAGAGGGTATTGCCGCTGCGGCCGAGCGCGAGGTAGGCCAGCCCCAGTTCGCTCAGAAGGGCGAGGCGGGACTGGATCTCAGCGAGGACGGGCTCGGCCACGGGTTTCTGGTGGGCCGGAAATTTAAGCCCGCGGACGAGACGCAGCACCTCGCCGGCGGGCCGCTGCACCAGGTCCCAGATGGAATGGCCGCCGACCCGGACCGCCAGGGCCTGGGGCCTGAGACGGCTGCCGCCGCACGCCCGGCAGACCGGGGATTCAGAGGCTTCGGCTTCCTGTTCCTCATCGCCGCCGGTCATCACCCCCAGGCCGTTGCATGCCGGGCAGGCGCCCTGGCGGCTGTTGAAGGAGAACAGGCGCGGGTCGAGCGGCTCGAGGCCGATCCCGCAGGCCGGGCAGACGCCGTGCAGGCTGAAGACCTCCTCGCGGCCGGCGGCGTCGACGATGCTGATGTGGCCGCCGCCCTCCTTCAGGCTGCGCGCGATGAGGGCGTCCGCGCCGCGGGCCGGCAGGCTGCCGACGACGAGCTCGATGGTGTGCTCGCGGTAGCGCGGGAGGGCCATGCCGGGGGCCAAGCGGGTCAACCGGCCGTCGATGCGCGCTTCGCCGAAACCGTTTTTAAGGGCGCGGTCGAACACGTCCTTGTGGTAGCCCTTGCGGCCCAGCACCTTGGGCGCCAGCACCTTGGCCGGGCGCCGGCCGTAGCGGCGGCGGACCTGGTCCAGGATGGCGGCCTCGCTCTGGGCGGCCATGGGCCGGCCGCAGCCCGGGCAGTGCTGGGTGCCGAGCTTGCTGTAGAGCAGCCGCAGGAAGTGGTAGGTCTCGGTGAGGGTGGCCACGGTGGATCGGCGGCCGGCATGGCTGATGCGCTGCTCGATGGCCACCGTCGGCGCCAGACCGGTGACGAGGTCCACGTCCGGCCGCTCCAGGATCTTCATGTACTGGCGGACGTAGGGCGCCAGGCTCTCGAGATACCGGCGCTGGCCCTCGGCGAAGAGGATGTCGAAGGCCAGGGTGGACTTTCCCGAACCCGACACCCCGGTGAGCACGACGAGCTGGTTGTGCGGCAGGGTCAGGCTGATGTTCTGCAGGTTGTGCTCGCGTGCGCCGCGCAGGTCGATCACGCGCGCCTCCGGCCGAGGGTGATAGCCGGCGGCGGGCTCGGCGATCCCGCCTCCGGCGGGGCGCCCGGCCCTGAGACGGCCGCGGCCGTCGAGATAGGCCTTGAGGAAGCGGCCGGTGTGGGAGGTCTCGACCGCCATGACGGCCTCGGGCGGCCCTTCCGCCACGATCCCGCCGCCGGCCTCGCCGCCCTCCGGGCCCAGATCGATCACCCAGTCGGCGGTCTTGATCACGTCCATGTTGTGCTCGATCACCAGCACGGTGTGACCGGCCGCGACCAGACGCTGCAGGCAGGCGAGCAGGGTGTCGATGTCCGCGAAGTGCAGGCCGGTGGTCGGCTCGTCGAAGATGAAGAGCTTGCGAACCGCGCCGCCGTCGTCGGCCCGCAGGTAGCGTGAGAGCTTGAGCCGCTGGGCTTCGCCGCCCGAGAGGGTGCTGATGGACTGGCCCAGGCGCATGTAGCCCAGGCCGACGTCCGCTAGCGGCCGCAGGGCGGCCACCACGGCCTTCTCGCCGCCGAAGAACTCGAGGGCCCGGTCCACGGTCATGTCGAGGATGTCGGCGACGGTCCGTCCCCGGTAAGCCACCTCCAGCACCTCGGGCCGGAAGCGGCGGCCGCTGCAGTCCGGGCAGGGCAGGTAGACGTCCGACAGGAACTGCATCTCCACCTTCTCGAAGCCCTCGCCGCGGCAGGTCTCGCAGCGGCCGCCGGCCACGTTGAAGGAGAAATGGCTCGAGCCGAACCCCCGGCGGCGGGCGTCCTCGGTCTCGGCCAGCAGCCGGCGGACGGGGTCGAAGGCCTTGGTGTAGGTGAGCGGGTTGGCGCGCGGCGTGCGGCCGACGGCGCGCTGGTCCACCAGCACCACATCGTCGATGTGATCCAGCCCCTCGACGGCGCGGTGGCGGCCGGGGCGGCCTTCGGGGTCGCCGAGCGCGCGTTTGGCAGCCCGGTAGAGAAC
>Ga0209450_10001206_pt1 | contig 12981 bp, 9 predicted proteins | sample FrelakmetLWP11LW_FD_187149 | JGI IMG/M metagenome (GOLD analysis project Ga0209450, IMG submission 187149) | Freshwater lake sediment microbial communities from the University of Notre Dame, USA, for methane emissions studies - LWP11 LW (SPAdes)... | ecosystem: Environmental > Aquatic >... | reverse complement strand
TGATTGAACCAGCAGATAGTATTCCGAAGATGTGCTGTACATTACTGTTGGTCTTGTTCCGAATGTTCTTGCGAATGCAGACGGTTCGCGGATATCCCATAAATCCTTCCACGTTAACTGTCCCGCCGTATTTGCATATAGTTCCGACTTCGGTATTATTCTTATTCTTGTGCCCTGAAAACTTCCGCCGAACGCAAACTGATTTGCCGTTATGTAAAGCGCCTGATTGTCGAATCCGACACCTTGGTAATCGCCCCAGCTTCCCGAATTCGTTGTACCGTAAACATTCGAAGGAATCGCCCAATTATACCATGTACCTGCGGGGATTGAATCGTCCGAAACAGAGATAAGAAAATATCCTCTCGCCGGATTGTCGTTCTGGTCGAGCCATACCATTATCCATCTTTTTGCAAAATGGTCGTATAAAACTTTCGGGTCAAATGCGCCGACACCGCCAAGCACTGATGAAAACCATGCATCGGCACTAATGTTTTTAACCAGGCTCCCGTCTTTATTCCAGATTCTGAACCTGCTGTTATCAGTACCGACTATATGCATTGGACCTGCTGCTATATACGGGTCAGGAGGAATGTAACTGCCGGGGTCAAGAAATCCCTGGAAGTTCCTGAAAATAAGCGGGTCAGGAGAATCCGCCAGATTTCCCGCATTTACATCGTTAAAGTAATTTGAACCCGCGGGCGATGTCTGGGGAAAAGGGTTCATTACGTCGTCATAAGGCGTAAAACGGATTTTGTTTCTCAGCGGCTTTTTGACATACGGAGAAATTTTTTCTCCTGAAAAATTATCCGCAAAACTGTTAGTTGTAACTACAGCCCCGGAGGGAACTGAACCCGATGCGGGTCCCTGATATAACTGCGCTTTCAGCGTTGAAACAGTCGCAATTATTAATAATATAAATATAAGTTTTTTCATAATTTAGCTAAAGTAGGTAAAAATAACTAAATCCTTAACAAATTTTAGGTTAAAACAGTTGACGGAAAAGTGACAATGTGACAAAGTGACAATGTGACAAAGTGACAATGTGACAAAGTGACAATGTGACAAAGTGACAATGTGACAATGTGACAAAGTAAGAGCGGGAGAATAACATACAAATGACACTTAAAAAGCAGTTAAAGGGCAATTCACCACCGAACACACAGAATCCACAGAGCAAGAGCGGTTCACAAAGAGCACAAAGGAAGAACGGTTCACAAAGAGCACAAAGGAAGAACGGTTCACAAAGAGCACAAAGAAAATATTTATAACTGCCTGCGGCTTAATACATAATTTATATACGGAACGAGTAGGTCGCTGGCATGCCTGCGACCAATAAACACAAAATGATATTGATGCTGATAAAGAAAATCAGAAAACAGGAAAATGGAAAACAGTTAAAGCGTGAATTATGGAAAAAGAAAACAAAACAGAGGATATGAAAATCATACCCCCTATTAAAACTTTATTAACTTCAGACTATAACTCGAAAATAAAGAACTGGAGAATCTTTACCATGTCCGATGTTGTCTGCGCTTCCTCGTGGAATGTGGTGTACAACAGTTTTCCCGAATTTCCTTCATTCCTGAAGAACGCAATCGGGTTGTCCGTGAATCCCTGGTATGTCGCTTTCAGGAACGGAATATTTACCGTCTGGTTTATCCCCGGGTCCAGCGTCAGCCACGAGCCAAGGTTGTAATTAATTTTTACGTTTGTCTTGCCCATATAACTTGCGAGCGGCGTGTAAACAATCGTCGCATTGAGCGAATCAACTTCAAGGCCGTTATATTCGCCTTCCAGTTCAGGATGCAGTCCTTTAACGCATCCGAAAGCCCAGTCTGAAGCATAGATTTTTCCGCCCTGGTTCAGGAATCCGTTAAGATTGCTCGAAATTCCGGGTGTGTTTAAATCATCTCTGGAACTGTTGCCGCAGTTTATAAAAATCGCGCTGTGCTGGTTAAGTTTTATCGGGTTGCTGAAATCCGCAAGCGTGAGCGAATCAAGGCTGTATCCCATTCCTCTCACAATTTTCTGGATTTCGTCGTATTCGCCCCAGTAGAACGCAAGCGGTTTAACCGGGAGGAGGTTTGCATCCGGAGCGTTCCCGATTATCGGTACGGTGACTATAACCGTATCAACAAAGGAACCTTTTTTGAATAACAATTTTTTACCGCCCTCGGATACATTGGGAAATTTATAAAATCCGCTCCCATCACTGTAAGCCGTATCTCCCGCATCAGTAGTTGATACGAGTATAATGCGGCATCCGGAAACGGAAACTGTGCCGTTTGCAGATTTCACGTAACCCTGAACATCTTTAGTGAAATTAGTTGATGTTGTTTCATCTTCACTGCAGGAAGAAATCATGAATGCCAGCAAGGCCAAAGGAATTAATAACAGTTTTTTCATTTCGTCTCCTTTAATTTTAACGTAAATGACTTAGTTAAATATAAAGATAAAAATCAAAATAAAGTATATATTCAACACATTTAGCTGTCTTTCCAGAATCACTTATCAAACGTTAAATGAGAAGTTAAGTTATATTTTTTTAACAGGACTCTTCCGTTTAAATAATTTAATTCGGCAACTACGGCAATCTGAACTATATCCGCCCCGCACTTTTCTATCAGCTTTGTTGCCGCCAGCAGGGTTTCTCCCGTAGCCAGGACATCATCAATTAATAAAATTTTATCTTTTCCATTAATTAATGTTGGATTTACTTCCAGCGCGTCTTTTCCGTATTCTTTTGTATAATCCTCTCTTAAAACCGGTGGCGGAAGTTTGCCGGGCTTTCTTAAAGGAATAAAACCAATATGAAGCATTGCCGCTAAAGCCGCTCCAATAATAAAGCCCCTCGATTCTATGCCCGCTACTTTTGTCGGCTTATTAATACAGACTCCCGCATGCATTTGGTTCGCCAGGTTATAAAACTGTGTTTCGTCTGCAAATAACGGGTTTAAATCTTTAAAAGAAATTCCCTTCTTGGGAAAATCCGGTATTTCCTTTATTAAACTTTTCATTTCGGGGTTTTTTGATTAGAATAATTAATCTAATATAGTAAATTTTTTCTGCAAAGAAAAAACAGAAAAGGCGGTGGAAAGCAGGGAGTATATTATTAAAAGAAACCAAACTTTATTAAAAAACGATTGCTGAATTATTTTAATCGCGGCAATTCCTGTTCATGCCGTTTCCGTTCAATACCATTTCCGCTTCTTTATATTCGTTTACCAGAATATCCATAAGTTCTTTTACGGATATTATCTCCGTTACCCTGTGCGCATTTTCGCCTGCAAATGCAAAGCCGTGCTCAAGCTTTCCCTTGTATGCATTTGATAAGGCAAATGCGATGCAGTAAGGCGTAGTCTGATAATCACAGGTTTTTATACAGTGGTAGGGGCATTTGAACGGCTGTTTCTTGCCGTCTTCGACAGCATCAATAAATTTATTTTTAATTGCTCTTCCCGGCATACCGACAGGACTTTTGATAATTACGATATCGTCTTCTGTGGCGTCAATGTAGGTCTGCTTGAATTTTGCCGAGGCATCGCATTCAAAAGTTGAAACGAATCTTGTGCCCATTTGGACGCCCGAAGCTCCAAGCTGAAAGAATTTGTGTATATCTTCGCCCGTATAAATTCCACCCGCTGCGATAACCGGAATCAGTTTGTCATATTTCTCTGCGTACGGTTTCAATGCTTCTATAACTTCGGGAATGATTTTTTCCAGAATAAAATCAGGGTCATTAATCTGCTCTTCTTTAAATCCGAGATGTCCGCCTGCTCGCGGGCCTTCTACCACAACCGCATCGGGCGGATAATTATATTTTTCAGTCCAGGACTTTGATATTATGCCTGCGGCTCTTCCAGATGATACAATCGGAACTAATTTTGTCGTCGAATCTTTTTTCAGAAACTGCGGGAGATGAAGAGGAAGCCCGGCGCCGGAAAATATAATATCGACTTTTTCTTCAATACAGGTATTAACCATGTCCGCATAATTGGTTAATGCTCCCATTATATTAACCCCGATTATGCCCCGGGTCATTTCTTTTGCCTTGCCGATTTCCCTTTTTAATGCTCTGATGCTAGCTTCAAGAAAGTTTGTGCCGTGATCAGGCTCTTCAAGGCCAATTCCCGCCGTGGCAATGACACCGATGCCGCCTTCGTTTGCTACTGCGGCGGCAAGATTTGAAAGAGAAATTCTTACTCCCATGCCTCCCTGAATAATCGGAAGTTTTGCAAGCAGGTTGCCTATTTTAAGTTCTTTTATGTCTTTTAAGCTCATATAAATTCTATCGTTTATTCATATTGCCTTACCCGGCATTATGAACCTGAAAAATTTCAATGTTTTTAATATGTACGAGTTAATTATTCTCGCTTAACGGGGTTTAAACGAAGTGCAACTTAATCGTAGAATACCGGAAAAGTTGATATCCGGAAAATATTAAAAATTATAGTTTAATATAACCTATATATATAACATAAATAAGAGTGAAAAGTTGTCCGGATAAAAAATATAATATTGAAGGATTTAGCAAAAACATTGATTTACAGCCGAAAAACAGGTGTTTTGCAGATTTTCATATTAATTATTGCCACAAAAAACTACATTAGCTCAACAAAAATGAATTATGAGAATTACGGTCAACCGAAAAAGAGACAGAATATACCCCGATTCAAAAAGAGTAATTACAAGATTTTTTGACCACAGCGAAATAAAGGCAAAATCAATTATTCAAAAAATACTTAATGTAAGCGAGGATGAAGCAGAAACCGCGCTTAATCTTGTATTAAGGGAATTCGCAAAAAGGCACAGAAACATCACAAGGATTTTCATGATGAATTTTGAGAAAATAATTCATTACGTGGATGAACTTGCGGGAAGCTATGAAAAAATGTCACCGACAAAAAGGTTATTGACCGGTTCGTTCTTTACTATGGAATATTCAATAGAATCAGCAGCTTTATTTAACCCTTCTATCGTGGAACATCCGGACCAGAACGAACTTGAGGAAGGACAGAAAAGAATCATCGTGAGTTTCAGGGCAACCGGAGAAAGCCACATATCTTCAATTGTTTTCAGGAGCGGCATAATTGACAGGGATATGAACCTGCGTTTTGACCCGCAGGGAAATTACATCAGCCAGGCTGAAATCATTAAGGGACACGCTTATAATAAGGAAGAGTTTCTAATGATTCTTCATGAGCACGGCATCTATAACGACATTTCAACGGAAATACTCGGCCAGCTTGATGATAATTTTTATTATATAAAATTCAAGGAAATTATAAAACGGGAGCAGGAATCAAAAACCCTGAACTTCAGCCAGGAAAGAACCCTTAAACAGATGATGTGGCTGGCAAAGTCGCACTATGAAATCGTATTTTCTCAGGATACTGACCTTTCAGAGAGAACAATATTCCCCGTTTCAAGGACAGAAAGCAACGGAATTGAAGATGCAAGGTTCGTAAAATTTACAGAAGAGAATGGCGATACAACATATTATGCGACATACACGGCTTATGACGGTTTTACAATTCTGCCGAAACTTCTCGAAACAAAAGATTTTTATCACTTTAAAAACCTGCCACTGCACGGAGAATGCACTAAAGATAAGAATTTTGCTCTTTTCCCGCGGAGAATTAACGGGCATTATGCGATGCTCTCCCGACTTGACGGTGTTAATCATTATATAATGTTTTCAGATAATATCACGGTGTGGGAAACCGCCCGGCTGCTCAGAAAGCCTAAGTATTACTGGGAATTAATACAGGTGGGGAACTGCGGTTCACCTATTGAAACAAGCGAGGGATGGCTGGTTATTACTCACGGCGTAGGGCAAATGAGAAAATATTGCATCGGGGCATTACTGCTCGATTTGAATGACCCGTTAAAAGTAATCGGAAGCCTGAAAGAACCATTGATAGTTCCGAACGAAGACGAAAGAGAGGGTTATGTGCCAAATGTTGTATATTCATGCGGCGCGATAGTTCACAACGATATGCTGGTAATTCCGTATGCTATATCTGACTATGCGTCAAGTTTTGCTACGGTAAATTTAAAAACGTTATTGTCAAAACTACTGGAGAAAGATTAAAGATTGTTTTAAGTATTTCCGGTACTAATGTTTTTCGCCAAGAATCTTTTTATATACTTCGATATAATTTATTGCCATTTTTGACCTGGTAAACTTGCTTTCCGCCCAAATGCGGCAATCTTCCCTGTTCAGGTTCTTTATGACATTCAGCACTTCAATGCTTTCATTAATATCCGACACAAGAAACCCTGTTTTACCGTCAATTATCAGTTCCGGCATAGAACCCCGTTTATATGCAATCACGGGTGTACCGCAAAAAAATGATTCAACAACGCTTAATCCAAACGGCTCTTCAAAATTCACGGGGTGAAGAAGCGCGTAAGCCCCTCCAAGCAGTTCGTTTCTTTTTTCAGGACCGGAATTGCCGGCATATATTATGCTTTCATTATCCACGTATGGTTCTACTTTTTCCTTAAAATATGCTTCGTCCTGAATAAGCCCTGAAATTATTAATTTCATCCCTGCTTTCTTTGCAATTTGTATACATTCATGAGTGCCTTTTTCGTTATGAATGCGTCCGAAAAATAAAAGATAATCTCCGTGTTTTTTCCTGAATGTAAATTCTTTTTCATTAACTCCGTTATATACGGTGGCAATATATTCCAGTTCGGGACTCCGGTCAGAGTTGCTGATAGACACATAATTGTTTATATCATTATATCTTTTATAAACGGGTATAATTTTAGGGGAAGAAAATCCGTGAATGGTTGTTACCATCGGAGTTTGAACAAGCCGAGAATAAGTTAACGGAAGAAAATCATAATTATTATGAATGATGTTAAATTCGTGCGCTCTTTCCATCAGCCTGCTTATGTGCATACACTCGCATACCTTTGCATCATATCCGGGATTTTCACTATAGGGTTTATCAATTATAAAATCAAGTTTTCCGCTTGTGACGGAATCACCTGTTCCAAAAAGCGTTACGTCTATTCCCAGCTCAGCTAACCCTTCAGCAATATTGGATGTAACCAGCTCCCAGGGCCCGTATTTTCTTGGAGGAGTTCTCCATGCTACAGGGGACAGTAAGGCAACTTTCATAGTGCTTCTCTTGAATTATTTAAACATAAATCAACTAATTCATCCAGCACTGCTTCACCTGCACACATCACTTTATCTGCACCGCCCCAGTATATTTTTACCGTTCCGTCGGGTTCGGGTATGGCCCCGCATGTAAACACAACATTATGAACATATCCGGTGATTTCATAAACTTCTTCCGGCTGAAGAATCCATTTATCGCTTATGCCAATAATCCTGGACGGGTCTTTTAAATCGTGCAGTGCAACACCGAGCCTGTAAACACTGCCGTCCATTGTAGTAAAAACGCCGTGATATATGCTCAGCCATCCTTTTCCTGTTTTTATAGGAGGCGCTCCCGGTCCGATTTTCATTTCATCCCAGTGATACATCAAAGGCCGCATAACAACTTTTGAACCGCCCCAGTATTTCAGGTCGGGGGAATAGGAAATCCAGATTGACCACGGCGTAATTTCAGAATGCGGACGGTCAAGGCGGGCATAGAGCCCGTTAAACTTCTCCGGGAAAATTACAACATTACGGTAATCTGCCTCTGTGATTAATGCGACTCTTTCTGCGGTTTTGAAATCACGGGTTTTTGCAAGGCCTATACGAACACCGTATCTTGAATAAGCGCTGTAAGTAATAAGGTATTCATTATTAATAAAAGTAATACGCGGGTCTTCTACGCCGTATTCTTCATAGAGTTTAAATTCACCTTCATCAGAAGGCGTCATAAATGGTTCGGGACGGACTTTAAAATTAAAACCGTCACTGCTTTCGGCGATTCCTATTATGCTTCTCCCGTTCAGCAGGTGCGAACGGAAAAGCAAAATATATTTATCACCGTGTTTAACCGCTCCTGCGTTATGAATCGTTGCGACTTCATAAGGCACATCGTCTTTGGTAAGAATTGGATTACCTGAGTATCGTTTTATAACGGGCATAAAATAACTTTAATATTATGATTCGTGTTCCAAAACATTTTTATTTTTCATATTCATGTTCATGCTCAAATGCGTTCATTACGGTCAGGTGTGAAATCAGGTACGAAATTGTACTTTCCGCTCCCTGGTTGTTATTTAAACCATATTCCTCAAGTCCGTCGTTGCATCCGCCCGTCTCATAATCATAAACAGGAAGGCTTAAATCGTTCTTTCCCAGATACCACATATAAGATATAAACATTTTATCCAGATACTTTTTATCCTTTGTCACCTCATATGCTTTAAAAAAAAGTAAGACCATTCCCATAGCGTCAATAGACTGCTGTGCGAAATCTGAACATACTCCACCTTTGCGAAACCACTTGTTGCTGCCAACGGGCTTAAGATACCCTCTTTTCATTGTGACACTTTCAAGGAAAGCAGATGATTCAACGGCGGTTTTAAGAATCGCTTCATCGCTAAATACCTCTGCGGAGTGGAAGATAGAAAGCGGTATAATTGCATTGTCATATGTTAAAATATCTTCAAACCAGCGCCAGGAAGCGGATTTTCCGGCATTATAAATATTTACTAATTTATAAGTCATTTCATACATGGTGTCTTTTGCTATCTTGTCTTCAGGAAAACGCTTTAAATAATACGACATTCCTATAATAGTGTTTGCAATTCCGCGTAAATGGTTCAGTTGTTTAAAAAACGGCAACGATTTCATAAAAATATCAAGGCCCAGCAGGTGATAGGAGTCTTTGGGAAAACCATAAATAAGGAATCCCAAAGCCCAGATGGTTCTGCCAAATGAATCCTCTGAACCGACTTTATCCATATAGTTTCTGTTAAAACTCAGGAAATTTCTGAACGACCCGTTTTCATTCTGCATGTAGTGAATATAACTTAAATAAACGGGCATTAGCTTAACCGTGTCGTCAGTTTTGATTTTGTATTGCGCCATCGCTGTCATTAAAAGCGCCCGCGAATTATCATCCAGGCAATAGCCTTCCTTCAGGTTCGGAATCCCGTATTTGGCGTGCTGTACTATTCCCGTGTCATCCGTAAGACGTTTAATATGAGACAGAGTGAAATCGGGTAAAAGATAAGGATCAAGAATAGTGCGTTTTTCTTTTTGAACAAAAATAAATTTTTCTACGGCGGATTTTGCGACCTTTATATATTTTGCCCCTATTTTCGGCCACTTTAGTTTGTGTCCGTATTCAATCGCCGCTTCGCGCAGCTGCTCAATTTTATGCCGGTTGTCAAGTAAGTCAAGAAGAATATCCCCGAGTTGTTCGTGGTTATGGAAATCAAATAAAACACCCCTTCCGTCAGCAAGCAATTCTTCTGCATGCCAGTAGGGAGTTGAAATCACAGCGGTTCCTGCCCCGATTGCATAGGATAAGGTTCCGCTTGTTATTTGTGCTTCATTCAGATAAGGTGTAATATAAATATCCGATGCATACAGATATTCCATTAGCTGATCTTCAGGAACAAAATTCTTATAAAAATAAACATAATCCTCGAGTCCGTACTCTTTAACAAGCCGCAGGAGGTACTCGCGGTATTCTTCCCCGTACCTGCTTAAAACTTTCGGATGCGTATTTCCCAAAACTACATAAAGAATGTTTTTATGTTTTTTCACAACTTTGGGCAGTGCCTTAATAACAGTTTCAATTCCTTTGTTGCGGCTTAGCAACCCGAATGTGAAAAGAGCAGTCTTATTGCTGAAGTTAAATTTTTCCCGTGCAGTGTCCCTGTGAAAAACATTTCCGACGGGAACTCCGTGTTCAATAACTTCTATTTTATCTTCGGGAATATTGTAAATTTCAATGAGAAACTTTACTGCCTTCCTGCTCATAACAATAACTTTATAGGCTTTACTGCTTAGTTCCTGCACTATTACTTTTTGTATATGCGACGGCTCTCTGATAACTGTATGAAAAGTCACAATCAGGGGAATTTCAATTCTGCTGACCAGCGAAAGTATATAGACTCCGCTTTCACCTCCGAAGATGCCGAATTCATGTTCCAGTATGCAAACATCTGCTTTATTATAATTAATAAACTTAGCAGCGCTGACATAATCTCTTTGATTATTCTGATTAACGACAAAAGATACTTCGGGCGGATAAGCATAGTCTTGTTCATTGTCGCTTACTGCAATCACATAAAGATTCGGGAACAAATTATTATACCCGTAATTATCAGCAAGGGATTTTATCAGATTATGAGTGAAAGTTCCTATTCCGCATTTTTGCGGAGGATATGTACCTATAAATGCAAATTTCATAATTGTATTTTTATTAAAAATTTCAGAGAATGTATTACAAACAATTCGAATTTTCTTAAGTACGAACCTTTAATATGCAATAAATTTTTCAATTAAATTTTTCTGCTGTATAGTCACCTCTTTTTATTTTTATTTTTTTGCTAACATTGTTTTGCAGTTGAATTTGCTTTTATTTTATGATTTCCAAACAATACAGTCCTGTAATGATACCCGTAAACTGAATAAGTAACTGCTTCACTGATTAATTTAGGTTTTCTGAAGATTAACCACAACATTAATTTCCAGAAATGAGATTTCCCTTTACCAGTAAGTCCTATTTTCCAGATTACTTTTGATAAAGCGGTTAACTGAATTTTAACCGACAGTTTTGTCCTGACCGCTATTTTATTATACTCTTTCAGATAAGTAATAATCCTCTTGTAATAGAATTTCGGAGAAAATATTGTATCAAGCACTTTCTTGTATCCCGCCATAAGCAGGTCTATGTTCATCTCGGGAATAAAGTTCAGCGTGAAGTCCGTATTATCGCACGTCGGACCCGATATTATTCTTTTCTCCTTGTGAAGTCTTTTATATAGTGTTGTTCTGGGTACCGCATGAAGAAGCCCTACCATAGCGGTAACAATCCCGCTTTTCTGTATAAACTTTATCATATTGTCAAAAGTATTCTGTGTATCGGTATCAAACCCGAGTATAAACCCTCCCTGGACTTCCAGGCCGTTGCGCTGAATTATCTTAACTTTTTCTATAAGATCCTTTTTTGTGTTGTGCAGTTTGCCGCACGATAAAAGCCCTTCTTCTTCAGGCGTTTCAATTCCGATGAATACAGAATCAAAATTCGCCCTCTGCATCAATCCCATTAATTTTTCATCGTCCGCAAGATTTATAGATGCCTCGGTAAACAATGTGAATGGTTTTTTCTTTTCATCCATCCATTGAACAATTTTTAGCAGGATTTTCTCTGCTGCAATTTTATTACCAATAAAATTATCGTCCACAATAAAAACGCCGCCACGCCATCCGTAGTCATATAATGCATTCAGTTCTTTTATAACCTGCTCCGGGGATTTTAACCTCGGCACCCTGCCGTTCATTATTATAATGTCGCAAAAATCGCAGCTATGCGGACAGCCTCTTGATATCTGCATTGAAAGCGACGAATAATAACCGGAATTAATCAGAGACCAGTCCGGAACTGGCGTTCCCGACAAGCCGGGCTTTATGGCCGACTTATAAATATGTTTTAATGTATTGTTTTCCAGATCTTTAAGAAATAAAGGAATCGTAACTTCGCCTTCGTTTAAAACAAAACAATCAACATTGTCAAAATCCCGGTAACCGTTTGTAAACAAAGGTCCTCCTGCAATTACGGGTATTCCGAATTGCTTTGCTCTTTTTATAACTTCTTTTGCGGAATTTTTCTGCACTACCATTCCGCTTATAAAAACATAATCCGCCTGTTTGATATCGTCGTCTTTTAAATCTTCCGCATTCATGTCAACGAGTTTCTTTTCCCATTCTCCGGGAAGAAGCGACGCAACCGTGAGCAGGCCGAGAGGAGGCAAAGACACTTTCTTGTTTATAAACGGCAAGGCATGCTTGAAACTCCAGAACGTAGCCGGGTATTCCGGATATACTAATAATACTTTCATACTCTGATTTATTTAATATGGAAATACATCATTTGTGTTTTTTAACCGTTCCCTTTACTGATTTATAAACAGCGGGGTCCATTTGCTTCCGAAGCGCGAGTTTTTCGACAATATTGTGCTCATGGCTTTTCGCGCTGTGTTCGGAAATTTTGAGTTTTTGCGCAATTACTTTCGTTAAATTACCGTCGCCGATTAAAATGAACACTTCTTTTTCCCGTTTAGTCAGTTTAGTTGCGCTTAAGAGTTTCGTCTTTCCTTTTCTTATTGCGTATTCTACTATTTGCGTTAATAAGGATTCTTTCAAATTTTTCGGAACAAATTTTTCTCCGGCGGCAACGGTTCTTATCGTCGCGAGAAATTCATCCAACGGAGTATTCTTTAAAATGAACCCCGACGCTCCTGCTTTTACAAAACTGTTTATGTCTGTATGAACGGGCACTAAATCCATAACAATAATTCTGGAAGCCGGAAATTCTTTTTTTGCTTTTTTAACCAGCAGCAGACTGTTCTGACTGCGTAATCCAAGGTCAAGAAGAATTACTGCGGGTTTTAACCTGCGGATATTAAGAATTATGTTTTCTTTTTTTCCCGAATCTTTAATCACTTTTATGTCATTGTGAGGTTTTAATAATAATTCAATACCCTCCCGCAGTATCCGGTTATCTTCAATAACAAGCAAATTAATCACGGTTCTGAGTTTTTTCATTTTCTTAATCGGTTTATTTTTATGCAGTTCAATTTCTTCAAAACTTTATAAAAGGCTTAATAACCGGTTGTTTTAAATCAGAAATAAAATCTTGCGCCCAGGGCCCCGTTTACAGAGCCTTCGGTTTTAGGGTTCAGGTCCAGTATTGGCGCGATTTCCAGGAATAAATCAATCGGTACTTCATCGAACTGATAAGATATGCCAAAAGGTACTCGAATACCTATTCTTACATCCTCGTTGTTATTATTGTTGTTATCGTTGGTGTTCTGTAATTTAATCCT
>Ga0209450_10001205_pt1 | contig 12983 bp, 7 predicted proteins | sample FrelakmetLWP11LW_FD_187149 | JGI IMG/M metagenome (GOLD analysis project Ga0209450, IMG submission 187149) | Freshwater lake sediment microbial communities from the University of Notre Dame, USA, for methane emissions studies - LWP11 LW (SPAdes)... | ecosystem: Environmental > Aquatic >... | reverse complement strand
GCGCAATGGTCTTTAGATTCTGGAAAATGCCTTCGGTAATAAACGGTATAAAGGGGTGCAGCATCCGCAGCGTCTGGTCGAGAACAAATGCCAGTACATTTTGCGCAATCGGCCGCTGGGCGGGGTCGGCCATACGCGGCTTTGCCCATTCCAGATACCAGTCGCACAGGTCATTCCAGAAAAATTTATACAAGGCGCTGACCGGCTCATTGAATTTATAACTTCGCAGGGCATCGGTCGCTTCCTTGACCACCGCCGCCAGCCGTGACAAAATCCACCGGTCTGTAATATCCATTTTCGACGCGTCGAACGCCGCCGGATTGATGCCCTCCAGATTCATCATCGCAAACCGCGAGGCATTCCACAGCTTGTTGCAGAAATTGCGGCCATTGTCAAACTTCGGCGAACTATTGACCGTGCGTCCATCCGGCAGGGTCAGCGGCGCCACCGGCATACGCACATCCTGCGTATCGGTAGTCATAATCGCCAGCGTGAATCGCATCGCATCGGCCCCGTGACTTTCGATAATCGCCAGCGGGTCAATACCGTTACCCAGGCTTTTGGACATCTTGCGTCCCTGGCCATCCTGAATCATCGCGTGAATATAGACATCGCTAAATGGAATATCGCCGACACAATACTGCCCCATCATCACCATACGCGACACCCACAGCGTGATAATTTCTCGCGCGGTACACAGTACATTGGTCGGGTAGAACGCCCGCAGCGTCTCATTATCTTCCGGCCAGCCCATCGTACTAAACGGCCACAGTGCCGAGCTAAACCACGTGTCGAGAACATCCTCGTCTCTCGTAAAGCCTCGTGTTTCAATTGCCTCAACAACCTCTGTATCATTGGATTGAGAAACACATATAAACCATGCAGGGTATTCTTCACGAGAATTATCATGGCCATATCCAAAACGTGGACGGCCTGAAATTGCAACTCTGCTTTGTTTTTTCCAGTCTTCTAACTGAGCAAGAAAAGTATTGAAATCACCATCTGGCTCTTCAAAACCTGACAACACTGGACTTCTCCAAACTGGTATCTGGTGTCCCCACCAGAGCTGGCGGCTGATGGGCCAGTCGCGCAGGTTTTCCAGCCAGGTTTGATAATTATTGCGATAGCGTTCGGGGTAGAATTTCAGCCGGCCGTCCAGCAGCGGCTTTAACGCCATCCCCGCCAGAGAATTGGCAGGCACATCAGTCCCCGGCAGAATTTCCGCCCCAAATTGAGCGGCCAGAGCATCAATTGGCTTTTTGACCGCAATATACCACTGGTCCGACAAATACGGCTCAATCGGCACATGGCTACGGTAACTGTGGCCGATGTCGTGCGTATAATCCCGCTGCTCGGCGAACAGCTTTTCCTCACGGAACCATTCGACAATCGCCTCGCGGGCTTCAAACCGATCCATTCCGATGAGATTTTCAACTTCCGAATTTTTGACCGTATCCCAATCCGTCCAGCCGAATTTCTCGCTAATCGATCCATCGGGAGCCATTATGTTAATCACCGGCAGGCTATGTCGCTGGCCGATTTGCCAGTCGTCCGGGTCGTGAGCAGGCGTCACCTTCAAAAATCCCGTAGAGAATTTCGCCTTCTCGTCGCTGCTTTCGGGATTGGGCAGGACAACATGATCATCGGCGACAATCGGAATCAGCCTGCCGACAATCGGCAGCCTGACCATTTTGCCCACAAGAGCTTTAGCCCGCGGGTCACCTGGATTCATCGCCACCGCTGTATCGCCAAGCATCGTTTCGGGCCGAGTGGTAGCAACGGTAACGCATGTAATCGTTTCGCCGCCAACCTTGACCGGCTCAACCAGCGGATATTGCAGGTAATAGAAAAACCCCTTAACCGACTGATGTTCCACTTCATCATCGGCAAGTACCGTCTGTGTGGCCGGATCCCAGTTGACTAACCGTTTACCGCGATAAATCAATCCATCGGCAAAGAGCTTAAAGAACACCGCCCGCACGGCCTTGGCACAGACTTCATCCATCGTAAAGCGGGTTCTATCCCAATCGCACGAACAGCCCATGCTTTTGAGCTGTTCGAGAATCCGGGCTTCGTATTCATCTTTCCATAACTGTACTTTAGCAACAAACTGTGCCCGGCCGTTCTGGCCGTTCTTTTCCATCTCCTTATAATCCACCAGCGCCGGCTTCTTCTCAGCCCGCAACCGCTTATCGACGACTGTTTGCGTGGCAATCCCCGCATGGTCGGTGCCGGGCATCCAGAGCGTGGCCGCACCAAGCATCCGATGAAACCGAACGAGAATATCCTGTAATGTATTATTTAGAGCATGCCCCAGATGCAAAGCCGCGGTAACATTTGGCGGCGGAATCACAATTGCATAAGACCCTTTTGAAGCGACCGCGCCGGCGTCAGCGTGAAAATACCGCCCCGCTTCCCAAATCTGCTCGGCCTGTTGTTGTGTACCCTGTGGGTCGTAAATCTTCGGTAGCTCTTGTGCCATTTTTTCGCCTGTTTTTCCATAATTTTGCGTTAGCTCATAAAAAAAATCCCGACCCCAAAGGTCGGAGCCATATTGTACAAAATTGATAGGAATTGTAAAGCTGGGATTTTTAATGCCGTTTACAGCCTTGCATAAACGGCAAATCAAGCAAAAAAATGTTGGGCAACACCCCAAGCTTTTGTGTTTCGTCGTAACCTATTGATAATAAGACAGTTACAGGTTATTTAAAAAATGAAATATTTTTCTGGACATTTTCCGGCGATGTTGCTAAGCTATTCGGCTCTTAGAGGTTATGGAAAATTAATTAGACAAAATGAAATAGCGAGGTTTTTTACATGGCACATAAAAAAGGACAAGGCTCAACACGAAACGGTCGCGACAGCAACCCGAAATATCTGGGTTTTAAGGCTTCCGGCGGACAAACTGTCGTCAATGGCAATATCATTCTCCGCCAGCGCGGCACAAAGTTCTTCCCCGGCTTCAATGTCGGCATGGGCAGCGATCATACCATCTATGCCACCGCTGACGGTGTAGTCCAGATGACCGGCCGACGCATCAACGTCGTCAAAGCCTAACACCTCTGTCATTTAGATACTGCAAGGGCGACTTTCGAGTCGCTCTTTTTTTTGCCAAAAAGTCGCCACCCTATCGCCTTATTCCAACGGGGTATCCTGCGCCTCAGTATGCGGCAAGGAGATTTTAGCCTGCCTGCCAGAGGTGGTTTCAGCAGGAATTTCCACAATCGGAATGCGCGGCCGTTTAATCTGAGGATCGGCTATATCGCTAATGCCAATGGCATTGATTTCCGCGGCCAGCGGGTCATCAGACAGTTCATCCCCATCCACCTCTGAATCTTCAACGACCTCAGATGCTCGGGGTTTGTTTTCTTCCGCAACTTCCGACAACCCCTTTTTCTCCGCCGTCGAAATATCTTCGGCCATCTGACGCGACTGTATCGCATTCTCAACGGCTTGCTCGGCGGGAATATCCGTCAGCGGCTTAAGATAAATCGGCCCTTTATTTTCCGCCTGTTCAACGCGAACCAACTGATTGCGCATTAGTTCCAGCATCGCCAAAAACAGTCCAATCATCACAAAGCGGTCGGTCTTGTCCTGGAAAATCTTCTCAAACGACATCGGCCCTTCGACCTGAAGCCGATGTAAAATCTCAATCTGGTACAAATCAATCGGCGTTTCGTCAGAAATATGGCTGTAACTCGAAGTCCGTCCGGTGGCTTTCATCACCGCGTCAAATGCCTCCAGCAGCGTCCAGATGCTGACCTGATCCAAATCGACTTCCGGCTCATCGTTCTTTTTCAGCCCCGACAAAATAGTATCCGGCCGGGTAAACCGCTGTTCGCGTTCCTCCGCGGCATCCGCCAGCATATTGGCAGCGTCCTTAATTCGCTTATATTCAAGCAGTTGCCGCACCAATTCCGCACGCGGGTCTCCGGCGTCCGCCTGCTGGCTTTCTTCGGCTTCCGTACGCGGCAGCAGCATCGCTGATTTAACCTCCATCAGCGTCGCCGCCATAATCAGAAAATCGCCCGCCAGATCCAAATCCAGCTTCTGCATCAACTGGATATAATGGATATACTGTTCGGTAATCCGCGCAATGGGAATATCATAGATATCCACCTCTTCCTTGCGCACCAGATACAGCAGCAAGTCCATCGGCCCGGCGAACACTTCCAGATTGACACGATATTCGCTCATTTACAACCCCATCGCCCGAAAGCCAACGGCCTTGCGAACTTCGTCAATCGTCTGCCTTGCAACCGCTCTGGCGCGGGCAGCGCCATCCAGTAAAATCCGCTCGACCTCGCCAAGATTATTTTCCAGTTCCTGCCGCCGCTGACGGTACGGATGAAAATACGCGTGAATCAATTCAACCAGCCGTTTTTTTGTGTGCCCATAACCAACCCCACCCTGCCGATACTTTTGTTCCCATTCCGCTTTTTCTTCCTGCGAAGCAAACAGCTTGAGCATTGCGAAGATGTTGCATTGGTCTGGGTCTTTCGGGGCTTCTACCGGCGTAGAATCGGTTACCATGCTCATTACTTTTTTCTTAATGCTGCTTTCCGGCTCAAAAATCTCAATGGTATTGCCGTAGCTTTTGCTCATCTTCCGGCCGTCAATGCCCGGCACCACCGCCACCGATTCTAATATGTGATCAGCCGGTAATGGAAAAATCTCGCCGTACGCATTATTAAACCGCATCGCAATATCGCGCGTTACCTCAATATGCTGTTTCTGGTCGGCGCCAACGGGGACAAGCTGGCTCTTGAATATCAAGATATCCGCTGCCTGCAGCACCGGATAGGCGAACAGCCCGTGATTGGGAGACAACCCCTGTGCAACCTTGTCCTTATAGGAGGTACACCGCTGAAGCAACCCCAGCGGGGTAACACAGGACAATAGCCATGATAATTCCGTCACTTCCGGAACATCCGATTGCCGCCAGAAAACCGTCTTTTTTGTATCCAGCCCCAGCGCAATGTAGTCCATCGCCACATCGATACTGCGCTGTCGGATGTCATCCGGCGCAGGATTCGACGTCAGCGCGTGATAGTCCGCGATAAAGTAAAATCCATCATGTTCCGCCTGAAACTGCAGCTGCTGCCGCATTGCGCCAAAATAATTGCCAATATGCAGCTTTCCCGACGGCTGAATACCCGATAAAACTCGCACAAACACCTCCAGAGTTCTCAATTTCAATAATAAACCATGAATTTTATCAACTTTTCGCAAAAAGTCAATCTTGCCTTTACTGTCAGGTGGAATAGGAAGAGAACATAGTTTTATCGATAGCGGCAAAGGCGACGTTTATCGGCTTGAAACTTAAGCGTGGCTCTAACAGCTCTTGAAATGACATAACTCTTTGTAGAAGCGATAGCTTACCGTTTAAAATACTGAAAAAAGTCAGTTGTCCTTTTAAAATACGGCTGGGTGAACGGTTATCGAACTGCTGTATCCGCCCATCCCATTACTATTGACCTGTCAATTGGGGTATAATCCCTGTTTTTAGGCCAAAAACTTGATATGATTGTACAAGGTGTTATCGCCTTAGGCAATCTGATATATCTGGCAATCTTTCAGTTTTTATGACTTCTGCCTATCACAATGTTTAAAGCCAGCGGTCTATCCACTCGATAGACCACTGGCCATTGTCCAACTGTCTGCCTAGCCCAAACTGTCCGCCATCAGGCAAGATCAAAGCGATCAAGGTTCATGACTTTATCCCACACCGCAATAAAGTCGTGCAAGAACTTCTCTTGGGAGTCCTGACTTCCATAGACTTCCGCCATGGCCCGCAGTTGAGAATTTGCACCGAAAATGAGGTCAATACGGGTGCCGGTCCACTTCAATTCGCCCGTCGCGCGATCGCGACCCTCGAATACATCAGCGTCTTTCGAGGTCGGCTTCCACATCGTTCTCATATCAAGCAGATTCACAAAGAAATCATTGGTCAGTGTTTCCGGCCGCTTGGTAAAGACACCGTGCGGGGACTGTTCGAAATTGGCATTCAAGACACGCAGTCCGCCAATAAGAACCGTCATCTCCGGCGCCGTCAGTGTCAGCAATTGCGCCCGGTCAACCAGCAGGTGCTCTGCCGATACGCGGTATTTGGATTTGAGATAGTTGCGGAATCCGTCCGCTTTCGGTTCAAGCACGGCAAAGGATTTCACGTCGGTTTGTTCCTGCAAGGCATCCATGCGGCCAGGTGTGAAGGGAACTGTTACATTAAAACCGGCATTCTTCGCTGCTTTCTCAACGCCTGCACAACCCGCCAGCACAATCAGGTCTGCCAGAGATACTTTCTTGCCGCCCGACTGCGTACTGTTGAACTCACTCCCGATACCCTCAAGCGTTTTTAACACCTTTGCCAGCTGGGTCGGCTGGTTGACTTGCCAATCCTTCTGCGGCGACAGACGTATGCGTGCCCCGTTGGCCCCGCCGCGCTTGTCAGAGCCGCGGAAGGTGGAGGCCGATGCCCAGGCGGTCGAAACTAACTGGGACACCGTCAGGCCGGACGCCAAGATTTTACTCTTGAGTGAGACGATATCCTGCGCATCGATGAGCTTATGATTGACAGCAGGCACCGGGTCCTGCCAGATCAGTTCCTCTGCCGGAACCTCCGGACCAAGATAGCGGCAGCGCGGCCCCATGTCGCGATGGGTCAGCTTAAACCATGCCCGGGCAAATGCGTCCTTGAATTCCTGTGGATTCTTCAGATAGCGCCGGGCAATCGGCTCGTAGATCGGATCGAACTTCAGCGACAGATCAGCCGTGGTCATCATGGGCCGGTGCTTTTTCGACGGGTCATGTGCGTCAACGATCATATCCGTTTCTTTGACATCTTTGGCAAGCCATTGATGGGCACCCGCCGGACTCTTGACCAGTTCCCATTCGTATTGAAACAGCACCCTTAGATAGCCCATGTCGAATTTGGCCGGATTGGGCTTCCATGCCCCCTCGATGCCGCTGCTGATGGTATCGCCGCCTTTGCCGCTGCCAAAGCTGCTCTTCCAGCCCAGCCCCTGCTCTTCGATGGGTGCAGCTTCAGGTTCCGGCCCCACATGTGTTGCAGGCCCAGCCCCGTGACACTTACCGAAAGTATGCCCGCCGGCGACCAGTGCGACAGTTTCTTCGTCGTTCATGGCCATGCGCGCGAAGGTCTCTCGCACGTCACGGCCGGAAGCCACCGGGTCCGGGTTGCCGTTCGGGCCTTCCGGGTTCACGTAAATCAGACCCATCTGCACAGCCGCCAGAGGATTCTCCAGTTGCCGCTCACCGGCATAGCGATTGTCACCAAGCCACTCGCTTTCAGATCCCCAGTAGATGTCCTCCTGTGGTTCCCAAATATCCACGCGTCCGCCGCCAAAGCCGAAGGTCTTAAATCCCATCGACTCCAGCGCACAATTGCCCGCCAGAATCATCAGGTCAGCCCAGGAAATCTTTCTCCCGTATTTCTGCTTGATGGGCCACAGCAGTCGGCGCGCCTTGTCGAGATTCACATTGTCCGGCCAACTGTTCAGCGGCGCAAGTCGCTGCGCACCGCTCCCTCCACCTCCACGGCCGTCATTGATGCGGTAAGTACCCGCGCTGTGCCACGCCATCCGGATAAAGAGCGGCCCGTAATGGCCGTAATCGGCAGGCCACCAGTCCTGTGAGTCGGTCATCAGTGCATCGAGGTCTTTCTTCACCGCCTGCAGGTCGAGTGTCTTGAATTCCTCCGCGTAGTCAAACGCCTCCCCCATCGGATTGCTCAGGTTGGAGTGCTGGTGAAGTATCTTGAGGTTTATCTGGTTGGGCCACCAGTCCCGGTTCGATGGACCGCCGCCGGCGACGGGTTTGCTGGTCTTGCCCGTGACCGGGCATTTGCTGACTTCTTCCATGTTAGACTCCTTTCGATTTTTTATGTTTGCTTTGACATTTTTTACAGGTACCGAAAAAATCTATGCGATGACGGGATATCTGAAAGCCGCTCATTTTCTGGGCCTGCTGATTAATCTCGGTATAGTGCGGCATATCAAAATCCGAAACACTCCCGCACGTTTCGCAGACAAGATGATAATGAGGGTTTTTGATGGCTTCGTATCGGTCATGAGTGCTTCCGAAAGGTAAATTCTCAACCAGTCCCTGCTCAACAAGAATATTCAGATTCCGGTACACTGTCCCCAAGCTAAGACTGGGAAATTTCTTCTTCAGTTTCTGGTAGAGCCAGTCGGCCGTAGGGTGTATTTCAGTCTGCCCAAGCAGTTCCAGTATTGCCTGGCGTTGTTTGCTTCGTTTGTATTTCATAGCAAGCCCGTATGATATTAATAATCGGAACGATTATTATTTTAAGAATAAAAGAAGATATGTCAAGTAAATTCTCAGAACTCGCACAACATCATTCAAGACAACAAGTTACGCTGAAAATATCCCCAAAAGCCAAATAGCGGATTCGTTTTTTCGAACAAAGACACTTAGTGCTGTAAGTCTTTGTAAAGGAGGCAGGTTATGATAGTTTGTGGTATCTGAAAAAAAAACGCCCCGTCCTTTTGAACTACGGTTGGGTGGACGATTATCGAACTGCTTTATCCGTCTATCCCGTTAATATCGACCTAACAATAGTAGTATAACCCATTATGGGCTGAGAACTTAAGGCAATCTCCAAAAACCTAATTTCGACCGCATTATCACCATGGAAAACATTGATTGTGGGTTATTTTTCAATGAATCCTTAAAACCTTCACACTATAAAACCTTTCAGAAAACCCCAGTCTTTAAAGAATGGGTTTTCGTTCATTCTCTATTTGTGCATCGAACTCCCGGAATCCTGTATAACAGGCCAAGCGACCGGATCTATTATTGCCTGACGGACGACAACGGCATTCTTGGTGATGTTGAAAACGGTTAGATCCTGCGCGATGGTTGCCGGATCGCTGCATTGGCGGCCGTCAGTTCACCAACTGCTTCAGGTCTTCCCACGATCATAAGTCGTTGACGGTGGGGGTCGCTACCCAGCCGGCATCCACACCGCCGGGCAGCATTTGTCCGATATCCTCGCCCACTTCCGCATCGATTAACTTGTTCAGCTTGGCATTCATGGCCGCCAGAATGTCCGCATACTTTGCCGGCTCCAGGGCGAGGTTGTTCACTTCGTTCGGGTCAGCCTGAATATCGAACAATTCGACGTCGTTGAGCTTGAATAATTCCTCGATCGACTCGGGGCGATTGTGCTGCCTGGGAGAAAAATATCGCGTGAACCGATAGCGGCCGTCGAACACACTGCGGATTGCCCCGCGTTTAGATAGATCCGGACGCAGGCCGGATTCCTTGAGCTTCGCTGGGCCACCCTCTTTCAACACATCGCGAGCCTTCTGCAGGAAGCTGCCGTCCAGTGAAGCGAACATATTGAAACAGAACAACTGGCCATCTCGCACCGCGTCGAGAGCGGCCTTTTCCGGAGCGGCGAGTACGGGGGAGAAGTCCTTGCCCGGCAAGTCCTTGACGATTTCTGCTTTCTTGTCCATGCTCGCGTTGGTCAGAGCAATGAGGGTCGGCGCGATGTCTATATGTGAGGTGACGGCTTTGCATCGCTTGCCGCCCGAGAAGCCCGGGTGGGCGACGATCAGCGGGACGTTGTTTTGTTCGCGGTAGGAGGTAGGTCCCTTGCCGGACAACTGGTGTGCGCCGCCGAGTTCGCCATGGTCCGAGGTCAGGATGACGATGGTGTCGTCGGCGTGTCCGCTGGCCTCCAGTTCGTCGAGTACAGTGGCGATGTGGCGATCCATGTCGCGCAGGCAGTTGAGGTAATAATTGTGCCGCTTGCGCCAGCGCCATGGTTCGCTCACTGGGATTGGGCCGGTCATTACGTCGTTTCCAATGCTGAAGTCGGTGTGCGCAGGGGGGCGGCCTGGCGCGTTGACCGCCTGTGAAAAGCTGGCGGGAAGTTTGGTGTTCCATTGCTCGGCGTACAGCGTATGGGCCGGATCGCGGGCGATGTGGGCGAGATTCCCTTTTTCCTGGACGGGCTCACCCGGCCGGTCGGTGTTGTAGAACATCACGTCGTGCGGGTTGACCAGATTCACCGCCAGAAACCACGGCTTGCTCTGCTGCTTTAGTTCCGCCGCCGGCCCGTGCAGCCAGTTGACTGCCGAGGCGGCAATCATGCCGTCGTGCAGGTAGCCGCCCTGCGTATGCCCGATGATATCACCAACTCCGCGGTAATCGGAAAATCCGTAGGCCTCCATCTCCTTGGTGAATATCTTTTCGGGCGCATCGAGCGTGTTGACGGTCTCGAACTCGCGGGTCAGGTGCCACTTGCCCTTGTAGGCGGTGTAGTAGCCGGCTTCACGCAGCAGGTGGCCGATCGTCTTGATTTCGGTTGACATGCTCTGTATCCAGGGGAAGTTGGTGTTGTCGAACATCCGTGTCTGCTGGATGTGACGGCCGGTATAGAGCACAGAGCGTGAGGGCGTGCACACACAGGAGTTGATATGATGGTTCTCGAACACAACTCCTTGCTTAGCCAGCCGCTCGTGTGCCGGCAGGCGATAGCCCCGGGGCAGTTCTTTCGCACGGAAATGACGCTCCTGGTCAGTCAGAATGAACAAGATGTTGTAAGGTCCGCCCGCTGCCTTGCGCGGTGCAAAACTCGACGAAGGCGCAGCCGACACCGCCGGATTTCCCGGCAAAAGGCCGCCAATGGCCGTCGCCAGGGTACTGGCGCCTGCGGTCTTGAGAAACTCGCGACGCGTTGCGCCCGGGACGGATTGATTGACTTTATCCATACCTTGCTGCTCGTTATGGTTTGCGTTCATCGAACTCTTCTCCTTTCATTTTTCTGTCAGGATTCAGGAATACCAAACTATTTCAGGTTCATCAGAAATCGATTTTCGCCCGCAATCCCGCGATATACGTCGTATCCACCTGGTCACTGCTCGGATGAAGAATTTGGAAATCAGGCGTCACATGCAGCCATTTGGAGAACTCGAAATTGTAGAAGACTTCAACGCCCTGAGCATCTTCAAAATTTCGCTCGATAGCCCTTCCAAATTCATTGGAAAGCTGTATATAAAAATAGCCGACCCCCCAGGTATCGTTGTCCCGGCCATGGATCATGCCTTTGCCGCCCAGGCCACCTCCATAGAAACCAGTTATGGGATTTGTTTTATCGTCGGCAGTCCCTAACCGGCCGAAAAATCCGAAACCCTGTGTCTGGTCCTCTTTCTCCGTATACACATATTGATGCATATTGTACATCAGGCTCCAGGAATCCTCTCCCTTATCCGGCGTCACCGGCTGTTCGAGCAGCGCTTCAAGAAAAAAACGCGGATCCTGGTCCAGCAGCATGAAATCTTTGGTACTGTAAGTACCAATCAAAAGATGACCGCCGGGCTTATCAAAAAATTTTGATGGCTGATGATATGAGGCCATCATCGCGGTTCCGTCCTCAAAATCTTCGTTAAAACCGCTGGTATTCGGCATGCCGTTTGCGCCCAAAGCTGTTACCGAAAGAACGGCGTGGTCTTTGACGGTAACGTCGGGAAGAAAAACCGCGACTCCACCGCCCAGCGCCGAAAGCGGGACAGTCCGATAGGCTACAGGTTGAAAGATATTCGCCATGTTCATGAATGTGGTTTTACCTTCTCCGCCGGTAAATGCCGTTTCCTGGAAATCGATCATCGTGTTGATCTTCCCGAAATAGATCGCAAGGCTTTCCGAGAGAAATTGCGTATACTTGACTTGAGCCACATTGACTTGCCGATAATCGGGCAGCGGTAAAATCCCGTCCGTGTTGACGGGGACCAATATGCCGCTGTCGGTGTTGATAAATTCTCCGAACTGATGCTCTATCTGGACATCCAGAAAAGCTCCCTGCCAGAGGCCCATTTTCTGAAAATCAAAGTGGAGCCTGTAATCCATCAGGCCGCCATACTTCCAACTCTGATCGGTTCCGCCGTGCAGTACACCCTGATAATACTGGTCGGCCGAAATATTAAAAGTGATTCCCTGCTCGGCAAGTTTAGCGCGCTGGCCCCACCAGTCTCCGGTTAATTTCGTGCTATTAAAATCCGGAACCGATTCCATAGAGGCATTCGCACTGGTACTGAACCAACAAGCTGCCGTCACGAACAGAAATATAGAAATTGAATGTCGCAATACTCTTTTCATAAAATCCCTTTCATTTTTTATGGCCGCCAGATTAATACAGGCTTGTATTATCCACACCATCGCCGGTACTGTCTATAAAAAAGCGGCAATACACCATCAAGTATTATCGAACTCGCACAACACCTTTACCAACATAGGGTTGCGGTAAATTCAATGCGACATGCGATAGGTGACATAAAGCTTGCTGATTTCAGCGTTGACGATGCAAATCTTTGTTGTAACTGGCATTAGCATTCACAAAACATGCTAAGTTTTTTGAACTACCCCCAAGGGGATTCGAACCCCTGTTTCCGGGATGAGAACCCGATATCCTAGGCCTCTAGACGATGGGGGCGACAGAAAACAGCTATTTCCGCCACGGTTAGGCCGTAATATCTCTTTCGACCCAACAAAAATAGCGGCGAGTGGATTTGAACCACTGACCACAGGCTTATGAATCCCGTGCTCTACCCCTGAGCTACGCCGCCTCGTACAGGCCTTAAACCTGTGACAGAGGCAAAAAGTATAACGACTTTTTGGCGTCTTGCAAGAGGTTTTCGGTCAGTTTGACGCTTTTTCACTTTTTTCTTTTCAGCCTTGTATAAATCGAGTACACTTCTGCCGGTTTTGAATCAGAAATACAAAATACTCTGGCGGGGATGGTTTTCCCGATTTAAGGATATTCTATATAATAATGCGACTGATGGAAATGATTGAATTGGATGGGGCAATGGACGCTCAAAAAACTAAACACGCAAATGAACAGGAATTTCGCCTGCCGGAGATTATCGGCATTTTGCCGATTCGCAGCGCCGTAGCCTATCCGGGAACTGTAATGCCCCTTGCCGTCGGGCGGG